>BNJV01001549.1_pt1 | contig 122469 bp, 172 predicted proteins | sample 8540591 | NCBI WGS metagenome assembly BNJV01 (sample SAMD00202457, study PRJDB9452) | human saliva metagenome | host: Homo sapiens
AAAAAAAATATCAACCTTTAGAAGTGCTGATATTACTGAACCGATCCACTATTTTATGTGGGTTTTTATGGTGCGAAAGGTGGGACTCGAACCCACATGTCGAAGACGCTAGATCCTAAGTCTAGTGCGTATACCAATTTCGCCACTCTCGCAAAAAAATATTTTATTTTAACAAATGGTGAGCCATACTGGGATCGAACCAGTGACACCTTGATTAAAAAGTCAAGTGCTCTACCGACTGAGCTAATGGCTCATATTATGGGGTGATCGACGGGACTTGAACCCGCGACAACCAGTGCCACAAACTGGCGCTCTACCAACTGAACTACGATCACCATATATATGAATTTTTCTTTTTAAATAAAATGGAGCGGGAGACGAGGGTCGAACTCGCGACATTCAGCTTGGAAGGCTGACGCTCTACCAACTGAGCTACTCCCGCAAAACTTTTAAGATGGTCGGTGTAGCAGGATTTGAACCTGCGACCCCCTGCTCCCAAGGCAGGTGCGCTACCGAACTGCGCTATACACCGTCCCTTCAACAAGTGATTTTTTTCATTTTTTTCATCAATCACTCTCGGACAAGAGATATAATATCATAATTTCAAATTAATGTCAACACTTTTTTTGAATTTTTTTACATATTTCTAAATTTAACTAAAAATCCAGTTTTACAAAAATATGCTCAAACCCCTTTAAAAATATAATCAATCTGGAGTTTGAGCAAAACAAATATAATTTCAAAAAAATTTTTATAATACTGATTAATAATTTTTTTAAAAAAATAATAGTTCCCTTTTTCTCTTTCAAAAAAATCAATTTCTTTTTCAATTTTTTTCATTAGCTATCTTCCATAAAATCAATAAAACACTTCTGATTTTTCATATTTTTTTGGTTTAGAATCTTCAATTTATTTTTTTAGTTTCAGATCCAAGGTGATTGTCCTCTTTCAAAATATTCCGTACATCTTGATTTAACACGAGTATTTCATTTATTGAAATTCTCCCACTATATCCGCTAGAACATTCATCACAGCCTTCTCCCATGCACTTCTGACATCTTTTTCCAACTAGCCTCTGTCCAATAACTCCAATTAATGAATCTAGTATCAAATATTTCGGAATTCCCATATCCACTAGCCTAATTAACGTAGAAACAGCATCATTTGTGTGAATTGTAGAAATTACAAGATGTCCTGTCAATGCAGCTCTTACCGCTATTTCTGCAGTAATTTCATCTCTAATTTCAGAAATTACGATAATATCAGGATCATTTCTCAATGTGGCTTTCAAAACTTCAGAAAATGTTACTCCAATTTCTTGATTTACCTGTATTTGAACAGTCCCGTTAATTTTGCTTTCAACTGGATCTTCTACAGTTATGATTTTTTTTCTTCCGTCATTTAGCATATTTATTAGAGATTTTAATGTTGTAGATTTCCCAGAACCTGTAGGCCCGCTTACGAGAATCATTCCATATTTTTCTATCTAAAGTTTCATTTAACATTTTAATGCTTTGACTTGAAAAATCCCAATGTTTCAAGTTTTTATATCCTTTAAATAATTTTTCCAAAATACGTAAAACCATAGTCTCCCCGCCTGATGTCGGCATATAGGCAGCCCTTATATCATAACGTTTATTTGTATTTTTTTGCATTTAATAAAAAAAGAAAAAGCTGCCATCTTGTGGCTTTCTTTTTCTCTGCAACGTTCATTCCAGCCAAAAATTTTTCATTCTGGCAATAATTTCTGTAATATTTTTTTCAAGAACTTTTTCTATTCACTGCTTCATACAATTTCTGGCTTTCTTTCAGATAGCCGTCAACCCGGTATTTTTATTTCCATTCCTTCCAGCAAGTCAAATTTCACGTGAATATCACTAGCCCGCTCCTTAAATCCAGCCTTTACAATTTCATTTAAATAAGAAACAGTATCTTTTTGATAAAAAAACTATTTTTTTATTATCGACAACATCCTTTAGTTTTGCCTTTTTCAATTATTTTTTTCATTCATTGTCCTCAATTTTCCCTTCCCGCTTTTTATATTTTTCAATTATTTCTTTTTCACAGTTCCGCTGCTAAACTCCTCCAGCACCAATTCTGTCTGTTTTTTTCAATGTTTTTAAACAATCCCTTTTTTTGATTAGATTGTACCACTTCAAAGTCGCACGTTGAGCATCAATCCCCTTTAATGTTTCCTTTAAACTGCAATTTAAAAAGTCAACTTCTTCGTAAGACAATTTTACATTTTTAGTTTTTCCTTTTTTTATTTGCCTTTTGTAATTTTTAACTTCATTTTCCAAATATTTAAAGAAGTTAAATACATTTTGGCATTGTTTTTTTCATATTGGCTCATCATTTTTTTCTCATTTCCTCAATCAGTTTTTACCAAATAACTTCTTGACATTTTTTTGAAAATGTAACATTGACTTTTTCTTTTTCCCTTTTTCCAATTTTTTTGCACAGTTTGCTGCATTTTTAGCCTGTGATTTTGCATTTATTAAATCCATATTGCTAACAGTATTTGGATTTACCATTTTTTGCCATAAATTCTCCTTTCTTTTTTTATCATTTTAATTTTTTTACTATTTCCTCAAATAAAATATTACCTTCTCGTAATAACGTAATCTCTCCATTTTCAAATTTTACAATTGTAGACGGCTTCCCTGTCAATTCTGATTCTTCATTTGGAATAACAATATCCACATTTTTTTAGCAATTCTTCACTTAAATCCTCAATTTTTTTAACCGAACTTTCACCTGAAATATTAGCGCTTGAAGTCAATAATATTCCTCCAGATTCTTTTTATTATTTCCAAAGCAATTTTTATTTTTTTGGAATCCGAATCCCAACAGTTTCCATATTTTTCATCAAATTTCCGTGTAAAATTACAATTTGCACGAAAAATGACCATCAGTTCTCCTGGCCAGTATTCATTGAGAATTTTTAGAAATTTTTTTCCATATTTTCTTCAGTTTCATTTACCAGATCCTTCAAAATTTCCTTATTACTAATTAATGCGATTATTTTTTTAGAAAAATCACGTTTTTTTATTTTTATAAATTTTTTTCAACAGACTTTTCTTTTTCAGGAAGAGAGCCAATTCCATAGACAGTATCTGTAGGAAATACAGCAACTCCTCCATTTTTTTAAAAATTTTTTTATAGACTTTTTTTCAATTTTTACTTTTTTTATCTTTATCAATCTTAGTCATCATTTCCATCATCAACTGGCATTTCAAATAAACCGCTTATTGGATTATTTGTATTTATTCTAGTTATTATTTCTGCAAACATTTTTACTTGTTGTCAATATTTTTTTAATTTATCGAATTTTTTTATCTTCAGGCAATTGAATAGTATCTGTTACTACAATTTCAGTAAATGCTGATTTTTTTAATCTTTCAACTGCAGGATCAGAGAAAACAGCATGTGTTGCACATCCGTAAACTTCCAAAGCACCTTTGTCAATTAAAGCTTGAGCAGCATTGCAAATTGTTCCGGCTGTATCAATCATATCGTCAATCAAAATAGCCTTTTTACCTTTTACATCACCAATAATATTCATAACTTCTGAAACATTTGCCTTGGCACGTCTTTTATCAATTATTGCAAGCGGTGTATGCAGCCAGTTTGCAAGTCCTCTAAACTCTTTTTTTACTCCACCAACATCAGGCGATACAACAACTGTATCTTCTGGGCTAAATCCGTATTTTATAAAGTGTTTTGCCAAAATTGGCAATGCTTCCATGTGATCCACTGGAATGTCAAAAAATCCTTGAATTTGTCTTGCATGCAAGTCCATTGTAATTACTCTTGTAGCTCCTGCAACTGTCAGCAAATTTGCAACAAGTTTTGATGTAATCGGCTCTCTTGGACTTGCCTTTCTATCTTGTCTTGCATATCCATAATAAGGAATTACAGCGATAATTTCCTTGGCTGAAGATCTTTTAATTGCATCAATAAAGACTAAAAGTTCCATAAGGCTTTCATTTACAGGTTTTGAAGTAGACTGAACAATAAATACTTTACAGCCACGTACACTTTTCTTCGCCTTTGCAAAAGTTTCTCCATCAGCAAATTTTACAATTTCAGCAGCTGATAAATCCATATCCAAGTATTTTACAATCTTTTCTGCCAATTTTTCACTTGATGTTCCTGCAAATACTCTAATTTTGTCTTTGTCTTCTTTGGTTAATGTTATCATTTTATTTCCCTTTCTCTCATTAATATTTTTTTATTTTTTTATTAACTTTTTTTATTTTTCTGACATTTCCCTATTTCTAATTATTTATTTTTTTCTCCTTATTTACCTGTTTTGCCCTTCCAAAAAGCAAGCGCTTCATCAGGAATATCCTTTGTTATAACCGAACCTGCAATCTGTCAAAACTTCATTTCCTATTTCCACAGGTGCTACAATTATTGAATTGCTTCCAATAAATGCATTCTTTCCAATTTTTTTGTCCTATGTTTATTCTTCCCGTCATAATTGCAAGTAATAGTTCCTGCGCCAACATTTTGTATCTTGCCCAATTTCAGCATCTCCAATATAAGTCAAATGCCCTGTTTTTTTACACCCTTTTCAAGAGTAGAGTTTTTTATTTCCACAAAGTTTCCAACATGCACAGTTTCTTTTAAGTATGCCTTTGGACGTAAATGTGCAAACGGCCCTACAGTTACTCCTTCTTCAAGAGTTGACTTTTTCTACAACAGAGGCTTCTATTCTAACATTATCAGCAATTACAGAGTTTTTCGATTCTAGTATTTCCTAAAATTTCACAATTTTTTCCAATTTTAGTATTTCCTTGAATTGTAACATTTGGATAAATTACAGTATCTTGCCCAATTTGAACATTATCTTCAATGTAAGTTGCATCTGGATCAATCAAAATTACACCACTATCCATCAGTTCAATATTTTTTTCTATTTCTCAAAATTTTTCTCTGCCTGTGCCAATTGAACCTTAGAATTTACTCCTAAAATTTCATCTTCATCTTCAATTTGAAAACTGTCAACATTGTAGTCTTCACTTGTTAAAATCTTTTATAGCATCAGTCAAGTAATATTCACCTTTTTGAATTGTTATTGTCAATTTTTTTAATTGCATAAAAGCAAACTTTCATTTTTTTAAAAAAATATAGACTCCTGTATTAATTTCATCTATTTTTTTCTCATTTTCATCTGCTTCCTTTTTCTTCGACAATATTTGAAATTTTTTTCCATTTTTCCTTAACAATCCGTCCATATCCAAACGGATTCTTAACCTTGCAGGAAAGCACAATACAGTCAAGTTTTTCTTTCCTCAAAAAGCATCCTTTTAAACTTTTTCAGCGTTTCTTCCTTCAAAAGAGGCGTATCTCCACAAGTGATAAGCACATCTTCACCATATTCCTTAATTTTATCCTTTGCAATCAAAATAGCATGTCCTGTCCCAAAGCTTTGCTCCTCTTGTGTAACAAAATCAACATCTCCCATTTCAGCCAGCACATCTTCCTTTTTATGCCCCAAAAATAAAAAAACATTTTTTTATTCCCAATATTTTTCAAGAACAGTCACAACTCTTCTAATCATCGGAACACCATTTACCTTGTGCAAAACCTTAGACTGCTCAGACTTCATTCTAGTCCCTTTTCCAGCCGCCAAAATTACCGAAATCATCCTTCCTCCTTAATTTAATAATCAACAATTAAAATATTTGTCTTTAATTTTTTTACTCAAACTATACTTTACACACTAATTATATCAATTTTTTTCTAATTTATGTCAAATGATAAAAAAATTTTTATTTATTTTTTTCTCCTCACTCTCACTATTATGATTCAAATGAATTCTCAAAACTTCTAGCGAAATTTGAATTTCAAAAGTGAAAAATAATAGTGAAACTATCAACGATACAAGACTTATTCCAAAACTTATTTTTCCCAATAAAAATCCATTTGAAGAAATAAAAAAATAGCATAGAAATGGCACACATTAACAGACTTGAAACTCCAAAATACTGCATTTTTTTATATAATTTAGCCTTTTTTTCTCAAATTTTTTTAACTTGATAAAACTCATGCTCCACTTCCCCGCTTGAATCCATCTGCCTCACAATCGCTGTAAGTGCCAGAAACCTATTTGTGTATGCAAGCAAAAAGTAAAGATACGGTAGGAAAAAAAGAACTGCAGGTGTAGTTATTTCCAAAGTCATATTTTTTTCACCTTCCTTTAAAAATTTATTTTTTTATTCTAAAAATCCATTTAAAAAAATAAAAAAATATTTTTATTTATTTGATAACAAAAAGTTTTTAAAAATACTGCTAAATAAAAAGCCAACAGAAATCTATTACTAAATAAAAAAATATGCCTAATAAACTGATAAAAATTAATTAAAATTAGAGTTTAAATAAATAGACCAGTTGTTTCAAGTTCGATTTTTAAAAGCAGTCCTGCTACAACATTAGTTTCAAGACTTTGTATTTTTTTAAAAAAATACAAAAAAACGCAAGGATTATTTAAATTCATCCTTGCTAAAAATTATATCATGCTTTAACTAAAAAAAGAATCTGGTGATGAAACAACGTTCAAGTTTTTCATCTATTTCAAAAAAATTAATGGTTTTTCCAGTTGTTAAGTTTAATTTCAAGATATCTTCATCTGAAATATTTAACAAATATTTTTATTAATGCTCTCAAAAGTTTGTTTCCATGAGTTTGCTACAATAACATTTTTACCTTCTTTTTTAAAAGCTTTTTTTGAAATATCTGAATGCCAGTAAGGTAACACTCTTGCGATTGTATCTTTCAAACTTTCTCCAAGTGGTGCTTCTTCATCAGTTAAATCAGCATATCTTCTGTCTGATTTTTGGATAATATTCACTTGATTTATCAATTGCAGGTGGTGCAACATCAAAACTTCTTCTCCAGATAAGCACTTGGTCATCTCCATATTTTTTTAGCAGTTTCTGCTTTATTTAATCCTTGTAATGCACCATAGTGTCTTTCATTCAATCTCCAAGATTTGTAAACTGGAATATACAATTCATCCAATTCTTCCAAAACATAATTTAGAGTTTTGATAGCTCTTTTTAAGTAAGAAGTATAAGCAACATCAAAAACTAAGCCTTGTTCTTTTAATGCTTTTCCTCCAGCTTTTGCTTCTTCAACTCCTTTAGGACTTAAATCCACATCTTTCCAACCAGTAAATTTGTTTTCCAAATTCCATTGGCTTTCACCATGTCTGATTAATACTAATTTCATAAGTTTCCTCCTTAAAATGATATTTTTATTAATGTTACGCATTTTATGCTTAAAAACCTGAACCTCCCACGACTAAAGTCGCAGGGTTTTAAAATCTTTAAAAGTATTTAAAAATTTTCTAAGAAGTTTGATAGCACAACAACTATCCTTATTCTTTTAGGCGTGTTCAGCTCGCCCCTATTTGTATAGGGACAACATTATAAGTCCACAACTTTACTTTTTCTTTAGAATATTTAATACTCCATTACAGTCTTCAATCAAAGATATTATATTACATATTCTACATTTTTATCTACTAAAAATTTTTTTCCATATGCTTACTAAATTTTCGTGCAATTCATCTCACAACTAAAATTCCGAGTGTTCTTGCACTATTTCATAAACTTTTTTTATATTTAATTGCAGCAAAACTGCTTTTAAAAATTGAACTCAAAAAAATTACAACTGGTCTATTTATTTAAACTCTAATTTTTAATTAATTTTTTTATCAGACTTAATCTTAAAAAAATCAACTATTTTTTTCTTCAACTTCCACAACTGTTTCTGAAACAGCAGTATTTGTAGAAAGTTCCTTTTCAGCAATTAAATCTTCAAGATGTTCTTTTTGTTGTAACCAATTCTTCCAAAAGCCATATTGTCATAAATCGCTTCTGAAGATGTTTTTTTATATTTATCCCTTGTTTTTCTTAAAAAAACTGTCAACTTTACTTTGATTTTTTTGTATAAGTAGTAACCAACTGCAACTGTTCCCACTCAACTGCTGCTCCTACTAAATGCTCTTTCTTTACACTTCCAAATTTTTATCATTTTATTACCTCCAAATTTTTAATTTATTTATTATATTTTTTTATAACTATTTAAATCCCTTTACTTTAAATTACAATTTATTTCAAAAGTTTATATATTTATCATCCGAATCTTCATCTGATCTCTTGCTAAAGAATATATGATCTATTAAATCACTTACATTCTCAATAGTTTTTATCATTTTTTTCACATCCACAACATAATGGAATTTCCCATTTTCAGCTTTTAACCGATAAATTCTCACTTCTTTATTCGACACATTATTTAATACAAGGTGTCGTCCAAAAGTTGTAAGCCACATAAGTGCTATTGCTGTAACTGATCTATTTGCCATATAGGATCTTAAAAGATACAATGCTGGTAAAATTTCAATGTCAAAGAAACCTTTTCGCTGTGTTTCCATGTAGGCGTGTTCCATAATTGCCGCTGTTGTAAGTCCTGCTGTAAAATTGTTTATATCCAATTGTAATTTTTTTCGATTTTTACTTTTTTTCCAAGTCCGTACAAGAAAGAAAGCAATATCGCAGCTCCAGAATATACAGACAACGAATCTATTGATTTTTCTTCAAAATCTTCCACTAATTTTACCGAAGTCATGCCGTGCTCAACTGATAATGCTGTCGCAGTTCGATAAATCACTTCATCAATTGTAATTTCCTCTGGCTCAAAAGTTATAAGCAATGTATTTATAGTTTTATTATATCGTAAAAAGTTTGTACTTTTTTTGCTCCAACTTTTATTGTTTCAAAAAAAATTTTTTTGTGTCAATAATTTCGTGTGAAACTTTAAATCTGACACGATTCGGTAACTTATGCAATACCGTTAAAGTTAATTTTTTTCATATAATTTCCTCCAAAATCAGATACGCCACAAAAATTCTATTTATTGACATCATATTTTAGAAGTCTTAATGAATTTCCAACTACTAAAATTGTTATTGAATTATGTAAAACTGAACTATATATTGCTGGTAGCAATCCTGTAGCACCTAATACAAGTGCAAAACTGTTTATTCCAATCGCCATTGCAAAATTTTTGTTTTTATAATTTTTTTACAGTATTTTTTTAAATTTAAACCAATTACAGTCTGGTATTAACAACGGATCGTCAGAAGTTATTGTAACATCGGCGAGCTTCCATTGCAACATCTGTTCTAGTGCTTCCAAGTGCTATTCCTACATTTGCGTAAGAAAGAGCTGGAGCATCGTTTATTCCATCTCCAATCATAATAACTTTTGATCCGATTGAACGGAATTTCAAGATATCTTTTGCCTTATCTTCTGGTAACAATTCAGATTCGTATCTGTCCATCGACATACTATTTGCAATAGTTTCAGCCTGTTGTCTCAAGTCTCCTGTAAGTAGCACAATATCGTCTATTCCTTGATTTCTCAAACGGTTCATAGCTTTTTTGATATTTTCCCTTGGTGGATCAGAAACTCCGATTACACCGATTAAATTCTCATTTTTTTAGCCACATAAATAACGATTTCTCCATTATTTTTGCATTCCTTTTACCACGTCAACTGACATCTCTACAGAAATATTATTTTCTTCCATGTATCTTCTGCTTCCCACACGAATAATATCCTTATTTACATAAGTTTCAATTCCTCTTGCCACTCTAATTACATCTTCTTTATGTCGTGGTATTTTTAATCCTCTATTTCTTACTTCGTTTAAAATTGCACTCGCCAAAGGATGTGTAGAAGTTTCTTCAGCAGCCGCAGCTAATGCAATCATTCTATTATCTTTCATATTTTTAGCAAAAGTTTTTACTGTTTGAACTTTAGGTTTTCCTTCTGTAATTGTTCCAGTTTTATCAAATATTACAGTATCTGCCTTTGAAAGTTCTTCCAAATAATTGCTTCCCTTAATCAAAATTCCGTTTTTAGCAGCTGTATTAATTGAAGCAGAGAATGCTGTCGCTGTCGATAATCTTATTCCACATGAATAGTCAATTACAAGCATACTCAACGCCTTTTGTAAATTTCTAGTCGAAGCGTAAACTATTCCGGCAAGAAGGAAATTTAATGGAATCAACTGTGCAGAAAATGCATCGGCGTAAGATTGAATATCTGCTTTGTTAAATGAAGCATCTTCCACCAATTTTATAATTCTTGAAGCCGTTCTGTCATCTCCAACTTTTTCAGCTCTTACAGTAATATTTCCACTTTTCAAAAGTGTTCCAGCAAAAACTTCCTGTCCTGTTTCTTTTTTAACAGGCATATATTCTCCAGTAATCGCCGATTGGTCAATTACCGCACTTCCCTTTTCAATTGTTCCATCGACACTTATTTTTTCTCCAGTTTGAACAAGTATCAAATCGCCTTTTTTAATTTCTTCAATTGGAACTTTTTTCGCCACTTGGTCTTCATCTTCAGATGCTTTCCAAACATAGCTCTCTCCAACACTTAGCATGTCTTTAATTACACCACGAGTTTTTTTCATAGTATAAGCTGTCAAAAGTTCTGCAATTCTTTCTAAAATCATAATTGTCAAAGCTGTTCGTTCACTTCCTAAAGCAATACTACTTACAATCGCCGTAGAACTCAATGTATCCGCATTCGGACGCTTATTCTGAATTAATGATAAAATTCCATTTTTTTAAAACAGGCAATGCCAAAAGAAATTGTTGAAATAGTTTTGTAATTAAATAATCTTCTGATTCCAGTCAATTTCGTTTTTTTGGACCCAGAGTAAAAAGCAATAATACTGCCGCTCCAATATTTTTTTCATAATTTCTTTTTGGTGATTCTTCCTGTAATCGTCTTTCTATCACATATTTATTCGATGATTGTTTTTTTCTCATTTTTGTAAATATCCACCAAATACCCATTCAATGTATTTTTGAAGCAAAGATACAAAAATTTTTCTCCAGTTAGCGAAAAGTTATCAAAATAAATAAGTACAGAACCTGTAATAGTTGAAATTTCAACACTTTTTTTATAATGAACTTGCATTAAACGCTTTGTTATTTCTTCTTTGTGAACGCCAAGATATTTTTAACGCTCTTGAACGAATTCTAATTCTCCCACGAATTTCATGCAAAAATCTCACAATTTAGCAAATAATTTCTACCAGCCATAAAATTTTTCCTTTCTTTTTTTATTCCACAAAACTTAAAGTCTTTTTATCAAATTATAAAAAAATTTCCAGATTATCTTCTATTTCTTTCAAGGATTTATTTTTCATACAATTCAGGATGATTGATAACCGTTTTTCCAAACTTTGTTCATCCATTCAAGTATTTCCTTTTCTGAAATCAAATTTGGATCATAATAAAGCAAAAATTTTTATTCGTTATATACGAATATTCAACACTTTTTATCCCTTTTTTTGATAAAATCAGTTTTTTTACTTCATTATCATATTTTTTTAATTCCTCTGGAACCTTTGATAAATTTGGAACAAATAGCCTAAGTCTTCCAGGAATACTGTGCACTACCTTTATCTGATTAAACATCAGATATGTTGTTCTAAAAAAATTTTCTAACATCTTTTTCCCTTTCAATTTTTTGTCTACTATTTTCTTTTCTCGTCTGATAAAAGTCTAGAAGCCCACCATAACAATGTGGCTCCTTTAGGTAATCCTGGAACTTTCCATAATTTTTTTATTCCATAAAAAATAAAAATACCTGCAGTTAATGTCTTCAAATCCAAATAACCTTTACTCTTGTTATAAACAGCCATATCTGCTGATTCAAATACCTGTTTTAACAACTCTTTTATTCTTCCAGGTTTATTCTTCAAGGCTTCCTCATCCAAATGAAGCAATCTCAACACTACCAAATACAAAAAAGAACTTTCAATAACTTTTTCATCAAAATAAATCAGAATACTTCCAGTAACAGAATTAACTTCCACAGAATTTATTCCTTCTATTTTACGAATATTATTTAAAAATTCCTTTTTTAGCTCCTCGTCATCCTTCAGCACTTCTGTCTGCAACCGCAAACGCCCATTTTGATAATGTTTCACTTGAATAACGCCATAAAAACTTTGTAACATAACCGACTCCTTAACCTTTTTTTATAATTCATTATATACCTTTTTCATTTTTAAATTACAAGATAGATTTTTCTACATAATCTTTCTAAATTTTTTTATTTTTTTACCTTTACTTTAGACAAAATTAACGATACAATATAAAAAAAGAAAAAAAGGAAAAAAATAAAAAAAGGAAAAAAATATGAAAAAAAGAAATGTAAAAATCATTTATCAATATGATGGAAGCAAGTTTTTTTGGGATTTCAAAGGCAAAAGGATAATAACGTAAAAAAACTGTTCAAGGAGAAATTGAAAAAAATAATTTTAAAAAGCATTTTTCCCAAAATATAAATATGATTTCTTCAGGAAGGACTGACAAAGGCGTTCATGCAATAGAACAAGTTTCTAATTTTTCTAATTGACGGCAATATTCCTCTGGAAGCAATAAAAAAAGGCAAATTAATAAATCTTTTAAAAAGGTGAGATTAAAATTTTAAATATCACAGAAGCAAATGAAAAATTTTAATGCACGTTTTGATGCTAAAAAAATAGGGCTTATTTATATATTATGAGAGCAGAGAAGGATATTACGCCATTTGAGTCAAATTACATAACTGGTCTTAAAGAGAAAGTGGAGGCGGAAAAGTTTCAGAAAATAATGGATTCCTTTATCGGAAAACACGATTTCAGCAGTTTTTATGAAAAAGGATAAGGCTTATAGAAATCCTGTGAGAGAAATTTTTTTATATAAAATGCTATTATGATAAAAAAATTCGGGAAAAAAATCAGGTAAATATTGAAATTTGCGGAAATGGATTTTTAAAAACTATGGTCAGAATTATGATTGGCTCAGCACTTGCTGTTTATTTTTGGAAAAGAAAAAGAAAAATTATATTATAAAAAGGCTAAAAAAATCCTGATGCTGATAATAAAAAGATTTTAGCACCTTCAGAAGGGTTATATCTGTATAAAGTGAATTACTAAAAAGTTATTATTAAAAAGAAAAAAAGAAAAGAGATTTTATGAAAAAAATTATAAAATAAAAAAATTCTGGATGCAAAAAAAGATTCAGATTTGTTATTTAAAATTGTAGAGCATGAAAACGAAGTTTTTTTGGAGAAGCAACTGTTGGAAACTGGAATATTAAGCCGTTTGCTAAATATGGAAAAAGTTTTTTTGCAATGTTAAGCGATGATAAAGACAGTAAGGATGAATTAATGTCGGTTATTGAGGTTTTAAGCAGTTTTGACAGGGAAATTGCTTATGTTTATGGAGTTTCTACTGTCCCAAAATTTCAAAAAAACGGATATGCAAGAATACTTCTTCAATTTGTAATGGAAACTTTGAAGGAAATGGGAATAAAAAAAATAGAACTCACTGTTGATATGGATAACTTTACTGCAAAAAGAATTTATGAAAAAAATTGGGATTTAAAATAGTGGATAATTTAGATAACGAATATGGGGATAATGTTGAACGATATTTGATGAGATATTCGATAAAATAAGAATTATTTTTGTTTATTAACTTTTATATAATAAAATTAAAATGATAATCAAATAAAATAAAGATATAATATAATGCACCTTAATTTTTTTATGTATTTAAAATTTGAGGAACACTTTTTATTGTTTGGTAAAAAAATCAATTAAAAATTTTTAAAATTATTAAATATATTAATTGTAAGACCCCCATAAAATTATATTGAGGAGTGATTAATTATGAAAAAAATTAATATTAGGAATATTTTTTTATTATTTAGCGTTCTTAGTTTCTCAAGATACGTAGAACGTTGCAAAATAGTGTCAGATAATACTTGCGTAAGTTTAAAATCAGGAAAAAGATTTAATTTTAGCGGTCATCCTTTTTGCATCAACTGCATATGGAAGCGTTTACAGAGTATATTTTGAAGGAAATGGATATAAAAAAACCTGTACTTCACAGGAAATGAATATCTCTACAATTAAATTTGTTTTTGTAACAAACTAAGTCAAAAAAATTTCCAATACTTTTTTTAGTAATTTTTAGAAATTTCTATTTTTTTACCAGACAATAAACACTAAAAAAATCTAATTTTTTTATACTCAAATAATAAAATAAATAAATTTAAAAAAAATAAAAAAAGAAAGGAATCAACTATGAAATTATTATTAAAATTAGCAATCTTAATTAGCAGCATTTCAGGATTGGCAAATGCAAGCTGAAAAAGTATGTATCGATCCAGGACACCAAGCAAAAAGGAAATATGCAAACTGAAGAAATAGCGCCTGGTTCAAGCAAAAGAAGACCAAAAAGTAAAGCTTTACGGAACAAGAGGTGTTGCAACTAAAAAGCCTGAATATCAGCTAGCCCTTGAAGTAGGCTTAAAATTAAGAGATGCTTTTAAAGGATAAAGGATACTCAGTATTTATGGTAAGAGAAAAATGATGTAAACATAAGCAACAAAAGAAAGAGCCTTAATGACAAATAAAGCAGGCTGTGATGTATATTTAAGATTACATGCAGATGCAGGAGGAAGCAGTAACAGAGGAGCAACTGTACTTACATCATCATCTAAAAAAATCCGTACACAAAAAAAAGCGTACAGCAATCAAGTGATAAATTCTCAAAAAGCAATCCTGTCAGAATACACAAAAAGCAACAGGCTTCAAAAAGCCGAGGCGTTTCCTACAGAGATGACCTGACAGGAACAAACTGGTCAACAGTTACAAACACATTACTAGAAATGGGATTCATGACAAATCCTGAGGAAGACAGAAAAAAATGGCTTCTCCTGACTTTCAAAAATGTGATGGTAAAAGGTATTGTAAATGGAATTGAAAAAGTATTTTTAGAGAAAAAAATAATAAAAATTTTTATTTTTAATTTGAATAATAAAAAAATCTGTCATAATTGGCAGACTTTTTTTATATAAAGATTAATTCACTAATATTATACCTCATTATTTAATTTTTTTAAAAATAAAATAATATTTCTTAAAAATCCAAAAAAATTTTTTTCACTATAAAAAAAGACTGCTAATTCTAAAAGCAGCCTTTGTTTCTTAACATCTAACCTTATTTATAATAAATCCCATTTGAAAAATAGAAATCATATTTTATTTATTTTTTTATGGCAATGAAGTGAACTACTCCCGCTTTTAGAAGCGGGAGCTTCTTGGGAAGTATCTGCTTTTGCTAGCCAAATATATTTACCAAGCTCTTCGGGCAGTCCCTGCCCTGTTTTTTTATTTCCTAATATTTCAACATTTCTTTTCCAACATCTCTTATATTCAGTGCCGCATTGTAATCTCTATCAATTTCAATCCCACAGCACTCACATTTATAACTTCTTTCTGATAATTTCAGTTCCTCTTTAACATTTCCACATTTACTGCAAGTTTTCGATGATGGAAACCACTTATCTATCTTCAAAAATTGTTTCCCTAAAAACATCAGTTTATACTCAAGCATTCTCAAAAACATTCCCCATCCATTATCTCCTACACTTTTCCCAAAATTTAATGCCTGGCTCATTCCTTTCATATTCAAATTCTCAACAACCACAGCATTATATTCTTCAGACAGTTTTTTCGATAATTTATGTAAAAAATCTTTTCGACAATTTTTAATATACTCATGTAACTTTGATATTTTCGATTTTTGCTTATACCAATTTTTAGAAAATTTTACTTTTCTCGATAATGATTTCTGTAATTTTTTTCAATTCTTCTTCCAACATCCTAAAAATATCTTGGATAATCAGCCCTTTGGTTTTCAGAACTGACAAATAACTCAGACATTGAAAAAAATCAAGTCCTATTACTTTATCATTACTTGGTATTTTTTTGAATTTCTTTTTTTCAAATTCCGTCAAAACAGAAACATAGTAATTTCCATTACTGTTTGTCAATGTTACTGACTTTATCTTGTAATCCTTTGGTATTTCTCTATGATATTTCAATTTTTACTTTTTTTCAATTTTGGCAAAACCAAATATTTGTTTTCTTCAATTCGTATTGAATTGTTCACACAATTTGTCGTATAACTTTTTAACATTATTCTTTTTAGATTTGAACTTTGGAAACTTTGCTCTTTTTGAAAAAAATTCGTAAACGATCGTTTTACATTCAATTGAGCATTTGAAAGTGCAAGACTGTCCACTTCTTTTTAGAAATTGATTTTCACTTTTCAAACTGGCAGGTGTAATTATTTTTATTTTTTTCCAGTTTCTTCATAAATTTTTATTAGCAATATATAAAAATCGTATTGTAAACAAAGCGAACACATCCAAAAGTCTTATTTATCAACAATTCTTGTTCCTTATTTGGATAAATCCTGTATTTGAATGCTAAATTATATTTCACAAAATTACACCTCCTTTTGATTTTTGAATATTATTTTTTTAATTATTTCTCTTCGATATTTTTATACAAAAAAATTGTATCATGGATATACCCTTTTTTTCAATTTTTTTACAAAAAAAGCAATTCATCTCCCACTTGTAGAAGTCGGAGACTTCTTGCTATCTTTTGTTAAAATTTAACAATAATCTATTTCAGACTTCACTTCAAATTCTTTTCCCCAAAAATGCAATCCCAATCTTTAAAACTTTCTCAACCCCAGAGTTTCTCAAAACTGAAGAATATTTTTTTCATCAATTTGTTTTTAATGCAATCTCACATTCTTTTCTCAAGTTTCTCTTTTAAATTATCTTTTTCTAATTTTTTTCAACTAAATTTACAATTTTTAACTCAAAAAAATAATTCCTTCTCTTCCTCCTAAAACATTTTTTTAGGTTTCAAAAAGCAAGTCATATCTACCTTTTTCCTGCAAATCCATTCGATGTAATTTCATATTCATTTCTTAATTTCAAAATCAACCCAAGTATAAGTCCGTGATAAAATTGCTCTTTATAATTTCCACTTACATCAAAAAAATTCCTGTATTTTTCCAATAAAAATTTTTATTCAGTTCAAATTTAAATTTTTTTCAATATTTCCATTTTTTTAGCGCAAATGTCATATCCGAAAAAAATTTCATAATTTTTTTAAAAATATACCTCAATAAACATTTCTGAAAAACATCTTTAAAATTTCTTCATTTGGAATCTTTAAATAAATTTCTTCTCTATTTCCATCATATTTCTCAGCCAGAGTTAAATACCCACTATGAAAAAAATAAATTCCAAATATTTTTTCTCAAAATTAGCTTCTAAATTTTTCAAAAAGTCATACTGTCATTAACTCTTTTTTAAAAACACTTTCTTTATTTAACAATTTTGAAAAGTCATCAAATATTTCATCTTTTTAATTTCTGTAAATATAATTGAATTAAACCATTTCCACTCGTATTCACCCAATAAAGCTTCAAGCCTTTTTTTCATCTAAAAAGTTAATTATCGACCAAGGATTATATACTTTTTATATCTCCAAATAAATAACCATTATACCATTTTTTTGAACATCTAACAAATCATATTCCAAGTTAAAATCTTTTTATCAGTGCCTCTTCAACTTCATTCTCCAAAAATTCCAAAAATATTCTGTAAACTGTTTATTAAGAATACTATGAACTTTTATATTATTCAACCCAGAAAAAAATATTTTTCTTTTGCAACTCTTAGAATTCCTGTCATAATACTCATTTCAAGATATTCATTATCCTTCAAAAACTGCTCCATAAAAAAATTTTTTTAAAAAAATCGATAATTTTATTGTAATAACCTTTTATATACGAATTTATTATTGGTTGATCATATTCATCAATCAACACAACCACTTTTTTTCCCATAATAATTATACAAATATTTTTGTCAAATTTAACAAAGATTTCTCCCAATCACCTTCATCTTTCTCTAGCCAAATATCTTCAAATTTTTTTCAATTCTCTCTTATTCAAATGCTCCATTAAATCTTCAAATTTTTGCATAAATATCTGAAATCGTCGACTTTATCGACTTAAAAACCACTTTCCCAATCATTTTTTTATTGTAATTTTTAAACGAAATTGAAATTACGGGAAATTCTCCTTGCTTCTCAAAAATACTCACTTTTTGGAAATATTAAGTCCTTCAAATAATTTTTCTATTTTTCATCTTTATTTTTTTAACATCAAAAAAATATTTCAACATCGATATATTCAGTGTTTTTCCCAAATCGTCTTGGACGAGTGAATAATTTTACTTTTGAACGATCTTCTAAAAATATTTTTCAATAAATTTAGTTTTTGTCAAAATAATAGTAATCGTATTCTATAATTTCTTTAAAAATCAGATAATCCAATCGGTAATTTCTTTTTCCTTTTTTTCATAATAATTCCCCCTTTTTTTAAATACTTTTTTTCAATTTTATCAAAAAAATATAAACATTTTGTCAATTACATTATTTTTATACTTTTTTTAGTAAATTTATTATAAAAATTTTTTTATAAAATTTAATCTATCAATTGGAAATGGTTATTTATCTAATTATTTAAAATTGTCACAAATAGCCTATTTATAATGCTTTTTTTGATTTTAATTAAATTTTTTTAAAAAAATGAAAAAAATTTTTTTAAAAAAAGGGTTGACAAATTTGAAAAAAATGTAATATTATATATTTGTAGTTAGCAACCTAAGTTAGAGAGTGCTAACAAAAAAATAAGGAAGGTGCCGAGATGAATGATAGAGAGCAATTAATTTTTAAAGGCTATTATCAAACATTATCTGGAATTTGGCGAGAGCGTGGGATCACGGACACTTGAGAAGAAATATAATATTGGAGTGTCTTCAGCCACTATCAGAAATACAATGGCAGATTTGGAAGATAAGGGTCTGATTGCAAAAACACATACATCTTCTGGACGTATTCCGACAAGTGAAGGATATAAAGCTGTATGTCGATGAGCTTTTTGAAAATTAGGGATATTTCCCAAGAAGAAAAAGGCGAAAAGTCATGCAGGCGTACAATAAACGGATGAATCAAATTGATATGATATTTGAAGAAACATCCAGGTTATTGTCAAAGATTAGTCAATATGCTGGAGTTGTTTTAGAGCCGGCATTTACGCAGGAAGGTGTAAAAAAAGTAAAACTGGTGCATATTAATGACACGACTGTACTTGCTGTGGTTGTAATGAATTCATCCCTTACAAAAAAATTTGAATATCTTTTTGGAAAAATCCTGTAACTGAAAGCGAAGTTGAGAAAATAAATAATTTCTTAAATGAAAAAAATTGCAAATAGTCAGTATTTTTACATTATCTGATTTAAAGGATTTTTTTCACAAATACAAATTTATTTTTCACAAAGCGATTTTCAAGGTAACGGAATTTCTGATGAAGGAAAGTTATTTTTTTGAAGGCGGAACAAATCTTATTGAAAACAATACATCCGATGTAATGAACATTATAAATCGTGTAAAATTGTTTAATAACCCAAATGATTTGCGAAATATATTTTCACAGTTTTTTTGCAAATGGAAAAGTTTAAGGATGGAGAGGTAAATGTAATTTTTTTGGAGAAGATTTGAAAATTGCAGGACTTGAAGACTTCTCATTCGTGTTTTTCAGTTTATACGTTAAATAATGCGAGAGGAATTATCGGTGTAATTGGGCCAAAGCGGATGGAATATTCAAAAAAACAGTTGGATTAGTTGAATATGTAGCAGAAGAAGTAAATCAATTATTAAATCAAAAAAATAAACAATAAAGAGAGCGGGGTTTTTAAATGTCTGAAAAAAAGATTTAGAAAAAAAGAAGTTTAAAGACAATGAATCAAAAGAAACGCTAGATAAAGAAAGTTTAAAAAGGCTGATGATTCTGAAAAAGAAGTTAAAGAAGAAACACCTGAAGAAGTAATCGAAAAAAACTTGAAAAAGGACTTGGAAGAATGGAAGAGTTCTTATACAAGAAAATTAAATTTGAATTTCAAAACTTCACAAAAAAAGAAAAGAAAATGAAGTTGCTGAAATGAAAAAAATATGCTTCGGAAGGTATTATTACAAAATTATTAGATAATATTGATAATTTAGAAAGAGCTGAACAAAAGCTTCTGCTGAAACTAAAAAAACTTTGACGCATTGGTTGAAGGAGTTAATATGATTTTTGAGAAATCTGAGAAATCTTTTGACTGAAGAAGGTGTTGAAGAATTGGAAGCAGCGGAAGGTGTGAAATTTAATCCTTATGAACATCAAGCGATGATGACTGAAAAATGTGGAAAAATTTAGACAATGATGTTATTGTGAAAGTGTTCCAAAAAGGATATAAATTGAAAGGGAAAGTTATTAGACCAGCGATGGTAACAGTTAATAAAAAAAGTAATTTTTGTAAAAAGTTACAATTTGAAAATTCAAAAAAAGATTTAAAAAGTTGGGTTTAAAATGAGACTTTTTATAAAAAAATTAAATAAATTGAAAATTAAGGAGAATGATAGATATGAGTAAAATAATAGGAATAGATTTAGGGACAACAAACAGACTGCGTGGCAGTTATGGAAGGTGGAAACTTTGCGATAATACCAAATAGTGATGGAGGAAGAACTACACCTTCAGTAGTAAATATTAAAGATAATGGAGAAATTATAGTTGGGGAAATTGCTAAAAGACAAGCGATTACAAATCCTGATTCAACAGTAATTTCAATTAAAACACAAATGGGATCAGATTATAAAGTAAATATTCATGGAAAAGATTATACACCACAAGAAATTTCAGCAATGATTTTGAAAAAATTGAAAAAAGATGCAGAAAGTTATTTAGGTGAACCTGTAACAGAAGCAGTAATCACTGTACCAGCTTACTTTACTGATGCTCAAAGACAAGCAACTAAAGATGCAGGAGAAATTGCAGGACTTACAGTAAAAAGAATTATTAATGAACCAACAGCAGCAGCATTATCTTATGGATTAGATAAGAAAAAAGAAGAAAAAGTATTAGTATTTGACTTAGGTGGAGGTACATTTGACGTATCAGTATTGGAAATTGGAGATGGAGTAGTAGAAGTTATTTCAACTTCAGGAAATAACCACTTAGGTGGAGACAACTTTGACCAAAAAATTATTGACTGGTTAGCTGATGAATTTAAAAAAGAAACTGGAATTGATTTAAGAAATGATAAAATGGCAATTCAAAGATTGAAAGATGCAGCAGAAGATGCTAAGAAAAAATTGTCAACTACATTAGAAACACAAATTTCATTACCATTCATCACAATGGATGCAAGTGGACCAAAACATTTGGAAAAGAAATTAACTAGAGCAGCATTTGATGAATTGACAAAAGACTTGGTTGAAGCAACTAAAGGGCCTGTTAAACAAGCGTTAGAAGATGCAAACTTAGATCCAAGTGGAATTGATGAAATCTTATTAGTTGGTGGATCAACAAGAATCCCAGCAGTTCAAGAATGGGTTAAATCATTCTTTGGAAAAGAACCTAATAAATCAATTAACCCTGATGAAGTTGTAGCAGCAGGAGCAGCTATTCAAGGTGGAGTATTAATGGGAGACGTTAAAGACGTATTGTTATTAGATGTAACTCCATTATCATTAGGAATTGAAACAATGGGTGGTGTATTTACTAAGATTATCGATAGAAATACTACTGTGCCAGTTAAAAAATCACAAGTATTCTCAACAGCAGCAGATAATCAACCAGCAGTATCAATCGTTGTATTGCAAGGGGAAAGAGCTAGAGCGGCTGACAACCATAAATTAGGAGAATTTAACTTGAACGATATCCCACCTGCACCAAGAGGAGTACCTCAAATCGAAGTAACATTTGATATTGATGCAAATGGTATCGTGCATGTATCTGCTAAAGATTTAGGAACAGGAAAAGAAAATACAGTAACAATTTCTGGTTCATCTAATTTGTCTAAAGAAGACATCGAAAAAATGAAAAAAGATGCTGAAGCAAATGAAGCTGAAGATGCTAAATTTAAAGAATTAGTAGAAGTTTAGAAACCAAAGCTGACCAATTAGTAATTGCAACTGAAAAAAACTATAAAAGAAAAATGAATCTAAATTGCAAGGAACTGAAAAAAAGAAGACATCGAAAAAAAGCAATCGAAGAATTGAAGAAAGTAAAAGATGGAGACGACATCGAAGCAATCAGAAAAGGAATCGAAGAATTGTCGAAAGTATCTCAAGGATTTGCAACTAGAATGTACCAAGAAGCAGCAGCGGCTCAACAAGGAGCACAAGGTGGAGAAACAGCTGGAGATAACAATAATTCTGGTTCTGATGATGTGGAAGATGCGGAAGTTGTGGATTAATTAAAAGGCAAGTAAAAAGTTTGTAATATAAAATAGAGTATTTAAAAAGCAAGGGTCTTGACCCCTTGTCAGAAAACGTATTATTGAATGAGATAACTGAAATAAAGTGAGGAAGGGGAATTAGTTCTCCTTCTTTTGCAAAAAAATAATTGATTTTTTTGTAAAAAAAAGTATATACTATGGATATACTTTTTAAAAAAAGGAGAGATTATTATGATAGAGGTTTCAAAAAAATACAAAAATGGGGAAATAGTCAAGGTATCAGAATACCTAAAAAAATGCTAGAAACATTGGATTTAAAAAGTAAATGACAGTATTTCAATTGAAGAAGGTGAAAATTGCTTGAAAAATAAAAAAAGTAGAAGAAAAAAATTGAGCAATATTGAGAAATTATTTTTTTAAATTATGAAGGTGAATATGAAAAAAATAGATCTAGACTGGGATAATGAGGTTGGTAAAGAAATATGGTAAAAACAAGGGGATATAATAAAAATAAACTTTAATCCAAATAAAGGACATGAGCAGGCAGGATATAGACCAGCTTTTAGTTATTAGTAACAACATATATAACAATCGAACTAAAATGGCAATTGTTTGTCCAATAACTAACACGTTGAGAGAATTTCCATTACATGTAAAATTAGATGAAAGAGTAGATACAACTGGTGTAGTACTCTGTGAGCATGTCCGTACAATGGATATTTACGAAAGAGGATACAAATATATAGAAAAATTACCAAAAGACTTACTAAAAAAAGTATCTGAAATTATTGGGTTTGAAATTGAGGTTGTATAGAAATAAAAATCTTTAAAAAAGGATGTGTTAAAGATGGAAAGTACAATAAATACCCTAAAATATGGGAATGTTGAAATTTCAGTTGCAGATAGAGGAGCGGAATTACGAAGTTATAAAGTAAATGGAGAAGAGTTTATGTGGGACAGGAAACCTGAATTTTGGGCTGCCAGTTCGCCTGTGTTGTTTCCGTTTGTTGGGACTATAAAAAATGGGGCTTATAGTTTTGAAGGAAATAAATATAAGATTTCTACACGACATGGGTTTGCTCGGACTGAGGATTTTGAACTGGTTGAGAAGACTGAAAATTCTTTGAAGTTTAGGTTTTCTTCTAATAAGGAAACTTTGGAGAAGTATCCGTTTGAATTTGAATTGTTTATAACTTATACAGTTGTTGGAAATACTCTGGAGATTGGGTATAATGTTGTGAATAAAAATGATTCTGATATGTATTTTTCGCTTGGAACACATCCTGCATTTGCACTTGATGTAAATGATGACATAAAATTGAGTGATTATTATTTGGAATTTGAGAAAAATGAGACTTCACAGAAGTATAAATTGAATGAAAAAGGGCTTGTTTTAGATGAAAAGGTGGACTGCTTGAATAATGAAAATAAATTGCATATTACTGAAACAGTGTTTGATGATGATGCGATAATTTTTTTGAAGGCTTGAAATCAGAAAAGGTTGCGATAAAAAATAGTAAAAATTCAAAAGAGTTAAGTGTTGAATATAAAGGTTTTCCTTATGTCGCATTTTTGGAGTAAGTCGAAAGCTCCGTTTGTGTGCATAGAGCCTTGGTATGGAATTTCTGATTTTGAGAATACGAGCGGGAAATTAGAAGAAAAAAAATTGAAATTTTTGAAATTGGAAGCTGAGAGGAATTTTTTTGCAAAATTAGTTATTGAAGGAAAAAAATAAACAAAAATTTAAATTTTTATATTGGATTTATTGGAAAATTAAGTTATAATATATTCAATTAACTTTTAAAACTGATTATTAAACAATTATATTTTTTTAGTATGATATTTAAGGTTTAATGTAGACTAAAAAAATTATAAGTTCCATTAGTTGACAATATTTTTTTATGGAATTATAATAGAAGGAAGTGAAAATGTTAGATGTACTAAAAAAATAATTTAAAAAAAGTTTTTCAATTTTTTGTAGGTGCATTTTTCGTTTGGAAGATTATTTTTATAATTATGACATTAATTTTTTTAATTTACATATAATTATATATTTTATAATCATGTTAGGAATTTGTTTTTTTCGTTAGCAAATCACTAAAAAAATAGGATTTGAAAATGCGATTGTTGAAACTTTTTTTATTAGTTTTAATTCATATATTTCAATTGAATATAAGTTTTTAAATCATTTTTTTATATGGAGTTGCCATATTTATTTCAATTAGTTCAATTTTTTTAATAAAATAAGAGAGTCTGGAAAAGGAAAGTATTCCATTACAGGGATTTTATATTTATTAATTGCCTTAACAGTACTATTTGTATTTTATAAAAAAATCCAGGTTCTATATTGTACTTTAGAGGTGTAGAAAAATATAACTAACGAAATGTTAATATTGTTTGGATTAATAAGTTTAATTGGAAGTATTTAAATTTATTGTACCAAAAAAATAAAATTAAAGTTTTTTTGAATAAATAATTATAATTTATAAAAAAATAAAAAAAACATAAATAGATAAAATAAAATTTGCAGAAGCGGAAAGGATAAAAAGATAGAAAATGGCAAAAAAAGATTATTATGAAGTGCTTGGCGTACCTAAAAACGCTTCGGAACAGGATATAAAAAAAGCGTATAGGAGTATGGCGAAAAAAATATCATCCAGATAGAAATAAGGATAATCCTGAAGCTGAAGCCAAATTTAAGGAAGTACAGGAAGCAAATGAAGTATTAAGCGATCCGCAAAAAAGAGCGGCTTATGACCAGTATGGACATGCGGCATTTGAAAATGGAGGAGCTGGAGCAGGTGGCTTTGGTGGACAAGGCTTCGGTGGACAAGGTTTTGGCGGTGCTGGCGGATTTGATTTTGAAGATTTAGGAGATATTTTTTTGGAAGCTTTTGGAAGTTTTTTTGGTGGAAGAGGTCAAGCTCAAAGTCAAGGACCAAAAAGTGCATAGAGGAGATGATTTAAGATACAACTTGGTATTAACTCTTGAAGAAGTGGCTTTTGGTGTAGAAAAAAAGAATTAAAATATAAAAAGAAATGGACAATGTCACACTTGTCATGGAAGCGGTGCTGAACCTGGACACGGTACAAAAACATGTGATAAATGTAATGGTTCGGGACATATAAAAGTTCAGCAAAGAACATTATTTGGAATGGCAAGCGGAATACAAGAATGTGATAAGTGTCACGGAACTGGAAAAAAATACCTGAAAAAAAGAATGTCATACTTGTCATGGAACAGGTTTGGAAAGAGAAACATTTACGAAAAAAAGGTAAGATTCCCGTCAGGTCTTCAAACTGGACAAAAAAATTAATAGTAAGAGGATGTGGAGATGCAGGAGCAAACGGTGGAATCTTTGGAGATTTAAGAGTATATATAACTGTTGCAAAAACATGATATTTTTTTGATAGAATAAGTGAATATGACATTCGTTGTGAAGTTCCTTTTAAAAAAATGACAACAGCTATTTTTAGGTGGCGAAGTAGAAGTGCCTACACTTAATGGTAAGAAAAAAATTGTAATTCCAGAAGGAACTCAAAACGGAAAAAAATCTTTTAGATTGAAAAAAATGAAGGAATAAAAATATAGCCGAAGTGAAAACAGAGGAGATGAAATTGTAGAAATAAAAGTAGAAACTCCAATAAATCTTACTGACAAGCAAAAAGGAAATTTTACGTGAATTTGACGGTTCGCTTGACAATAAGAAAAAAATTATAAAAAAAGTCTCATTCATTTAAAGACAAAAATAAAAAAAGATTTTTTTCAGTAAATTTGAAAATTGAAAAATTCTGGCAATCATAAAAAAATAAAGATTGATAAAAAAATTATATTATATTTAAATAAAAAAATACTCTGATTTAAATTAATTGGAGTATTTTTTTATTATTCCCTTTGATACCAGATTTACTTACAAAGATTAAAGACTTTTTGTCAATAAATAAAAATATAATTTTAATTTAATGAAATTTAATATTGAGAACAATAAACCTTTGATAACTATGTAAACTTAAAAATTTAGTAAAAACAAATATCCTGAAAGCAGGTAAAAAAACTTAAGTTATCAAATATATCAAATACTAATATCAAAAAGAATTTGAATATATTCCTAAAAACAAGAATATTATAATAGAATAATAACAAAAAAATCACATTATTTTTAAAGTATAATATTAATTAATTCAAAAAAATTAAAAAAAGGAAGGAAAAAGTACAATGAAAAAAAGTATGTAGCAGAATTTATTGGTACAGCTGTCCTAGTTCTATTCGGTTGTGGAACTGCAGCAGTTTTAGGTACAAAAAGGTAGCGAAGTCAATGTCGCCTACTTAGCAACAGCCTTTGCATTTGGATTATCAATCGTAGCAATGGCTCTACTCAATCGGAAACATATCAGGATGCCATATCAACCCTGCAGTTTCGATCGGAGTTTTATTATCAGGAAAAAAATGAGCATTAAAGACTTTATTGGATATGTTATTGCTCAATTTTTTTAGGAGGAATCTTTAGAGCATTTATCTTAATGTCATTGATTGGAAAAAGAACATGGATTAGGTACAAACGGATTATTTGATGCAAGTATTGGAAAAATCATTATTAATTGAAATTATTTTTAACATTTGTATTTGTAATCGCAATTTTAGGAGTCACTTCAAAAAGTCTCAAATGGAGCGGTTGCAGGATTAGTAATCGGTTTGTCATTAACTTTAATTCATATTTTTTTGGAATTCACTTTACAGGAACATCTGTAAATCCAGCAAGAAGTTTTGGCCCAGCATTATTTATGGGTGGAGATGCATTAACATCAGTTTGGGTATTTATTGTAGCACCTCTAATTGGTGGAGCATTAGCAGCCCTTTGTTATAAATGGTTATCTGCTGAAATTGAAGAATAACGAAAATTAAAAGTTATTTTTTTCCTTTTTAAAAATAAACTAAAAAAACTGCATTTCTTATTTATTTAAGTGCAGTTTTTTTATTTAATTTTTATTTTTTTAAAATCCTAATACTATTGTCAACATCACATCTTTCGAGTTTAGTTCCCATAAATGCAGCTTTAAATTCCCATTTCTCATTTATCCCAGCATTATCAACTGTATCTTCCTGTCTTCCCCAATTCATTTCCAGCTTCATCATAACAAGAAATTGAAATTTTAATAAAAAAAAACATAAATCATCCACAATAACTTTATGAATCTTTATGCTAATAAATATTATATTTATTTTTTTGTTTAAATGGTGCCCAGACGCGGAATCGAACCACGGACACAGGGATTTTCAGTCCCTTGCTCTACCGACTGAGCTATCTGGGCATAATGGCGGGTGAACTGGGATTCGAACCCAGACATCTTGCGATTTCGCCGGTTTTCAAGACCGGTCCCTTAGCCGTTCGGACATCCACCCACAACTCTATTAAAATATTAACATTATACTTTCCAAAAAAAATACCACAATTTTCAAATTATGGTCCTAAAAGAATAAATGGTACGGCCTAGGGGGATCGAACCCCTGTTGCCAGGATGAAAACCTGGAGTCCTAACCACTAGACGAAGGCCGCATAAAACTCAAATGGTGGATCCAGCTGGACTTGAACCAGCGACCGCTCGGTTATGAGCCGAGTGCTCTAACCAGCTGAGCTATGGATCCATATGGCGTGCCTGAAGAGATTCGAACTCCTGGCCCACGGCTTAGAAGGCCGTTGCTCTATCCAACTGAGCTACAGGCACATATGGTTATTTAGATGGTGAGCCATACTGGGATCGAACCAGTGACACCTTGATTAAAAGTCAAGTGCTCTACCGACTGAGCTAATGGCTCATATTTTGGAGCGGGAGACGAGGGTCGAACTCGCGACATTCAGCTTGGAAGGCTGACGCTCTACCAACTGAGCTACTCCCGCATAATATGATTCGTGGTGCCTCGGGCCGGACTTGAACCGGCACGGGATAAATTCCCACAGGATTTTAAGTCCTGTGCGTCTACCGATTTCGCCACCAAGGCATTGGTAACCTTATTTTTCAGCATTTCTTTTACTTACTCACAACTACTCAATTAGTATATCATATCTAAATTATATTGTCAACACTTTTTTTCGATTTTTTTACATTTTTTTTAAAAGTGTATTGTATAATCAAATGCAACAAAAAAATATATTAAAAAAACATAGTAAAAATGATATACTAAAATCTCTTACAAAATTAGAAAGGATCATTCTTACTATGTAAAATAATAATAACATAAATTTAAAAAAAGTCACTATAAATATTTAGCTTTTTTTCCTTTATTTTTTTCAACATATTCCCTTATAATTTTTTTCTGCCTTTTTGAGCTATTTCATCATAAGTTCCTTCTGGCTTAAATTTTTTTCCAGCACTGCTACCTCAATCTTTTTAGGCTTTTGGAAATTTCATATATCTCGAATATGCCTCAAATGCTCCTTTTTATACCAATACATTGAATATCAATATTTAATTCCTTTGCTATAATAGCAAATACTTTTTTTAAATTGGGCAACTTTTTCCATCTTTTGTTCTCGCACCTTCTGGAAAAAAATTACAATACTTTTTTTCCGCTTTTTTTAAATATCCTACAATTTCTTCCACACTTTTTTTCTGACATTTTTTTATTAATATCAATTAATACAACATTTCCATTTGAAACAAGCAGTTTCATTATACCTTTTTTTAAAAATACCAGTCAATTGCTAAAAAAATAATGTATTAAAAACAATTTTTTTCCAGGAAATAATGAACCTAAAAATTAATGGATCTACAAAACTTTGGTGATTTGATACAAAAAAATTTGTGGATCATTTGTTAATTTTTTTCTTGTCAATTTTTTCTCACTCTAAAATACAAGTCAACGACTGGCTGTAATGCTTTTTAAGAATCTTGTCACCCAACGCTTTTTTTATTGTCTTGTATAGGCTTTGTTTCACTGATGATTTGCTTCCAGTCTACATCATTATCTTCAAATTTTGTAGCTTTTTGGTTAATATATTCAGATAATAATTTTTAAATTCGGCATTTCAGCAAATTTTTTTCTTCATCCAGCTGAATTCCAAAACTATTTTTCAATAAATGCAAAAAAATTCTACAATATCAAGGGAATCCATTCCAATTTCAAGTTCCAGATTTTTCTTCTGGCTGCGGCTCAATTCCTTTGTTTTTTTCTTGACATATTCCTTTAATATTTTTATATGCTTCATCTGTTGGCTCAGGTGTTTTTTTCTTTTTTTACAATTTCATTTTTTTCATATAAATCAGGCAACATGAATCTACGTATTTTTTTCCAACCCGAGTTTTTTTGGCAACTCTTCCTCAAATAACTTATAATCAAGAACCTTCTCATAGTTATGTGCCTTCAAATTATAATCTTCTACAATATTTCTAATATAAGCCTTTGTATTTGTAATTCCACGTTTTCTAAATTCCAGCAATTCTGGAACAATTATTGCAGCCAGTTTATTCTGATGATTAAAAATTCCAATTTCCTTAATTAAGCCATTACTTTTTGCAATTACTCTATTTTCAAGCGTTTCTGGATCAATATTCTTACCATTTGACAAGACAATCATCGTATTTTTTTCTTCCACGAATTGTAACAAATCCTTCTTCATCAATTGTCGCTAAATCTCCTGTTTTGAACCATCCATCTTCAGTAATCACTTCTGCTGTCTTTTCAGGTTTATTGTAATATCCCTTCATAACAATTGGTCCCTTAACCCATAATTCTTCATCTACAATTTTTATATCCACATTATATAACTTTTTCCCAACAGTTCCCAATTTTTTTCTCTTTTTTTGAATTTACAGCAATAACTGGAGAAGTTTCAGTAAGTCCATAACCTTCCAAAGCATAAAAATCCCAATGTTTCGTAAAATTTTGAAATTTCAGGATCCATTTTCGCTCCACCAACGACGATAAAATCAAGGTGACCTCCAAACTTTTTATGAACTTTCGCAAAAACTTTTCTTTTTTTATTTTTCAATGATTTTTACATTGCTCATCATTTTATAAATAAATCTTGTAATAAATTTTTGCATCAATTTGCTGCTTTATCCCATCATAGAACAGTTTAAATACTCTAGGCACTCCAATTATGGCAGTTACCCTATTTTTTTCAAGCGCTTCAAATATTTCCTTACTAGCGATTTTTTTCGCAAATACGACTGATGTCTGATATTTCATCATCAAAAGCACGCTCGCAGTTAAAGGCAAAACATGATGAAACGGCAATATTGCTAAAATCTGATCTCTATAATCAAATATTCCCTTTTCATAAAGCCCTTCCATTTCAGTATTTAAATTATTAAACGACAGCATTACTCCTTTTGGATTCCCTGTTGTTCCTGAAGTATAAAGCATAGCGGCTGTTTCATCTCCAGTCGGATTATCCAGCTCAAATTGCATATTTTTTATAACATCCATTTTTTCCAGCTCAATAGTAATTTTATCCACATTTACTAATTTTATGCTGCTTTTTAAGCTATATTTGTCAACTGCTTCCAAAACATTTTTTTCTGTTTCATCTGAACAAAAAACCACATTTGGATGTGAATCTTCCAGCACATATAAAATTTCATTTGGATTACTATTGGCATCAATGGCAATTCCAGCAGATCTTTTATCCCATACGGAAAAAAAGCTGTAAATCCATTCTGGACGATTTTCCATAACAATCAGCCCAAATTTTTCACTTCCTAAATCAACTATATATTCAGAAAAAAATATTTTTATATTATTTATCAAGTCAATATAATTAATATGTTTATTCTCAAAATCAACTAACGCCAATCTTTCTGTTCTTTCTAAAAAAACATAATTTTTCCTCCTTTTTTTACATTTTTTTCAAAAATTCAATTAAGTATATCATAATCACAGATAAAAATTCAATTTTTAGATTATTTTTGATTATTTAAATATTTGTTTATAAAACTAATTATGATAAATAAATTCATTATAGTTTTACTAACAAACGAAATATTTTTTTATTGATTATTCTAAAAATATATTGTAAAATATAAAAGACAATTTTAGAAAGGAAAATTAAGATTATGAAACAAATTTTTTTATTGTAGCTACAACTTATACAAAGCCATTAGATGAAGTGGGAAAAATTTAGACAAGATCACTTTGCATTTATTCAAAAAAATATTGATGCTGGAAAAATTTATCGCAGGAGGACGTCAAAAATCCGCCAACAGGAGGACTTATCTTGGCATATAACGTAACAAGGGAAGAACTTGAAGAAATATTAAAGGAAGACCCTTATTATAAAAAAATAATCTAATTGAAACTGTGATAACTGAATTTACACCTGCATTGCTTGATAAGGAATTTGAAAAAAATATTCTAAATAAATAATAAAAAAAGTATTTTTTTAGAATTATCTAACTTAATCCGGTGACTTAATATAAATAATTTGAATAAACAAATTCTAAGTGAAATAATTATTAATTTAGATAGTTCAAGAACATAATTTAAATTATCTTTCAAGTATATTAATTCAATAAAAAAAGAACCTGCTCTATAATTAACAAAAAAATAGAAACAGGTTCTTTATTTCATATTTAACTTACTATCAAACTATCAAAAACTTAAAAAAATTAATACCATCCTCTTAATTTCATTGCTTTTTGAAATTCTTTCAATACTCTTCATATAAGCGGCATTTCTTAAATCTACTTTATATTCATCTGCTAAAAGCCCATACATCTTCAAATGCTCCTGACAATAATGCAGCTTCTTTTTTTGTTGAACTTCATCAAATGGCCAATAGTAACTTTGCAAGTTTTTGTACCCATTCAAAGTATGAAACTACAACTCCACCTGAATTTGCTAAGATATCAGGAACAACTACGATTCCTTTTTTTGAATAAAAATTTCATCAGCTTCAGGAGTTGTTGGTCCGTTTGCTCCTTCTGCAACTACTTTTTGCTTTTAACTCTGTCAGCATTTTTCAGAAGTAATTTGATTTTTCTAATGCACAAGGCGCTAAAACATCAACTTCCAATTCTAATAATTCAGCATTTGTAATATCTTTTTCCATATCCTTTGTTTTTCTGTAATACGTCCATTTGCTTCAAAAATCTTTGATTACAGCTTCCATGTCAATTCCATTTTCATTATAAATTGCAACATGTGAATTTGAGAAGGCTACAATTTTTTGCACCATCTTTGTGTGCATAATAAGCTGTATAGAATCCAACATTTCCAAATCCTTGTACAGCATAAGTTGCACCTTTTACATCAATGTTTAATTTTGCTAAAGCTTTTTTAGCTGTCAAATTAACTCCGTAACCAGTTGCTTCTGTTCTTGCAAGAGATCCTCCAAATTCTAAAAGGTTTTTCCTGTAAATACACCTTTTTGTTGATTTTTCCTGCAACTTCTTCATAAGCATCAACCATCCAAGACATGATTTGTCCATTTGTATTAACATCTGGAGCTGGGATGTCAACTTTTTTTCTCCGATAATTGGAGAAATTGCTTTTCGCAAAATCCTTTAGAAATTCTTTCTAATTCATCTTTAGAATATTCTTTAGGATCAATTGCCATTCCACCTTTTCCACCACCGTAAGGGATTCCTGCAACTGAACATTTAAATGTCATCCAAGTTGATAGAGCTTTTACTTCATCTCTTGTTACACCTGGATGGAATCTAAGTCCACCTTTAAAGGGTCCTACCGCATTGTTATGCTGTGATCTATATCCTATAAATGTCTTAACTGTTCCATTGTCTAATTTTTACTGGGAACGACACTTCCAACACTCTCATAGGATTTTTTTCAAAATTTCATAAACAGCTGGATCTGCATTTAATTTATCACAAGCTGATTTAATTTGCTTTTTGCGCAATTTCAAATGGATTCAATGTTTCTTTTTGCCATCTTTTCTACCTCTTTTTTTCTAGTCTATTTGATTTTTCAACTTTCCCGCCGAAGATCTTCTCTACTTGTATATAATACTACAATTCCACATAAATTTGCAAGCATTTTTTTCACTCACATTTCTTATTTTTTTACATGTGAAAAAAATCCCATAAAATTCAATTTTTTTATCGCATATTCTTACCAATTTAAATCTTTAAAAAAAATTTATTTTTTTCTACTTTTTCTTCTGAAAATTTCATCCACTCAAACACATTTTTCAAATATCTAAAAAAACTAATAAATTTCTTAACAGTCTTATTATCAAACAAATTATCTATTATCATATTTTATTAGATTTTTTTCGATAAATTGATATTTAATTTTTCAATTTTTCTCTGTCATTGTAATAAAAAAATTCTTCAATTTCATCTTTTATTTGCAAATAAACAATTTTTATCATTGGAAAATTTTATGATTTTTTTCACAAAAAAATAGTATAATATAAAAAAAGTTTTTTTAAAAAAATTGAGGTGAAAAAAATGAAATTAGAAAATTATACTTTTGATGAGAAAGCAACAAAAAAATTTTAGAAAAAAATTAAATTCGAATGGGAATAAAAGGGTATTTTTGTTGGAGGCTGTTTACGAGATATTCTTTTAGGTAAAACTCCAAAAAGATATCGACATTGCAACAAATATGGGAATATAATGATATTAAAAAAATATTTTCTGATTATCCGACAAAGGAAGTTGGAAAAAGCTTTTTGGAATTTTGATAATTCATTATGAAGATGAAAAATTTTGAGATTGCAAAAATTTAGAACAGATATTGGGAGTGATGGGAGAAGACCAGATTCTGTTGAGTTTGTGAACGATATTGAAGATGATTTATTGCGAAGGGATTTTACATTTAATGCGATGGCATTTAATGAAAAGGATGGACTTATTGATATTTTTAACGGACAAGAAGATATTAAAAATAAGATTATTCGATTTGTTGGGAAACCGAAAAAACGGTTGCAAGAAGATGGACTTCGACTGATGAGAGCTTTTAGATTTATGAGTCAATTGGGATTTGATTTCGAGAAAAATACAGAAATTGCGATAAAAGAAAATATTCATGTGTTAGAAAAAATTTCTCAAGAACGAATTACAAATGAATTAAATAAATTAATTGTTGGAAAATATGCTGTTAAAAGTTTTGAAAAAATGAAAGAATTAAAGGTTCTCGATTATGTTTTACCTGAGTTAAAAGTGATTTATGATTTTGATCAGAATAATCCGTATCACAAATTTACACTTTGGGAACATAGCATGAATGTACTTGATGGCGTGAGTCCTGAATTAACAACACGTTGGAGTGCACTTCTTCACGATATTGGAAAACCTGAAGCAAAAACCGTTGATGAAAAAACTGGATATTTTCATTTTTACAAGCATGAAATTATTGGAGCTTCCATTGCAAAACGAATTATGTCTAGACTTGGTCAATCAAACAACATAAGAGATGATGTCTACACAATTGTAAAAAATCATATGAAATTACATAATAGCCAAAGTGAAAAAACAATAAAAACATTGATTAGCAACTACGGTGAATTAAATACTAAAAGATTAATTGATTTAGCAATTTCTGATGATGGTGGAAAAGGTCACGAAAATGACAGAAATGATAATTTGTGGAAAACTTTTTATCATATTGTGGAAAACATGAAAGTTCCTACGATAAATTCTTTAAATATCAACGGTTACGACTTAATGGAACTTGGAATTTATAATAAAGAAATTCAGAAAGTGAAAAAAATATTTATTAAATGAACTTTTAGAAGGGAATATCGAAAATTCTAAAGAAGAATTGATTGAAAAAGTTAAGGAATATATTCTTAAAAATTGAGTTTTTTTAGAAAGAATATCGAGGATTTCTTTATCATTCTAGAAAGTGTAAAAATTTAAAAGTGTAAAAATTTTTTTGCGTAAATAAAATAGCAAAGTACTGAATTTACTAGCTTCATCTATCCATTTACACAAAATTCTGTACACACTTTTTATTATCTTTGAAATAAAAAAATTTGAGAGTGTAAAATTTTTTTGTATAATCATAGTAATAGTCCTTTAAATTGGCATATTTATCCACATAACTATACAAACTTTTAAACACTCCCTATTTTTATTTCATACAATTCAAATTATTTTCTTTTAACTTTCTTCTGAAAATTCATCCACTCAAACACATTTTCGAACGTTTTTCCCTTTCAACTGAGCCTTTTTCACTTCCACCTTTTTCCAGCATTACTCGGTTCAAACCCAAAAGTTGTCTCATCTTTAGAATTTCTTATTTTATCTCGATTTTGTACACCTTCTACTTGATTATTCAAAAAATATATCCATGAGAAATGTCCTGGAAATCTAGATTTGGGTTCATCTGTTCCAGTTACATTTTCATAATATGAATACCAAGCATTGTCAGCTCCAGCCTTCAATAAATCTCTATATGTTGGAAGCGAGAATTTCTGCGGTGTAACAATCCCATCATCTGCCGCTGCAATAAACCAAACTGGTGTTTTTTTCATTTTTTGAATTTTTTCTTTTGTTACCCATAATTTTTTAGTTTCCTCAAATTTTGAAACTGCACTATTTTCTCCCACCTGCAGAAACTTCAATATCTTTTGCTTTGTAAGTTCCATCTGCATTTCTAGCATACTCATGGTAAGCATATGCCTCACAAATTGGTACAGCTGCTGCAAAATAGTCTGGATAAGTGATTATCATGTTTACTGTCATATATCCACCATTTGAATCTCCAGCAAGATAAATTCTTTCTGCATCAACAGATGGATTATGTTTCACATATTCTTTAATTGTATCCATCAAAATTTGCGTATATCGTGAAACTCCACTTCCGTTACCATTTGTCCCGTCACCTTCGTCCATCCAATAAGTAGGCGATTGAACAGCCAATACAAAAGGCTCCTTTTGTATCAGTTCCTTTCGTAGTAAAATATTTTTGAATTTCTTCTTTCGCAAGTGCCGAAGTTTCTGTACCCAAAATATCAATATCAGGATCTGTTCCACCTTCACCTTGTCCATGAAGCCAAATAATTAGCGGTTTTTTTATCTCCTTTTTTTCAAAGTTTCTGGCTCATAAGCCGCCATTTCCAATTTCAAATTTTTCCACTTTTTTTCGTAATCGGATTTTTTTGTAATTTCCACTAAAACGAAATTTCTATAATTAAACAATTCCGTATCAGTCGAAACTCGATTATTAATCACATCCTCCTTTTTATTAACTGCATAATTTTTTTCCCATCAACAGTAACTTTTTCCATCAATTTCTACAACATATTCTTTTCGCCCATTCATTAAAAAAATTTCTTCATGTTATAAGAAAATGGAGAGCCTTCATATTTCAAAGTTTTTCTGATTAAATACATTTTTCCAATTCAAGCGTAACAATCCCAGTATCAAAGGCTTTTTTTCTCCTTTATTATCCGAAACATACACATTAGTTACCTTTCTCTCAACTCCATTCGTCTTAACTTTCCAGTCATTTTTTATCAAGCCCCTGTAATTCGATAATTATCCATTTTCATAATAATTTTTACTCACAGTAGGCCCACTCTCAAAACCTTTTACAAAAAAATACTGATTTTTTTATTCCGTTATAATTTTCTAATTTCACAGCCTTTTCACTAACCTTCCTATTATCAACTTTCTTTATATTTACTTTTTCTCTTACTTTCACGTGTTGAACTATTTCCAATTATCCCTATCGCTAATACAGAAAAACAATGCAATCATTAATTTTTTTCTCATAATTAAATTCTCCTTCTTTTTAATAAATTATTGTACAATAAAATTTTTCAAAAAAAGGCAGGAGCCAAAACTCCCGCCAAATTTATTTTTTTTAAGTTCTACATCAATGATATACTGCAAAAATTAAACTATATTTTTATTTTGTTAAACTTCCTTTATTTAATTTTGGATTCTTTGAGAATACAAATGTTAATACAAATGCCAATCCAAAAGCAACTATAGAAGCCAGCCAGAATCCTAATTGATGAGCACCTTCAAATTTAATTGATAAGAATGCTAATGCGATTCCTCCAACTCCAATTCCATTTGCCAATACATTAAATCCTGTAGAAATAACTGCTGCTAATGCTGAAGCTGTTATTGCCGCATAGAATGGGTACATATATTTCAAGTTTGCTCCGAATAATGCTGGTTCTGTAATTCCAAAACAAGCTGATACAGTTGAAGATAATGAAACTGATTCTTGTTTTTTATCTTGTTTATAAATAAAGTATGTTGCAAAAACTGCACCTGACTGAGCCATATTTGACAAAGCAATCAATGGCCAAATAAATGTTCCACCTGAAGCTGCCGCCAATTGTAAATCAACTGCTATAAATGTGTGATGTAGTCCTGTTATTACTAACGGCGCATAAGTTGAACCAAATAAAAGCGCTCCAACATATTTTAATCCTGGTGTCTTAAATAAGAATGCAAATATTGCAACTAACCATTCTCCCAATGTTCTTGCAAATGGTCCAATGAATAAAATTGTTAAGAATCCTGTAACTATCAATGTAATAAATGGAACCCATACTAATTTTAATACTTCTGGTGTTCTCTTGTTAAAGAAACTTTCAATGTAGCACAATGCAATTCCTGCAAACATTGCCGGCAATACCTGTGCTTGATATCCAACTAGCATTAATTGCGTAAATCCTAAATTTAATACATGTTTACCTGCTTCAATATTAAACGGATCTTTACCACCAAATAAATGAGCATATTTAGCTGAACCATTAATTAAAACATCTTTTAAGTGAACTCCTGCACCTGCCAATTCCTTACTTGAAGAAATATCACCGTAAACATAAGCATTTAACATAGTTCCTGCTACTAACATCAATCCTAGCACAATACCAAGGGCTTCGTTCCCTTTGAACTTTCTAACTGTAGACCAGCAAACTAATACTGGCAACATTCCGAATACAGCTCCACCAATCCAGTCTGTAAAGAATAAAATAACTCTTGCCAATTCTGAAACATCTTTAAATGATTTTCCACCTAAAAATGGTAAATTAGCTTGTAAAAAGTTTCCGATCCCAAGCATAAGCCCTCCAGCTACCAATGCTGGAATTAACGGCACAAAAATTTCTGCCAAGTGTGCAACCATTCTTTGCAATAATGGCTGTTTTTGCATAGCGGCTTTTTTTACATCTTCTTTTGAAGCTGCTTGAATACCAGAAACATTTATAAATTCTTTATAAAAAGTCACCAACATCGTTTCCAACAATTACTTGAAATTGTCCCGCATTTGTAAACGTTCCCTTAACAGAATCAAGCTGCCCAATTTCTTTTGGACTTGCTTTTCCTTCATCTGCAAGGGAAAATCTCATTCTAGTCGCACAGTGAGTAACTGCCACAACATTTTCTTTTCCACCGATAAGTTCCAGCAACTTAACGGCGTCATTATGATACTTGCTCATAAAAGATTCCCTCCCATAATATAAATTATAATAAAATATTTTTTTATAACGTTATTTATTATAACTTATTTTTTTGCACAAAGTCAACACTATTTTTAGAAAAAAACTATAACTTTAATTTTTAAAATTAATAAAATATTAATTTATATTTATAATATAACTATTAACCCTTTATATCAAAAAGTTATATTATTTCCAAATTTATCAAGAATTTTTTTGGTAAATAAAAAAACTGCAATATTATAAAATAAAGCAGTTCTTAAAAAGAGTTAAATTTTTAGTTCATTTCAAATTCAATATAAACAGTTTTTTTGAAATATTTAATTTTTTTGGAGAAATTACAATGTTTCTTCTTGATGACTCATCTAAAAGTTCTCTGTCTGACTTTTTAAATCTTCTTCATCATAATCGGCACTCATGTTATAACTATAGTTATAATCCCTGTAAGGATGAATTACTCCATTTGATTTATCAGTTATTGTAACTGGGTTTTTTAAGTTTAAGTCTGTTTTTCCCAAAATAACTTGTGCTTTCTTCAAGGCTTCCTTGTAGGCATTTTCATAAAGTTCATTTTTCCAATTGCTGTTTATTGTCAATATCATATTCAATGCTTCCGTTTGTTCCAATACCAAGAGCATTTGCCACACTTATTATATTCCCAAGGTTTTTCAGATCTCTTGTTTCAACTTCAATGTCATGTGAAACTACTTGAATATCTTTTCTCTTACTTGTCCGTTTTTCAAGGCTGATTTCCTTGTTGTCATAACCTGAAATTTTTACTGTATTTGCTGGAATTCCAGCTCTTCCTAATTTTTGCTGAATATCGTTAAATCTTGCCATTGCATTTTGATATGCCTGCTTATTTGTTGCATTTTGTGATTCAATGGTAAAAATGTATGTACCGTTTTTACTTCTATTTAAAGAATAAATTTTTTCATTTGCAAGTACATTCATGAATTTTTTCAATGTATCAAGCGAGATTTTATCAACTTCTACAGAAAGTTTAGTCTGATATTCTTTTTTTCCCTTATTTTCAATTACAGTATCCCAATTATAAGATTCATAAGTGGAATATCCTGTTGAATTAATCTTGCTGTACTTTTGTCCCAGTCTGAGCAAGCAATCTTTTGTATCTTTCCAAAATTTGCGAATTTTTCAGCACTCGCCTTATCTAAATTTTCATTTTCTGTCCGAATCGTAAGAGCAATTTTTTTGCTGAATTTGGTGCAATTTCTTTTTTTGAAACACCTCTAACCTGTATTCTTTTTCCCAGTAATTTCACTATCTGAAAAATGATAATACTGAAAAAAACTATCATAAAGTAATGCTATTATTCTTTTTCATTTTTAAAATTCCTTTTCTCAATTTCAATTTTTTTACAAAAATTAAAATATTATATTTACTGGCTTTATAATTATCCACATATAAAACTGAACATTTTTATCTTCACTTTAAATTATTTCATCTCATACATAACCGATATATTCTGTGTCAATTTTAACGGTTTTGGAGTATAATCAACCCTAGATTTACCAGCTCTCATTGCCATAGGTGCAGACTGCCACTTCCTTAGCCACAAGTCTAGCATTTGAATATTCAAGTTCTGCCGTTGGTGCTGCATCATAAGCCACACTCCAGTCCTGATCAATCCTGTCAATCATCTTTTGCTGAAATTCCACATCTTCACTCACAATAATAGGTTCTCCCAGTTTCATCTTGCTCGAACGTAAGATGCTTTCTGCTTTCTGCTTTTGTCTGATTATAAGCATCTTTATACATTTCTGACTCAATTCTGTCTTTATCTGACAAGTCAAAATTAATTGAACCGTTTATGTTTATTCCGTTGTCATCGGCAATTGAAATTATTGTATTAAGTTCCTTTATATTTTTTGTTGTAAGCACAAATTCATCTGTAACATAGTAAACATCTTTTTTTGTACCTTTATTTTTCTGTATAATTTTCCTTTATTTCATAATCACTCAAAATAATATCACTTTCAGGGATTCCGGCTGAAACTAGCTTTCTTCTGGAAGTATTAAGTTTGTTAAACACTTTATTTAAAAGCCTGGTCAACTGTTGTTCCATTTTTCATTTATATTAAATGCAAATGTATTTTCATCAAAAATTTTTTTCTGAATACTTTTGTAAATTATCTCCATCTTCCAAGTCAATTAATGCTGAAATCTTGTTAAAATCTGTATTTTTTTCACAAGCATCTCCATTTTTCACATCATAAGAAGTTGGCTTTTTTTCTCAGCTTTTTTTCACATTCTTGCCTGGAACTGTCTTTACATCCAAAAATATCCTCATCATCTTCATATTCCGTCCCTTTTCTATTATAAAATGCAGTTGTTTCCAGATTTTTCCAGTGATATTCTTCTAGCTTTCAAATCATTCTTAAATTTCTCAACTTTTTTTATTTACCTCATTTGTTGCCTGATTTAAGTTTTTTTCCCCTTCACTTCAACTTTGAAAATTAATTTTTTTGCTAAATCTGGCATAATTTCCCTTTCTGCATTTCCCCTGTAACACTAATTTTTTTCTCACAAGATTTTTCATTCGCTCCAAAATGAAAAATACACTTAACAGAGAAAAATAGCGCAATTGCTACTTTTTTTCATTTTTTTCCCTCCATAATTTCACTTGATTATTTATTTTTCCAAATTTTTTTATTTTTCTAAATTAAGTATAACACGATAAAAGTTAAAAAGTAAATGAGAAATTTTATTTTTTTATTTTAAGATTTTTTTAGAAAAAAATAATATATATCATTTTTTTCAATATTTATGGTATTATATAAAATAAAGAATTATAAATAAAAATAACGAGGTGAAAAATGGCCACACAATATAAATTTAGTTATGCTAAAACTTTTAAAACTGTTATTGTAGTGATTTGTCTAGTTACACTAGCAATATTTGGAAAAGATGTTTTTGAACGTCATTTTTTTAACACTAGACTTACTGTTATTCCTGATGTTACGGGGCTTGACAAGAAAGAAGCGATAAAATACTTGAAGGAAGCTGGATTAAAAGTCAAGGTTATTAATTCCAAAACAGAAAAGGTGCCGCTAGATACGGTGTATAATCAGGATCCACGATCTGGGAAAGGAAGTAAAAGTAAACAGAGTTGTAAGAATCTGGGTTAATAATGGGGAAGATGTAAAAGTCCCTAATATTATTGGATTGGAACTGCTTGAGGCAAGATCTCGGCTAAAAGGGTTAAATATTCAAATTGAAACAATTGATTATTATCCATCTAACCAAAAATACAACACTATTTTGGGAGTTTATCCAAAACCAGGTACAAAACTGGAAATTAACCAGAAAATATCAATACTTGTTTCTTCACAGCAAATGATAGATCCATCAGTTATGCCAAATATAACAGGACTTGATTTAAATGATGCAAGAGAAGTGTTAAAGCAAATTGGACTTGAAATTAGCTCAATATCTCAAACAAATGATCCAACATTGCCGGTAAATACAATTATTTCTACAAATCCTGCAGCTGGAACGAAAATACAGCGTGGACAGAAAGTATCTGTTGTAATAAATAATGGAGCGAGTGCAAAAAAACGTGCTAAATCAAATGAAGAAATTATTAATCGTTCTCGAGATAATATAAATGAGAAAAGAAATTGAAAAAACTATTGATGATACAATAAATCAAATAGACAATAATTCTCAAAAAACTCCTCAACAAAATGACAAGCAGCAAAATAATGGTAACACACCTGCTTCTCCACCTAATAATTCAAATAGTGGAGGAACTTCCAGCGAACCAAATACTGGCGGTGGAGATGATGACGACTAGAAATATAAAAATTAGATTTTTTTATCTAAATTATAAATTAAATATAGAAAAAAATAAAGAAAGGAGACGGGAGTTATTTTTAAGGCTTTTATTAAACTTGGTTCAATAACTATGTAATTTTAATTATCAAGGGGTCAAGGCCCCTTGTTACTATATAGTTATTCTATAAACTGCAGATTTTAAAATTTCTCCCAAATATTTTTTTATAAAAAGGAAAAGTTATTAGAAAAAAATAAAGGGATTTTTACTATGTTCTAGATGAAAATTCCAAAAATTTAAGTGAAGAAAATATTTATGAATGTAAATTACGTGGAACGCTAAAAAGTGAAAAAAATAACAAAATGAATTGTATAATCGGTGATATGGTAGAATTTGATGAAAAAGAAAAAAAGTTATTGAAAAAAATTGAGAAAAGGAAAAAAACTTTTTTATATCGTCCCGCTTATTGCAAATATTGATTTTATTGGTATTTTATTTGCAATAAAAAAAGTCCAGACTTTGATTTTACAAATTTTTCAGAAAATGCTTTTGAATGCAAATTCTCAAAATATTCCAGTTGTGCTAATCTTATCTAAAAATTGACTTGGCTTTCACAAGAAGAGCTGGAAGATTTTTTTAATAAATTCAAAAAAATTTTTTTAAAGAGGCAATTTCCATTTTTTTCCAATTTCTACCGAAACAAAAACTGGACTTTCAGAATTAAAGCAATACATAAATGAAAAATCCGTCGTAGTTTCAGGACCATCTGGAGCTGGAAAATCAACGCTTATTAACACTTTAATTGGAGAAGAAGTATTAACTACAAATGATGTCAGCGGAAAAACTGGAAAAGGACGGCACACAACAATAGAGAGCCGATTTTTTATGACAGCTCCCCACTCTTATCTAATAGATACGCCTGGATTTTCAACGCTGGACTTTCCAAAGCTGGAAAATAAAAAAGAATTGGAAAAATTATTTCCAGAATTTCTGGAATTTATTCCTAACTGTAAATTCCGTGACTGTATTCACGTAAATGAGCCAAATTGTGCAATAAAGGAAAATGTAGAAAATGGAAATATTTCAAGTAAACGATACGATTTTTACCTGTATTCGCTAGAAAATATAAAATTTTTAAAGTATACTTAAATAATTTTCATTTGAACAAATATTACTAAAGAAAAGAGTTGATTTTTATGGATAAAAAGGTTATAATATCGCCTTCTCTGCTTGCTGCGGATTTTAGTAAATTAAGGGAAGAAATCGCAGAAGTAGAAAAATTTGGAGCAGAATATCTGCATTTGGATGTTATGGATGGGAACTTTGTGCCAAATATCAGTTATGGAGCTCCTGTTATTTCATCTTTAAGAAAAGCATAGCAATCTTGTATTTGATGTTCATTTAATGGTAAATGAGCCTGATTATCTGATAAAGGATTTTGCACAGTTTTCTGATATTATCACAGTTCATGCTGAAGCTGTAAAACACTTGAACAGAACAATTCAGCTGATAAAATCTTTTGGGAAAAAAGTAGGAGTTGCACTAAATCCTTCTACTCCGCTAGATGTTTTAAAATATGAATTAAAAAATATTGACATGGTGCTAATTATGACTGTAAATCCTGGCTTTTGATGGTCAAAAAAATTTATTCCCTGAAATGGTTCAGAAAAATAAAGGACTTGTGAGAAATTGATAAAAAAATATTGACATTGAAGTGGATGGCGGAATAAACAATGAAACTGCAAAACTTGTGAAGGAAGCTGGAGCAAATATTTTTAGTTGCAGGTTCATATATTTTTAGCGGAAAATTACAAGGAAAAAAATTGAATCTTTAAAATAAAGAAAAACACAAAAAAATTAAGAAAGGGGAAAAATCAAAATGTATGAGAAAATTGAAAAATCTATTAGACAACTTTTTATAAAACATACTATAAAATTGAAGAAATTAACTTAAATCAGGTAATAAAGTGCTTGACAACATCGGAACTGCATATCATTGAAGCAATTGGAGAAAATGAAATTACAATGAATGAACTTTCTGATAAATTGGGCATTACAATGGGAACAGCTTCTGTTGCTGTAAACAAATTAACTGAAAAAGCAATTTCTAGAACGTTCTCGGTCGAATACCGACAGACGTAAAGTTTTTTTGTTAAACTGACTCAAAAGGGAGAGGTTGCCTTAAATTATCACGGTAATTTCCATTCGACTATCTTTAGAAAAAAAATAACAGATGATATTCCAAAGGAAAAAAATTAGATACATTTGTTGAAGTTTTTTTGAAACAATTATGAGAAATCTTAATAAAGTCAAAAAGGACATCCAGCCTGAATCAATCTTGAATTTTTGAAAAGGGCGATTTAGTTCAAGTATCTTCAATCAAGGGAAGCACAGCCATTAGAAAAATATTTGAACGAAAAAAAGGCGTTGTAATAAAAATCGCTAATCAAAATTTTTAAATATTGATAAATATTTAATAAACATGATTGTTGATGGAGATGAAAAGGTACTAAATGTTGAGGATGCTGAAAATATCATGGTTAGAAAAAAATGCACTTTAAAAAAATAACTGAAAAAAATATAAAAAAATAAAAAAAGGAGGGAAATATGCTCTATTTAGATGGAATTGGAATTTCATTTCTTGTAAAGGAAATAAAGGAAAAAAATATTACGATATAAATTGACAAAAAAATTTTTTTCAATATGACAGAGTGTCATTTTCACTCTTTTTGGAAAAAAATAACCTGCTTTTTTTCAAGTAAAGGATAATTCAACTATTTTTTTATTTAAAAGATGAAAAAGATCCAAATACTGACTTCCAGTCAAAAATTTCTGCTTTCATTAAAAAAAGCACCTGCAAAAATTCTATTTTTAATTAATATTAGACAGGAAGGCTTTGACAGGATTGTATATTTTGACTTTGAAAAGTTAAATCAATTTGGAGATGTGGAAAAGTATACGTTAATTATTGAAATTATGGGAAAGGCAAGTAATATTTTCCTGACTTGTAAAGATAAAATTCTGTCTGCACTTTTTTTTACTTCGATTGATGTTGGAAACCGTGTTATTATGACTGGAGCAAAATACACATTGCCTTTTGAGGAAAAAAAGATTTCGCCAATTTATTTGGAAAAGGAAAATTTTCCATTTGAAACAGAAACTTTTTTGGAAAAGATTGAAGGTGCTGGGCGTGCTTTTGCGGTACAGTGTTCACAAGATTACGATGTTTTTGAAAAGTATTTGTCTAGTTACAAACCTGTAATGTATGAAATATTAAATCGTGGAAAAATTCAGAAAGTGCTGACTTATAATGAGTTTTTCAGAATTTAGTCAGAAGGAAAATACTAATCCAGAAAATAAAAAAATAACAGAAAAATATTTTTGAAACTTTGAATGAAGGCTTAAATGCTTATTTTTAAAACAACAATTACTTCCAATGTCATTAGTGAAAAAAAGAAAAAGTTTGTTAAAATATGTTGATTCGCAAATAAAAATTCAAAAAAATAGAAAAAAATATAAAAGTTGACTTGAAAAAAATGAAAATTTTGAAAATTATAAAAATATCGGAGATATTTTTGGCGGCAAATATGCATCAGATAAAATATGGAATGAAAAAAAGTTACAGTTTTTTTGATTTTTTTATAATAATCAGGAAATTACGATAAATCTTGATCCGCTTTTTATCTCCAAATGATAATTTAAATTTTTTTATTATAATAAGTACAATAAAGGAAAAACGTACTATTTCAGCCTTAAATATAAGATTTTTCCGACATTCAGGATGAAATAAAAATATTTTTGAAGAAATAAAAATGTTCATTGAAAAGGAAAAATGATTTTATTGGGATTGAAGAAATTGAAAATGAACTGAATTTATCAGATAATGGAAATAAAATAAAAAAATAAAATTAAATTGAATAAAACAAAAAAACGTGAATTATTGTCATTTGACTATAAAGGTTTTCAAATCTTCGTTGGAAGAAATAATAAAGAGAATGAGGAAATATCCTTTTCTAAAGGGACAGCCAAACGATATATGGATGCATATAAAAGGATATTCCTGGAAGCCATGTTCTTATTTTTACGAAATAATCAAGAACTTCCTGAAGATGCTTTTAATTTATGCCGCAAATCTTGCTTGTGAATATTCTAAAGCCAAAAAAGGCGATAAAGTTACAGTTGATTACTGTGAAAGAAAATTTGTCAAGAAAATAAAGAATAGTAAGCCTGGAAATGTGACTTATACTAATTTTTCATTCGTTATTAGTTAATGTTACAGAAAAAAATCTCTTTAAAAAAATGTTCTATAAAATTAGATTATTATGTATCTTTCCTTTTAATCAAAAAAATGTTTTTACTGCTTATTGACAAATGCCAAAAAAACTGTTGTAAAATTAAAGTAATGATATTTAAGGAGGACTAATAATGGCAAGTAAAACAGTTACTATGACAAATCCTACAGGATTACATACAAGACCAGGTGGAGTATTTGTTGCTAAAGCAAAAGAATTTGAAAGTAAAGTAGAAGTTGAAAATGAAGGGAAAAAAGTAAACGGAAAATCTTTATTGAAATTATTATCAATTGGAATTAAAAACGGTTCAGAAGTTACAGTTCACGCTGAAGGACCTGATGCTGAACAAGCAGTTGAAGTATTAGGAGAATTGTTAGCAACTATTAGAGACTAATAAATTCATTTAAAATTACGCCAAGAAATCTATGTTTTTTAAAAAAATTTCTTTTTTTAGACATTTGATGAATGGCGTTTTTTTATTTAAAAAATAATAAAAAAATAAGACTGCATGCAGCAGAATTAAAAGATCTGATAAAAAAATAAGGAAATAGCTGAAATTTTACACTATTTCCTTTTTTATAGTAAAACTTATTAAAAAAATAGAACTCAAAAACTATAATTATTTTACTCAAGCCCTAAATTTATTAGGATTTCTTATTTATTTAATTTATCGTATCTTTTTTTGCCAATTGCAATGCTCTGTCTTTTGTTATTGATAATCTATCACTAGCGGCAAGTTCCCCAGCCATTCTTGGTCCTTCTTCTGCCTCATATTTATCGTACGCCTTCTGAACTTTTAGTTTCTCTATCCTTTTATCCATTTTTTTGCTGTTCAGCTTTTAAATTTTACTTTTTTTCCTTTGCTGGCAGTTTTTTTAGAATCAAATCATAGACTTTATTCATTTCTTTTTTTCCCATTCAGTATCCAAATCTAGTGAAGCATTTATCATATCAGCTCTTACTCCACTATCCCATCCAGCCTGTGCTTTTTTTCTTCTAAAGTTTTTCATTCTTTTTGTCAATTCATTTTCATATTTCCCTGCAAATGCAACAGCTCCTAAAAAGTAATAATCCTGCTATTAATAATTTTTCTCATTTTTTTATCAACTCCTATTTTTTTGTATTTTTTTGTGAACACTTCTTGCTATCTGTTAAAAAAACAATACTTTTTTTAATAATTATTACCTGCTCTTTCTGTTTAAATTTATCATTTCTTAATCACAACTTATTTATACAGTTTATAATAATCACGGTATAATTTATACATTTCAGGATTATCTTCAGGGAACTCTTTTCAAATGTTCAGGATCATCAATTTTATCATGATTTTTCTCGTACAATACTAATTATTCTTTTTCGTTTTTTTCTATTCAAAATTACTGGATCTTTTTAATTTTTGTATCGTATCCAATACAGATATATTCATCACAAAGCACATTTTTTTCCTTAACTGCATTTGTAATTCGTGGCGGCTCATTTTTCATCTCCAGTATCAGAAGCGTAATCCCAGAACTGATACTTCCCATTTTTCAATTTTTTTGATTTCTATTGAAGTATCATCTGCTGATATCTCTCTTTTCAGCAATATTTCCTCATGCAGTTTTTCCATCGCTTGTGAAAGGCAAATCATAACCTTTGTAACTAAATTCTTCTTCTGAAAACCCAATGACTCCCATCAATAGCAATAATGCCATAATAATTTTTTTCATTTTCGTTCCCTCCGCTTTCTATTTTTTTCTTCTTTGTTTATTTTTTTCACTAATAATATATCATAATTTTATTAAAGAAAAAAATGAGAGTTTTTTTATTTTTACTTATTATTTTTTTCTAGTCTGCTTTTTACTGTTTCATAAACTTTATTTTTTTATCTCTTATTTCATATACATCCTTTTTCATGATTATATTTCATACCAAAACTTTCATAATCAGCATCAGCTAAAATTTTTACCTTTAAAATAAACGTTTTTTTCTTCCTTTTGCATATTCAGTATCGCCATATGCACTAAACTGATGGCTTTCTGCTTTTTTTCAAGTTTTTTCTAAATGCACCTTCATCTGTGTCTAAGTAATAAACTACATTATACTTATTTATATATTTGTCATTATATGTCGATAAATTATATGGATCAACCTTAGGAGCATCTTTTATTTTTTTACAAGTTTATGATTTTTTTACAAAAATACATACTGTCCTTATCGTGATACAAGTTAGTTTTTGATTGCTAACTGTGAAAGATTTTTCAATATCCACTTCCTTACCGTCTATCGGAGCTATACTTCCGTCTTTCTCAACAATGTAAAATCCATTTTTTTATCTTCTATAAGAAAAATTGTCAACTAATCTGCTTATTTTCTTAAATGTTTTTTTACATCTATACCTTTTTAATTTCTTATTTTTCATAATAGACATTGTTTTTTTATCTTTTTGAATAATATCCATTTACTACAGATCCAAAATCATATATTAATTCAAATGTGTTTTTTTATCTGCTCCTTCTATTTTTTTATTTCCATAGTAAACATTATTTTTTTATCCTTTATATAAGGAAGTTCTATTATCTTAATGGTGTCTCTATCAACACCCAATATTTTCTTACCCCCAAAATAAATATTATTTTTTTATCTTTTGAAAAACCATCACTTCCTATTTGGAATGTAGGTAAATCTGCTCCTATTATTTTTTTCTATTTGAATAATAAATATTGTTTTTTTATCTTTTTGAATACAATTGATTTATCACTTCATACGTCTGAGGATCATACGGTAATTTTTTTCCAGTACCAAATTATCACTATCTCCATCAATATTGTAAATTCCATTTTTTATCTTTTTAGATATCGACGCGCACTCCCGCTAATATTTATAATTTGAAAAGTAATCGGATCTATTCCTTCTAATTTTTTTCCACCCTCTATTTTTCCCAGACATAAACTCCATTTTTTTATCTTTTTGCATATACAGCATCTATTTCCTGAAATGTTGCTTTATCTATTTTTGGATTACTTCCTGCATAACTTATATTTACTGATAAAATCATAATTACAAATATTTTTAAAAACTTTATTTTTTTCATAACTAATGTTTCTCCTTCATTATTTTTTTAATCTGTAAATATTATTTATTATTTAATAAATCATATCTTTTTTTGCCAATTCTAAAGTTCTTTTTCTCTATTCCACTTGCCCAGGCATTTCCTCCTAGAGTTCCTGATATTGTTCCACCTTCTGACTCTTCAGTGCTTTTTTTCAACATCTTCCTTAACTTTTTTTATCCATTCTTCCTGCTCTTTTTTTGCAATTTTTGCCTTTTTCATTTTCTGATAATTTTGATAATAACAATTCATAAACCTTTTTTTCATTTCTGCTTCCCATGAATCTCCTAATTTTTTTGAATTGCATTATTCATGTCTGCTGTCACTCCAGAATCCAAAAGCTGGCTGAATTTCCTTTTTTTACTGCTTCCATTCTTTCCAATATTTGAGTTTCATAACTGCTTTCTGATTTTATGCTGCTTGAAGAAACTGCCGTTGTTTTATTAACTTCTTGCTTTATTTCCGTTTCTTTCGTTTCCTTTTTTTCATCTTTTCCAGATTTTTGAACATGCGACAACTCCCATTAATAGTACTGTTAATGTAAAAAAATAGTTTTTTTCATAAGTTTTTCTCCATTTTTTTATTATTCAATTTTTTTCATTAATTATTATATCGTAAAGTTTATTAAAGAAAAATGAGAGTCACAAACAACAACATCTATTGCTATACAATTATTTTTTTGTTCTTTTTTTGCCTATTTCTCTCTCTTGTTAAATGCACGAATTTTACCATTCAGGATAAATAACTCTCATATCTTCAGGATCTATGAATACTGCCTTTTTCAATTCCACATCATATCCAATGCAGATAGTTTCATCACAAATAGAATTTTTTTTCACTGTTGCTTTTTCAACAGATGCTTCACTGTCAGGCTCCTCAGAAGAACGTACGATTTCATACTCTCCATTTCCTGTTTTTCTTATTTCTAACTCTGTATCTTCCGAAACTATGCTTCTATTTAACAGTTTTTCTTCATGTAATTTTCCATCTGTATTAAATTTTAAATCAAGTCCTGCTGCTCCATAACTTATTGCTCCTATTAGCAGTATTGCCATTAATAGCATTTTTTTCATACAAATCTTCCTCCCTGTTTATTTTATTAATATTATACCATATAATTTTTTTAAAAAAATACAATTATAACAATTTTTAGTTTTAAATGTCATATTCTTATGATTTACTCATCAATCCTTGTATTCCTTGCCTTAAATATGCTTATCCATTTTTTTAATTATTTAAATTTTTAGTTGATTTTTTTGAAGTAACATAAATTGAAATGATTGATTTGTCTTGAATTTTTTTGGCAAGGGGATTAGAACGAACCCCTTGTTAATAATAAAATTAATTTTTAAATTTATAAATTTAAACTGCTGAATTGATTTATTGCTATTTTTTTGAATAAAAAAACTGCATTACTTGACTAAAAGACAGAAGTATTTCTTCCATTTTTGTGTAAGCATCATACGATTTCCCTTTATATGAATTTTTGACATTTTCATCGCTATATTTTTTTCTCCATTTGAAGATACAACCCTATCCAGCTGCCATTTTTTTATATGTTTTCATATCCAAAAGTTGAACTATTTCATCTGTAATATAATTTACAGTATATATTTTTTTATTGCAGTTAAATTTTTTTAAATACAACTTCCCTGCGTTTATCATTTATAACAGGATTTTTTTCTTTTTAACAGCTCCATTTAAAACACATCCTATTAATAATATCCCAAATAATATTATTGTTAATTTTTTTGATATTTTCATAAAAATTCCCGCTTTCCCTTTTTTATTTCCAATAAAGTTCAAAACATTAAACATTATGAACTCTTACTCCATATCTGAAATATTTTCTCCAGTATGGACTCTTTAATGATGACATTACAACTCCTTTTGAAGAAGAGGCATTAATAAATAGTGTATTACCAACATAAACTGCTGTATGATTTGTTCTATTTCCAGGCTTAAAGAAAACAATATCTCCCGATCTCAAGTTTTTGGCTGAGACTCTCGTCCCTTGCTTTACTTGCTGTGTTGAAACTCTCGGAAGCTCCTTATTGAAAACTTCACGATAGACTCTACGTGTCAATGCTGAACAATCTATACCCTTTCTAGAATCTCCTCCTAATACATATCTTGTCCCACGCCACTTGCTATAGGAAGTTAAAAGTTTTTTTTCTACAGCCGCTCTTTTTCTTTCTTGAGTTGATCCCGAAGTCATCGCCTTTCTATGTCTTTGTCTTAGTTCTGCCATTTTTGTCTCAACAAGATCACTTTTATTTTTTGCAGAAACTCCATAAATTCCGCTATTTCCACTACTATGAACTTTTTTTACGTTTAAAGGCTTATGAGAAGTTTTAGATTTTACAGTTTTTTTCCCCTTCGATGTTTTTGCATGAAGATTTGTTCCTACAAAAGTTGATAACATACATATCGCAGTCAAAAAAATTTATTTTTTTCATATATTTTTTTATTCCTTTCAAAAATTAGTTTTTTTATAATATTTTTTTATTACATTAATTTTATCATTTTAGTGAATTACTCCAGCACTCACATTTTATAACTTTTTCTTCAATATTCTATACAAAAAAATTGTATCATAGATATATCCTTTTTTTCAATTTTTTTACAAAAAAAGTACACTAAATAAATTTAAAAAAATTACATTAATTAACTTACTAGACTATAAAAAGGGAGTCAAAACTCCCTTATTAAATAAATTTGCCTAACTATAATTCAAAAATTTTTTTATTTATTAACTTTTTCAAATATCAAAGTTTTTTTCCCTTATCTGTTGTCAAAATCAAAGTTTTTTTGATCAGATAATTTAACTTTTTTTAGAATTTCCTAAAAGTTCCAAAAATTCCCTTTCAACTTTCATAAGATTTTCAGGGCCTGCCATTCTTGTTGAACCAAGAGGACCACTTTTAATATTATTATCAGTTATTTCACAATTTCCAAAATAATTGTTTATTCCTGAATTTCCATTTATTCTGTTTTTCACTAAAATGAAATGGTAATGCTCTCTTCGCTTTCTGAAATTAATTTACTGACATCTTTTTCCATCCATGTTCAAAAGTTTCCAGCTTGTATCTTTGCAACTGTTTTATTCAATGCCAAAGACTTTAAAAAGTCCAGACTTTCCCTTTTTATTCTTGCTCAAAGTTAAAGTGTTGGCATTATAGCTGATTTTTTTGGAGAAAGATTGTAAAATATCAAAAGAAAATTTTGTTCAATGCTCATTAATTCTTCTGAACCTGCCATCAAAGTTGTAGCCACGCCAGCTGATAAAGTCGAGTTATTTTTTTAATTTATAATTTCCAGAAATAATTATTTATCCCCAGAAAATCCATTAATTTTTGTCACCTGAAAAAAATTAATTGTAATCTTACCACCCTTCGGAATTTCAACATTCTTTTCCATTTTCGATTAATTTGTACCAATTCCCATGAAGTTTCATTTAAAGTTATAGACATTTTTTTCTTTTTAGAATATGCACTTAAAACAAAAGCAATTTAACAAAAAGACTGTAAAAAAATTCCAATTAAAATAGACATTTTTTTCATTTTAAATACCTCTTTCCTAATTTTTTTCTTAATTTTTATTTCCTTCTTAACTAAAGAATAACATATATTTGTTAAAGAAAAAAATGAGAAAACGAAAATCTTTACTTTTTTTATTTTTTTCTACCAAGCTGAGTTTATTAAAACTTCTTCTCCGTATCCACCATTCATTTTTTTGAGGATTTGTAGAATTGTAAGCTCTTTGAACTCTTATTCCACGAATTCCTAATTCTCTTGCAGCTAAAAATATCATCGTCGCTGTCACCGTAGTGAATTGAAAACATTGTGTTTTTTTCATATAATATGATTTATCATATTTGTAGCCACCTGTCGGAGTATCAGCTGTATATTCTACATAGACTTCTTCTGGCAAATCAAAGTATCTTTGCAATGTTTTTGATAATTTTGTTGAAGTATAGTTTTTATCTTTTGAATGTTTTGTTCTTCCTGTAATGAAAAATATGTGATCTCCTCTTTCCAAATGCATCTTAATTAAATCTTTTGCAGATTGTTTTGGAATTGAGTGTTCATCTCCATTTTCAGCAACATAATCCCAAAATTTTTGATTATACAAATAACTTGCAGCTCCTCTTTTATCTCCTGGAATTTGGAAATGATATTGCCCATAATTAAAGTAACCGCTTGAATGCACCAATGTATCATCAATATCAAAACTTACATTAATAGGCCCTTTCCCTTCTAAACTTTTCTTAATGTCATCAACAGATACAAAATGAACAGCCTTCTGAACTTTATCTGTAGAATAAAATCCTTCGTGAGTATAAGGAACTTTTGGTCCTGCCGCAAATATTACAGATGCAGCAAATAAAAATAATAATGCCTTTTTCATAACATTTCCTCCTATATATTTTTTTAATTTTTTTACTATCTTATAGGCTCACAGCCTATAAATTCTCCCTTTGTCGTATAAGTACACAAATTTCCCGCTTTTTCTCTTCCATCACCTTTAGGAATCTTAAAATAAGAGCAGCTAGATGATAGTACTGCTAAAAGCTAATGTTAGAAGCATTGTTACCTTTTTTTCATAGGAAAATCCTCCTCTAAAAATAATTTTCCATTTGTAAATTTTTAAAAAAATTAAATGTAAAAAAAGATGCTTTCCCGAAAGAAAACATCCCTTAATTTTTATATATCAAATACGATAGATTTAACTCTTGTCATGCTTTCTATACTGTATTTTATCCCTTGAACTCCTGCTCCTGAACCTTTAATTCCTAAGAATGGGAAGCTGTCAGGCCCTCTTTGAGTCTTGTTATTTATATGTACTGTTCCTACTTCCAATTTTTCAGCAATTTCAAATGCTAATGGGAAATTTTTTGTAAATACTGCTGATTGAAGTCCATATTCTGATTTATTTGCAATTTCTACTGCTTCATCTACAGATTTTACTCTGATAATTGGCAATACTGGTCCAAATGGTTCTTCCCAGGCGATTCTCATATCAGTTGTTACGTTGTCAAAAACTACTGGCCAGATTAGATTTTTTTCTCTTTTTACTGTTGTTAATGCTTTTGCACCTTTTTCTTGTGCATCTTTTATTAATCCTTCGATAAAGTCTGCTGATGGAGTATCAATTACTGTTGTAATGTCAGCATTGTCAAAAGGATCTCCAACAGTTAATTTTTCAACTTTTTCTTTTATCAAGTTTGCTAATTTATCTGCAACTGAATCCATTACAAGTACTCTTTTAATGGCAGTACATCTTTGTCCAGAATAGCTAAATGCTCCTGCTACGATATTTTTAGCGGCATTTTCCAAATCAGCATCTTCTAGTACGATTCCAGCATCTTTTCCACCTAATTCAAGCATAATTGGACGCATTCCAGCAAGTTTTTCCGAATTTTTTCCCCAATTGGTGTACTTCCTGTAAAGTTTATAAAGTTTACTTCTTTGTGTTCAATCAAATAATCTCCGATTTCAGAACCTTTTCCAGTTACAGAGTTAAGCACTCCCGCTGGAATTCCAGCTTCTGCAAACACTTTTGTCAATAATAATCCACTTATTGAACCTTGTGTAGGCGGTTTGAAAATTACTACATTTCCTCCGATTAAAGCTGGCACTATTTTAGATGCTGATAAGTTTACAGGATAGTTAAATGGCGCAATTGCAAGAACAACACCAACTGGCTCTCTTTTTACAGCTCCATATTTTCTCTTGCTTCCTGCTTCAAATCCTCCACCATTTACAAATTCTCCAGTGATTCTAAGCCCTTCTTCAGCGGCGTATCTAATTAAATCAGCAGTTCTCACAACTTCTGAAATAGCGGCTTTAATTCCTTTGGCTACTTCCTTTGCCAAGTTTTCCCCAATTTTATCCTTGTCTCTTTCAAGAATATCAGCAGCCTTATTCAAATATGCGGCTCTTTCTACGGCTGACAATGCTCTCCAAGCAGGCAAAGCCTTTCTGGCAGATTCCATAGCATAATCAACATCTTCTCTTGACATAGCTGGAACTGTTCCAAGTTCTTCCCCATTTATTGGTGAATAAATAGTTATTGTATTTTTAGAGTCTTTCCACTCTCCATTTCACTAAATTTTTGATAATTCATCAAAATACCTCCTTATTTTACATATCTTTTATTTTACTATACACTTTATTTTTATCATATATTTTTACATAATTAATATAGTTTTTCATATATTTTTATATTTTTGCCGCTTATTACATCTGATTTACAGTTCCAAAAAAACATAAGTTTACTGTTATAATTCTAAAAAAATCTTTTTTTAAACACTCTTTTAATTTCAGACTTTTTCCGTTCCAGCCTTTCTGGCAGCTCATTTATCCAAACTAGCGGATCTTTAGGATTTACAAGCCTTTTTTTATATTATCCCGCTTTTTCTCTTCATCAAACCAGATAAGTTTCGTAATCGCCCCAGCCCCAATTCCAATAATTGTCTTATTTTTCCTCAATCATTTCAATATTGTAAATCGATTCACATCCATTTAATGAATATCCAAGATTTTTCTCCCCATTGAAAGCTGTTTTTTTCTGGCGATACATATAATATGGAAAAAGTCCCTTTATTTTTTTAGTAACATTTCCAATTTTTTTCATAAATTTTTCCCATAATCCAGCACATCTTTATGGGCATAATTCTCCTTATTAAGACGGCTTGCATTTTTTTATTGCCAAATTATGAATTGTCAGATTTTTCCATATCATACTTTGAAATTTCATCCATCGTATACAGAATATCTTCTGTAGTTTCACGTGGCAGTCCCAAAATCAAATCCATATTTATTTCCAATCCAAGATTTTTAGCAATTTTGTAAACGTTGTCAAACTGTTCCCTGTTATGGTAGCGATTTACGAGTTTTAGTGTCTTTTCATTAAAAAGACTGAGGGATTTATGCTGATTTTATTTACTCCATAACTTTTTAATAATAGTCAATTTCTCCTCATCTAAGGTATCAATTCTTCCAGCTTCAAATGTAAATTCCTTTAAATAATCTAAATTATAATTTTCCTTTACTGTTTTTAAAAGTTTGTCAATTTCTTTTGCCGTTAAAATCGAAGGCGTTCCTCCGCCAATGTAAATCGTGTTAATTTTTAAATCCAGTTCCTGTGTTAATTGCCCAATTTCACGGATTTCATGATAAATTGAGCCTATATATTCATCATATCTTTCAGCATATTTTTCCACGTAGCAGGTAGGCTGGAAATGAGCAGTATGAACATTTTGTAGGACAAAAAGGCAATACCGATATAAATTCCTATTGTTTCCTTGTCTAAATATGGTTCTTGACGTTTTTACAATGTCTAGCAGAAGTTTCCGCTTTTCATCACTTACAAAATATTTTTTTCCAATATTTTCATCAATTTCTTCATAAGACAATCCCATTTTTTTAAAAAAATCGCCCAATAATCTTTGTAGGACGCACACCTATTAAGATTCCCCATTTATATTTATTTTTTTATCAAATAATTCCATTAATGAGGCCTTTGCCATAACTTCCGCCTGATCAAAATATTCATCATTTATCTTCTTATGTGAAAATGTCACTTTTTTTAAGATTTTTGCCACTATTTTTTTGTCAATCAATGCTGTATTTACAGTAATTAATTCAACATTTTTTTATTTTTTTATTATTTTCTAGTTTTTCCACAATCTTCTGAAAAAGTTTTCCACATTTTTTTACCCTTTTCAAAATTTACATTAATTTCTACATTATTTTCACTGTTTTTCAGAAATAACACCATAATTTTTCAGGCAGAAGTACACGCACAAATTCCTCAAGTTTATTCTGATTAATCTCAATATTTGCTCTTATCATCTATTTTATAACTCCTACAAAATAAAGTGCCAGTACAATTATTCCAAGAATGATCCGATAATATCCAAATACCTTGAAATCATGCTTTTTAATGTAGCTCATAAAGACTTTAATAACAGCATAGGCAAATATAAATGAAAGCACAAAACCTAATGCAATTAAAAACCATTCATATCCGCTTAATGCTGTTCCCAGTTTTACCAGCTTCAAAAGTGTCGCTCCAAGCATTGTCGGAATTGCAAGGAAAAATGAAAATTCTGTCGCTAAAATCCTATTTAATCCAAGCAAAACTCCTCCAATAATAGTGGCAGCGGATCTTGAAGTACCTGGAATCATCGCAAGGCATTGAAATAGCCCCACTCCAATTGCGGTTTTTATAGGCATTTGAGTAATTGAAGTAATTTTACCTTCCTTTTTTTCGCCAGATTCCAGCCAAATAAGTATAACTCCGTAAATAATCAGCGTTATTGCCACAACTACTGAATTAAACAGCACTTTATCAATAACATCATCGAACAAAAGTCCCAAAACAACTGCCGGAAGCACTGCAATCACTATTTTTATCCACATTTGAACAATATCCATCCGCTGACTTTGACTAAGCCCTTTTGCAAACGGAAAAATTCTTTTCCAGTAATACACAACTACCGACAAAATTGCCCCTAGCTGTATAATTATCTTAAACGCATTTGCAAATTCCTCATTTTTCGATAATTGCAAAAATTGATCCACAATGATCATATGTCCTGTGCTGCTGACAGGTATAAACTCTGTAAGCCCTTCCACAAGGCTTAAAATAAATACTTTAATAATGTCTATGAACATAATAATTTCCTTTCCTCTTTATTTATACTAAATCCCATTTGAATTTGAAAAAGTTTTATCTATTTCTGGCAAGAATTGAGACTCCTTGGCGAACAGAATTTATAACAAATCTCTTATTCTAATGGAAATAGTATTATATTTCAAAAAAATTTTTTTCAATTACTGTTTTTTTAATCCATGTTCCACATTTGAAGTTGAAATAAATTTAGAAATACTTTTTAATTTCAGGAATAGCATTTTTCCACAGCCACAGGCATTCCCACAAGTTTCAATAATGGCTTATCATTTGCACTATCTCCAACCGCTATCATTTCCTCAGGCTTTATATTTTTCGATTTCTCCCAATTTTTTTCAATGTCTTCCCTTTATCCACATTTTTTTATTGGCAATTTCTAAAAAAATATTGGCTTTTGAAATGGCAATAAAGTAGTCATTTCCATGAACTTTATTCATATGCTCTTCGGCTATTAATACTTCTTCAGGCGTTCCAATAATCATGCATTTTGTAGTTTTATCAATTCCTTTTTTTTCTAATTCTTCAAGCGAATCAAATTTTTGGAATTTCATTTTACATTGATCTGCTTCGTACATTACTCCTTCTGTTGCCTCTGTCCCATAAATCGTATCTCCAACATACAAAATCATCGGAACATTTATTTCCTTTGAAACCTTATAAACATTTTCAATATCCTTTTTGTCCAGCCCTTCGTGAAAAATCACTTCATTTGTCTTCATATCAATTAATTCGCCACCGTTAAATGCCAGCACGTAACCTTCATACTCATCCATCTGAAGCTCCTTTGCATACTCAAGCATCGCATAACTAGGTCTACCGCTTGCAAGCACAAATTTAACACCCTTTTCCCTTTGAACTTTCACAATCGCCTCAACATTCTCCCTTGTTATCCCATGTTCTTCATCCAGCAACGTTCCATCCATATCAGTTGCAATTAATTTATAATCCATAAAATCCTCCCACTTTCTTTATTTATGTTAATTTTTATTAATTCGTTTTCTCCTATAATTTTTTTAATCTATAATTATTATACAAGAAATAGCAAAAAAATGTCTATATAGATTAAAATGTTAAATCAAACAAAAAAATATAAATCACAATACTAAAAAAAATTTAAATTGAAATTAAAAAAATTTTTAAATATTTTTATTTTTCAAATTTTACTTCTTATTTCTTCTTTGCTTACATATTTATTTTTATTACATTTTAATATTCTAATACAAAAACATAATATAATTTTATTATGATATACTCGTATTATATTAAATGTATTTTTAATACTAAACTTAAAAAAATTTGATTTTTGAAATAGTTAAAATAGAAAATTATAAGGAGACGTATGAAAATGTTAAATTTAGAGCAGTATATTAGAAGCAATAATGAAGAATTAGTTAATATCCATTGGAATGAAACTATTAACGAATATGTAAAAAGATTAAATGCTTCAAAAAAACATTATTTAAGAAATTATCAGAAAAGGAGTATTTTTAAAAGTTCAAATACTTTAAAAGAAAATATATTTTTTTAAAAGAAACAAATAGCGAAATTTCAAGATATATTTCTGATTCAAAAAAATCCAAAGCTATCAAATTGCGATTGTAGGAGCTGTAAAAGCAGGAAAATCAACATTAATTAATGCTCTGATTGGTTACGACTTAGCCAGTACAAATGTAACCCCAGAAACTGCAACATTAACAAAAAAATAAAAAAACAACAGACAAAAAAATTCAATTACAGTAAAATTTTTATTCAAAGAAAGATTGGAAAAAAAATCTGGAATGATGCTCAAAAAAAGTACAAATGCAACTATTTTTTTAAAGAAGAATTTGATAACTTAAGAGCAAAAAGAAATAGAATGTGAAATGTTAGAAAAAAATCAGATGTTTTTTAAAGAATTTGATAATTTAGATTCTATGAAAAAAATGAAATAAAAAAATGGACTTCTTCGCATGCTAGAGAGCATTATTTTTGTCAAAGAAATTGAAATTGGTGTAGAAAAAAATTAAATCTTCCACCACAAGTTTGTCTAGTAGATACTCCTGGGTTAAATGATCCTGTACAATATCGTTCAAATATTACTTCTGAATATATTCACAGTGCAAATGCAGTAATTATTTGTGTAAATTCCAAAACATTGAGAAATGAAGAAATTACAACGATTTTTAGAAGTATTGACAAAAAGCTCAGGACAAAAAAAGATAAGGTATATATCTTGGGAACGCAAATTGACATTATGAATTCGCAAGCTGACTGGGAACAACAACAAGAAGAATGGTTAAAACACTTAAAAGAAAAACAATTTTATGGAAGTTTAGAAATGGCTAAAAAAACAATTAATTGGAGTTAGTTCATATTTTTTTATTCAAAAAGCAATTAATTTAGAAGAATCGCTGAAAAAGATTCTAAAAAAATTATTTCTTTGATATAGTGTCAAAAAGAAATAATTTCACCAGAAGAGGGATTCTCTTTGGCTAGATTACAAGATTTTTTTCAAAAAGAACAAAAAGAAAAATATAAAAAGAAGATGATTGATTATTCTAATATAGAAATTTTTGAAAGATAATATTCAAAAATAAACTAATTTTTGGATTTAATGAAAGTTTGAAGATTGATTTTTATCAATAGATATAATTATTTAAAAAAATAAAAATTGAAACATTTAAAAATGAACATATTGAAAAAAATTCAAGGAAATATTAATAGTTTTTACACAAAGTGAAAATGAATTAAAAACAACAAATTTTTACAAAATGAAGAACAAAAAAAGAAAAATCTAAAAAAATTTAAATGAAAAAAATTAAAAATTAAAGATAAAAAGAAATTACCCAAGCATTTAATACAGACTTTTGAAAGGAATTAAATACAAACTTTTAACGAACTTATGAAAAAAATATTAGAAAAAGTCAAATTAGAAGAAGAAAGTGAGGTTAAATAGATGAAAAAAACAATTTAATCAAGAATCTAATTAAAGGATTTGAATATGTAGTAGAAAATGCAGATACTATAATCGAAAATTGGAAAAAGAAATAACAGATTGGTTTAAAAAAATATTTAATATTGGCGATACTCCGAGTTATGATAAAGATAATGCAACTATTGATGACACCAAAAAAATTAATAAAAATTTTACAAACTTATATTGAAAAACTCTCTTAAGATTTCGAAAAGAAATATGATAAAATTTCAAAAGAGCAAATAAATAAGTATTTTTTTCACAAATAGAAAAACGGTTTTAACAGATATAAATGAAATATCTCAAAATAATACTGAAAAATTTTTGACAAAGTAATTGAAGATTACATCTTTTGATAGCTTAGAACTAAATAGACAATCTACTTTAAAAAAAGTTTAGATAAAATTTATTCAAATAGAATTAAAGATGCTTATTCATTATCTAATAATGAATTACTTGATATTCTAAAAAAATGGAGAATGGACGAGAAAAAAAGGAAAAAAATAAATGAATTTTCAATAAATACTTTAAGAAATGCAAAATAAATTCCTATTTGATGAATTAAAAAGTTCTATTAGTCAGCAACAAAAATTTAGTTGATAAAAAAATTAGAAAAATTATATGAATCTAAGAGAAGAAGAGACTAAACGTTCTATTGAAAAAAATTAATGAAAATTTTTAGATAGTATTAAAACAGGAGAAAAAGAGAAACTGCAACTAAAAAAATAGTTATGTAGAATTACTTAATGAAGTAAAAGTTATTTGATGAAATATTTGCATAGTGGAAAGGAAAAAAATGTGTTAGAAAAATTTTTTTATTTTTTTCTCTAAAAAAAGAAGGAAAAGATTTAGAGAAAAAAATTTTTAATGAGATTAGATAAAATGATAGTAGAGCAAGAAATTATTAATCAAAGAATAAATATGTTACAAGAAATTATAGATGTCTCTAATGAAAAAAATTAATGAATTATCAAACTAAAGAAAGCCAAAATATGTATGGTATTTTTAAATCAATTATTATTGAAAGATGTATTGGAAAAATTATGATGAAACGTTACAAGAATTAATAAGGAAGCATAATTCTAAATCATAAATTTGTTAAACTGGGATTTCTCCCAGTTTTTTATTTTTCAAAATTCATACTTTCTAAAAAAATTCTTCAAAATAAAAACCATCTCAAAAAGCCCGTAAACTTTTCAAGACAGTTCTTAAAAACAAATATTCTTTTTTATCCTCCCAAATAGGCCTTCTTAATTTCAGGATTTGTAAGCAGTTCCTTTCCTGTTCCTTCCAGAATGATTTTCCCAGTTTCCAGAACATATCCTCTATCTGCGATTGAAAGCGCCATATTGGCATTTTGTTCTACCAACAATACAGTTACATTTTCCTCCTTGTTGATTTTTTCAATGATGTTGAAGATTTCCTGCACTAATAGTGGCGCTAGCCCCATTGACGGCTCATCCAGTAATAATAATGAAGGATTTGACATCAAAGCTCTTGCCATTGCCAGCATTTGCTGTTCTCCTCCACTCATTGTTCCTGCCAATTGCTTTTTACGTTCAGCAAGTCTTGGGAATAGCGAGAACATGTGTTCCATGTCTTTTTTTATTTGATCCACATCATTTCTTGTGTATGCTCCCATTTCCAAGTTTTCCAGCACAGTCAGCTCTGTAAAGATTCTACGGCCTTCTGGAACATGTGCCATTCCACGGCTGACAAGCTTATAAGCATCAGCATTGGTTATATTTTCTCCGCTCAAGGAAATTTCTCCTGATTTTATTGGTACAAGCCCTGAAATAGCGTGAAGTGTGGATGTTTTTTTCCAGCTCCATTTGCACCAATTAGGGAAACGATTTCACCTTTTTTTATTTGAAATGAAATGTTTTTTTATAGCGTGAATTCCGCCATAGTAGACATTTAAGTCATTTACATTTAAAATATTCACATTTCCTCCTTTTTGCTAATTTTATTAATTTTTGCAGCTCAAATTCATTTTATTCTCCTAAATAAGCTGTGATAACTTCCTTATTATTCTGAATTTCATCCGGAAGCCCTGAAGCAATGATTCTTCCAAAGTTTAGCACATATAATCTTTCACAAATTCCCATTACCAGATCCATATCATGTTCAATTAACAAAATTGCAATTTTAAACTTATTTCTTATAAAGCTAATTGTATTCATTAATTCCTTCGTTTCATTCGGATTCATTCCAGCCGCCGGCTCATCTAGCAGCAGCAATTTAGGATTTGTAGCCAAAGCTCTTGCTATTTCCAGTTTTCTTTGCTGTCCATAAGACAAGTTTCCAGCAGTAATATTCGCCATTTCAGCCATGTCAAAAATATCCAGCAAATCAAGCGCCTTATCTGTCACTTCCTTTTCTTCCTTCCAAAATCTAGGAAGTCTAAAAATCGCTTCAAAAGTATTATAATTCATACTATTGTTAAATGCCAGCTTTACATTGTCTAATACGCTTAGTTCCTTAAACAGCCTAATATTTTGAAATGTTCTGGCAACTCCTAAAGCAACTATTTGTGGAGTAGTTTTTTTATTTATACTAATCTGATTTATAGAAATATCTCCCGTCTGTAGGGTTTATAAACACCTGTAAGCAAGTTAAATATTGTTGTTTTTTTCCAGCTCCATTCGGTCCAATCAGCCCAACTAGCTCGCCTTCTTTTTATTTCAACATTTACATCATCAACTGCTCTTAGCCCTCCAAAAGATATTCCCAAATCTGTCGTTTTTTTAATAATGACATATTTATATCTCCTATTTTACTTCTTTTTTTATTTTTATTAAAAAAATACTTAATTTTAATTTTTCATCACTTTCATTTTTTGCTATTTTTTTATGATCTCTAATCCGCTTAATTCTTCTTTTTTTGTTCCTGCAAATGTAAATTCTTTTTGTTCCAAAAAAATTCCCTTTTGGACGGAAAATCATCAATGAAATCAATATAATTGCGTAAACTAAGTATCTAAACTGTGAAACATCTCTTAATTTTTCATTTAATAATGTCAAAATTACCGCAGCAACAATCGCTCCCGTAATACTTCCAAGTCCTCCAAGCACAACCATAACAAGAATTTCTATAGAGAATAAAAATCCAAATTTATCAGGTGTCAAAATTCCCACATTATGTGCAAACAGTGACCCTCCAACTCCAGCAAAAAATGCTGAAAATGCAAATCCATAAAGTTTTACACGATTTAATCCAATTCCAATATTTTCAGCCGCAATTTCATCTTCCCTAATTGACAGAATTTCTTTCCCCTTTCGAGAAGTCATAGCCATCGCAATTATAACAATTGAAATAACTACAATGAAATATGTATTTGAAAAACTCAAAAGTGGTGGAATATTGCTAAGTCCAGTCGCTCCACCTAAAAAGTCCAAATTTTGAATAATATATTTTACAATTTCTCCAAATGCAAGCGTGATAATTGCAAGATAATCTCCCCTTAGTCTAAGTGTACTTCCACCAACTAAAAATCCAAATACAGCTGCAACTAATCCACCAAACAGTGATACTAAAATTAATTGTAAAAATGGCGGTAAATTATAACTTGCCAATATTTTAGAAATAAATGCCGCTGAATATCCACCTATTGCGATAAATCCAGCTTGTCCCAAGTTAAGCTGTCCCATAAGTCCGACTGTTATGTTTAAACTTACTGAAAATAACACGTAAATTAGGATATTTATATAAATTCCCTTTGTATAGCTGAAAGGGTCATTTGGATTAAAAGTAAAACTTAGAACAAAAATAAAATACAACTATCAAAAAGAAATGTAGCAACATAATTTTTTTCACGTTTAACTTGTTAAAATAATTCAAGTCTTTCCATTTATAATTTTTTTGCTTCTTTACTTTTTTTAGGCTGTTCATCTTGTTTTTTTCTAAACTAGCTATATTTTTTTATTTTTTTCTTCTTTATTATTTTTTTCCATTTTTCCATTTTCCTCCCTTCCAATTATACTTTTTTTCCTTCATATTTTTTTCCAAACAATCCATTTGGTCTAAAAATCAATATTAATATAAGCACCCCAAATACAATCGGATTTGCCCAAGTTGTAAGCGATGATCCTTTTACATATGCTTCAAGCAGTCCTAAAACATATCCTCCAACCATAGCTCCAGGAATACTTCCAATTCCTCCAAATACAGCCGCAATAAATGCCTTCAGTCCTGGCAGCATTCCCATATATGGCTCAATTTGCGGATAAACAATCGCATATAATGCTCCACCCAATGCACCAAGTCCAGAACCAATAGCAAATGTTATGGCAATAGTTCTATTTACATTAATTCCCATAAGCTGTGCCGCTCCTGTATCTTGTGAAACCGCTCTTGTAGCTTTTCCCAATTTTGTCTTTTTAATAAATAAATTTAAAGCTACCATGCATATTATTGTGATTACAATTACAAATATTGTAAGCGTACTAATTTCCAAAAAAATCCTAGCTTCATTTTTATTATCATTTGATAAAAAAATGCCGGTATATATTTTGGATCAATAACTCTCGGATTTGCTCCAAATATTATAAGTGCCAGACTTTCCAGCAAGAAACTCATTCCAATCGCTGTAATCAATGCTGAAATCTTAGGCGCATTCCTAATCGGACGATACGCAAAAAAGTCGATTACAACTCCCTAAGATCGCACAAAAAAATGATTGACAAAAACAAATAGCCAGTATTAATGGCATCCCATTTGACACAGCGATAAGCGTAACATAAGCTCCTACCATAAGTATATCACCGTGTGCAAAATTTATAAGTTTAACGATTCCGTAAACCATTGTATATCCCAAAGCAATCAGGGCATAAATACTTCCAGTTTGCAGTCCGTTAATAGTTTGTTCAATAAAACTCTTTAACATATTTAAAACTCCTATACTTTCCACTTATACAGTTTATTTTTTTATTTTTATATTTTTAATACTTAGGCAACCTAAAAAAACTATATTCAATTTTACTCAAATTTTCCATATAATCTTAAAAGCTGCTTACGTATATTCATTTTATTAAATTCTAAATTATTAAATAAAAAAAATCTTGATAAAAAAAGTTCTCGATTGCTAGAAGAAAGAAAAAAATCCCCAACAACCGAACTTTATAATAATTATTACTTTCCATATTTAGATGTATTCGACAATCTGAATTTTTTTATTTCAACAAGGGTTTTTAACCCCTTGCTTCAAAAATATCTGTTTTGTTAAATTTTAAATTTCTCTAATTTATGAATAATTCTATTATTTTAGAATTTTTTTCTTTTAATGTAAGTTTTTCCATCTTTTACTTCAATAAATGTAACTTTCTTTTTCAGGGTTTCTTTCTGAATCATATTTTAATGAACCTGTAACAAGATTTGTTCCAGTAAAGTTCTTAATTGCATCTTTAATTTCATCTTTTGAAGAAAGATCTTTTACATTTTTCAATGCAGTTTCTAAAATTGTTCCAGTATCGTATCCTAAAGCCGCAAAAATAATTGGATCAGCTTTATATTCCTTTTTTATATTCAGCAATGAATTTTTTTGAACATGTTGGTCAGGATCATCTGGTGCAAATTGACTTGCAAAAAAATTGCTCCATTAGCAACTTTTTCCAAAGTTAGTTTGGATTCCATCCCATCCATCTCCACCCATAAATTGAGCGTTTATTCCAAGTTCTTTTGATTGTGTCAAAATTAATCCAATTGTATTATAATAATCAGGTACAAAAATTACTTCAGGATTATATCCTTTTACTTTTGTAAGCAATGCTCTAAAGTCTTTGTCATCAGCAGTATATTGTTCTTCTTTAACTTGGATTCCTTCTTTTTTAGCTTGTTCCTTAAACGCATTTGCAAGTCCAACAGAATAATCACTACCTGTATTAGTCAATACTGTAACATTTTTATAACCTTTAGATTTTGCATATTTTGCAACAACAACACCTTGGTAAGGATCTGTAAATGTTGTTCTAAATACGAAATCCTTATCCTTTGTAATATCAAATGCAGTTCCAGTTGCTGTAATCATAGGAACTTTTGCTTGTTGTGCAAGCGGTGCAATTGCAAGAGATGGTCCAGATGTAACTTCTCCCATGAAAATATCAATTTTATCTTGTGAAACCATTTTTTTAAATGCATTAATTGCTTCTTGCGCATCTCCTTTACTATCTGCAACGACAAGTTCGATTTTTTTACCGTTAATTCCGCCAGCGGCATTTATTTCCTTTACCTTCAATTTAAATCCATTAATTGCACTTGTTCCATATTGTGCCACATTTCCAGTCAATGCCCCAATAACACCAATTTTTATAACATTTTTATCTTTTCCAGTTTTAGCTCCGCAGCTAAGTACAAACAATGCTAATAATGAAATTAAAACATAATATCTTTTTTTCATAATTGTTCTCCTTTATAAAATATTTTTTTATATTTAAAAAAATAATTTACTTAAAATTTTTCGTTTCCAGTTTCTTATTTTCCTTAAATTCTTTTTACTTTTTAGAATTTTTTTCCTTTAATGTAAGTTTTTCCACCTTTTTACTTGGATAAATGTAACCGCCTTTTTCAGGATTTCTATCAGCGTCAAATTTTTAATTTACCAGTTACCAGGTCAATACCGCTTACATTATTCATAGCTTCCCTTATAGATGTTCCTGATAAATCCTTTGTAGATTTTAAAGCAGTTTCTACAATTTCTACAGTATCATAACCAAGTGCTGCAAACATTATTGGCTCTTTGTTATATTTAGCCTTGTAAGCCTTCATAAATTTCTGAACATTTTTCAGCCTTGTCATCTGGTGCAAAATTGACTTGCAAAAATTGCTCCTTCTGCAACCTTTCCAAAGTTAGTCTGGATTCCATCCCATCCATCTCCACCAAGATACTGTGCATTAATTCCCAAATCTTTAGCTTGTGAGATAATAAGCCCAATTGTATTGTAATAATCAGGTATAAAAATAGCTTGTGGATTTTTGTCCTTTTACTTTTTGTCAAAAATTGCTTTTAAAGTCTTTATCATCATTTGTATATTTTTCTTCAGTAATAGTTATTCCATCTTTTGCAGCTTGTGCCTTAAATGCATTTGCAATTCCTACAGAATAGTCATTTGAAGAGTTTGTCAATATTGCAATTGATTTTATGCCTTTAGATTTTGCATATTTCGCAGTGGCAGTTCCTTGATAAGGATCTGTAAATGTTGTTCTAAATACAAAATCTTTTCCTTTTGTAACATCAAGGCTTGTAGCTGTTGCTGAAATTAAAGGTACTTTTGCCTGTTGCGCAAGTCCTGAAATAGCTTGTGAAGTAGCCGATACAACTTCTCCAATCACAACATTAACTTTATCTTGTGAAACCATCTTTTTAAAGGCATTTACTGCTTCCTGAACATCTCCCTTACTATCTGCAGTTATAAGCTCAATTTTTTTACCATTGATTCCACCTGCATTATTAATAGCATCAACCTTCAGTTCCACACCTTCTTTTACCGCTACTCCATATTGTGCATAATTCCCAGTAAGCGGCGCAATAACTCCAATTTTTATAACATTGCCATCATTAGCCTTTTTACCGCATCCAACAATAAACACCGTGGCTAACAGCATCATTAAAAATACTTTTTTCATATTGTCATCTTCCTTTCTATTTTAATGCTAAACTCCATCTAAATATATTTTTATTTGTTTTCTAGAAAAAAATTTTTAATTCTTTTAAAAGAAATTTATAACAAACCCGCTATCCAAATGGAAAATAGCAAAAATTATTTATACACTTATTTATGTTTATTATTATATCACAAAAAAATAAAGAATTGAAATTATTTTTTTAAAAATTTATACAAAAAAAGCTACTACATTTCGTAGTAGCAAAAAAATTATTTTTATTATTATTAAAATACTAAACTCTTATTAATTTCCTAAGTTGAAATTATAACCTACACCAAGAGATACTCTTCTGTAATTAGCATCATATTTAGAATTAACTCTTACAGGTCCTTCGTATTTGTATTCACCTTGGTTTTCTTTATACATAAGTTCTACGTTTACGTTGTTGAAGTTGATTCCTCCACCTACTCCGTAGTATAATCCATTTTTAGCTTTTGAATTTTTCCTAAAACACCATAGTCATGGTTTCCACTGTTGAATGAATATCCTAAATCACCTTTAACATAAGGTTTTACAACTGTTTGTGTGTCAAAAGTATATTTAGCTGTTGCATACACTGGAACAGAGTTATAGTTTTTTTCATTTTGTCCTTTTACTTTATCTTTTAAGTCTTTGTGGAATTGGAAAGCTGTACCTCCTCCAACTTCTAATCCAGGAACTACTTCGTTTCTGTATTCAACTCCAATTTCTCCTGAACTGTTTTTTTAGTTTTTTTGAGTTCTCCAATCTTTTTCATAATGGTATTTTCCACCAAAATCTATTCCACCTTTAACTTCTACTTTTCCTGCATCTGCAAATGAAGCTGCTCCTAAAACTAGAAATAAACCAATTAATGTTTTTTTCATAATTAATCACCTTTCTTTTCTAAAAAATTTTTTCCTAAAAATCTCCTCTAAATTGCTCCTACTTATAAAAAAATAGGAATTTCCTGTGAATGTAAATTATTTTTATACATTTCAGCAGATCTCACAGATAATTATTAACCTGTGATAACATTATACTATATTTTTTTATCATTTCATCAATCTTTTTTTATTTTTACTTTCTATTTATAAAAGACAAAAAAAACTTTTTTTAAGTTTATGATGAAACTTTTTTTAAAACTACAGTATGCATCATTTTATAAATCTTCTAACCTTAAATGATAACTTATTATACATTACAGTTCTTATAAACAAGTTTATATATATTTATTTTTTTATCTTTGAAAAACAAAAAACAACCTAACTTTTTAAATAGTAAAAGAAAGATTGTTTTTTTAATTATTTGTTTTGATTTCTAAGTTCTTCAGGCTTTTTGTGATACTCCTGTTGAAGGTCCTGTTTCTGGTAATTCTACTGCTGTTTCATTTTCAGTTTTTCCCAAGATTTCCCAGATTTAATAATGTTGTGTTAAGTTTACCAAGCAATACATCAATATTTTCAGCTGTAACAACTACTTTTTTTCCCCTTGCGGAGTCTTCTTAACTACAAATTTAGTTGTATTTTTTTGTTTTTGGCTTATCTTTTTGCTTCAAGTTCCTGTTTAAATCTTTCTTCAACTGAAAGCGGTTTAGAATCTTTGTTTGTAAAAAAACTTCTTGTGACATTTTTTTGAAAAAAACTTGTAAAAATACCTTTTTGTACATCTAAATTTGTTACTTCTACAGTTACGATAGTAGTATCATTATCCTGTTTTTTTCTGTTCCGATTATTTTTATATTCAAGATTTTTTTCAATAATGTTTTTAAAAAGCAATTCTTGAGTCTTATTAGTATAAGTTATTTCCAAATTTCCTTCAAAACCATCATCAATAGCATATTTTGGCCGCCTCTTTTGGCTTACCAGCCTTTATGTTATTAATAAATTTTTGAAACTGTGTCATTAGGCCCTGATCCGCAACTAACTAAACATAAAAAGCATAAGCATCCCTAACAGTAATTTTTTTCATCTATAACTCCCTTCTCTCTCTATTTATAATATTACTTTGTTCTTTATTATTTATTCTACATCATTTGAATTAATAAGTCAAGGGAGTTTTGAAATTTTAGTGAATAGTGACAGAAATTCATTATTATTTTTTTATTTTTTTCCTGATTTTTCCAATTTTTTTCTAATTTTTTTAACTCTTTTTACAAGTTCAGGCACTTTTTCCCATCGACATTTTTCACTCTCAAATCGTCCATGTGATCTCTCAAAGGAAATCCTGACATTTGTTTTTCCATCAGGAACATCATTTGTAACACCTGATTTTTGCAGCAATTACAACATTATTTCCAATTTTTCAAGTGTCCAGCCACTCCAACTTGTCCTGCAAGAGTCGTATTATCTCCAACTTCCACGCTTCCAGAAATTCCCACTTGTGCGATAATAAAGCAATTCGAACCAATCACATCATTATGAGCAATATGAACCAAATTATCAATTTTTCGTACCTTTTTTTATAATTGTATCTCCAATCGCTCCTCTATCAACGCAAGTATTTGCTCCTATTTCCACTTCATCTTCCAAGATAACATGTCCAATTTGCTCGATTTTCACATTATCACCTTTCACTTTTTATGTATCCAAATCCATCAGATCCAATAACTGCACCTGGCTGAAAAATACATTTTTTCCCAATCTTAGAAAATTCTCTAATCGTAACATTCGAGTAAACAATTGTCCCATCTCCAATTTCTGTCCCTTCAAAAATCGAAACATTCGGATAAATTACAACATTTTTCCCAATTTTTACATTATGTCCAATGTATGTATTAATTTCTGAGACACTCGCTGTTTCATCAATTATTGCTGAATCTTCTATCGGTTTTTTTCAAATGGTTTCACTTTCGGTTTAAAAAAAGTTAAGCAAAATTGGCATCAATTCTCTCGGATTTTTTTCAACCACAATATACGTTCTATCTTTCGGCAAATTTTCCAACGGTGGAACAATTATTGCACCAGCAGTACATTTATCAATACTTTTCAACATTTTTTTCATCTGCTGCAAAAAGTCAACTCATCTTCTGTCGCATAAAAAAATGGAGCTAATCTTTTTAAAAATTAAATTTTCATTTCCAACTATTTTTTTCCACTAATTAATTCTGCAACTTCTTTTTATATTATACATTTTGAATACCTCCTATATAGCCATTTACAAAAAAATTTATAAAATTTTTATAAAATTATAGGGATGAAATCAATCATCCCACATAATTATTTTTAAATTTTTTTCTCACACAAGGGTAAGACTCTTTGCTTCAGGATATTTATTTTATTAAACCTGAAGTTTGCATAGTTATCGAATAGATCTATTTTTACTTGTCTGAAAAAATTAGAATGATTGCCCGAAACTAAAGTAGAATTTACCCTTATCTTTTTTCTCACCTTTTTTCTCAGGATCCATAGGCCAACCATAATCAAATCTTAACGGTCCAATTGGCGTATTCAATCTTACCCCAACTCCATAACCTTTTTTAAGATCTTTAAAGTCATGTGCCGCCTTTCTGTTTGGCTTATAGATTTTTTTACCAGTAATCGGATCTCTTGACTCATTCTGCCAAGCGTTACCAATATCAAAGAATGCCACTAACTGTAATGTATCATTAATTTTAGTTCTATTTTCAATAGTTGCATGGAATTTGTCATATCCATCAAATGCTCCATAATCATATCCACGAACTGATTCTGCTCCACCAATGCTAAATCTTAGAGCTTCTGGAGTTCCGCTTCCTGTTGATCCCCAAGCTACTCTATATGCCATTACGTTTTTATCACCAAAGAATGTTTTATGGTAAGCTCTTAAATCTGCTTCAAACTGGTCATAACTTCTAGGATCTCTTAGAAGTTCTCCTCTTTCGTAAGAAAGTGTAGTATAGATTCCTTTTGTAGGACTATATTGATTATTTCTTGTATCATAAATTAATGATGGTCCTATTGCAAATAAGTTATACTTATCATTTACTTTTTTATTTGAGAACAATTCTTCATAATGGTCATATCTTGCTGCCATTCTTACATAAAGGTCACTGTTAAGCCCTTTACCAATTGTCCAACGAGTTCCAATCTTCTTAACTTTTTCCACTTCATCTGGATCAGCATTATCATCAACTGACACATTCCAGTAGGCTGTTCCTCCCAATTGAACACGTTCAGTTCCTCTTAACCAAGGATCAAACCAGCTAATATCAAATGTTTTATCTCCTTTATTTGATGCTGATAAAGTAATTGCGGCATCTTGTCCTCTTCCCAAGAAGTTTGAATCTGATAATTTAAGTTCTCCTACTAAACCAACTGAAGTTCCGTAAGAAATACTTCCATTGATTGTTGTAGTTGGACGTTCTTCAACAAGCAATTTTACAACTCTTGCATTTGGATCATCTTCTTTTCCTTCAAGAACTGGCTCTATTGAAGTGAACATTCCTGTTCTATAAAGTTCTTCCACTGTTTCCTTTATATTTTTAGTTTGGAAAATTTGTCCAGGTTTTATTTTTTGAACTCTTTCAAATATATAAGGTTTTGTTCTTAAAACAGAACGTCTTTCAGATTGTCTTTCATTGTCTTTTTCTAGTAGAAGCTTTTTCAAATTCTACAGAATCTACAACTCCTTCCGATAATCCTATTTTTTTATATTCCCTTCATTTGAAACATTTATTGATTCAATCCTTGCGACAGTATATCCATTTTTGTTATATAATTTTTAATATTCCATTTTTCATCAGGATTTAACAAGTTACCGTTTAAGATTTCGCCTCTTTTTTTATACCTAAGGCTTTTTTTCCAGCTCTGCATCCTTGTAAAGTGTATTTCCTTCAAAAAGTTATGTTTTGAACAACTGGATTTTTCCTTTACTTCATAAACTATTGAAATAGTATTATCAGCTTTTCTGTCAGTTTTTGGTTCAACTGATGAGAAATACCCGGTGTCAAATATTTTTTGCCCTCCATCAACTGCTTTTTGCGGTATGAAAATATCTCCCGGCTTAATTGGCAAACTCTTTAAATATTTTTCCTTATCTTTACTACGAGCTTGCAACCCTTCAATATCAACACTTGATATAGTAAAGTCTGTTTCCTTTTTCATTTCTTCCTGTATTTGTTTTCTTTGCATAAGCGCTGCGGCATTTTCAACTTCTGAAACTTCAACCGTAATATTTACAGTATTTCCTCGAATTTTCGGATAAACATTCGCATCTGCCACATATCCTGTTCTCTTTAATTCAAGATAAATATCACTAAGATCTTTATTTGTATATTTATCTCCTGATTTTACAGTTATTTTTGATAACAGGTAGTCTGGAGATAATTCCTTTAAGTTTGAAAATTCAATTGAACCAACTTTTAAATCATCTCTTGTTTCTCTGTCAGCTTCAAATACATTATTTGTTTTACCTTTTCCTTTTGCTGCTTGACGTGCTGCATTTTTTCTGTTTCTTTTAACTCTTTTGCTTCCAGGTTCATTACCTATTTCCACTTCTTCAGCAGAATATCTGCTCTTAATATCTGAAAGCCCTTCGTCATCCAGTTCCTGCTTAGTAGATATTCTACCTGCATTATCCGCCAGCATCATTCCAGCTACTGTGCTTTTTTCTTCAGCTTGCGATAAGTTATTTACAGACGCAAACAACGTTACCACAATAATCAAAGCATAAATTTTATTTTTTACCTTTCGTTTTGACATTTTTCCTCCTATTTTTTTAGTGTATCTAATTTTTTCTTCTTGAATATCTTTTTCAGAATATCTCCGAATGTATCAGCTTTTGTTGAAAAATCAACTCCAAAGTAATAGTTTATCCTTGAACCGTTACCCATGCTTGCACTAGAACTGGATCTTTTAAAACTTTCTCCTCCAGCTCTCAAGTCTAGTCCATTTGAAACACTGTAACTTAGCCATGCATTATATCCAATTGGATTTTTTTCATCACTTTTAGAAGTCTGATATGGAAATTTAAATGCGGCATTCCAAAATAGCTTATCCTTGTATAAATTATCCTGTAATGTAAGCGTAGTTGCGGCACTATATTCTCCTGTCTTATTAGAACGGTCAACATTTGTAGAAACAGCAAACTTGGACATTCCCAATGCATCCTTGATCTTTCCAGTCACTGATGAAAGAAAAAGCTCGTTTAATGCAGTATTAACCAAAGATCCTGCCACTACCAGCCCATCTACTGAATTATCTCCATTTTCACCAGGTTTTCCACTATTTCCAACTAAAGTATTAAGTGCAAGCAATGATATTATTTCCTCTCTTGTTTTTCCAGAAGAAGATGAAAATCTTATTTCAGGATTGCTTACATTTCCACTTACATTTATCTCTATTCTGTCGCCATCTACTTTTGTACTGGCATCAAAAACTACAAATGGATCTGATACAGAAGCTGTAACACCATTAATTGACGGTACAAATCTTATTTCTGCCCCATCAATCTTAAAATCATTTCCATTTACTGAAAATGACCCTTTTGTAATTCCATACTCTCCATCTATCCCAATTTGACCATCATCATAAGTAATTTCAGATGAACCTTTTACTGTACCCTTTATATTTTTTACAAGACTTACATTTGGAATATTAATTTTTACATTATTTCCAGCTTGTACACCTATATTAATCGTATACTGCTTCATTATTTTGTCAATTACCTCTTCTACAATTCCTTCTACAATTGACTTGTCTTGCTCCTTCTTAGCCTTTTGCGATTCCGTTGTATTAGCTTTTGATGAATTAAAATCTGGAATTTCACGTATTTGAGCATTATTTACCACAAGATCTCCAAATAATCTATTTTCTGTAAATATTGCATTTCCGCTAAGTGCAAAATCTATTCCAGTTCCATAATGAAGTCCAACATTATTAAGATCCGCATTTAATTCAAATTTTCCAAGTTCTAATCGTTTAGTTTTCATAAAATCTGCAGGAATTGTCGGAACATCCAGATCTCCAGTCACTTTAAAAGTTCCTCCGTTATATCCTCCATCCAAACGGTTTACTATAAGTTTACTATTTTTCAGATCGATATTGGCATTTACATTATCTACAAGCGTCAACTGGTCTTTTGTCTTATAATTAAAGTTATTAAGCAGAATATGACCTGTTGTAGCCTCGATTAGAGAAAAATCGCATCTACATTCGCAATTCCTCCTGCCTGCGCTATATTTTTTTATCAATTCCCAGAAAATCCAGGTTAAAATCCTTGGCAAGCATAGAAACATTATATTTTACTGGTGTAAATTGAACATATCCATTTAAAAGAAGTGGATTATTTTCATATTCCAGATAAAACTGCCCAATATTCAAAGACTTCTCATTAGCCTGCAAATCAATATCCACATTTTTCACTGGAAATCCGCTAAGTTTAATCGAATCCGCCTTTATTTTAACTCCAGATATAAATTTATCAAAACTTCCACGATACATAAATCCAAAGTCTATATCTCCACTGTATCCCTTGTCCTTCAGATCCTGTATTGAATCAAGCGAAAATTTCTGTTTTTTTCCAGCTGATAATCTATATTTACATTTGCCAAAGTCAAATTTAGTCTGCGTTTCAAACAAAGTTTCCTGATTATCTCCAATAAATCTTAATTTTTTTGCAAATCAAATGTCCCATATTTAAACAGTTTGTCAATATTTCCGTTAGAATATTTAATATCTGCAACAATATGCGGTATCTTGTAAGTCTTAAAGCTCATATTTCCAAAAGCTATTTGTCCTTCAAGATTAAAATTATTTAGATCTCCTTTAAGATTAAGATTTGATTTTGTTCCGAAAGTTAAATCCTTCATTTCTAAAAGTTTTGGAATATCCGGCTCATTTAAAGCAAGTCCAATATCTGAAATTCCTGTAGCCAAATTATAAGTTCCGCTTAATCTATTATCACGCAAAGTTACATCATCAAATCTCATAATTCCATCTTTTATGCTGATATGTGCATTTGTATCCCCTACATAAGTTGATTTTATTGTTGTAGGTGCAGATGGTATTGTTATATTTCCAGAAAGTTTATTCACTGTTCCTTTTAAGTTTGCATCCAAATTCTTAACTTTTAAATTGACTTTATATGGAGAAGTGTCATAAAGCATATAATCCTTTAACCCTGCATTTATATTCATATTGCCGGTTTTAAGATTGTAATTACCGCTTGCATTCAGATTCTCATTTTTAATGCTTAAAATATTCACAACATTGTCCTTTACTTCAAGATTAGCCGTTACATCCTTTAAACGTTGATAATTAAGCCATAATTCATCCATTTTTGCATTGGCTGTCAAATCCAGCTTTGATAAATTATTAATTTTACCATTGGCATGTAATTTCTCGTATTCCACTACGTATTCTCCATAAGGACTATAAAGTTCATAATTTCCAGAAAGTTTATCTGCCGTTCCTGTCAAATTGGCATTTAATGTTCCAATTTTTACATTCATTTTAGATGGCAAATTATTATCAGTAAACATGTAATTTTTTAATCTTGCATTTATATCCATTTTACCAGATTTAATGTCATATCTACCACTTGCATTCAAATTTTCACTTCTTATACTTGCGATATTAACAACATTATCTTTTATTTCAAGATTTCCTGTTACATTTCTCAAACGCTGATTTTCAAATTGTAATTCACTTGCTTTTGCATTAACTGTCATATCCAAATTTGCCAAGTCATTAATTTTACCGTTAGCATGCAAATTTTTATACTTTCCCATATATTCGCCATAAGGGCTATGGATTTCATAAGTTCCAGAAAACTTATTATTTACACCATGAACCCTGGCTTCTGCAGTTGCAGGCAATTTTGCCTTGTCAAGCCCGTTAAAGTTATATCCATTAGCCCTTAATAACTTTGCAATATCAACTTCTTTTGGCAGATTAAGGGAGTATGAATGTTTCATATCGGAAGTTGTTGTCCCGTTTATATTCAATACTCCTCCGCCATTCATTCCTGCTGTCCCGCTTATTCTGTAATTTCCATTACGAATTCTTACCTTGACCTTTATAGCTTTTATAAAAGGAACTGACAGATCCTTTACTCTTGCCTTAATTATTCCAGAACGAAGTACATTTTTACTGTTAAACTTCGCAACTAAATTGTCAACATCAGGACTAATTTTATAAGATTTTCCACCATAATTTACATTGAAGTATCCTCTGCTTCTTGCATTAACTACAGCTGTCTGAGTTTTTGGATTTACTGTATAATTTCCTCTCAGAACATTAGATCTTACTGTACCTGTTATAATATTTTTTTGGGAGAAATTTTTTTGCACTTCCTGTGATCTTTTTGATGTCAAAATCAGACCCAAGATTATTTAATACATAATCTCCTGACCCAGTTTTTCTTTTTCAGGTCATACACAAATTTTTCCAATTTTAACATCCTCATTTACTTTGAACCCTGAAAACTCTTGATTAAATATAAATGATGTATCACTTAAAGTCAGCTTTTCATTTGTAATTTTCATATTAGTCTTTACATTTTTGAAAATCAGAGTTTGAAATTCTTATATTATCTGAAGAAAACTTACCGTCAAGCGTTCCCTTTTTACTCTTTTGTATCGACATTTAATTCAAGATTTCCTGAAACTGCACGCTTCAGCTTCAATTTTTGCATCTTTAATTATTTTTGTAACGTGCAACTTGATCAAATGGAAGTTTATCTGCAACTAATTTCAAATTCATTTTTTTGAGTCTGTATGAAATATGCCATTGTCAAAGTTACTGGACTTTCACTCAATTTAGTATTTGCATTAACTGTAATTTTGTCCTTTTTCATATCAACTACAGCATTAACGCCTTCAATATCACCGTCAAAATCAACATAAGACAACTTTCCATTTTTTTAATTTTTCAGGCTTCCCTAGAGCATGTATTTTTCTTTTCAATTTTATTCTGCTCCATTTTCAATGCACCTGTAAGTATTCCGCCTTTTTGCCTTTATCATATCAACCTGTGCATATTGTCCCAGCTCCTCAGTTATTCTGACATTCTCAAAACCAAAAATTAAGACGTGCATCCTTCCTTCTTATATCACTATTTTTTTATTTTTATCAAACATTGAGTAAATCGATTGCTTAGACTTTATCAATTGCTTCAATTCAACCTTTAGAATTTCAGTCGTTCCATCTTCATTCTTATTTCCAGAACCTTTCGCAAAAAAAGTGAAAAAAACCACGTGATTTTTGCTACTTCTAGCCTTCCACTTACTTTTTTTCAATGTTTTTTTCTTATTTTTCTTGCTATAAGTTGTATCTGTAAAATTTAAAATTGAGTTATGAATATGCATTTTTCCCAATTCTGCTTGTCGTGTCAAATGTCTTAGGTTTCTTTTGGATCTTTTTATTACGTGAAAAAAATATTAAAATCTTCATTTTTTTCTACGTTCCAAATTTACAGTTCCATTATACACATCAATTCTATTAAGCCTAGTCGGCATAAGAAGACTAATTCCAGCCGTAGTCTTTTTTTAGCATCAATAACTACATTTCCTGCAAGATCTTTAACTTTTTAAGTTGTCAATCTGAATTTTTATTAAATCCAATCAACTTGACATTCCTAAATTCCACATTCAGTCCGCTGCTCTTCAAAAATCGAAGTCAGCACGCCCCTAAAAGTTTTTTTAGTTGAAATATAAAACTTTAGTGCAAATAAAGACATTAGAAGAAAAAAATAAATACAATCAAAGATCTCTTTATGTATTTCATCTCACGTTTTTTTACCTCCTCTTCTCTTTATTTTTTTGAAAAGGATAATTATTTTTCATTGTCCTAATTTCCATTTACGTTTTCTTTATTTTTTTCTTATGTTCAAATTTTTATGTTCAAAGGAAAACATCTTTTTTTATTTTTAGCATAAATTTGCATAAAAATCTATTATTATATACGATTTTTTTCACTTAGAAAAAAACTAAACTTGCCAATATAGCCTATTTTTTTCTAACTCAATTATATATAAATATTAAATATATTTGCTATTTTTAAGAAAAAAACTTTTATTTCCAAAATAAATCTATTGACTTTTTATATAACACATGTTATATTATCTATACTTAAAATTTTTAAAAGTAAAAAAATTATAAAAAAACAAAATAATAACATTTATAGATTATTTATAAAAAAATGAGAAAAAAATTGAAATTTAGAAATGTATATTATTTAAATTTTTATAAATAACTATAAAAATAAAGATAAGGAGAAAAATTATGAAATTAAAAATAGCCATTTTATCAGTTTTAACTGCAATTTTTTTGCAAATGCAGCAAGTATTGACTATTTGTCAAATAATTCAGCCTCATACTTTCAAAACCCATCTCAAACAGGAAAAAAATTTCTGTAGAAGGTGCCTTTTATAATCCAGCAGGAACCGCTTTTTTAGATGATGGAACTTACATTAATGCAAATTTACAAAATTCAATGATTGATGAATCAATGACATTAAATGGAAAAAAATTAAAATCACATAGATATGCAGGAGCGCCTTCATTTAACCTTTTATACAAAAAGAATAATTACTCACTTTTTGGGAATCTGAGTGTTATCGCAGGTGGAGCTACTCTTCGTTATAACGATGGAGTTGCTGGAATTGAACTGGCTGGAGAAACTTTTAACAATATTACTGGAGGAAGGCTTGGAGCAAAAGTTACAAAAAACCGTTTTACAGGACAAAACCGTTACTATCAGCTAATGCTTGGAAGTGCCTATAAATTCAATGATACCTTCTCAATGTCAGGTGGTCTTAAATACGTTTATGCCCACAGAAAATTAGATGGAGAAGCTCAATATGATTATAATCCGCTTGTGGGAGCAGCTATTGGTCTTAATAAAAATTATTTATCAATGAATTCAAAGCGTAATGCCGAAGGAATTGGAGGAATTATTGGATTTGACTATAAACCTACAGATACTTTGAATTTTGCAGTAAAATATGAAACACCTGTAAAATTAAAATTTAAGTCAAAAGCTCAGGAAAATAATAGAATGCTTCTTGCAGGACGACCTTTGGGAATTTCATTCTTTTATCCAGAATATGCAGATGGAGTTCATTCAAGACGTGACCTGCCAGGAGTTCTGGCATTAGGAGTTTCAAAAGATGTAAACAAATGGACTTTTTCTGGCGGATACACACATTACTTCAACAAAGCTGCAAAAATAGACAGATTTAAATATAATGACGGATATGAAGTAAATTTTGGAGCAGATTACAGAATTAATGACAAATTTACTTGGCACGCTGGATTCAACTATGCAGATACTGGAGCCAAAAAAGAATCATTCTCTGACGTGGAATATGCAATAAATTCACAAATTTATGCAACTGGACTTACCTACAAGCCAACAGAATCTTCAGAATGGAAATTTGGACTAGCGCACGTAAATTTCAATTCTGCCAACGGAAAACGTGAAAAAACTTCACTTCCAGGAATTACTATTGATAAATCAAAAGTAAAAATATGATAAAAAAATGTAAATGTATTCACAGTTGGATATACACATAAATTTTTAGAATTTAAACTTCTCTAATTTTTTTATGATAATAATCGCAAAAAAATCATAATCTATTATAAAATAAAAAAATTAGTCATTAGACTTGTTCAATTTAGAATTTAACAAAATAAATATTCTAAAAGCAAGGGATCTTGACCTTTTGTTAAGTAAAAAAATTAAGTTATTGAACAGATCTTTTTGGCTATTTTTTTATTTTTTTACTTTAAATTATTTTCACAAATTCAGATAAATTATAAACTACTAAATCTCATTTAAAAAAACAAAAAAATTATATTTTTAGATTGCTTGCTATTTTTTTAACTTTTTGCCAAAAAAATTCATAATTAATTCACTATTTAAATGTGAATAAAAAAAGAAAAAAATAAAAAAATAAATAGAAAAAAAACTTCTAATTTATGTTACACTTTAAAAAGTAAAAAAATTTTTAATAAAAAAAGAGGGAAAAAAATATGGAAAAAAAGAACTGAAAAAAATTATCAAGAATTTTTAAATGAACTGAATATTGACGGATTATTTATTACAGATTTGTATAATATTCGATATTTTTACTGGATTTACAGGGACTACTGGAGTTGCTCTTGCGACAAAAAAATGGAAACTTTTTTTCTTTTCAGATTTTTAGATATAAAGCACAAGCCACTAAAGCAAGTTACTGAAATGGGATTTGAATTTGTGGAAGTTTCTCGTGGTTCGCTTCAGACAGTTGGAGAATATATAAAAGAAATTTGGACTAAAAAAATGTCGGATTTGAAGATATTAACGTTTCATTCTCGCTTTATCAGACAATTAAAGATATTTTTCAAAGTGGAATTAGTTCCTGTTGGAAATAAACTTATAATGGAAAGAATGGTAAAATCTGATGAAGAAATTGCCCTTATTAAAAAAAGCTGTAGAAATTAGTGATGTGGCATTTTTCAGAAGCCTTAAAAAAATTATAAAGGAAGGTGTTTCTGAAAAGGAAGTTTCTTCATATATGGAATACATTCAAAGAAAAATTAGGAGCTGATGACCGTTCATTTACAACAATTTTTTTGCCAGCGGTTACCGTTCAGCTATGCCCCATGGAGTTGCTTCTGACAAAAAAATTCAAAAAGGAAGAATTTATTACAATGGATTTTTGGAGCATATTATGAAGGATATGTGTCAGATATAACAAGAACTATTTATTATGGAAATAATATTACAGATAGACACAAAGGAAATTTACAATACTGTTCTAGAAGCTCAATTACTTGGAATAGAAACAATAAAAGAAGGTGTAATGTCAGATGAAGTTGATAAAGTTGTCAGAAATTTCTTTAATGAAAAAGGATATGGCAAATATTTTGGACACGGATTAGGACATGGAATTGGTGCTGAAATTCACGAATTGCCTTACTTATCTTCTGCTTCTCAAATTGAGTTAAAGGAAAATATGGTCGTTACTTCTGAACCTGGGCTTTATTTTGACGGATGGGGCGGAGTCAGAATTGAAGATGATGTAGTAGTTAAAAAAGATGGAAGAGAAGTATTAAATAAGAGCAACAAGGAACTAATTATCCTATCTTAATTTCTAATATCAAATCTCAAAAAAATAATATTTTTAAAACAAGGGGTCTTGACCCCTTGCTAAATAATATTTGTAACTATAAAAAAAATTATAATACTAAAACTAATTAATACTCCTTGTAAAAATAATTTTTCAATTTAATTAATTATATAACAAAACTTATTTTAAAACTGAACTAAAAAAACTATGGATATTTTTGCTCAAACTCTAAATTCATATAATTTTTTTAATAGTTCAATTTTTAAATGGATTCGAGTATAATTCAAAAATTCATAGCAAATCTTTATATTACAATCTTTTTCTCCAAAATAAAAAAATTGAAATAAAAACCAGTACAAATCCAATTAATTCAACAAATGAGAATCTTAATCCAAAAAAATAACTACTGACAAGACTGCAGCAAGTACGGGCTCAAAAGCTGTTAAAATTCCCGCAAGAGAAGAAGAAATGTAGTTTAAACTGGCAATGTAAATTAAATATGCAATAGATGTTCCTAAAATTACAACAATTGCTACTTGAATGATAGATTTTGAATTTACATCCCCTTGTATTTTCCAGATTGGATGAACAATATTTGAAATTATGCTTCCCACAATCATTCCCCATCCAACTACCGTTATACTTCCATATTTTTTCAAAAGCCTTTTTGGATAAATTGAATAAAAAGCAATCATAATCGCTGAAATGAGTCCAAGCAATAATGCTTCTGGCGAAACAGACAAACTCGAGATCTTTCCCTTTGTCGCTATAAACACAACTCCTAAAACTGTCATAGAAAGTAAAAGCAATGTTGAAACCGCTGGAATTTTCCTATTTTTTATAGATTCGTAAATAAATATAAAAAATGGCGCTGTAAACTGTAAAATTGTTGAAAATGAAACATTGCTCAATTCAATTGTCTTAAAATACGTATATTGAACTAAATACATTCCTGCAGTTCCAAATAAAATTATTCCAATAAAATCCTTTTTTTATTTTTTTCAACGGCTTTTAAAATAGATTTTTTTCTCAATAAAAAAATGACTACCATAAAAAGCAATATCCCAGAAATTAATGTCCTTATTGACACTAGCCAATCTGATGAAAAAAATTATATTTTTTTAAATAAAAATTTCTCCAGAAATTCCCGATATGGACCATAAGCTTGAAGCTAATCCTGCTAGCAACATTCCTTGCAATTTCATTTTTTTCTTTCATAGCAATCACCCTTCAAAATTTTTTTATACAAAAAAATGCCTTTCCAAATAACTTGTAAAAGCATCTTTTTTTATATTAAACATGTTTACTATCTTAAAGATTTAATTACTTCAAAGTTACTAATAATTTGTTGTTCTTTAGCAATTTCTTTGTCTAATTGATTTCTTAAGTTTTTTTATATTCAGCTGCTTTTAGCTTTTGAATTCTTTTTCCGAAGATGCTTGTATCTTCATTTGCTTCAATTTCAGCAAGTCTTTCGTCAATTTTAGCTTGCATTGCTGTATAGTTTTTCTAATCTTTGAGACGCTGCATTTGCTTGAGCTTCTTGTTCTCTGTATTTTGCATCTTCCATTTGTTGTAATTTGTTTAATTGATTTTCTAAGTTATTTAAGCTGTTTTCGATTGATGATCCACCTGCTGCTGGTTTTGGAGCTGCAAATGAAACACTGCTTAATACTAATACTCCTAATAATACTGCTAATTTCTTTTTTTCATATTTTTACCTACGGGATTAAGTATAAATTATTTGAATTTAACTTTTACTCCTCGTATCTCCTTTCACTTTTTAATTTTGTTGATTTCCTTTTAAAGTTTCAATAGCTGCAAAATTTTCAACTGTTGTATTTAAAGATTTGATTTCTGTATCCAATGCTTTAACTACAGCTTCATATTGTTTTGCTAATTCAGCATATTGAGCTTTAAATGCTTTTGATTCTGATGCTGCTTTAATTTTTTCGATTCTTTCTTCAATTTGAGCTTTTTGAGCTTGTTTTTCAGCTAATTTAGCTGCTGCTGCATCAGCATTTGCTTTTAATTTGTTGTACTCTTGGTTTTCCATGTTTACCAATCTTTCATATTCTGCTTCCAATTGGTTAAATCTACCAGTTACAGTTTGAGCAGCTACTGTTTTTGTAGTTTTAGCTTTTGTAGTTTTTACAGTTTTTGCAGAATTAGCTGAGAATGATAAAGCACTTAAAAGTACAAATAAAATTCCAACTTTTTTTCATTTTTTTCCTCCTAATAAGTTATCAGTTTTAATTATCTTTTATATTATATACCATTTAACAATAATTGTCAATTTTTTTATATAAATTACTAAAAAAATTATATTAAAATATATTGAAAAGAGAACTTCCTGGGAAGTATATAATTTTAAAAAAATCACATATATTTACCAGGCTCTTCGGTCTGTCTCCACCCTGAAAATCTATAATAGCATAACTTTTTATAATTTAAATATTAATCTATTATTTTTAATCTAATGTTATAGAATGCTTTTTTTACCTTCGTAAATAGCTTCATCTGCTAAATCATCTTCAATTCTTAATAATTGGTTATATTTAGCCATTCTATCTGTTCTTGAAGCAGATCCTGTTTTAATTTGTCCTGCATTTGTAGCAACTGCGATATCAGCAATTGTATCATCTTCAGTTTCTCCTGATCTGTGAGATACTACTGCAGTGTATCCTGCTTTTTTAGCCATTTCAATAGCGTCTAATGTTTCAGTTAAAGTACCAATTTGGTTTACTTTGATTAAGATTGAGTTTGCAATTCCTTTTGCAATTCCATCAGCTAATCTCTTAGTGTTAGTAACGAATAAATCGTCTCCTACTAATTGTACTTTATCTCCAATAGCATCAGTTAATTTTTTGAATCCGTCCCAGTCATCTTCAGCTAATCCATCTTCGATTGATACGATTGGATATTTAGAAGTTAATCCTTTATACCATTCGATCATTTCATCAGAATTTCTTACAACTCCACCTTCTCTTTTGAATGTATAAGTGTAAGATCCATCTTCATTTTTAGTTGCAAATTCAGATGAAGCAGCATCCATTGCGAATGTAACGTCTTCTCCTAATTTGTATCCAGCAGCTTCAACAGCTTGAGAAATTACATCTAAAGCTCCTTCAGTACCGTTAATGTTAGATGGTGCGTATCCACCTTCGTTTCCTACGTTAGTAGAATCTCCATTTGCTTTTAAGATTTTTCCTAAGTGGTGGAAAATTTCAGATCCCATTCTTAAAGCTTCTTTGTAAGTTTTAGCTCCTACTGGTTGTACCATGAATTCTTGAACGTCAACAGCTGAATCTGCATGAGATCCACCATTTAAGATGTTCATCATAGGTACTGGTAATTCTTTAGCATTTACTCCACCTAAATATCTGTATAAAGGTATACCTAATTGATTAGCTGCTGCTTTAGCTACTGCTAATGAAACTCCTAAGATTGCGTTAGCTCCTAATTTACCTTTGTTAGGTGTTCCGTCTAACTCGATCATAGCTTTATCAATAGCTACTTGGTCTAAAGCGTCAAATCCGATTAAGTGTTCAGCGATAACTTTGTTTACGTTTTCTACTGCTTGTAATACACCTTGTCCTAAATATCTAGATTTGTCACCATCTCTTAATTCAACTGCTTCGTGCACTCCAGTAGATGCTCCTGATGGTACAGATGCTCTTCCCATTGCTCCACCTTCTAAGTAAACTTCAACTTCCACAGTTGGGTTTCCTCTTGAATCAAGTATCTCTCTTGCATAGATATCTTCAATTCTAGTCATTTCTAATTACCTCCATAAATTTATTTATTAATAACATTTCTCAACTCTAATTATATCACAATGTGTGCCGATTTTTCAAAATAAAATTTCAATTTTTTTGAAAAAAAATTTAATAAAAAAATTTATTTCATTGTATTTCATTCAAATATTTATCTAAATAATCTGTATTTTTTTCATAGTTTCTTTTTTTATTTCTTTAGAAACGTAGGTATTTCTCACTTTCCATTTACTTTTGTTCACATAATTTTTTTATTTGCAATTTCTTCATCAATCATAAAAAAAATAAAAAAAGAATTAACAAATTATATCATTTTTTTAATTGAATAAAAAAATAAGAAAAAAACAATTGCTTTATAAAATCTTGAAAATATGATAAAATTACTAAAAAAAGGAGGAAAGTCATGAAATCATGAAAAAAACAATTATTTTACTCGGAGCATTATCAGCTTCCTTGACATCTTTTTGGATTTTTCTAAAAAAATCGCCAAAAACAAAAAAAATGAAAATGTGAAAAAAATTGTTAAAAAGGCAGATAACTTAAATCAAAATAAAAAAATATAACTAAAAAAATATTAATATCAACGAAGACAAAAATAAAAACTCTCAAAATTTAAGTGAAAGACCAAAATTGTCGATTTCAAAAAGAAGAACTTAACCGTGTGGCTAAAAGAATTTTTTTCAAAATGAAGCTGCTGGGGAAAAAAAGAATGACTTGGTTGTTTGGAATAGCGGAGAGAATTTTCCCGTCACTTGGGAATAGGACATTTTATTTGGTATAAAAAAAGAATGAAAAAAAGGTAAATTTGAAGAAAGTTTTTCCGCCACTTGTGGAATTTTATAAATCTAAAAAAATATTGAATTGCCAAAAAAATTATTAAAGATAATAAATTTGCACCTTGGAAAAGCCGAGAAGAATTTTTGAAATTAAAACAAAATAATAATCCTGAAATTACCGAACTGATTAATTTTCTTTACAGCACGCAGGATACACAAATTGAATTTATTTTCAACCGTCTGGAAGATTCGCTGGAAAAAATGCTAAAAGTTGCAAAAAATAAAGAAAATGTCAAAAAGCAATTTTACCGTGTTGCAAACTCGCCAAATGGCTTATATCCATTAATTGACTATGTAAATTTCAAAGGTGAGGGAATTTCGCCATCAGAAACTTACAATGGACAAGGCTGGGGACTGCTGCAAGTTTTGGAAAATATGAAAGGTTCTCAAACTGGAAAAGCGGCACTTGAAGAATTTAGCCAGTCGGCAAAATCTGTGCTTGAGAGAAGAGTGAAAAATTCTGGTGCTAAAAATGAGCAAAGATGGCTTAGAGGCTGGTTAAACCGTTGCGAAACCTACAACAATTAATCTTATTTTTTTATTTTTTTAAGATTTATAATTTTTAAAACGAAAAAAATTTAATTTATGAAAAAAATAACGAAAAGTAAAAAAATAAAATCAAAAGGAGAAAGAAAATGAAAAAAAGTATTATTTGTCTGCCTTGGAAATATATGCCGTTCTCCAATGGCTGAGGCTGTCTTTAAAAAAATGGTTGCAGATGAGAATTTGCAAGATAAAATTATAATTGACTCTGCGGCAACAAGTTCTTGGGAACACGGAAATCCTGTTCATCACGGAACTCGTGAAAGATTGAAAAAAAGAAGGAATTTCTACTGCTGGAATGTATTCTCGGACCCTCGAAGACTCAGATTTGGATTCTGATTATATCATTGGAATGGATGAAAATAATATAAAAGATATTAATTCATTTATAAATGGGAGAAAAAGCAGGAGAAGTTAAAAGACTTTTTGGAATATGCGAATGAAAAGCCGTGATATTGCCGATCCTTGGTTTTACAGGGGATTTTTGAGCAGACATTTGCTGATGTCACAAAAGGCTGTCAGGCTTTTGATGAAAAAAATTGAAAGAAGAAATTTAATTATTTTTATGGCAAGGGGTAAAAAAACCCCTTGTTAATTTAGAATTTATGATAAATCCTTTTTTTATAAAAACTAATAGTATTAATCTATTATTATTATTTTTTTTTCATTCATATATTTATAAAATTCATAAGTATCAGTAAAATCCCATTTTTCCAGTTAATTTATAAGAATAATCATGTGCATAAACTTGATTTTTTTCCCGGCATAAAAATTCATCTTTAGGCATTTTTTTCCCAAAATTATAATTACTTTTTTTATGTGATGATAATGCTTATTTAAAAACTTATTATATTTATCATAGTCTTTAAAATTATTAGTTTCAATTTTGTTGCTTTTGAGTAAAATAAAAAAAGTTTTTGGAATATCAATCACTTTTTTTCTTATTTACTTCAATATCTTCCCTATCTTCATTCACAAGCATATATTTAGCGCTCGGACATGCTTCAATTTTCCCACCGGCAAGTACAACTTTATTTGCATTTCCGCAAAGTTCAAGTGTCGCTCCTTCATAGACAACTATTGTGCTGTCAGGTATATTTCCAGTAAGTTTTAGTGTCCCTTCCAAAACTTGAGTTTCTCCGCCATAAAAGCAAATCTCCCAGTTATAGTCAGTTTATGTTTCCCGGCTTTTCTAAGTCCTGGCACATATTTACTAGTTTCCTTATAAAAGTTTTCTTCACTTGACAAATAATTTTGTATTGTCACTTTTCCTGTTATACTGTTGTCATCCTTATCCAAAGCCATAATATAAGTTGATGTTCCGCTTGGCTTGTCACTTAATCCACTGTCTATATCATTAGTCCAGATCCAGTCAGTTTCAGGTTCTGCCCAAAAATAAATGTCATTACTTTTTTTATTAAAAATTTTATCATACATCCCAGTATAGAATTTATTTTCTTCAATCAGTCCCGCATTCAAATTTGTCGGACCATTAAGCGCTTTTCTAATATTCACAATTCCCCAGCCCATCTGATTGTCAAGCCTGTCTTTTTCACGATAAGCCGTTGTCAAAAGAATTTCTTTAACCTGATGATAAGTCAGTCCCTTAAATTTATTCAAAATAATTGCCGCATATCCAGCCGTTCTAGGGGTTGCAAAACTTGTTCCAAATTCACTTGAGTCATTTACCTTACTATATATATTTCCAAGTGCTACTATTGTATTACCTCGTGCATACAATGCATCTGCTCCAACTTCATCATTCTTCTGTGACATTGTACATTTATTTGAAAAATCCGATATTTTCTTACCTCTATAGCTTTCATTCAGCAAAACAAAATTAGTTACATCTTTTTTCCCATAATTAAAGCAATTTGCAGCATCAACCATTATTCGCTGGCTTCTAAATAACTTTTGCTATTTCATCACTATACAAGGGAAATTTCGCAGTTGCATCATTAAGCAGCACTTCGGCATCAGAATTATTTTTCTTTTCTTCAGCATTTGGAAAAGCTATTATCAATAAATTTCTATCATCTGTATTTGCTGTTGCAAGTCTTGGCATATAATTATTTAAAAGCGTTTCATTTATCACATTTCCAAAATACCATGCATTATCTGTCAATAAATACTGTGAATAATATGGTGTACTTGTACTATATGAAAATATTCCTTCTAACATATTCCATTCATTTTCAGCACCATAGTTTATCACTTTACTTGTATCAAACCCTGTTGTTTCAAGAAAAGTTTTCGTTGCAAGTGTCGTATGATCCTCGCCTTCCTGATCCTTCAACGGATGTTTCCCTATTTTTTTCCAATTTTTAGGAAGATATGTTCTTGGCATCATGCCTCCAGCTTCTTCCTCCCAATTGTCATATCCTGTCGTATTATCAGTTATAGCATAATAAGTTTTACCTTTTTTATACTCATTCTTTTGATATTTTACTAAACTTTCTTTTACATCGTAATCAGACACTTTTGTCTTTTTATCAGTATAAATCAGCTTTGCCCCAAATATATTTACATTCAAAATCATACTCGCAAGAATTATTAAAAACCTTATCTTCTTCACTTATTGCTCCTTTTTTTATTTCATCCCATAAATTTTCTTCGCATTTTTCCGTAGTTACTCTTATAACTTCTTCCACTGAAATTTCCTTAATTCTAGCAATTTCTTCCGCCACATATTTTTGTATAAATCGGCTCATTTCTTTTTCCCTCTAAAAAGGAACTGGCGTCAAATATGGACAATCTGTTTCTAGGACAATCTTTTTCCAAAGGAAGTTCTCTCACAAGTTCTTTCGTCTTTTTTTATTATTCTTGAAATGTCAAAGTCCCGCCAATTCCGATATAATATCTATCTAAAAGTGGTTTTGCCGCCTCAAGCGATCCTGGATAACAATGCAAAACCCCGCCAACATTCGGATATTCCTTCAAAACATTAATCGTATCCTGCAACGCTTCCCTCGTATGAATCACAACAGGCTTTTTCACTCTTTCAGCAAGTTCCATCTGCTTTTTAAACACAGCAATTTGCACATCTTTCGGATCTTCCATCCAATGATAATCCAGTCCAATTTCCCCAATCGCAACAACCTTTTTCTCAGTCAATGCCAATCTTTCGAGTTCTTTTTCTACTTCATCATTATATTTTTTTATATCCACAGGATGAACTCCAATCACCGCATAAATAAACGGATATTTATTCGCAAGAGCCACACTCGTAAGCGAAGTTTCCAAATCACACCCAATAACAACAGCACTTTCCAATTGCTCCTCAATCCGTTCCACAACTTCATCAAAATCTTCTGCAAATTGCTCGTCGTAAATGTGTGTATGTGTGTCTATTATTTTTTTGCCATTTCAATCCTTCCTTTGTTACAAAAAAATTTTTTTAATTTTTTTATATTAAAAAAATTCAATCTTATTAATTTTCTAAAATTTTCTATTTTTAAATTATTCATTATAATATTCCATTTTCCATTAATTTTTTTGTTGCTTCGACAGTTCCTTCTTTTTTTCATCAAATTCTTTTTATATTTCTTTAATTTTTATCTGAAACCGTTTTTTTGATATTATATCTATCAAGGTTGGCATCCATTTCTTTTTGAAAATCTTCCCCTGAAACATTTGACAAATATTTTTATTGATTTTTCCAGTTTTTTTGCTCAAATGTTTTTATTTATTTTTTTCTTGGTCTTCAACTCCCAAAAGAGAATTAAAAATTTAATTTTAGGTGCTTTTTAAAACAAATTTTTAAATCTGCACTTGAACTAGAATTATAATTTATCTCCTTAATACGATATTCCATATTTCTCATATATTCTTTCAAAAATTTCACCAAAAAAATCTTGCTCCCTAATTCATCTTTTTTTGTTCTGCAATCTGATTGTCAACCTCTTTTATTCCTTCAAGAGTATCTCGTTTTGTATTTTTCCAAAAAAACTTTTTTTCAATTTCCAAATTGTTCTTTTTCAATTTCTGACTGCTGAATTTTCACATTAGGCTTAACTTCAACCTTGTAATTTGCTGAAAATCCAAGACTTGCTGTTAGTAAAAAAATAACATTAACATCTTCTTCATTTACTCATACCTCATCCTCATTTATTCAAATTATTTTTCCAAAATTTTCAAACATAGAATCAAAAAAATATCAAAACCATCACTTTCTAATGTTTCTTCATCTTTATATTCCCATCCTTTTTTTCTTTCTTTTCCAAAAATCATCTTATTTTTTTATTAGTCATATACTCAAACTGATTATTATCCAATATCTTTTATCATTTCATTTTGATATTCAGACAAAATTATTGCATTTGCTTTTCAGTCTTTCTTCATTGGATAATTTTTGAATTTTTTTCATTATCCAATTTATATCCCAATTCTTTTTGAAACTTTATCTTCTAGCTTTTTATTAAATTCTTCAGAGAAACATAATTTTCAAAAAAATATTTGGAGATTTTTTTCAGTATAAATTACTTCCACTTTATTTTTTTGAAATAAAAGTTAATCTTTTTCAATTTTCATAAATTGTTTTTTTCATAGACTTTATTATTCATCAAAACATCAGGTACATTCACTTTAAAAATTTTTTTCACCAGTTTCCAAAATTAGTATTTTTCCGAAATATTCAATACCCTTTATTTTTTTACTTTCTATCCTATCTGAAATTTCTTTATTAAAAACTTCAACAACTTTTTTCACTTTGATTTTTTTCATTTCCTCTTCTGATAATTTTTAAACTCTTATTTTTTTGTAATTTTAAAAATTTTCTTTTTTTAATTCAAATGAAAAACTTAACGAAAAAAATAACCAAAAAAATAAAATCAGTATTTTTTTCATAAATCTCCTTTTCAATATTAAATTTTTTTGAAAAAAATCTAAAAAAACAAACTAATCTTCTATTTTTTTAAATTTCTCTATCTAGGATAAACCAAATTCGCTTCCGTCAAATTCTCCAAAGTTTCTTCCAAAAATTTTTTCGATTCAAAATTAGCCATCGCCAAGTTTTGATCTAAATAGTTTCCACATTCAATTGCAGTTGCTCCTGGGATTTCTCCTTTAAATTCTGCCATAAATTTGTAAAGTTCTTTCATTAAGTCAATGATGTCTTTTGATTCTAATTTTTCCTTTTAAAAATTACATAAAAATCCTGTTCTGCAACCCATTGGTCCGAAAATATACAACTTCATCTTTCCAAGTTGGATGATTTCTTAAAAAAATGTTGCTCCTAAATGTTCCATTGTGTGAAGTTCTGCGATGTTTATTACTGGTTCTCTGTTTGGCAGCTTCATTCTTACATCAAAAGTTGTGATGTAATTTCCGTTAATTTCGTCAATTCTTGACACATAAATTCCTCTGTTTAATTTTTTTATGATCTACTGTAAAACTTGCTATTCTTTCCATATTTTCCTCCATATTTTTGATATATTTGATAACAAGGGGATAAAACCCCTTGCTTTATGAATATTTACTTTTCGTTTATCTTTCCACTTTTAATGAAGATTCAATTAATAAATCTAATGTTTCTGAGTAGCTGTATCCTTTTGAAGCTGTACTTTTTTGGCAATAAACTTGCAGCTGTCATTCCTGGTGATGTGTTTACTTCCATGAAATATGGTGTTTCTTCGTTTACTACCATAAAGTCAATTCTTGCGAATCCTTCACATTTTTAATCCATAATAGCTATCTTGTGCAAATTTGTTAATTTCAGCTTGTACTTTTTTTCTGGGAATTCAAACACATATTCTTTTGCTCCACCTTTTGCATATTTTGATTCGTAGTCAAAGTAATCTCCAGCAAGAGCTTCGATTCTTATTGTTGGGAAAACTTTTCCACCAATTACTGGCACACTTATTTCCACTCCATGCAATACTTCTTCAATTAAAGCCTCTTTATCCATTCCAAATACAAGTTCTAACCCTTTTTTCAATTCTTCTTCTGTTTCTACAAAACTTACTCCGATACTTGAACCACCGTTATTTGGTTTTACGATAAGATGATCTCCTAATTCTTTTTTTACTGTTTCAAAATCAACTGTTTCTCCTACACGAACACTTTTCCATTTTGCAATTCTAACTCCGTATTCAGACACAATTCTTTTTGAAAATTCCTTATCCATACAAACTGCACTTGACATTACTCCAGGCCCACTGTAAGCAATTCCAAAACTTTGTAAAATTGCTTGTATTCTTCCATCTTCTCCAAATACACCATGTAAAGCAATGTAAGCAAAATCTAGATTCAAGTCTTTTATTTTTTCATAAACTTCCTTTTCAGTATCAATTACAATATCAAAAACTTCATATTTATCTCTATTTAAATTTGCTACAATTTCACTTCCTGTTTTTAGCGACACTTCTCTTTCAGTCGAAACTCCCCCACGTATTACACCTACTCTTAATTTTGACATTTTTTTCATCTCCTTCTTATTTTATAATTAATTCCCAATTAAAATCATCTTTTTGTAAATTCATATTTTTTTCTGCAAAAATGACATTCAGTCTCAATTTTTTTCCTTCTTCTTCCAAAAATTTTTATTAATTTCATCTTTTCCAAGTGTAATTAATCCCCTGTAAAACTTATCCCTTGTACAGTTACACTTGTATTCCAAATCTGATTTTTCCAAAATTTCAAAATCTTCCACATAAACTTTTTTATGGGCACCATCAACATCTGTTTCATCTTCAAATACTGAAATATCCTCGTAAAGCAGCTCCACAATTTGTTCAAGGCTCATTCCACCTTCTAAAAGTTCAGTAATTGTTCTAATTTGCTGCAATTTATTTTCCAATTTGTCAATAAATCCATCTTCCACTCCTGGCAGCAGCTGGATTAAATAACCGCCAGCCCTTTTCACTTCGCCATTTTCATCCAATTTCACCCCTAATGCAACAACTGACTTTATTTGTTCAGACAAAAGAAAATAATGGGCGACAATATCAGCAATATCCTCTTCATTTATTTGAGTAACGCCAGAAAACGGATCACGTAATCCCAAGTCCTTTATAACCTGCATTGTTCCATTTCCAATAAATCTTATTTGCCCAGTTTCATCCTTTATAAAATTACCATTTTCATCCACAATCTGATGAAATTTTTCCTCAGGATTTGCAATATAACCTTTTACTTCTCCATTCATATTCCCAGTTGCAAGCATATTTCCATAAGGCCCGTCCCCGTTAATTCTAACCGACACCAAATCCTTTTCATTTTTCAGATCTTTCCCCATCATAGCAGTCGCAGTCAGCAATTTTCCAAAAATCGTAGTTGCTATCGGATCAAGATCGTGTATTTTTTTTGCTTCCCTCACGATTTCTGTCGTATCACAAACAAAAAATCTTGCACATTTGCTTGTCCCTCTAATTATTTTTGATTTTTCCATATTTTTTACATCCCTCTTCTATTTTTAACACTACGTTATAGTATTAATTTTTTTATCAATTTGATTTTTAAATAAATTTAATTATGCTTTCAAAATCATATTACTAGAATATCATATTCTATACAAAAAAACAAGGCAATTCATTTTTTTACTTTTTTTCTTCAGTTTTTATCATCTATGAAAATTAAAAAGAATATGCTATACTAAATAAAGGAAAGTATAATTCAAAGTATGTTTATACTTTTTTTATTTAGTTATATAATTGTAAAAAAATTTAGATTTTTAAAAAAATATATTATAATAAAAAAAGGAAGAGAGGTCTAATATGGAAAAAAATCAAAAAAATAACTGCAATGTTATCTGTATTATTAGTTTCTGCTCCAACTACAGCCAAAAAAATTACAACATCAAATCTTCGTGATAATGCGATGAGAACTACTGCAGTTGAAGTTGACGGAGAAAACAATATAGATGATCTTGAAGTATCAAAAAAAGCAAAGATGAATCTGATGTTGTCGTACTGGATACAAGTAAATTAAAGTTTGATTTTTAATAGTGCCACAATAAAGGAAGAATACAATCCTATACTGGAAAAAAATTAAAAAAATTATATTGAATCTAAAAATTATAAAGTTTCTATAATCGGATATACTGATTCCAAAGGGACTAAACAATATAACAAAGAATTATCTTTAAGAAGAGCTGAAAGTGTTGAAGAAAAAAATTAATTGAACTTGGACTTGCTCCTGAAAAAAATAATTGAAACAAAAAGGAAATGGTGATCTTAACCCAGTCGCTTCAAATGATACAGAAGAAGGAAGAGCAGCAAATAGACGGATTGAAGTTCAATTTGTAAATTAATAATTTTTTTATTCACATAAAAAAACTTATAGTTTTTTTAAAATTACGCCAGAATTTCCATTTATAAAGTGGTAACTGGCGTTTTTTTATATCTCGTGCTTTCTTCTTATTCGAGAATGTCTATAATTTTGTGTAAATTAATAGATGAATTCAGTAAATTCAATACTTTGCTAATCTGTTTACACAAAAAAATTTTTTTACACACTCTCTTATTCTAACCATTTACAAAAATGTAAAAAAAATTTTTACTAACAATATTCTTGGATTTTCATTTTTGTATATTTTTTTCTCCAGTTCTTCCTGTTTCTTAACAAAAATTTTTAAACCATAAATTATAAAAAAATAAAAAAAACAAGGGATAAAAAAATCCCTTGATAAATAATATTCAAAAATAAGTATAATTTTTTTATAATCCTGCTCCAAATTCAAATCCTTTTTCCAGAATAGTTAAATTGAACATTCTTTTTCCGGGAATGGAGTTACTCCAAATTTTAATGAAACTACTGGATAATATCCTAATTTTTTGTTGCTAGGCTTATCCCATTTCATTCCTGTTCCAATTTCCCATTCAACATTTTCAAATCTATGTGTCAATGTCACCATTCCCAAAGTCAGCTTATTAACTTTTTTAGCATACCATGAACTTTCATAGATTTCAGGATCAGAAGATTTAGGTGCTCCATTTTGCACATATTGGATTTTTCCACCGACCCACCATGGCTTGTCTGGATCTCGTGAAAACATATACTTTCCTTCAAATTCATGTTTTCTAAAGTCAAAGGTGCTGTTACGTGTCGAGTCATTACGATATATTCTGTCTGGTCTTTCCATTATAAAGGCATATCTTACAAACATTTTTTCCAAATATCCCGCTTCAACTTTAAATGTTAAATCGTTAATTTTGTCAAATCCCTTCATTCCGCTAGGATTAGTTGCATCAGAACCATCTATTTGCATATCCATCCCAATTTGGAAATATTTTTTATGACTTCTCAAATTTTGAAGTTTAGCATTAAAATCATTTAAGCTGAACTTATTTTGACGATAATTTTCCTCTTCCACATAACTTTTATACGCTTCTTCCTCATCACTGCTCAAGAATAGCCTATTATCACTATTTACAACAATATTATCTATATTAGATTTATTGGCATTGTTAATAGAAAATTCCTGTGTATTTGAATTTTTTTACCATATTTACATCTTTAATTTGATTTTTCAGATTTTTATAATTTCTGCTTCCCTGTCTTTTTTTCCTTTTTTTGTCCAGATCAGCAGCATATCTAGGTTTAGCATTATTTTTCATATTTATAAAAAAATCCAATTGTAGTATAATCATTTCCACGTATATATTTGTCATCTGAAGTAATAATTGGAGTATTTTTCAAATCTCTGTATATTTTTTTACCAAATCCAAGATTTACTCTAAAAATAATGATCCGATTCAAATTTCTTATTTTTTTCATTTTTTTGAAGTATCATAAACAAATCCTAATTTGTGATAGTTTGTCTTTAATTTTTAATGCCGGATATCCAAATGTAGCAACATTTCCATAAATATCATTTGCCTTATTCAATGTATTTGTATACTCAAATCCCCATTCATTAAAATTGATTCCAAAAACTTCTTTCCTTTAGAGATTCCTTGTATATCTTCTGATTCCATCCAAGACTGGTATTATATGGAAATAACTGTTTATTTTTTTATCAGAAAACTTATACAGGAAGTTATCTCCAGCATCTGATACATATCCATATTGAATTTCTCTATTAAAATCCCTTTCAGATTTAAAAATCTTTAAATTCATACTCATCATTATTTTTCAAAATTAAGGCTTACAAAACGTTTATTTGCAATATCAGCTTTAAAAATAGTTTTTTTAACATATCTATTTTTTTAACCAGTGATCCATAAAATGTCTGTCATCTCTCATTGCTAAATTATAATTAAACGTTACATTTCCTATATGATAGTTAAAATCATTTCTAAGTCCAATAGCATTTGTTGGAACTTCTACAATGTCATACCCTCCATAAGTTGCACTATCAGCAGTTGTCCGCTGAAAACTTACTGTTGCATCATTTGTAACTTTTACATCGTATTTATTATTATTCTTGGAAGTATTGTCAAAAATTGTTGTAAATAATCTTGTATCCAATGTAAAAATTTTTCATTGATGGACTTTGCTTTATAGTATCTCCGCTTGCATCTCTTGCAACTTTATATCCTGTTTTTGAATTCAGATCTTCTACTTTTTCTTCCATTTCTAAATTCAGGCACTGGTAAACTGCTATAATCACGGTTTTCAAAAGCTAAGTTATACCCGACAAAAGATTCTCTCAATGGAATATCAATTCTGTCATTACCCATATTAAATCTTTGTGATCTATATTTTTTTCATAAATGATTTTTCTTAGGACGGCGTATTATCTCATTATCTTCATAAACTTTATAAATACGGCTTTCATCAGTTGTTGATGGATTTAAGAATAATGCATTATAATTTTTCATTATCTCTTGTATAATCATATTCATATTCTTTTTTTATTATCTCAACTTGCTTTGCCTGTGCTCCAAAATACAGCGTATTTGTTAAATTCTGATAGCCAGTACGAGGCTGATATCCAAAAAAGTCACTTTCCCTGAATGGATAATAATTTCCAAATGTCAATCCCCATTCCTTTCTCTTGTCATAAGCAACATTCTGAACCCAATGAATCGTCTTGTCATCACCACGATCTCGCATTCCTAAAAGTTCTCCATATTCATCCTTATCCGAATTAAGATAATCAAATTTTATTTTTGGCCCCCTAAAGTCAATTCCATAATTTCTTTTTTTTCTATATGAGTTCAAATCTCCGACATATCCAGGATTAATATCCCGAAAATCCTCATTATCCACTGTTATTTCCACATCTTTATTACCATTTGTATACTTTATGCTCTTATACAAATCAACGTCTGTTCTACGTGGATCAAGATCATCATCCTTCATAATCTTGTCATTTATATCAGTCAATGCCTTTAATGCATGCTTATCCTGTGTCCAATAATATTTTGCATTAAATTCTCCATTTTGACCAAGCTCCTGATTAATATTCATATCCCAGAAACCAATATGTCTATATTTATCTACAAATGCAGTATAATCATCCTTTAATTTTGCACCGTCGACTGCATACATTAAATTAGTTGTAATATTTTGATAATTTAAATTCCAGATTCCATAACCTGCATCGTAAAATTTTCTATCTTCCTTGGCTTTTTTCGGAACATTTGTAACTTTATGATTCCATTTAAAATCCCATTCCTGCTTATGATTTCCGATTGGAACAACAACCCTGTTTACAAATATATTTCCAGAATTATTTCCCCAGAAGGAATAATCATTTGAAACTTTTAAAGCCAGTTTTTGCTTTGTACTTAATTCAAAATCAACAAATCCTTGTGCAAGCGGACCTAAATCATAGTCAAACCCCATAATTCCAAAAAGCCCTCTGTCGCTATCCATCCCAATGTAAGGAAATAATGTAGCCCTTTGAGTTGACGGCTTTAGAGAGTTACATAATATGGCAGCTTAAACCAAGTTTTTTTCCTCCAGCAAAAAAAGCCAATATTTCTTGCAATAGCCTTTTTTTATTTGGATAAATTTCCAGCTCTTCTGCATTTATTTTTATAATTAGGGTTTTTCATAAGGACTCGTAGTAAACCATCCATTTTTTTATAAAAATTGCCTTATTCCCTAAACTTAAAGTTTCCTCTCCACCATAACGTAATTTTTAAGTTAGAATCATAACTTTCTGAATTAAATATTTTTTTGCCAGCTTTTGTATCCATATCAAAGATAAAGTTATCAGCCTTTATAATTTGAGAACCTTGAGAAAATTCAACGTTTCCAGAACCTGAAAGAATATTTTTTTATTAGCAATTTTTTTAATTTGTCAGCATTTATCGTATAATCTTCATATTTTTACAGTAACGTTACCTTCTGTTTCTATTTCTTCCGTTTCCAGATTTATTCTAGACTTTTCTGTTTCCAAATCTATTACTTCCCCAGCAGCATTCAGCTTGCCACAAAGTATGATATAAAACAGCAAAATAAACAATACTTTATATTTTTTTCATCCTTTTCATTTCTTCAACCTTTTTATTTTTTTATTATAATACCTTATCAATCACTAAAATTATATCACACCTCTATGTTTTTGAACCTGCCCCAATTAAATCACAACTTTTTTTAAGCCCCTTTTTTTATTTTTTTCTAGACATTCTCAATTTCCTTACTGTTCCAGTTCAAAATCATCCGTATTTGACATACTTAATTATTGTTTTTTTATTATATCATAAGTGACCAAATGTTTCAAATTTTTTTGTCTTTGAAGACAGAGTAAAAAAATGTAGCAATACTAAAAAAATAGCATTTAAAGAAAAAAACTGTTTCAAGCCATCGTTACATAGCCAAAAACAGTTTTTTTATAAAATTAAATATTTTTTTATTAATTATTTTTCATCATCTTTTTTTCTTCTGTTAAAGTTTTTATTTTCTATTTTTTTACTTTCATCTGCAGCTTTATTCGCTTTATTTTTTTATAATTTTCTTTTTGCAAAAGAAAACTCTTCAGGAATTTCAGTATTATATTCTACATTTAAATAAATTATTGAAACTATTATTACTTGAAACAAATTGATAGCCGAACTTATAAGCGCTCCTATAATAGTTCCTACAGTTCCAAAAAAATCCAAATACAACTCCTAATACAAATCCTGAAACAAGCAAGATAATTACAGGTAAAAACATTCTCATTCTATCATTTTTACAAAGGAAAAGATTATATTTAAATGTTTCACCAATACTTCCATTTCTAGACATGTATGCAGGTATAAAATATAATATAAATAGCAGCACAACAATAAAGACCACTATAAGAATAATAATTGGAATGATTATGGCTGCTAAAATTCCAATTCCTCCTCCGCCATACAATGTCATCCCTATTATTCCACTTATAGACGGAAGCATAAGAAGGCCTACCAAAAGTCCTGCCAACAAGCTAATTCCAAGCAACACAAATGATTTTACAGTTGCATCACCTGTTTCATATCTTTTCCCTTCAATTTTAAAAATAACTTTTCTATAAAAAAACCATATTCTAATCAACATAGCAAATGATACCAAAGTTCCAATGATATTTCTTAATAGCACTGAAATCAATGATAAAAAAACATAATAATCATTATATCTTTATTATCATCTCTAATCATTTCATTAAAAAGTTTATATGCTTCCTCAAAATATTGAGATAAACTTAACTTTTTCACTTTTTTTAATAAATTTCTTAATCTATTCATTTCAGTCTCCCTTTCATTATTTTTAATTTATATCAAATATTTTAACATTTTTTTCTTAATATATCAATAACTTTTTTTACTATAGGCTTTAAATTTTCCCTAATAAATTTTTTTCATTTAAAAAAATTAAAAAGTCTTAATATTTTTTTATTGATTTGATGGTTTTTCAGTTTTTGATTCCCATTCACTGACTTCATCAGGGAAATAATTCAAGAAATTGTCAACTTTTTTTCCTTTAATGTCAACACTCAATATTTTTGTCATTTTCCCTTAAAGTTCTTATTACTCTCAAGTCTTCACGAGATTTTATTCCACCAATAATTGTATACTTTCCATTCAGTTCCTTCATTGCCTCCATAGTAATAAAAAACTGGCTGCTGTTAGTATCAGGCCCTGAATTTGACATTGCCAATATTCCTTCAACATCAAAATTTAGCCATTTCTTTTTTTCTCATCTGGAATAATGTATCCTGTCGTTCCAGTTCCATTTTCAGCAGGATCTCCTCCCTGAACAAGTCCATTTGGAACAACTCTAAAAAACTTTAATCCATTATAGAAATCATTTTTTGCCAAAAATACAAAATTCGCAACATTTTTTGGAGCTGCTTCAGGATATAAAAAAAATGTAATATCCCCTTTTGTAGTTTTCATTACAGCTTCCATTTGAAAATCCTTCATTATTTTCTCAAATTTTTTTATTTTCTTTCTTTTTGATGATTTTTTTACTTCCTTTGGCTTCAGCAATGCTAACCATCATAATCATTAACATGCTAACCAATATCGCTATTTTTCTTCATTATTCTCCCTCACTTTTTTTATATTATAGACCGATTTTTATTTGCTTTTATGACAAGGGGAACTTACCCTTGCCAAAAGTATTTTCAAAATTCATATAATTATAAGAAAAGCTAATATGTCCTTTTTATATTTTTATAGTTTCTTCAACTTCAATTTTATTATTAAAGTCAAATTCCAAAATTCTAAAGTTAATTTCCTCAACATCCAGATTATATTTTTAAAAGCTCCTTTTTCCTCCATAATATTATCGTAAATGACAAGGACGGAAAAACTGGTTTCCAAATCCGTCAACTAGCTCCAATGTGTTAATTACTCTATTTTTTTCATATTAAAGGCATTTCTTATTATTTCATTCGCTTCCCTTTTTATTTCTAGACTGTTTATAAAGCTCAGAAATTATCATAGGCAGTTTTACCGCAAATAAAATTTTCAGCTCTTCCCTTTTTTTAAATTTTTATTATTGCCATTTTTTAAAATCCTTATTTTTTTATTTTTTTGTAATCTTATCCTTGAATTGCTTTTTGTCAATGGCGGAATAATTTGTTTCTTTCTTGAAACTACACCCTTCAAAAGTTACTAAATTACTGTCAACTTTTTTTCTCCAAATGCTTTTTCAATAACATCATTTCCATTTCCAGAAACTAATGCTGTAGAATCATTTGTTAAAATATTTGTAATTGCAAGCATAAAGAATTTTTAGCCCTTCTTTTTGCAATAATATTATCAATTTCAGCCAATAATTTTTCTTTTCTTTCTAAAACTTCCGCTTCATTTACAGTATTGACTTGTGCTACACCAATTTTTTCACCATCAATTTCAAATATTTTCATGTCCATATTAAGAAGTTCTGCTTCAGATTTATCTCCAAGCGCAGTTCCAGCCTTTAACATTTCAAGTCCATATTCCTTCAAATCTACTCCAGCAATTTCAGCCAATTCCTTTCCAGCCTTTGCGTCACATTGTGTACAAGTTGGAGATTTAAACAATAATGTATCTGAAATAATTGCGCTTAACATAAGTCCAGCAGTTTCTTTACTTGGTGCAAGACCATTTTCCTTAAATAATTTTAAAATAATAGTCGCAGTACATCCAACAGGCTCTACTCTTGCATACAATGGCTCATCTACATTGAAATTTGAAATTCTGTGATGATCAATCAATTCCAAAACTTTTGCTTCTTCAAATCCATCAGCAGTTTGAGTTCTTTCATTATGATCTACTAAAATAATTTCCTTTCCAGCCACATTTTCCACCAATTCAGGCTTTTCAACTTTAAAATAGTTCAAGGCATACTTAGTTTCTTCATTAACTTCTCCAAGTCTTACAGCCTTTACATCTTTTCCCAATTTATTTTTTAGTTCCGCATAAGCAATTGCCGAACAAATTGTATCTGTATCTGGATTTTTGTGTCCAAAAACTAATATTGACATATTTTTTCCTCCTAAATTTTAATCATTTTATATTATTATAACCTATTAATCTTATTTTTTTGAAATAGAAAAAAACCATTTTTTTGAAAAAAACTTAAAATAAATGTTTTTGAAACACGGGAAATCAAAAACTCCTTGCTAATTTAGTTCATCAAATACTCTTAATAATTTATTCTTAAACTTCCAGCAATTTTACTTCAATTTCATAATCCTCTGAAACTTTTCCCCTTAAAAATATTCTTATATTCCTCAATTTGCTTCTGATATTCTTTTTTTCGTTTCAGGCTCAAATCCAGTCTTATAATCATAAATATAGATTTTCCTGTTATTCTCATCAATATTTATTCTGTCAATAATACGCTTCTTCCCTTCAGAATCATAAACTTCAAATTCATTATAAACTTTATATTTCTTATCATAAATATCGATATTTTTTTCAATAAATTTATCCATTCTGACAATCAGTTCTTCCACAATTTTTTTCCCCAGCATATTCCCATATCGGCTCAAAAGTGCAGATTTTGCTATCTTTTTCTCATTTTCCAAATCATTTAAAATATGCTCAAAATAATAGTGCATTGCAAGACCTTTTTTACGCTTAAACTCATTTTCCAACGTATTTGAAGATTTTTTTCCATTCTTAATTTATCATCGTTAAAATATGTTTTAAATAAACTATCGCTAATTTTTTTACATCTGAAGTATCTGTTGTTTCTTCTGGAATTTCCGATTCTATAATTTGACCCGTTTCATATTCATTTTCATTTTCATTTTTGTAAACATCAATTATTCTCTTTGCCAAAGGATCTGTATAGCCCTTTTTTTCCTTCGTAACCTCGGCGTCAAAAAGCAATATCAAATTTTTCTTAGCACGAGTCAACGCAACATAATCATTATTAATTTCTTCCATTTCTTCTTTTTTTGAATATTTTTTTATCTATTAATTTTCTCAAGTCATTTCCAATCATTTTTTTATCATAACCCTGAAAATAATAGCATAAATTTTTTTCACATCATTAAATTTTTTCATCAAAATCTAAATAGCTTTTTTTAAATTGCTCTTGTCAGTATTTCCTTTATTTCGATTTACGTTTATAATAAAATACTGTATCAAACTCCAATCCCTTCGAAGCATGAATCGTCATTAAGTTTATTGCATTAACATCCCTACTGCTAACCTGTCTCAAATTTTTCCTTTTCTTCCTCAATAAACGTAATAAATTCGTACAAATTATTGTATTTTTTTCAAAATATTAAAAAAATATAAAAAAATATTTTTTTCAAATCACTGTTTGTCGAATAATATTTTTGTTATCTCAAAATTTTCTACAAGTTTTCTCGAAAAATTTTTCATTTTTCATATTTATTATTCAAATCTTTCGACAATCTTTTCAATTCCCTAACTTTCTCAAGAATTTCCTCAAAAATCAAATTATTTCTCTCTAAAACATTAATTTTCTTTATATTTCAAAAGTTCTTCTTTTACATTTTTCATCCTTTTTGCATATCAATAAACTCTTTAAAACTAATTGCTTTTTGAATCTTTATTATCATTTTTTGCTTTTTTTATTAGCCTCTTTTAGAACTCTCTATTTTTTTGATATCCATTAATAAATCTCATAATCTCATTTTTTTATTCTCAAGCAAATATTTCACATGACTATTCAATCCACCAATCAAATCACTTCTCATAAATTCCAACAAATATTTGAAATTACCAAATGCAAAAAAATTTAATTAACTGATACATTGGAACAATTGGCTTATACTCTAAAATTGTCGTTTTACTTTCAAGCGTGTACGGAATTTTTCGCTTCATTCAGTAATTCCGCAATCTCCTTCAAATGTGGATTTGTACGGCAGATAATTGCACTTTTTTTCCTAAATTTTTTTCACTTGACCCATTTTCTATCATTTCAATAATTTTTTTGTATAAATTTTTCGGTGTTTCTTCTTTTTGTATTTCGTATAAAATATCCAAAATATCCTTTCTGATACTCTTCATCATCTCTATAACCTGAATCAACATAATTCCATTTTGTATCATAACCATTAAAGATTTTTATTAACATTTTCAATAATAGCCTTATAACTTCTATACGATTTATCCAAATTCTGAACATTTCCTTCGATCATCGTTTCCAATTTTTTTCAAATAATTCCTTTTTCACCACCACGCCAGTTATAAATACTCTGTTTCTCATCACCAACGCAAATAATATTTTTCCGAAGTATTCATTAGCAATTTCAAAAATTTTTCCATTGTAAAATACTCGTATCTTGGAACTCGTCAATCATAATTGTGTCTATTTTTTTCCACCAATCAACTCAAGAAATTCTTCTGTAACTCTATCATTTTTCCACAAATTTTTAAATCTTTATTGAAAATAAATTCGTATGTATACACTAAAAATATCGTTGTGAGTAAGTCTTTTTGAAGAAATTTTTTTATTTTTTTAGCAATATCAAATATTGTTTTGAGCTATATTTTTTTAATTTTTTTATCTAATGGTAAAACTTTTTCGATGAAAAACATATTCTGATAACTTTTCTTTTTAGCTCTTCAGATTTTGTTTCCAATTCTTCCCTGTCATCTTTATTTTTTTCCCCTTTAGTTTGAGTTCCATTCCAAAGTTTCTTTTCAAAAAAACAAATCAATTTCAGGAACGATTAACTCCAATTTCTCTTTTCATTTTTTTGATTTTTCATTTTTTTACTTTCATCCTTCGACAGATTGCTATACTTTCCATAAATATTATAAAATGCTTTTTGTCAAAACATCTGTAACATTTTTTTATTTTTTTCATTAGCAACTTCCTCAATCTTTTTCAAATATTCCATCCAATTCATCTATAAATTTGTAAGACATCTTCTTAACTTCCGACATTTTAAAACCTTTAGTCAATACAAACTTCGGACGCATATCCAATATTTCCTTAATAATTTCCATATACCTTTTTAATATTCTTCTTTCTCTTTTTTTCTCATCAAAAAAATAAATTTAAAATCTTCAAAATTATCCTTATTTTCAATAATTTTTAATCAAAATTTTTTTGAATAAAATTCATCAGTTTCCTCGTCCAAAGTTTCGTAATTATAAATATTAAAATATGGTGCAATTGCATTTTTTAAAGATTTTTATTTGTAAATCCGTCAATTGTAGAAATTCTAATATCCTCTTTATTTCTTATCATCTCAAAATAAATATTTTTGCAATTCCTTTTTTTATTCAAATCATCAAATTTATAAATTTCTTTTTAAGTTTTTCTCTAATTCTGCTCCCATTTCCTTCATCAAAAAGCAATTTGATGTAAAAAAATCATAAATTCTCTCTTTAATTTCAGCAGTCGCCTTTTTTTCGTAAATGTCATTACAACTATATTTTTTTGTAATTAATACCTCTTATTAAATTAGCTATGAATTCTAGCGATAATCTATACGTTTTTCCCCGTTCCTGCACTAGCCTTCAAAAATTATATTATTCTTCTTCATCGCCTAATTCATCCTCCCTCTACAAATATTTTTTTATACTCTTTGTAAAAAAATAATTTTTTTGGATCTTTAAAAATTTTTTTCTTAGATCTTTACCATTTAAATTTCTTCCTAAATCATAAAATTGAGAATTTCGATAGTTACTAACCACCTCTTCAACAGCCTTTTTTTAGTCAATATTTTTATCCTCACTTCTATTATCTGGCACCAATTTACCTTCCCAAGTATCAACAACAATCTTCTCAACATTTTTCTTTGCCATCATTTTCCAACATTATCGAATAATAATCCAACTGTTCCATCGCTTTATAAACCTTATCATTTTTTTATAACTATTGTTACTATCTTTCAATTTTTCCAGACTTATAATCAAACAAATAATCCTTGCCACTCGTTTTTTTATATGTAAATCCGTAACCCCATTAATAAACACATTTTTCAAACAATTCTTTTTTTCTGAAGACAATTTTATTCTCTCCTCAAAATGAATTTCGATATCCTTTTTCTGCTTCTAATTTTTTTCAATCAATTCCTTAAAATATTTCTCTGCCGAATTCAAAAATTTCTTCAAACGAAACTTTTTCTATAAAATTCCAAATATTCCTTAGGAACCTTATAATCAAACGAATTTAGAACTTTTTTTCAAAATTTCTGATAATTGATCTCGATCAATTTTAAAAGTTTTATTCTCCAAAAGCAACCTTATTTTTCCATTACAACATTTTTCATAAAAAAAGCATGAATTATAGTTCCAAAAAAATCTTAACGTTTATTTCATCTTCAATTTCTTCGACTTCCTGCTCACCAATCGCTTTTTTCCAAATAATATCCATACTCAAAATCTCTCATTTTCTCAAACGAATAATATCCTAAACTCAATTTTTTTCATTTTTTTATTTTTCTCAAGATTTTTTTCTCCAATTTTGATGGAATAAATTCTCCAATTTCCTTTTTTTCTCCCATTTCTCTTTTCTATCCTTCAAGAAATATTTTTTTACAAAATAAAAGCTCTTCCGCTTCACTTATTTCACCTTTCGTAACTTCAATTCCATACTTCAACTTCAATTCTTCAATAACACTCGCCGAATCAATATTTTTTTCTCCAAATCCTTAACATACGCCAAATAAACATTTTTTTCGCCGCAAGAATATTTTTGATAAATTTTTAAACAATTCAATCAATTTTTTTATCATCACTTGTAGGAAGCCCCATTTTTTTGCACGTTGAACTTTTTGAAAACAAAAATTATGAATTTTTTTACTTTTGAAATGAATCCTGTAAATTTCAAAATAATTATATTTTTCCTTCGTATTTTTCAGAAATATTTTTCAAATGAATTTATCGAAAAGCTGTCTTCAGATTCATCTTCAGCACTATCTTCCAAAGTCAATCCAATCGATTTCTTATCCAAATATTTCAAAAATAATTTCAACAAATTAGCCGAAACATTCTCATTAAAAATTTATCCCACAGATTATCAAAACTAAAATCTTCAAGCACAACCATTTCTGACAAAGCCTCAAAATATTTGTCTTTTTACATTCTTGTCCTGTTTCACTTTCTTCTCATTATCCAAATAAATTTTTTTCCAAAGTAATCGCTATATTCTTTCAACGTAGTATATCCCATAAATTTCTTCCAACTTTTCAACAAATTTAATAATTTTACAAACAGCTGTCATTCTTTGATTGTAAATTTCCTTAAATTTTTTTCCTTTTTGGTTCTCTTTTTTTCTAATTTTTTTCTAAAAACTTCTTGATTTATTCGCTCCAATTCCTCTTTTGAAATGTACTTATAATCCTTTTGAAACCAAATCTTGAAAAAAATATAATAACTTTCCTTCAAGTCAAAAAAATCTCCAATAAATCATTTGATTTATAAGCGTCATAAAAAAATCTTTCACTCGAAATAAAAGTAATTTCTCCTTATCTTTTCCTATCAATTTCCTTCACGTTATCTAACAAATTGTAAATCAAATTCAAAATTCGATAGATTTTCGTATCCTTCATCGTTATTTCCAAATTTGAAGAAATCTTTTTTTCTGTCTCAAAAAGCTGATAATCACTTTTTTTGCCTCTTCAGCATTTTTCCTGTGCCTCAAAAAAATCCGATAATTTTTCTTTCAAATCAGCATTTTTCCTTGCTCACTTTTTCTATTCTCTTTCTCAACTTCCTCCAACTTTCTAACTAGCCCCAACAATTCTCCAAATTTACTACTAAATTCATGAATTTCCACATTTATATTCTTTTTATCAAAAAAATTTCCTTCGCTGGCAATGAAAAAAATTTTTCAGATATTTTCAATTCTTTTTCATTAAAATCATTTTTCTGACAATTGCAAAAATATTTTTCCACAATCAGACCCTTTTTTTCCTCAAATTTTTTTCCACAATTTCCTTTTTCAAACGGAGAAAATCTCACTTTATTCACAAAATAAATTTTTTTGTATCTTTTTCAAAAAAATTATCTGAGATATTTTTCCACATTTCTAAGCATATACGGCAAAAATCAGTCCTTTTAACTGACAAGTTTCTTTCACCTTTTTCATCCACCATTTTCAGCGTCTCAAACAAATCTTCCTGCCATTTTTCCAACTCAACTTTTTTTCCAAATCAATCTTATATTCTTGTAATTCTGCAAACAAGTTGTAATAATTATAGGCAATGTCGATAATATCGTAATAACTCGACACCTCAACTTTTTTTCAACTTCTCGTTCAACGAATTGTAAAATAATACAACCTGCTTTTTCCTCTTTCACAATAATTTTTGTCTGTAACAAAAAGATTTTTCATAAAAAAATCATAATTATTCATCATCTTAAAAATTCTGAAAAAAATCCCTAATTCCCTCTGCATTTCCTCATCTCGTAAAAAAATTCCCTTTTTAATCTCAAAAAAATGAAGCCGAATTTTTCAAACACAAAAAGAACATCTTCATTTTTTTCCTAAATTTTTCAAATAATATCTCTTTTAAATTAGATCCAATTTCTTTATAACTAATTTTCATAATATTCTTCCCTCCCTAATGTTAAAATTTTTTTCTTTTTAAATTTTTAATTCTATAATCAAATTAAAATTGTCGTGATTTTTTTAGAACAAAATTGACTGTTTGAACTTTTTCCAAACCTTTAATTATAATCAATTTAAAAAAATTTTTAAAAAAATCCTTATTAAAAAGCGAGTTTCAATTTTATTTCAAAAAAACGCTTAGACAAGCGGGGGATTGTAAAAGGGATGACAACTGATCACCTTTACATTAAAAAAATGAAAAAAACAAAAAAACTACAGAAAAAAATTTTTTTATTGACAAAAAAATTCACTTTATAAATTATCTTTTTATTATTATAACATTTTTTTCTAAAAAAAACTGAAAAAAATCACAGCCAATATTCTTAACTGTGATTCTAATATTTTTACAAAAAAATCAAAAAAACTTGCTTTTTAAAATTTTCAATTTAAAAATTTTTTTATCTTACGATTTGGAATAAAATTGCAACGACTAGAAATAATGTTGCAACGATTTCTGTAAATTTTTTTCAATTCCTTCTTTTTTTCTTCATCCAAGATATTTGCAGAACTTTTTGCTAAACCTTGGCTTCTGTCTGGCTGTAGTAAAATTACGCTTATCATAATGATTGATAAAATTACTAAAGCTACAATTAATAAATTTTCTAACACTTTATTAGTTCCTCCTATAATCTAAAAAAACAAGAGAATAGCTAATTATTTTTTTATTTTTCAAAACAATTATTTAGCTGCTGCATCTCCAGCTTTTTATTATTACAGCGAATTTTTTTCAGGAATCAAACTTGCTCCTCCTACTAATCCACCGTCAATGTCTGTTTGAGCAATTAAGTCAGCTGCATTTGCATCGTTCATTGATCCACCGTATTGAACTGTTACGTTTTTCTGCAACTTCTTTTCCGTATAAGTCAGTTAATAATCCTCTAATGAATGCGTGAACTTCTTGAGCTTGTTCAGGAGTTGCAGTTTTACCTGTTCCAATTGCCCATACTGGTTCATAAGCAAGTACAACATTTGCCATTTGTTCAGCTGTAACGTCTTTTTAATCCACCAACAATTTGAGTTTTTTTACAACATCGTTAGTTGTTCCAGCTTCTCTTTGCTCTAATTTTTTTCTCCAATACATAAAATTGGTTTTTAAGTCGTGAGCTAATGCTGATTTTTACTTTTTTTCATTGATAATTTCATCATTTTTCATGGTAATATTCTCTTCTTTCAGAATGTCCTAAAAATTACATATTCCACACCTAAATCTTTTTAACATTAATGGTGAAACTTCTCCAGTATATGCTCCACTTTCTTTAGCGTTCATATTTTTCAGCGGCAATTTTAATGTTGCTTCCTGCAGTTTCTCTAGTTGCTGTTTCCAATGCAGTAAAAGGTGCTCCAATTATAATTCCTGCATTTTTAACATCTGCTACTAAAGGTTTCAATTCATTAAAGAATTTTTGCTGCTTCTTTTGGCAGTTTTGTTCATTTTCCAGTTTCCAGCTACTATTACTTTTTCTCATAGTTTTTTTCCTCCATTATTTATTTAATACATTTTCTTTTTATTTTTACCATATATTACCTTTTTTTATCAATGCTGATACATCGAATTTTTCTTGAATATTTTTATACTATTTCCCATTTAAATAGCAGGCTTACAAGAATCCAAAAAAACTCTTAATAGCAAATAATATAAAATATAACTTCTATCTTTAAACAGAGTTTAAATTAATTTATATAATCCAAAAAAATCAAAATCTTCACTTATTTGATCATATTTTTTTATCTTTTCCAAGAATATCTGCAAATTCCTTAAAATCTTCGCCAGTTTTTTTCTCAAGTACTCTTCATTTCCTACAACTTCTTCTATTTTTTTCTGAAATTCCATCCCACGATTTGTAAATGTCAGGTATTATTTTCAGACCTTCTTCAGTTATTTTTCGTAATTGAATTTTTTTCCAGACTTTTTCCCTTTTCACATATCCTTTGGAAATTAATTTATCCACAAAGCGTGTAACTGTCGATGGAGCTATTGCCAATGTTTCAGATATTTGATTTACTGTAAGCCCATTTTTCTTCTTCCTTCAATATAATCATCAAAAAAATCCATGCGTTGGATAAATATCTATCTTTTCAAATGATTCTTCCGCTATTTTATTAACTATTCTAAACATCTTTTGAAATTGAAAAAAATAAATACATTTTTGAATTTCCATTTTTCCCTTTATTATCCATAAATTTTTCACTCCCTTTTCTCATTTTCTATTTTTTTATTTAATTTATTATCTACAGTATATTTTTTTCCCCAAAAAAACAGGAAAGTTAATTTAATAATGATATATGCAGGAATTGCAATAAATGCTCCTCCAATTCCAAATAAAGCTCCTCCAATAAGAACTACCAGAAGCGTCGTAATTGGATGCATTTCTACAGATTTTCCAGTAAGCCATGGTTTTTACAATATTTGCTTCTATTGTTTGTACAATCGTAATTAGCACTACAATAAAAAAATCACTAGTTTAAATGATTTTTGTAAAAGCATAAAGTATAGCCGGAATCAGTCCAATAAACGGACCAATAAACGGAATCACATTCCCAAAACCTATAATTACTGAAAAAAGCATACTGTAATCCATTTTCAAAAAATAAAATATTATAAATGATACAACTCCAACTATCATACTGTCAAGTGCTGTTACAAGAATATATTTCCCAATTGTTTCATCCATATTTTTTATAAGAACAATCAAGTCTTCCCTATCCATATTCTGCAATGCTCTCTTAACTCCATTTTCCATGTTATCATAACTGAAAATAAGCATTATTGTAAAAAAATAGGAGTCATAAACAGCAGGCTGAATGTGCTGCTTATCAGCGAAAAAAACTTGAACTTAATACTTTTTATGACATTAGATACAATTATATCCTTAGAACTCATCAGAGAACTTTTAAGGTCGATATTATTACTTTTAAGAAATCCAAAAAAATTATTTTGAAGCTTTTCCTGATTTTTTAGCAAGAAATCAATAAGACTCGATACCTGCTTTGTAAATATCGGCACAATTGTCAAAACAATGTAAAGAAAAAAATTACAAAAAAATATAGTCAGTACAAGTAAAATTGCAAATGTACGATTTAATTTAATTCTTTTTTTCTTCTTACTCTGTGAAATCTCATTAAACAACTTTATTTTTTTCTTTTTTTCTGAATCGCTTATATTCATCTTTTCCACTTTTTCCAGCTCATCAAGTTTACTATTTTTTTAAAAAAACTGTCATTTTTGTCCTTTTCACTTATCATATCAATAAAAGGCATAAGGCAATATACAATTATAAATGACAAAATAAACGGAAAAAAATCGTGCTTGTAACAAGCTTTTATCTGTTTTTGCAAAATTATCATAAACTCTAAAAAAATAACAAAAAGTGCCAAAAAGCGCCAATACCGTTACAATTAAAATATTTCTTAATTTTTAACAGCTTTTTCCTCATTGTAAAAATTTCATTCACTTTTTCCTTTCTATAATACCAGTTTCTAAAAATATAGAAAATTTTTTTATTAAACAGTAATTCTAAATTTATAAACTTATCCAAAAAGACTTTTTCACTCTTCTTTATTAAATACAATATCAATCGGACATCCTTCAAATCCAAAAATATTCCCTCAATTTATTTTTCAATATATCTTTGGTATGAAAAGTGTATCAATTCTGGATTGTTTGCAAAGAATACAAATTTTTGGCGGTGCTTGGCTTACTTGCGTTGCATAATTTATTTTTTTACTGCTCGCCCTTTTTCTCGTAGGAACTGGATTTTTGCGCTATTATTTCTGACAAAATCTGATTCAAAAAGACCAGTGGTTATCTTTTTATGATATTCCTCATTAATAAACCTAGCCTGCTCCAAAATATTCAAAGTTCTTTTTCCAGTCAATGCCGAAATTGTAACAATCGGTGCATAATCCAAGAACGCAAGATCAGCCTTCACAAGTTCAGTAAATTCCTTTACGCTGTTATTATCCTTTTCAATTAAATCCCATTTATTTATGGCAATAATAATCGGCTTTCTCTCCTCATAAATCATTCCAGCGATTCTCTTATCCTGATCTGTCAAAAGTTCTGTCGCATCCAGCATAAGCACACATACATCCGCCCTTTTTTTATAGATTTCATTGCACGTAATACACTGTAATACTCAATATCATCTTCCACTTTTGACTTTCTACGGATTCCCGCTGTATCAATTAAAGTATAAGTTTCTCCATCATATTTCAAGCTGGAATCAATCGTATCCCTTGTTGTCCCTGCAATATCACTTACAATAGAACGCTCTTCATTCAAAAGTTTATTTACAAGCGAAGATTTCCCGGCATTCGGTCTTCCCAAAATGGCAATACTAAGTCCATCTTCAGTTTGCTTTATCTTTTTATCCTCAAATTTTTCAATTACAGCATCCAGCAAATCTCCCAAGTTTGTCTTATGCTCACCAGAAATTCCAATAACTTCCTCAAATCCCAGTCCATAAAACTCAAAAATATTTTCCTGATCACGCATATAATTATCAATTTTATTTACAGCTACAACAACTTTTTTATCCTGCTTTCTAAGTACAGTTGCTACATCTTCATCAAGTCCTGTAATACCAGCCTTCCCATCAACTAAAAAAATATAATTACATCCGCTTCATCAATTGCAACTTGTGCCTGCTGCTTAATTTTTCCCCATCATAAAAATCCTCAGTTCGTGGCTCAAGCCCACCAGTATCCACCAGTATAAATTCTTTTCCCGCTCCATTCCATCTCACGATACAGCCTATCTCTAGTAACTCCAGGCTCATCCTTCACAATTGACAGCCTGTCCCCCACTAATTTATTAAATAACGTTGATTTCCCCACATTGGGCCTACCAACAATTGCTACCGTATGTTTCATTTTTTTCCCTCCATTTTTTTATTTTTTTATAATTTTTATAATAAAAAAATATATTATTTAAACAAAAATCGCATTAAATCAGTTCAATTTCAAAACAAATTCATTTATATTTCAAATTAAATTTGAATATACAATATATTTTATCATATTTTTTTACATTTTTTTATTAGTCTTTTTTTATAATATTACAAAAAAATATCTATAAAATAAATAGGAATTGCTAAAAATTAACTAAAGAAGTGGAAAAGATATTGAAAAAAAGTCTTTAGAAAAAGAATAAATAAAACATTGATTATAATACTAAATCCCATTTAAAAAAACAGAAATTATATTTTTATATTACTGGCAAAAAGGCTTGCCCTCTTATAAAAAAATTCATAATTAATCCGTTATTTAAATGGGAAATAGTATAAAAGTATTATTTAATTAAAATCCAAAAAAATAATTTCTAAAAATTACATATTTTTTTCAAAAACTAATTCTACGATATTTTTCAGCTCTTAATCCATAATTTGTAAGCATAGTTTCTCCATCTGCACTTTGTCCAAAAAAATATCTTGTATTCCATGTTTTTATCACTTTTGTGGGATGAACTTCAGATAAATATTCTGAAACTGCGCTTCCCAATCCTCCAATTACCGAATGTTCTTCACTTGTTACAATAAATTTACATTCTTTCGCAGCTTTTAAAACAGTTTCTGTATCTAGCGGCTTTATTGTTGAAACATTGATTACTCTTGCTTTTATTCCTTTTTTTCTTCCAATAGTTTTTTCAGCTTTTTAAAGCCTCTGAAACCATAAGTCCTGTAGCTAATATTGCTACATCATCACCTTAGTGTCAAAAGTTACGGCTTTTTCCTATTTCAAATGTATAATCTTCATCGAATAATACTGGAATATTCAATCTTCCAAGTCTTACATAGACAGGCCCTTCATATTCAGCCGCTGCAAAAATCATTTTTTCTGTTTCAACCGCATCTGCTGGCGATAATACAACCATTCCTGGAATTGCACGCATTAAAGCCACATCTTCAACTGATTGGTGCGAACCTCCATCTTCTCCTAACGAAACTCCTGCATGAGTTGGACAGATTTTTCACATTTAAATTGAGTATATGCTACCGAATTTCTAATTTGATCAAAAGGCACGTCCTGCTGCAAAATGTGCAAAAGTCGAAGCAAATGCTATTTTTACCAGTTGTTGCAATTCCTGCTGCGGTTGCAATCATGTCAGCTTCTGCAATTCCAATGTTTATATGTCTTTCTGGAAATTCCTTTTTGAAAATATGCAGTCATTGTCGATTTTTGACAAATCAGCTTCCAGAACCACTACATCTTTATTTATTTTCCCCAATTTAACCAATGTTTCCCCGTAAGCTACTCTAGTTGATTTTTTTCCATTCTCATATTCTCCTATTTTTATTTTTGGTCATTTTTTTAAAGTTTATAAAATCCAATTAATGCAATACTTTAAATTTTTTTATATTCGCATATTGAATCAAAAAAATTATAACTTTAAATATTCATATTCTTTATTGCAAACCTTAAATTTTTTTCCTTCAGCACCAGTCTTTCAGCTTAATTCTTCCATCGCTTTTTTATATTCTTCCTCATTTGGAGCAGCTCCGTGAAATCCTGCATTATTTTCCATAAATGAAACGCCTTTACCTTTTTACAGTATTTGCAACGATAACTGTCGGCTGACCTTTAACTGTTCTCGCTGTATCAAGGGCATTTATGATTTCTTCATAATTATGTCCGTCAATTTCAATTACATTCCAGTTAAATGCCTTAAATTTTTCTCCGACTGGAGCAACATCCATTACATCCGAAACTTTTCCATCAATTTGCAAATTATTATAATCAACTATCGCAACTAAATTATCAAGTTTATAATGCGCAGCCGTCATTACAGCTTCCCAAACTTGTCCTTCCTGCAATTCTCCATCTCCCAAAAATCGCATAAACTCTATAGTCATTTTTTTATAAATTTTTTTGCACTCAAAGCCATTCCATTTGCAGCGAAAGCCCTTGCCCAAGTGAACCAGTTGACATTTCAACTCCAGCCAATTTTTTTCATATCAGGATGTCCTTGAAGCGGAGAATGCCATTTTTCTCAATGTTGGAATAAGATCTCTTCCTTCTTTTTCCTAAAAAAATCCCTTTTTCAATTAAAGCCGCATAAAGTGCAGGAGCTGCATGCCCTTTACTAAGCACAAGCCTGTCACGGTTTTTCCATTTCTGGATTTTTCTGGGTCAACATTCATTTCCTTCCAGTAAAGCACAGCCAAAATATCGGCAATGGAAAGCGAACCACCTGGATGCCCTGACTTTTGCCCCATAAATCATTTCAATAATGTCTTTTCTCAATGTTTTTTTGACTTTTTTTGCAAATCTTCAATTTTCATAAAAAAACCTCCGTTATCATATTTATATTGATTATTAATTTTTTTGATTTTTATTATTAAAACAACCATAAACTCGATTTTTTTAAAAGAACTTCTACTATCGTAATTTTTCAATATTTCTTATTCTAATCTTCCTTTTTTTCAAATTATAAAAAAACAAAGAAACACCAAACAATGACAATGCCACAACAAGCGTTACCTTAACTCCCAGTTCAGTTGCACCCTTTACACCATTTTTGAACATTTTGATTTCCAGCAACTAGCAAAGTTGACTGAACAACCTGCTGAACTAGAAATGCCAATTTTAAAAACATTCCCTGTATTCCAAACATAAATCCTTCCAGACTAATTTTTTTAATTTCAGACAATTTTGCCGAAATTTCACTAAGCATTGCCTGCGGAAAAAAATAAATGCCGCACCACTTAATCCTGCTCCACAAATTACAAAAAAACACATAAGCAAAAAAATCGAATTATTTTTTTATTAATAAACAGCAGCCCAAAAGTTCCAACTATTAAAAGCAGCATATCCACAATCAATATTTTCTTATATGAATATTTTTTCCCAAACTTATTCGTAATCGGAAAAAACATCCCAGCCATCCCAAACAGCACAACTGATATTACAGTCAAATACTTAATGTCCTTTTTGCATTACAGTGCTCAAATAATATGTTAAATCCCCACGAAGTATGTTAAACCCACAAAAGAAAAAGAAATATCCTAAAAAAAGTACAAAAATAATTTCCTTATCCTTCAAATGTGAAATTGATTTCATAAATCCCTAGCGATTCAGTCTTAGGACGATTTTTGTGTAAGCTGTTTCTCCTTCAGAAAAAAATACGCACGCATAAATCCCCAAAACTGACAATATCGTAATCAAAATTACTGTTTTACGTATTCCAACTTCTGTATTCAGCACTCCCATTTACCATACCTAATTTTTGAAATCAAAATACCTGGCAATACCATCGCAATTCCAGTAAATATAAGCCTGAAAGTCGATTGCATTGTGGAAAGATTAAGCCTCTCCTCCTTATTTGAAGCCAAGTCAGGAATTAAAGCGTTATACGGGGCTGCAACTAGAGTATAAGCTGTAAAAATACAGCCCTCCAACGATTGACAAATAAATAAGTGTCGCCAGCTGTGAACTTTTAACTGGATAAAAAAATACATAATCGTAAGAATCCCAAGCGGCAATCCTCCAATTAGCATAAATATTGACCTTTTTTTCCAAAACGAGATTTGGAATTATCTGATAAAAAAATCCTACTACAGGATCTGAGATTGCATCAATAATCCTCGCAAAAAAATAAAGGCCAAAACCAAATATTGCGGCTTTAACAACGGAACTAGGTTTTTCCATTTCAGGCGGTAAATAATAATACGACAGCCATTGATTATAGATCTGGTCAATCATAAAATATGAAACACCAAGCCCGTAAATTATATAACTTTTTCTTCGTTAATCTTGAATTCATTAATTTTTTTACCTTTCTACTTTTTAATTTATATTAATTTACCAAAAAAATTCTTTTACTGCCTTGGCATATTCATCTTTACAATCAGGATCAGCATAAATTCTAGTGTGTGAACCTTTTTTTCAAAAAAACCTTTTAATCTAATATGTTCATTTTGCGCCAATTCATTGTATTCTTCCATAAGCATTCCGTAAGTTGTCGCTTTGTCATTTTTTTAGACTGAATAATTAAAGTCGGTATTCTTTTTTTAGCAAATACGACAGCTTCAATTTATCAAGATGGCTTCCAACTCTAAAATTAAAAGATTCTCACAATAACACTTACAATAAATTTTTTTGGAACACGACGTTTTTCTTGCATCTTCCTTAATTCTCTTTCTTATATTTGAAATTGAACTGTCCAATATTAATTTCTCAATAACTATCCCTTTTTTTCTGAGTACCTTTACATACATTTTAGAAGCAATGGCAGATCCCATTCCCCCTTGTGAAAACCCATACAACGTAAAATTATTCTTTCCAAATCTTTCTTTTAACATTTCCATCGTATGAAAAATATCCTGCCCAAAGCAATATCCCATCTTAGTTCTAGCCACATCAGACTTCCCGGAATTTCTCAAATCTGGAATAAAAAAATTATACTCCTTATCAAGCCCAATGTCCTTAAACATACCCAAATACTGCAATGCCGCCAGTCTATTCACACCACGTCCATGAGAAATAATCATAGTCTTCGTAGCATCCTTATTTTCAATAAGCCATCCATAAAGTTGAATTTTCCCCGATTTATACTCAATTTCCTTAAAATTGTAACCATAATCATAAGGATTTGCCTTATTATTCTCAATATTATACTTCTGTCTTAACTTTTTTTACTATTATACACCTCTTCAAATGTAATTCTCGGATACTTCTCAATTTGATTAATAAAATACCTTATTGACAAATACGCAATCACAAAGAAAAAAATATCATAAACAGCACATTAACTGCTATTAACAACTCCGTTCCCATAATTCACTCCCATTCTGCTTTTAATTTTTTTAGACATTTATAAAAAGTTTATAAAATCTCATCAAACAATATTTTTTTCACTTTTTTTATTAATTTTTTTAACAGGGAATCTTGACCCCTTACTGTTATAAATATTACTGTTACTTAATTTTTTTAAAGATTTCACTTTTTACAATTGACTATATTTTTAATTTTTAATTTTAATTATTTAAATAAACAATTGGATTCAATTTTTTTCTTTTTTTCTCCCAAAAATAATTCTTTTTAACAGAAATCCATTTTTTTCAATTTTTTTATTTTTTTAAAAAAATTTTTCTTGAATTTTAAAAATTTTTTTATAATTTCTTTTTTTCCTATATTTTTTTATTTTTCTGAATTTTTTTAAATTTTTTTGAATTTTTCCATATTTCCATTATTTTTCAAAAAGTTTCCAAATTTTTTTCAATATCCTTCCAATTTACAAAAAAATATTTTTTTCTCAAAACCATTTTTTTCCCCTCGATATCTTCAAAATTATTATTTTTCTCGAATTTTTTTCAAATATTCCTGTCCCTTTTTTTATCAAATCCCAAAAATTCTGACATAATTTATCTCAAAATCCATCATTCCAGCCTTTATGTTTAACAAAATATTTAAAATAATCCGCTCCACACGCCTGTTTGATAAGTTTCTTGACTTCGTATTTTTCCAAAAATTCCCTATAATTTTTTTGAAATTTCCGCTCCCTTATATATTCTAGCATAAATTTCACAATTAATGTCATAAATTTCCATTATTTTTTTCTTTTTCAGTCAAAATCTTATATTTTACGATTTTTAAAGATTTCTTCCTTTAGTTTTTTTGAAAAATTAATTCCATTTTTTTATTTTTAAATTCTAAATTTTTCAAGAATTATTTCAAAAAGACTTTTTTTGGCACGAAATTTCTGAATTTTTTTCCAGCTTTTTCCAAAATAAGTTTTTTTGATTTTAAATTTTTTTATCGCCACAAAAATTCTTCCAAAAATTTTTTTCCAGTTCATTCCGTAAAAACGAAGCACTGGCAAACTCCTCCCTCTCTTTTTCAACTTTTTTTCTTCATTATATTCTGAAATTTCCCTTTTTACAATAAACGGCTTTATTCCAAGATTACTTTTCTCAATCTCACGCATATATTCCAAAGCCAAAATATTATTCGACTTCACAATTCCGTCCAACTCATATTCCTTCAATGCTAATCTTTGAGAAGTGCTGTAACTATTGCCTTTTTTCATATATCCCATAAGTTTGTCCTTATAATCCTGCCTTTTCTGCAAATCAAGCACCTTTTGCAAAACCTCAATATTTTCCTCCTCTGCTCCAAAAACCTGAATATCTATTCCCAAATAATCCAAAATTCGTGTCGCCATCTTTGAAAAAATCTCAGCATTTTGAATCGAATAGTAAAGTGGAAGTTCTGCAACTAAATTAACACCACACTCTAAATTAACCTGAGTTTTTTCCCATTTATCCAAAAACGAAATTTCTCCCCGCTGAACAAAATCCCCACTTACTACAACAGCAATAAAGACATCTTTACCAAATATTTCCCTAATTTTCCTGATTTGATACAAATGACCATTGTGAAATGGATTATATTCAGCAACAATTCCTATTTTTTTAACAATTTTTTTCTCCTAAAAACTTTTTCTTATTGTTACACATATTATATCATATATCCAACTAATTTTTTTATAAGTTTTTTTAATTTCTTTTAAAAAAATTTCTTATTTAAATCACAAAGCAAGACAAAACAAACTCATTTAAATTTTTTTACTGATAACGCTGCTTGTCACCGAAATTTCAGGCAGCTAAACAGGAGCAAAACAAATAATCTAGCAATGAAAAAAATTTTTATTCAAGATAATGCTCTTTTTTTAACGTTTAAAAACTGTTCATAATAAGACTATATAGGTCATCGTGAATGCCATATAACGTAGGATAATGATTATTTTTTTACAAAATTTAGAATAATAAAAAAATTAGTACTTATTAACTCTCATAAGAAAAAAATTATCTCAAAAATACTGTATTATT
>BNJV01001237.1_pt1 | contig 122009 bp, 136 predicted proteins | sample 8540591 | NCBI WGS metagenome assembly BNJV01 (sample SAMD00202457, study PRJDB9452) | human saliva metagenome | host: Homo sapiens
TGCAGTACAAAGACGGTATCCGTTGCTGATGTAACATACAAGGATATGCCGCTACAGATCCATAATGATGCTAATGTAACCGCTCTTAATAAGGCGACGGTAACGCCGACGTTAACAGGGCAGGTTGCATATGCTGTGAAAGTAGGCGACCAGGTACAACAAGGCCAAGTCTTGGCCACTGTAGATACATCGGCTTTACAGCAACAGCTAGCATCCTTACAAGGTCAGTTAGCACAAGCCTCAGCTCAGTCCTATGCGACGTCTGTGACAACTACGACGGCAGCGTCTGTAGATAGTGGTCAATTGGCGCAAGCTCAGAAGATGCGCGAAGCGGGCATGATTACTCAAAAAGAATATGATCGCATTGTAGAGCGGTCTCAGCCACAAACTACGACAGTAACAACTGGCGGTGGCGGCGGTGGTGCTAATACGGCAGCTATCGAGGCTCAAATTGCTCAAGTATCTGCTCAAATGGCAGCATCTACAATCGTAGCGCCTATAGCTGGTACGGTAACGGCTATTTACAATGAAGACCGTCAAATGGCCATTGCAGATCGTCCGTTCATGATGATTCAACAATCTACACCAATGGTAGCATCCCTTAGCATCCCTCGTGATGCGGCGATGAAACTGGGTACACCAGATGCTAAAAAGGGTATTAAGGTACTCCTCAAGGTAGGTGACCAAGAGTTACCAGGTGAATTGACATATGTAGATGTGACTCAGCCAGAAAATGTGCCAAGCGTTCTTGTGAAAGCTACTTTCAACAATGATAAAGGCCTAATCAAGGCTGGTGAGTTCTATACGCTCATCATCGAGTCAGATATAAAAGCGAAGATGCTCACTGTACCAAGCAAAGCGGTTCGCGAAAACCAAGACGGCAAATACGTATATGTATTGACTGAAAATAATACGGTTGACGTACGTGTCGTTGAGGTCGGTATGACAGAAGACGATGATGTAGCAATTATTTCAGGCCTAAACGAAGGCGATAAGGTAATTACAACCGACGGAAACTTTGAATTAGGTGAATCTGTTAAATTATAATGAACGACCATGTGGTTATTGGTACCCATGGTAAATACCTCGACCGAGGAATTTGATAGGAGGGATTATTATTTTAGAATTTAAACGTTTTTGAACTAAGAGACAAAACCATTAATCGACAAATATTTTTGAACAACATCATTACGAAGCATCTGATAATTGCTTTACTACATTATTTATGTGGCAAGATGCGTATGGTATTCGTTGGGCTGAGGAAAACGGCGTATTGTATATCCAAGGTGGCGGTAAACGTGAACCATTCCTATTGCCTCCGTTTGCCGGTAAAGATGCAAAAGTTCCTTGATGGTTTGTTACGCGCTAAAGAATGGTTCGTAGAAAAATAATTTGCCATTCCGTTTCAAAGGTATTAGCAAAGTTGTAAAAGAGCGTATGGAAGAGTTATGTCCTGGTCGTTATGAATTTACACCCTGACCGAGACAACTACGAATACATTTACAAATCTGAAGATCTTATCAACTTATCTGGTAAGAAGTTCCGTCAAAAGAAAAACCATTTGAACCAATTCCGTATGCAATATTCTAACTATGAATATATGCCAATCACTGAAGATATCATTCCATTGTGCCGCGAAACAGCAGCATCTTGGGTAGAAACTCATCATGAAGAAGGTATCGAAGATGAATTGGTTGCTATTAACTTATTATTCGATAATTGGGAAACACTAGGCCTTAAAGGTGGCGCCATCAAATTGTTTGGCCGCGTTGAAGCTTTCAGTATCGGTGAATTATTGAATGATAAAATGGCATTGATTCACATTGAAAAAGCAAATCCAGATATCCGTGGTTTGTATCAAGCAATCAATAATGAATTCATTCGTCATGAATTTAGCGAAGTAGAATTCATCAACCGTGAAGAAGACATGGGCTTACCTGGTCTTCGCCAAGCAAAAGAATCTTACAATCCAGATCATTTTGCTGAAAAATATGACGCAGTATATGCTAATGAAGCAGATAATGCAACAGGCGGTAAATAAAAATCTGAGCTATGAAGCCGATGTGCTTCATAGCTCATTTTTGTTATAATAGAGGTGTTAGCCTATCTATTTGATTATATTTTGTATCATCATGGTGATGCCACAGATAGAGCGTGGTTTTTATACTATAACGAGGATATACTTATGGAATATAGAATTGCAACAGATCAAGATACGCCACATGTGGAAAATCTATGGGCGTACTGCTTTGAACCAAAGGAAGATCCATTCTTCCAATATTACTTTACAAATTGCTATGAACCAGAACATACAATGGTTGGTCTTGAACAAGATCAATTATTGAGTACTGTTCATTTGCGTCAATATAATATCAATGTTCGTGGTGCTGTATTGCCTACAAGCTATATGGTTGGCGTAGCCACACATCCAGCGGCTCGTCGTGGTGGCGTAGGTGGTGCGTTGTTAAAGGCTTCTCTTGAAGAACTTCGCAATCGAGGTCAAGCATTGACGATTTTGATGCCTTCCAAGGCTGCATTCTACCAACAATATGGTTGGGAACTCTATGCTCATCAATGGGTGAACACTATGTCTCTTGAGGACTTGCGCCCTATGACTGATAAATCCTTGAGCTTTGGTTTACTTAATAGCGTTGACCAATGGACATTGCTTGATCCTGTATATAAAACATATACAGCCCGTCTTTCTGGTTATGCAGAGCGCGGTGAAAAGGAATGGAAACGCTTGCTCGGCAGCTTCTTTGCAGAAGGCGTAAATATTGCTGTAGTGCGCAATGATGAAGGTGTTATCGAAGGTTATGCGGTATATCGCTTAGGTCAACCTGAAATTCCTGTTTCTGAATTAGTTTACACTACACGTCGTGCTCAACGAGCATTGTTGAACTACTTCTATAATCACCGCTCTCAAGGTACAACTATTCGCTGGAATGAAGGTCTTCACGATACGTACTATCGATTCTATCCAGATGGTAAAAGTGGACATTCCACAATGCCGTACATGATGAGCCGTATTGTGGATGTGAAAACTGCCTTCGAATCCATTCCTGTAAACCCAGAGGCTTTGATGATGCCTATTACAATGACCTTTGGTGTGAAAGATAGCCTTTGTGAGTGGAATGAAGGGTGCTATGAAGTCCAATATGGCGGTGCATTGACACCATCTGTTAAAAAGGTGTCTGACACATTAGATGGGGACGTAGATATTACTGTTGAAGTCGGTGCTTTGAGCCAACTCTTAATGGGCACATTAACCGCTCGTGATCTTGCTTTTGAAGGTAAACTTTCAGCTAATGAGGAATGGCTAGAATTCTTCGATATTCTCTATCCTGAACAAAAAACATATATTAACGAATGGTGGTAATATGAGCTGGAAAACGTATACAGTGAAAGAACCGACAGAATTGACGGTCTCTAAATATGTAAAGGAACGCTTTTCATTATCCTCTCGAGATATTCAAATGATGTTCCGCAAGAAACGGGTGAAAGTAAATAGCCGTGTAGCCCATTCCCAGCGCTCCCTCAAAAAGGGTGATGTATTAACTTTGGAATTACCACAGGATAAGGACTATGGCGTCGATGTAGAAAAAGGTCCTATTACAGTTCTCTACGAAGATGCTCATACCTTGGTGGTTGATAAAGCTCCATTCATGCTTGTTCATCCAGCGGGACAAACTAAATCTGGTACATTGAGTAACTATGTGGCTGGGTATTATGCGAAAAAAGGTGTAGTTCACAAGGTGCGCCCTGTACATCGTCTTGACCGAGACACATCTGGTTGTATTCTCTTTGGTAAAACAAAGGAAGCTCAGCAATATTACAGTGATGAATTACAAGCTGGTCGTATCGACCGTATCTACACAGGTTTAGTAGAAGGCTGTATTAACGAAGATGGCGTAGTTGATGAACCTATTGGTGTTGATCCAGTATTTGATAACCGTCGCGTTGTCGATGAATTAGGTCAACCGGCTCAAACGGAATATACCGTTCTTGGTCACGAAGGCGATCATACATTACTAAAGTTCAAATTACTAACAGGCAGAACACACCAAATCCGTGTACACATGGAACACATTGGTCATCCTATCGTTGGTGACGCCATGTATGGTACACGTCATAAACCATATACACGTCAATGCTTGCACGCATCAGAACTCGCCTTTGTACCCTATGGTAAGGATGAGCCTATAACGGTAAACTGTGAAGTGGGGGATGACTTTGGACATGAAAAGTAATAATTGCTTTTCTAATTTTCATCAATTATAATTTATATGTTGATATGGTCATAGAGCATGCCACATCTTCTTGTATACAAAAAACAATAGTGATAAAAACGCATAGTCTATGACTTAAAGTCATGGACTATGTTTTTTTTATATTTTCAATTCACAGTGGACAGGAGTATACTATGTATAGACAAAAATTCTATAGAATTTAAAACTTAGATGAGGTTATGGACGGTCACAGCCGATAATATCACTACAGAATGGATTCTTTAGAGGTAGTTTATAGTTTATACTTTCACCAAGACCGAACGGAACGATGCCGCAGAGCTTGGAGTGATCAAGTGATATGAAGGAGTGCACGTTATGGATATGAATCAGAGCACAATCGAGCAACAACGTCTAGATCAAGCTAGACTAGAAGCCAATGGTATGTACAGCAGCCAATTTGAAAAGGATGCGTGCGGTATGGGCTTTGTCGTTAATATTAAGGGCAAAAAATCCCATGATATTATCGATGATGGTTTGCGTATTTTAGAGCGCCTTGAACACCGTGGTGGTGCTGGTGCCGATAAGGACACAGGGGATGGTGCCGGTATTTTGGTACAAATTCCTCATGATTTCTTCAAACGCGAATGCGAAGTGCTTGGTATTAACTTGCCTGCAGCTGGTGAGTACGGCGTAGGTATGGTGTTTGCTCACAAATATGAAAGCCTCCGTAACGAGCAGAAGCGAATTCTTGAAGAGGTCGTACGCGAAGAGGGTCAAGTTGTTCTCGGCTGGCGTGAAGTACCGGTTGATGGTACAAAGGTTGGTAAAGAGGCTGCGGCGATTCGTCCTTGGATGATTCAAATCCTCATCGGTAAAGGCCCCGATGTAACGAACAATAAGGAATTTGAACGCAAATTATATATCATTCGTAAATTGGCGGAAAAACGCATTATTCCATTAAGCAAGGAATTGTCTAGCGATTTTTATATTGCCTCCTTATCCTCTAAAACAATCGTATATAAAGGTATGTTAACACCTGGTCAATTGCGCGACTTTTACCTTGATTTGAGCGACCTTGACTTTACCTCTGCGTTGGCAATGGTTCACTCCCGCTTCAGTACGAATACATTCCCAAGTTGGGCTCGAGCACATCCTAACCGTTTCTTAGTTCATAATGGTGAAATCAACACCATCCGCGGCAATGTAAACTGGATCAACGCTCGTGAAGGTAAAGCGGAATCTCCATTGTTCCCAGATATCAAAAAGGTATTCCCTGTAGTAGATGATAGCGGATCTGACTCTGCTATGTTTGATAACACATTAGAATTCTTGCATATGACAGGCCGCTCCTTGCCTCATGCGATTATGATGATGATTCCTGAGCCTTGGGAACGCAATAATCTCATGAGCCAAGAAAAACATGATTTTTATGAGTTCAATAGCTTTATGATGGAACCTTGGGATGGTCCTGCGGCTATGGGCTTTACGGATGGTACAGTTATCGGCGGTGTCCTTGACCGCAACGGTTTGCGTCCTGCTCGTTACTATGTGACAACAGATGATCGCGTTATTATGGCTTCCGAAGTTGGCGTTGTAAACGAAAATGCTGAAAACATCCGTGCTAAAGGCCGTTTGGAACCAGGTAAAATGCTACTCATTGATACAGAGGAGCAACGTATCATCTCCGATGAAGAAATCAAACATCGCGTTGCTACTGAATTGCCATACAATGAATGGGTAAAGGAACACGTTATTCATTTGTCTGAAATCACGCAAGCCGATGAAAGTACAATTCCAACAGTTGATGATTTATTCAAAGAACAACAAGCTTTTGGTTATACCCAAGAAGACCTTGTTCGCATGATTGTGCCTATGGCAAAAGATGGTAAAGACCCTGTTGGTGCCATGGGGGCGGACGCGCCTTTGGCTATCTTGTCAGATAAACCACAATTGTTATACAGCTACTTTAAGCAAATGTTCGCACAAGTAACGAATCCTCCAATCGATTCTATTCGTGAGGAAATGGTTACATCTACACGTGTTATGCTTGGTAACTCTGGTAATTTAACAGAACCTAACAAAGCTGGTACCTATGCATTGTCCATGCGTACCCCAATTCTTACAAACCAAGAATTGGCGTCCATCAAAGCTCTTGATTGCCGTCGCATGAAATCTGTAACCTTGCCAATCTTATTTGATCCAACTAAGGGTGCCGAAGGCTTGCGTGATGCATTAGATGAATTGTGTGCTAAGGCAGAAGAAGCAGCTCGTACAGATCAAAATGTATTGATTTTATCCGACCGTGGTGTCGATGAACATCATGCGCCAATCCCAGCGTTGTTGGCTGTAGCTGCTGTTCACAATCACTTGATTAGCAAAGTGTTGCGTACAGAAATTGGTCTCATCCTTGAATCTGGTGAGCCTCGTGAAGTACATCACTTCTGTACATTAATTGGCTATGGTGTAACGGCTATCAACCCATATTTGGCGCTTGAAACAGTACGCGATTTACAAGCTCGTAAACGTCTTGGAGATATTACACCAGAACAAGCAGAAAAGAACTACATCAAGGCCGCTGTAGGTGGTATTATGAAGGTCATGTCCAAAATGGGTATTTCCACAGTTCGTTCCTACCACGGTGCACAAATCTTTGAAGCGTTGGGTTTGAATACTAACTTCATTAATAAGTTCTTCGTAAATACATCAACACGTATTGGTGGTATTGGTCTTGGTGGGGTAGCACATGAAGCATTAGCTCGTTTTGAACGTGCTTTCAAATCCGATGAAACAGTACTCGAACCAGGCGGTTGGTATGGTCCTGTAAAGATGGGGAAGAGCATCTATTCAATCCTAAGACAATCGAGCTTTTACAAGAATCTCTTATCAACGGTGACTACGCAAAATATAAAGAATATTCCAAAGCGATTCGCAACGATTATCACGTAACATTGCGTTCCTTGATGGAATTGAACTACCCTGTAGGCGGCGGTATTCCTATCGAAGAGGTTGAACCTGAAGAATCTATTGTAAAACGCTTTAAAGCGGGAGCTATGAGTTACGGTGCCATCAGTAAAGAGGCGCATGAAGCTATCGCCATCGCAATGAACCGTTTAGGCTCCACATCTAACTCTGGTGAAGGCGGCGAAGATGTAGAGCGTTTTAAACCATTGCCAAACGGCGATAGTATGAATTCCGAAGTAAAACAAATTGCATCTGGGCGGTTTGGCGTAACTGCGAACTACCTCATTCATGCAAAAGAATTGCAAATTAAATGTGCTCAAGGTGCTAAGCCAGGTGAAGGTGGTCAATTACCAGGCAAAAAAGTATATCCTGAAATTGCCAAGGCTCGTCACTCCACTCCAGGTGTTGAGCTCGTATCTCCACCACCGCATCATGATATTTACTCCATCGAAGACTTGGCAGAGTTGATTTACGATTTGAAATGCGTTAACAAAGATGCTCGCATTTCCGTTAAATTAACATCTGAAGCTGGCGTTGGTACTATCGCTGCTGGTGTGGCAAAAGCAAAAGCAGATAATATCTTAATCTCTGGTTACGATGGTGGTACAGGTGCGGCAGGCCGTACATCTGTAAAACATGCTGGTGTGCCTTGGGAATTGGGTTTGTCCGAAACACATCAAACATTGATGCTCAACAGATTACGTGATCGCGTTAAATTGGAAGTAGACTCCAAGTTGATGACTGGTTTCGACGTAGCCGTTGCTGCTATGCTTGGCGCTGAGTTATTCGGTTTCGGTACATTGCCACTCGTTGCTGTAGGCTGTAAAATGGCTCGTGTATGTAACCTCAACACATGCCCTTATGGCGTAGCGACACAAGATGAAAAATTGCGCGCTCGTTTCACAGGTAAACCTGAGTACGTAGAAAACTTGATGATCTTCATCGCTCGTGAATTGCGTGAAATTATGGCTCGTCTAGGCATTCATTCCGTAGCTGAACTTGTAGGCCGTATCGATCTTGTTCGTCAAAAATCTCAAGACGATAACTTCAAATTGTCTCGTGTTGACCTTAAACGCATATTGTTCCACCCATACATCGATGCATCTGTAGGTCATATGCATATGGTTGATCAAGATCACGAATTGGAACGCACATTGGATATGTCCAAGCTCTTACGTATGTGCCGTCCTGCTATTGAGGATCAAAAACCTATTCGTGCTAAATTGGCGATTAATAATATTAACCGTGTTGTAGGTACCTTGGTTGGTTCTGAGGTGACACGTCGTTATGGTGAAAGCGGCTTGCCAGATAACACAATCAAGTTGAACTTTGAAGGTTCTGCTGGTCAATCCTTCGGTGCTTTCATTCCTAAAGGCATGACATTAGAGCTTGAAGGGGATGCAAACGATTACCTCGGTAAAGGTTTGTCCGGTGGTACTATTACTGTATATCCGCCTAAGAAATCCATCTTCGAAGCCGATGAAAATATCCTTATCGGTAATGTTGCCTTCTATGGTGCTACATCTGGTACATCCTACATCAACGGTGTAGCTGGTGAACGTTTCGCCGTTCGTAACAGTGGTATCACTGCTGTTGTTGAAGGCGTAGGCGACCATGGTTGTGAATACATGACTGGTGGTGAAGTTCTGGTACTTGGTAAAATTGGCCGTAACTTCGCAGCAGGTATGTCCGGTGGCTATGCATACATCCTTGATTGCGATGAACGCTATATAAATACAGGTCTCGTAGAATTACGTCCTGCGAATAATGATGACCTTAAACGGATTAAAGAATTAGTAGAACAACACGTATTGCATACTAACTCCTCTAAAGGCCGTCACATCCTTGAAAACTGGAATAACTTTGTAAACAGATTTACAAAAGTTGTACCTGTAGCATATGAAGAAATGCACGCTGCTATTGAACGCTATAAAGAACAAGGCTTATCCTTGGAAGAAGCTCAATTAGCTGCATTCAAAGAAAAATATGCAAAATAATTTCTAATCTAACTGAATATCCTTTAGATAAGACATATGAAATGCCTCATAGCTTTGACTATAGAGGTATTTTCATGTATAATATTTGTATTGCAATATTGGATCATGGCAGTTCTCGGGCCTGTGCAATGGGGGCCTGTGAATCGTGTCAGGACTGAGAGGTAGCAGACACTAAGCGGTAACCTTCATGTGCCACGGGGAACCCGGGAGCTGTCGTGATCGAATATTGCAAAGGCGACCTGAGGGCCGCTTTTTATGTCTAATCTAAGCTCTATAAAATAAGTCAGATTTTCTTGAATATGGTATAATAAAGTATTGTAATTTTCGGAAAAAGGGGGTGTTCCAATGGCATATATTGCGTTATATCGTAAGTACCGTCCGCAGACCTTTACCGATGTGGTTGGTCAGCATCAAGTATCGGATACGTTGATGCGCGCTATCCGCGAGGATAAGGTAGCTCATGCGTATTTGTTTGCTGGTCCGCGCGGAACTGGTAAAACGAGTATGGCCAAGATTTTTGCACGCGCTATCAACTGTGAGCATGGGCCAACGGATCATCCTTGTAACGAGTGTAGTGCTTGTAAATCGATTTTGAGCGGTCAGTCCATGGACGTTCTTGAAATCGACGCCGCATCCAATCGTGGTATCGATGAGGTTCGTGCCCTTCGTGAAAGTGTCAAATTCATGCCTGTTGAGGGCCGTAAAAAGGTTTTTATCATCGACGAAGCCCACATGCTTACGACCGAAGCGTGGAATGCGCTTTTAAAAACTATCGAAGAGCCGCCGGCTCACGTTATGTTTATCTTCGCTACTACAGAAATTGAAAAGTTACCTGTTACTATCGTATCTCGTTGTCAGCGATACACCTTTAGACGGATTACGTCTGACGATATCGCTCAGCGCTTATCCTATGTAGCGGAACAAGAAGGCTTTGGCTTAGATCCAGCAGCGGCACAGCTCATCGCAGTTCATGCAGATGGCGGTTTGCGTGATGCGTTGAGTATCTTAGACCAATGTGCTGGTATGGCAACAGGTACTATTACACCTCAAGTAGTAGAAGAATTGATTGGCCTTGTTAGCAAGGAATGGATCATTCATTTCTTAGATGCCTTACGTAATGGGGATGGCCCCAAATTACTGTCCTATATTCACGATGCGTTATCAGAAGGTCGCGATGCAACGCAGATTATGGAAGCCCTCATTCAGCACGTGCGTGCCTTGCTTGTTGGCAAGGTTGCTCCTGATGCGGATGAGCTCAAGGTATATGATGCCTTTAAAGATGAGTTTTTAGCTCAAGCTGAAAGCATCGATTTTAATGAGCTTAACCAATATGTGCGCAGTGCTCAATCCATCATGAATGATGCAAAACAAGTGGATAATCCACGAACCATCATCGAAATGGGCTTACTCGTTTTATGTGCTAAATTAGGTTCTGTTGATGAAAGCCTAGAAGACCGCGTATATGCATTAGAGTCTTCAGAACGGTCTGAGCGTAACGATTTATTGAACCGCATGGCTCAATTAGAGCAACGAGGTCCAGTGGCTTCTACGCCTGCTTATGGTGCCAATGCATTCGGTCCGCCTAGTGGCTATGCAAATAGCTTTGTTCCTGTAGAACATGCGGCTGTGCAGAATGCTTCCATGAGTAGCGCTCAAACTAGTACTGTTGGTACTGTGCCTCCTCCAAGTGGTGTAGGCATGACACCGCCACCTGCGAGTGTAGGTATGACGCCTCCACCGATGGGATTACCAGGTAGCACACCGCCTCCTATGAATGGAGTAGGTATGGCTCCGCCTCCAATGGGCGGCGTTGGTATGGCACCACCTCCAACTACAAGTAGTGCACCAGAACGACCTGCTAGAAATCAAGCCAAAGGTCGAGGTAAAAAAGGTATTAGTACACAGGCTATCATTAGTGATCAAATCTTGTCTGCTCAAGAGTATCGAAATATACAGTCTAATGTCATTAAATACTTGAAGGACAGCAATCGGAATATGACCTCCACCGTTATCGGTCAAGGTCAGCTTGTCTACGTAGACCAAAGCAAGGCGGTTATGGCCTTCAAAAATACATTGCACCTCAATGTAATGACCAATGAAGTAAACTTAGCGGAAGCGGCGGATGCTTTCACCTATACACTGGGCTATCCAGTACATGTGGAAATCGTAGACGCTCTTACACAAGTTTACAAAGATTATAAAAAGGCCTCTGGCAGTACGACGCAGCACCAAGTAAAAGCGCCGCAACGTCCACCAGAACCGATGGTTGACGTACAGAAGACCTCTGGTGGCCAGCCGACGCAAATGGATTTAACAAATCCATCAGCACCACAAGGCACTAACAATGCATCAGTGGGAAATAGTTCAGCAGGAGCTAATAGCGCTCAAGGTAGTAGTGCGTCACAAGCTCAACAACCTACTGCGCAGGTTGGCGGTTCAACTACTGAAGAACAATCTAGTAAACCTGATTCTGCAGCGGTAGATGCAGCAAAGGCGGCGGCTTTGGCATTCTTAGCGAAGAAGACGGGCGGTACCAATGCTGCTAGCAGTAGTACGAATACAGGTACAACAGTTGCTTCCGTAGAAGGTCAAACATCTGGCGGAGATGTGCCGATTACATCCTTTGATGGCAGTCCGTCCGGATCAGTTCCAGATGGAGAAATCCCTATCGAGTCGCTAGCAGGTTCTATTGAAGGTGATGATATTCCTGTTCATTCCTTTGATGATGTGCCTGTAGACGATATGGAGGAAGCTTATGTATCATCCTTAGATGATATGCCACCACATCCGTTAGATAGTGTCACTGTTATTAGCGAAGATGGGGAGGTCTTAGAACGCCCTATGGATAGCGGTGCCCATATTGAGGTAGAAGCTGTCCCAAAGTCTGATGGGGGCGAACAACAGGGAACCCCACAAAGTGATGATCAGACTGTGCTTTCACAAGTACCTATTGAAGTAACACCCATCGATAGTGTTACGGTAGCTCGTGAATACGCATGGGATCCAGAGCATATGACAGAAGAGGAGCGGAACAATCCTCTCTTGGCAGAAACATTAGAGAAATTATCTGAAGACCATGACATTATCGTCGAGGTCATCGAAGAATAAATTTTTGAGTATACCTGTTGGTCCTAAGGACGTAGGTGACACATATGTTAAAATCTATGTCGCATGTTAGAGTTATGGGCATAGACAGTTAGTAAGGACAAGGTCCTAAAAGGAGGAAATACAATGTTTGGTAAAGGTATGGGCAATATGGCTGGCATGATGAAAAAAGTTCAAAAAATGCAAGCAGATATGAAGAAAATGCAAGAAGAATTAAAAACTCGTACAGTAGAGGCTTCCGTTGGTGGCGGTGCTGTAACAGTTGTAATGAACGGTGAAAAAATCATCGAGTCTTTGAAATTGAACCCAACTGCAGTTGATCCTGAAGACGTAGAAATGTTAGAAGATTTAGTAATGGCTGCTGTAAACGAAGCTAGCAAAAAAGTAGACGACCTCTTGGCTCAAGAAATGGGCAAAGTCACTGGTGGTCTTAACTTGCCAACAGGTTTATTCTAAATGACAAACGCTTTAGAACGGCTCGTAGAGCAGTACGCGTCGCTTACCGGGTATCGGCTCCAAGTCGGCTAGACGCTTGGCCTATCATTTGGTAGAAATGCCGAAGGAAGAGGTAGACCGTCTCGTGGAAACCATCGTAGAAGCGAAGGGGGCTACGCGTCACTGTTCTATTTGCTTTAACTTATCAGCTCAAGATCCTTGCGAATTCTGTAGCAATCCAAACCGCGATCAAACGACGATCATGGTCGTTGAAACGTCTCGCGATGTGATTGCTATCGAGCGCAGTGGTGACTATAAAGGCTTATATCACGTATTGGAAGGCGCCTTGTCCCCTATGGAGGGCATCGGTGCTGACGATATTCGCGTAAAAGAATTGATCGCTCGCCTTCGTGATGGTGTCGTACAAGAGGTTATCCTCGCTACAGACCCAGACGTAGAAGGGGAAGCGACCGCTTTATATTTGGCGCGCTTGTTAAGCCCAAGTGGCATTAAGGTAACGCGTATTGCCCGCGGTGTGCCTGTGGGTGGCGATATCGAATATGCCGATGAATTAACCTTAGGCGGTGCCGTAGTAAACCGTCAAGAAATGAAAGGATAATATGGAAGCTTTATTAGCATCAACACCGATTTCCGCGGTTATTTCCATTGCTGTAGCCTACATTGCTTTCAAAGTAGCATTTTTCACGCTTAAAAGAGTAGTTTTAAATGCTGTTACAGGTGCTTTAACATATTGGGTATGTGTGAATGTTCTCAATATTCTATGGATATTGGACTGGGCACATGGGCATTAACAGCGATTCTAGGTCCTATTCCAATGATTATCGCTGCTGTATGGCACAGCGTATTATAAGAGGAGGCTTTTATGCTTATCAATCGTGAACAACAACGCGTTATTGATGAAGTTGAACAGAATATCCTCTTGTTAGCGTCCGCTGGGACGGGAAAAACGAATACACTTGCTTATCGAGTGGCTCACCTCATCGAGGGCGGCTATGCGAAGGCGGAGAATATCTTGTGCATGACCTTTACGAATAAGGCGGCAAACGAGATGAAAGACCGCATTCAATCGCTCGTAGGCAGTCCTGCAAAGGCTGTGGAGGTTAGTACATTCCACAGCTTTTGCTTTTTCGTGCTCCAACAAGAGGGGAAGCGCAATGAAACCTTATATACGGATGTAACGATCTTTGATGAAGAGGATTGCAAGGAATTGTCTGAACCGTATCGTCCAGGTAAGTTGCGAGAAATGTCCTTTGCCAACATCATCGGTATGGTAAAAGAATATCGTTCCTTATATGGCTTTTATTCTGATGATCTCGTAGGCGATTATAAACGAACTATAGAGCGCTTGCAGAAGGAACAACGTGCCGCAATTGAACAACAGTTCTCTAGTTTTGGCAATGTTTTGTATAGTGAACTCCATGATTTCTTGAACCATGGTCACGAATGGATTGCTGCTTATGATGAAAGCTTAGCCTCTGTACATGGTCTAGATTTTACGGACCTCATCTGCGGTGTTCATCGCCTCTTCCAAGATCCTGTAGTTCGTGAGCGCTGGCGCAGTCGTTACAGTTATATCTCTGTAGATGAAATGCAAGATACGGGCGTACTAGAGTATAAGGTATTAGAAATGCTCTGGGAAGGTAATCACGTTCTCTTATGTGGTGATTATTTCCAAACCATATACGAATGGCGTGGGTCCAATCCATTCCGCTTGCTCAAACAGTTTGATGCGGATTTCAAGCCTTTAAAAATTATCTTCTATGAAAACTACCGTTCTAACTGGACGCTCTTTACGATGGCTTTCAAAACATTGCAGAATATGTTTCCTGATCTTGTAGGCTCTATCTATACTGAATTGCCCCGCGCCAATAGTGAAAGAAAGGGCAAGCCCGTTCTTATTAAAGGTTGTAAAAATAGCTATCTTGAGGGCCGATATATTTACGAAGCCATCTGTGCCTTGCCAAAGGATGCTAACATTGGCGTTTTAGTACGGGATAATAAAAAGGCACAGCGGCTGAGTGACTCCTTTGAACGACTTAATAATGAAAAACCTGAAGAGGAACGCCGTCACTTCATGATTATTGACGAGTTTAAATTCTTTAGACGCCAAGAAATTAAGGACGTTATGGCTTACTTCAAACTGCTCATGAACCCGAATGACTCCGTCAGTGCTAAGCGCATTATTAAACGTTATGTTGCGGGTATTGGTGACGCTCGTATCGCCGCTATTGAAAGCCCTGAGACGCGTCAAGTAGGCTTGAAATTGACGGACTTTATGGATATGCCTATCTTTGAAGCCGAGCCTTATGCTAAGCTCGTTAGTGGCTTAGAGAATCATGAGGTTGTAGTATACGACGTGGAAAGTACTGGTACCGATACGTCCCAAGACCGCATCATTCAAATTGCAGCCATTCGTATCGATGAAAATGGACAAGTGTTAGAGTCCTTTGAACGCTTTATCAACCCCGGTGTGCCTGTGGGACAATCCGAAGAGGTGCATGGCTTCTCCAATGCGTATTTACAAGAACACGGCGAAGACCCAGCTACGGTGCTACAAGCCTTTAAGGAATTCTCCAAGGGTGCTATCATCGTAGGTCACAATGTAAATTATGATGTGACTATCTTTACCAACGAATTGGCACGTCATAATTTAGGAAATCCTCAGTTCAAGGCGATTTATGATACCTTAGATATTTATCGTCGTTTTTACCCTAATTTGCCAAATCATAAATTGGGCTTCCTAGCATCCGAGTTCCCTATCCATCATGAGCCTACGCACAATGCGATGGACGATATCTTGGCCACTGCACAGCTTTAATCTATGCGGTGAAAGAAAATATCGTGCCTACCACAACAGGCCGTATGGTGGCGATTAACAAATATAAAGCGGCTTTTACCAATATTGCGTCTCAAATGGCGACCTTGCGTAGAAAGGCCTATACGGAATTGCCTACGAAGTTATTGGCGTACATTATGAACCAAATGGGGGTTCTAGAGTACTACAAATCTCATGGGGAATCGGCGAAGGTAGAGCATATACGGGATCTATATCGCATCATGGAGAAACTTGATGCTGCTTATGAAGGGCCAGCTGGTTTGGCTCGATTAAATCAAATCTTGCAGATGGCGGCCCTCACAGCCGGTGAGCCTGCTCAACAGGTACGCAATGAAGATCGCATTCCAATCATTACCATTCACCAAGCGAAGGGGAGCGAGTTTGACCACGTGTTCTTGGCAGGCCTTAACGAAGGTACCTTCCCAAGTCCTTTTGCTATTGCAGAAGGTCGTGAAGATGAAGAAAAGCGCTTGTTCTATGTGGCTATTACACGACCTAAACAAGAGCTGACTATTACCTTTGAACAAACGAATATACGTGGCCGAGCTGTTCAACCGAGCTCGCTACTGAACTACATGCCACGAGACCCTGAGCTCGTAGAAAGGAGATACTAATGGCGCGAAAAACACATCGTCCAGATGATATTTTGTGGACTGTCAATGCCGCAGATGTAGAGGCTGCACATAGTGAGAAACAAGATATTACACTTGGTGCAGTACTAGATACTCGATATCCTCGTAAGTCCTTAGTCAAGCTATTTGAGGAAAAACTAATCCATATCAACGGACATAAGGCGACGCCAAAGGATGTTATCTCCGAATGTGACGAGATTTGGATTGCTATGGCGAAGGAAAAATCGATTACGAACCAATTGAAATGGATCTACATATCCTATATGAAGATGATGATCTCCTCATTGTAGATAAGCCTGCTGGTGTGACAGTAAACTCTAAAGACCAAGTATCTCTTGCTAATGGTGTAGCATACTATTTTAAAGAGAATGGTATTAAGCGGAAGGTTCGTTTCTTGAATCGCTTAGATAGAGATACGACGGGCTGTATCGTGATTGCTAAAAGCGGTTTAGCCCAAAGTCTTTATCAACAGCAAATGGACGATAATACCTTTGAAAAGTGGTATATGGCCACTGTTGAAGGTATTGTAGAAGCTGATGAAGACTCTTTAGTATTACCTATGGATCGTAGTACTGATGGTATTCATTATGAAGTCAATCCAAAGGGGAAGGAAACGCGTACCGATTTTTCCGTCCTATGTAGACATTCTTCACAGCCTGTGGATAACTCTGTGCATAAGTTGGTAAAATCTGTGGATATAGCTCAAGAAAATGTGGATATAGAATTACAAAATGTGGATAAACATGGTGTAAATGTGGACAAATCTGTGCATAACTCATCAAAATGTGGATATACTGAGGTTTTAGTTCGTTTGTACACAGGGAAAACACATCAAATTCGTGTAGCTTTCAGCCATATAGGTCACCCTCTTGTAGGGGATACATTATACGGTGCACAACCGACAGGACAGCCTTTCCAATTGCGGGCTCAGAAGGTAGTATTTACACATATGCGCACAGGGGAACGCATTACGGTTACCGCGTAATTTGATCTGATTATATTATTGTTAACAATAAATCTGTCCTATATATTGTGAAGTCATAATACATCAAATATTCTAATTGAGAATTGAGAATTATTGATAATTCAGTAATTACAATGATTTTTATAAAAATTTTTTTCAAAAAAATATAATGACAAATGATAATCGATAAGCTATAATAAGAACATAGATAAATCGATAGGCTTCGATTTGTAGCTTAGTGAAATGAATGTAAGAGGTGTAGTATGATTTTGCAAGAAAATAGTGCAGCACGTAATCGGGGAATTACGCTTGCCAGTATAAAAGGTATTATAGGTAACGTCGTTCTCGTTATCTTTAAAATGATTGTAGGCCTTGCGTCTAACTCCATCGCTATCATCCTTGATGCGGTGAACAACTTAACGGATGTATTGTCCTCTGTATTGACCATCGTTGGTACAAAATTAGCCGCTAAAGGGGCCGATAAGGAGCATCCTTTTGGACATGGTCGCATAGAATATATGACTACCATGGCAATTGCCTTCATCATCCTTGGTGCAGGTATCGGATCTCTTAAAGAATCTATTGATAAAATTCTTCACCCTGAGGTATCTACCTTTGATATTCCAAGCCTCGTTATCATCGCCGTTGCGATTGTGGTGAAAGTTGTGATGGGCCGCTATATCAAGGCTCAAGGTGAAAAATTCAAATCTGATGCGCTTGTAGCGTCTGGTATAGATGCGCTCTTTGATGCAGTAATTACCTTTGCCACATTAGTATCTGCAGGCTTAGTATTCTTCTTTAACTTTGATATTCAAGGTTATGTTGGTGCAGTGATCTCTGTTTTGATTTTGAAAGCTGCTTATGACATTTTAAAAGAAATGTATAATCACTTGCTTGGTGTTCGTGCAGATGATAACTTAATCCGCGATATTAAAGAAACTATCGCACAACATCCAAATGTAGGTGGTGTATATGACTTGGTTTTGAATAGCTATGGTCCAGGAGAAACAATTGGTTCCGTCCATGTTTCCGTACCAGATACGATGACTATGGCTGATATCCATCCTTTGACAAAAGGTATTGCTGTTCATCTTTATAAAAAATTTGGCATTAATATGACCGTTGGCGTGTATGCTGAAAACCAACCAAGTGTGGAAGTGCTTGAAATTAGACAAGCTCTTGACCAAGTTGTAAGCTTATATACACATGTTGTACAAGTACATGCCTTTTACGTACACGAAGAGAAGAAAGTTATCTACTACGATATTATCTTTGACTTTGACGAAGAAGATCCACATGGTACATTAGAAAAAATTAAAGCAGAAATGCAAAAACGATGTCCTGATTATGTACAATTTGCTATTGTAGATACAGACTTCAGTAACTAATAGAATATAAATAAAGGCTTCAACCAACTATCGACGAAAATATTTCGCCAAGAAATGGTTGAAGCCTTTTCTTTTACTAGTTGATAGATTTAGCTATACTATAAGTAAGAGAGAGGGTGATTCTATGTTACGGTGGATAAAGAAACATTATATTGTAAGTTTTATTGTTTTCCTTATTCTTGTTTTTGTGTGCTTTGCACTTTAGTGGTACGAGAAATGAGACACGTATTTTGTCGAAACAAGGGATAATTCTAGAGAAAAATATTACAGTTGATTTTAATCGTAATCCTAATGCAACCGTGACAGTTATAAATGCAAGCAATTACTCTGAATCCTATGTTGTTAATGTATTGCCTATTATGACAGAATATAACTGCTATATTTTCGACTCTCTTATCGTTAATGATGAATTATATCTGCTTGCACGTTCTAATGCTGCAATTTCAAATATGAATTTGTATCCACTATTAATTTTTAAGATTAATGATACATCTTTAAGCTCTAATGTTATTGGATATGAATTCGATAAATTCTCCGCTTCACTAGACTATATAGATGGTAAAATTATAGCTTCTAATGGGAGCGCGAAATATATCTTAAGTCCTGATTTATCTGCTAGCAAAATAGTGAATACAGACTCGATTTCTGTTCAAAATAAGAATGTTAGTAAACATGGTATAAAGAAGGATAAAGTAATATCAAACTCTTTAATTCCTAGAGATTTATACATGAATGGTAAGGCAGGCGATACCTATTTGCTTACTGTTACTCCTCTTAACTATGCGAAGCCTAACATGAATTTACCATTTGAATTTTTAAAAGCTGAACAGTATTATGGTATACCTATATATGAAAAATATGATGTTATTCTGGAATACTAATACAGATGAGATGGAGTTTTATAATAACTTGATGCCTATAGATTCCTTCAATATCAAATATATGGATATGAATTATAATACTGAAAGATTTGAATATTGGAATCAGGTAATTAAGAATACAAGTTCTACAAAGTTAGACTAACTTGAAATTTATGCACTAAGTGAATATAATATATTGTGTAAAATATAATTTGTTTAGGGAATCCTATATGAGGAGAGATAGAATGAAGAAATTTGCTCTTACAACATTAGCTGTAATGGCGGCCGTTGGTGTGTTGGCGGTTCAGCCTGTAGATGCGAAGAAGGTACAACAAGATCCTGCGGTATCACCTATTGAAATGCCTATGAATGATGAAATTCAACAGGTTAATGGTGTATCCAAGTCTACCAATAAAGAGACACAACGTTTATCTAATAAGTTAGCAGATGCTACAAGAGTGATGATTAAGAAGAATTGGAAGACTATCTATATTAAAGCAGTGCCTACAGGAGATAAAGCCGCTGTACGTTTCTATTACACAGATAAAAATGGTCAAGTATATAATGGCCAAGTTATTAGAAATACAGGCCTATCCAAAGGCAAATATATGACTGGTTCTTTACGACAAGTTGAAGCATTACAAGAATTAGTAAACCATTTGCAACAGAATGGTCAAGAGGTACCATCCTCCATTGATCTTATCATTACCCAAGGCGGATATCGTACTAAGACGATCTTCAATTATGGTGAAGACACAAGAAATCTACCTGCTTATCAACAACAATATGAAAAACAAAACTTCCCTACTATGAAGTAACAAAAAGCCCGTGCATTGTTGATATGTACGGGCTTTTGTATTAGATGATGTAATCGTCAGAATCATCTTTTTTAGGTTTTTTGTAAATTTCTTTTACACCAGCCATTTCGATAAGTTCTTCGCTGAGAGCATCTTCATCGTCTGTATTAAGCATGGAGTAGAAGGCCCAGAGGATAACGAACCAAATCGGTGTAAATAAGAGGGCAATTCGAGTATCTTCGTTTAAGGCGAGAATACCTAGAATGAAGATAAAGAATGCAAGGATGATGTAGTTCATCACAGGGAATAGAGGCATTTTAAATTTAGATTGTGCCGCTAATTCAGGATTTTTCTTGCGGTATTTGAGGTGACAAATAACCATCATGGCCCAAATAAAGATGAAGCAGAATGTAGAGATAGAAGTAATCATAACGAATACTGCTTCTGGCATTACATAGTTGAGTACAACTGTAATCAATAGTACAGCAGCAGAGAAGATTGTTGCTTGGTATGGTACGCTACTGTGTGTTAAGCGACGCATAGAGCTTGGTGCATGACCGCGTTTAGCAAGGGCATAAATCATACGGCCTGTACTAAAGATACCAGAGTTTGTAGCAGATGCTGCAGATGTAAGAACTACGAAGTTTACGATGCCTGCAGCGGCTGCAATACCAACTGCTGTAAATACGGCCACAAATGGGCTAGCAGAAGGGTTAACGGCTGTCCAAGGGTAAATACTCATGATGATAGCCAAAGAGCCCACATAGAACAAAATAATGCGTAATGGGATGTTGTTAATCGCCATAGGGATAACCTTTTCAGGATCTTCTGTTTCACCAGCTGTCAAACCTACAAGCTCGATACCTGTGAAAGCGAAAACAACCATTTGGAATGATAAGATAAAGCCCATCGTTCCGTTCGGGAACCAGCCTCCATAGTTCCACATATTACTAAAGGCGGCAACACCCGCATCTGTAGTAAAGCCTGTGACAATCATGATGATACCGATGATGATGAGGGAAATAATGGCGATTACCTTAATCAAGGCAAACCAGAACTCCATTTCACCGAAGTATTTTACGGCTGTTAGGTTCATTAATAGCAAGGCTACCAAGACGACAAGGGCCGGTATCCATTGAGGCAGCCATGGTATCCAGAACTGCATATAGAGGCCTACGGCTGTTAAATCGGCCATGGCTAGTGAAAGCCAACAGAACCAGTATGTCCATCCTGTGATAAAGGCTGCTCGATCACCTAAATACTCTTCTACGAAATCGATAAATGAGTGGTGGTTCAAGTTAGACAATAATAATTCGCCTAATGCTCTCATGATAAAGAAGCATATAATACCTGTAATTAGGTAAGCAAAAATGATGGATGGGCCTGCCAAGTGAATGGCACGGCCGGAGCCTAAGAATAAGCCTGTACCGATGGCACCGCCAATGGCGAGCAACTGTACATGCCGGTTCTTAAGGCCCCGTTTTAACTGATGCGTATCAGACATAGTAAAGACCTCTTTTCTACAAACTATCTACAAATATAAAAAGCCATGGATGACCATAGCTTTTATAATCTATAGAATCTATAAAACTATTTTCTTATAATACAGTATCTATTGTAAAAAAAGTCAAATGTATTTATACAGTAGACATATACTAGAAATAGTATTATTAATATACGAATAAAAGAGTGCTTATTCATGTAAAAACATTCTATCATACAGGGTATAAAAAGTTTGCTATAATGATACGTAGATTATCTTTTACGTAAAATCGTGGAGGCTATATGAGACGACAAGATCGTAAGGTTACAGATATAGATGAAATTAAAAGTATTTTAAATAGTACTCGTATCATTCACCTAGGTCTGATGGATGGTGATTACCCTTACGTGGTGCCCTTACATTTTGGATATGAATTTATAGATGAGGTACTTTATATCTATGTACATGGCCATTATGAGGGGAAAAAGTTTAGTTTGATTCAAGCGAATCCCCATGTATTTATTGAAATTGATGGTAGCGATGAAGCCCTCGTTTCAGGTGGAGATATTCCATGTAAATATAGCTCGGTTTACTCTAGTGTGATGGGGCGTGGAGAGGCTACCTATTTAGAGTCGATTGATGAAAAATCTCATGGCTTACAAGTATTGATGAAACATCAGACAGGACGTGAATTTACTTTTACGGAAGCCATGGTAAACTCTGTGGGTGTAGTTCAAATTAAAATTGTCAACTATACTGCAAAACGACGAAGACAACTTGAACAAGATGTTATTATGCCGCCATTAACTAAATAATGATACAACAATCCTATTGAACTCTATTATGATATAGCGTTCAGTAGGATTTTTTATATTGAAACTAAGCATTAGATACATTATTTGGTTGTGACGATGCTTTCACAAAAGGAAAGATAAAAGTTTTATGAAGTAGCTGGAGCTACAGAATAGGTTTCTTGATTCTGATATAAATAAGAAAATATATCATTATATGTGTGAAGTATATTATAAAATTTTATAAGCGGAGAGAGAATATGAGAAAATTAATATGTAATTCCATTTTAGCTGCTATAGCTGTTGGTTTAGTATCTATAAGCTATGTATCCGCAGATACTGTTGATCAGTCTGTATCGATTAATAATTCTGAGGCCACAGCTAAGTCTAAAAATGTTACGCCAAACATGAATAATGCTTCTCCAATTAAACAAATACCAAGAATGCAATTAGTAGGCTGGCCTATAATGACTCAAGACAGTGCTCGTAACTTTAAGGGGATAGCAGAGGTTACTCAGAAATTACCGTATGAGGCTGAGGCACCTAGTTATATACCTTTTGGATATCAGCTTTATACAGCACGTCTTGATCGAAATGATGTGCTAGAGGTTGTATATTACAAAAGAAATGCACCTATCTATCAGGCTGGGGAAAAATTTATTACTAATGTTATGGCCTATCGAATGGGATACTCCTTGGATACCGTAAGAGATACAGCGTATATTCCTGCAGAGTATAAGGACTATGAATGGTCTGAAGAAGGTGAATCGGGCAAGGTGTATTATACAGGTAAGCCAGGAGTACAATTGATCCGTAGCATTACGTGGACGGAAGGTGGGATGGCGTTCTCCTTATTCTTCTTAGAACCTGTGAAAGCAGTTGATGCTGAATTCTATAAGGAACATGTGGTACCTGTAAAAAATATAGATAGCTCACGTTATGAATTGTTGGGAAACTATCCGGTTACGAAGATTTCAAACAAAACAATTGATGAATATAATAAAGAACGAATGATTCCTTAGCAGATAAACTGATGTTATACAAATTGTATCTAGAACAATATATTGTGTAATAGCGGTAGAATTTGTAATCCCTTATAAAGAGGAAAAAATATGAGAAAAACAATGTATAAGTCCGTTTTAACTGTTATTGCTGCTGGGTTATTATCTGTAGGAATGGCAACAGCAGAAACTATAGATACTCCTGATATTACAGATCAGGCTGGATCCACTAAAACACATAAGCTAGGACATAATTTTAAAAATGTAGAGCCTAGAACTGATAGCTTACAGTGGCACTTTCATGATTGGCCTATAGAGAATACAAAAAAGGCGCATACTTTTAAGGGAAACCTAAAAGAGGCAGCGAAGAAGCTTCCATATGAGGTTAAGGCCCCTAGTTATATCCCTTATGGCTATGAAATTTATACAGTGCGGCAAGACAAAAATGATGTATTAGAGGTTGTATATTTTATAAAAAATTCTCAAACATATCGAGTTGGGAAGAGAAACTCTGGTAGTATTTTCGTTTATAGAATGGGCTATTCCGTGAACGATGTAAAAGATGTACCGTATATTCCCGGTGAGTATAAGGATTTGAATGGTCTGAACAAGGTGAATCTGGCGAAGTCTTTTACACTGGTGATCCAGCAGCACAACTAATCCGTAGCATTACGTGGACAAAGGACGGTATGGCATACTCCTTATTGTTCTTAGAATCTGTGAAAGCAGTTGATGCTGAATTCTATAAGGAACATGTGGAGCCTGTGAGAATATAGATGCTCACGTAGCAATTTATTTGGAACAAAGCGGTAACGTATGTAACCGCTCAAAGAGGAGAGAATATGAAGAAAATAATAACATCTGCTGTGTTATGTGCCACGATGGCTGCAGCAGTCACTACGTTTGGTGTACAGCCAGTTAGTGCCACATATCCGTTAATCGATAAAAATGGTAATACGGTTCCTGTTGAACGAGATGTAGATAATAAAAAGCTCATCGATGATAATGAAAAACTCGCTGATCGCTATCGTTGGTATGATCAAGTTGGTGATAATGATTTAGTTAAAACTAATATTGAAAGTGCTGCGCAGGAATTTGGCTATCCTATACAAGTTCCGTCTTATATGCCTAAAGACTATGCAGTACGCGATGTAAAGGCCAAGGACCATGATGTATTAGAAATTGTTTATACAGAAACAGGCCATGATGGAGAATATGGTCCGAAATTAACCTTCTCTAATACAGATATTGTATATCGCATGGGTTGGGCTATCGATACCGTAGTAAAGCCTATATTAGAAAAGACAAATTACAATGCTAAGGATGTAGTTAGCTTTACTACCCCTGATGGAATCTCTGTACATACGTTAGGTTCTAGTAAAGACGCTATTCAGATTGCTTACTGGGAAAAAGATAATAAAGTGTATATGCTCTACTTTGCTTCTTCAAGAAACCAAAACTTTGTAAGCAAAATTGTAGATTCTGTAGGCCCTTTAAATAATGTAGCCGCTGATGATACTAGGTTACGTGGTGATCGCAATGATAAGCAACATGTTGAAGAAAACGATGCGAAAAAGGTTAAACTAAATGATGAGCCTGAATGGCCTCCTTATGAATCGATTGGGTTGCCATTGCGTACACATACGAATTCCGTATGGCCTATACTTACCAGTAAATCCAAGGGCTTACCAAGTGGTGTAATTGATGCATCTCATAAGGTGTCCTATGACGTATCTGTACCAAGTTATTTACCGCTTGGTTATACATACTATGCTACACATTTTTATGACAATGATGTATTAGAAACTGTATATTGGAAGCAAGGTGAAGAGTATCAAGAGCGCAGCGGTCGTTGGGTAAATCATACGATGGTCTTCCGCATGAGCTACTCTATGGATACTGTATGGCCTGAAGAATATATCCCATGGGAGTACCATGACGTACAGTGGAGCGACTCCACTCCAATAGGGGAGGTTCAGTATACAGGGGATGTAGATAAGGGCTTAGTACGCAGTGTTACGTGGTACAAGGATAATATGGCGTATTTCTTGTTCTTCCAAGTGCCTGTGAAAGCATCTGAAGCAGACTTTTATAGAGATCATGTAGTTCCGTTAAAAGATATCGATCCAAGTCGTACAGACTTAATTGGTGTAAAAACGATTCGTTAATACTAAACAGTATATAAAAAAGAACCTATCTCCTAGATATTTTACTAATATCTTTGGAGATAGGTTCTTTTAGTTGTTAATTAGAAGAATACGTAGCGGATGATAACGAGTACCGCCAATACGTACATAATCCAGTTAACTTCTTTTGCACGACCTGCAATGATTTTGAGTAGAGGGTATGCAATAAGACCTGCAGAGATACCGTTTGCAATGCTGTATGTGAACGGCATCAAAACGATAACGAGGAATGCAGGGAAGCCTTCTGTCCAATCATCGAAGTCAATGTTGCGTATTGCACCTAACATAAGGGCACCAACGATGATAAGAACAGGAGATGTAGCAGCATTTGGTACCAAGGATACCAATGGAGCCAAGAACAAGCAGATTAGGAATAATACGCCTGTTGTAACAGCTGTTAAGCCTGTACGGCCACCAGCACCAACACCTGCCGCACTTTCAACGAAAGCAGTAATCGTAGAAGTACCGAGCAATGCACCAGCACTAACGCCAACAGCATCGACAGTCATGGCTTTACCAAGACCTGGGAATTTACCAGATTTAGGATCTGCAATTTTCGCCTCTGTAGCAGTACCGATCAAAGTACCCATGGAGTCGAACAATTCTACGAAGGTGAAGGAGAAGATAATCGTGATTAAGCCCATGTGGAGCGCACCAGGAATATCTAATTGAAGGAATGCTGCTTTAGAGAAATCAGGCACTGCCAATACAGTGAAGTTCTCAGGCATTGTGGAGAGGCCAGTAGCATAGGAGAGAATTGTTGTTACTGCCACTCCAATCAAGAGAGACCCTTGAATTTTACGAGCCATTAATAGAGCCGTAAAGATGAGGCTGAACAGGGCCAACAATGTTTCGCCACTGTGCAAATTACCAAGCGTTAAGAGCGCTTCGGATGCAGGTGGTACTAAATTACCGTGCGTTTGCACAACTTGGCCTAAGGAGTTTGGAGACAAACTAATGGAGATAGCCATCAAGCCGGATAATTTTAAGCCGATGATAGCGATGAAGAGGCCAATACCAACAGTAATGGCAACCTTCATAGAGGCTGGGATGCCTTCAACGATCATTTGTCGTATTGACGTAAGTGTTAATACGAGGAATACGAGACCGGAGATAAATACAGCACCCAAAGCTGTTTGCCAGGACACGCCCATACCGAGAACTACGGTAAAGGAGTAAAAGGCTAAGAGGCCAACCCCTGGAGCGAGGGCGATAGGATAGTTTACGAATAAACCCATAGCAATCGTTACAAGGCCACCACCTAAGGCTGTAGCGATGAGGACTGCGTCTTTATCCATCCCTGCAAGACTAAGAATGTTAGGCGCTAAGAATAGGATGTACGCCATCGTGATAAACGTAGTAATACCTGCTAAAATTTCGGTTTTAACAGTGGTACCGCGCTCACTGAGTTGAAATAGTTTATCTAACATTAGATAACACCCTCCCGATATGAAATTAAAAATTATATCTGAATGAAAATATTTCGATATATGTATAGTGTACCATATTTCCCACCATTTTTTGTATGAATTTATGATATACTATAAATATATTATGAATGATTTAGAGGTTAACTTATGAAAATATCTACTAAAGGGCGTTATGCTCTACGGATATTGGCTGATATTGCAGAGCACGGGGTAGAAAAAAATGTACCAATTCGTGAAATTGCTGAACGCCAAGGATTTTCCGATAAATACTTAGAGGGGATTGTATCTCGCTTATCCTCCGCTGGCCTCGTTAAAAGTGGCCGTGGTAAATACGGTGGATATCGCTTGGTGAAATCGCCTGCTGAATACAATGTATATGAAATTTTATATGCTGCAGAGGACTCCATTGCTCTCGTATCTTGTTTAGAAGATGATGTTGAGCCATGTCCTATGTTTAATGATTGCTTGACTGCTCCCTTGTGGCAGTACTTGCAAGATGAATTCCGTCACGTTATGGAACGCGTATCCTTACAAGATGTAATGGATCACAAATTTCCAACGGAATAAATGAGAGAGTCGCGTTTTATATGCGGCTCTTATTTATATAGAATATAAAAGTATATTACTATATATACTTTTATATATGAAAGGAGGCAAAGGATGAGCACAACTGCATATGATGCTCGTGGTGGTATGCGCAATGTATGGATTATTACAGCTGCCATGACGGTACTGGCTATATGTTACACCATGATCATTCCGTTTTTGCCTATCTACCTTTTAGAGTTAGGAGTGCCAAAGGCTGATGTAGCACTTTGGTCAGGCCTCGTTTTCGGTATTACCTTCCTCATCGCCGGCATTATGGCTCCTATATGGGGGAAGATTGCGGATAACAAAGGTAAAAAACGGATGGCTTTGCGCGCCGGCTTTGCCATTGCCATCTGTTATGTATTAATTGGTTTAGTTACAGACCAATATCAACTACTCATGGGGCGTGCGCTCGTTGGTTTTGCCAATGGGTTTTATCCAGCGGCGATGACCATGGTATCCCTCAGTGTCGATGAGAAACAGGTCGGTAGGGCTTTAGGTATTTTCCAAACGGGACTTATCTTGGGTAATGTCATCGGTCCATTTTTAGGTGGCGCCGTTGAAAGCGTTGTAGGCATGCGTCCTGTGTTTTATGTATCTGGTATCGCTGTATTTATTGCGACCTTGGCCGTATTGTTCTTTGTGAAAGAACCAAAATTACATGCTAAAGGTGCTGATGGAAAGGAACAGCCGGCTCAACCTACTAAATCTACATCGCTACGTGAAGACTTTAAAGCTGTTCAACAACAGCCAGTATTAGTACGATTGCTTTGGATTTTCTTCTTTATGCAATGTGCTATCATGATGTTGCAACCTATCTTGGCCCTCTATGTCGGGATATGCAAGGTACCATGGAAGGGGCGGCTATGATCTCTGGTACAATCCTTAGTATCGGCGGCTTAGCAGGATCCTTGACGACAAATCTATGGGTTCGCCTTGGTGAACGGCGTGGTTATTTTAAGACCATTTCCTACTGCATGATGGGGAGTGGCATCGTCCTTTTACTTCAAAGCTTACCGGTAGGTATTTGGTGGTTTGGTATTTTACAAGTATTAATAGGTTCTTGTATCGTAGGCATCAACCCATCCTTGAGTGCAGCGGTAACACTTAATACGGATCCAAGCTTTAGAGGTCGAATGTTTGGCATGACCACTACAGCTCAACAATTTGGCTCTATGGTGGGCCCTATATTTGCCAGTATTGTATCTACCTATATTGGCATATCCTATGTATTTAGTATTACCGGCTTGTTATTGCTATATATGGCATTCCAATCTAGAAAACTATCTGCCAAGCACGAATAATACCATAAAAGAAAGCTCCACACGATTATGTGTGGAGTTTTTATTTAGACAGATTATTTAGATAGATTAGATATACTCATCAGGATTGAATAATATGACCAATTTTAATAAGACCGTGAAAATAGGATATAACAAAAAATTATGTTAATCGTTAATCTAAGAATACGTTTTTAGTGCATAATAACAGGCTTTCATACGGTTTTTGTGAATAGCAATCCAATATAGCCGGATTGATTGCTTTTACCAAAATATTGGTATATAGTTAGTTTAAGGTAAGTCATTTGTCTCACCCTGTGGGACGGAAAGGAGTTATTATGGTCCGTATCGGTCATACTGTACTCGGCGAAAAGGGTACAAAGATATGTGTGCCTATTGTAGGCACAACAATGAAAGAAATTTTAGATGCCACTGCGGTTGTATGTAATACACCGTGTCATGTAGTGGAGCTACGCATTGACTATTACGAGCGGGCCCACTCCATTGACGCTATTATTGAACTGTTAATGCTCATCAAGCCTCAATTAAAAGGTCGTGCTTTGTTATTTACATGGCGCACAAAGGGTGAAGGTGGGGAGAAATCTATTTCCTCACAAGACTACTTTACAATGTTAGAGCGTATTATTCCTACAGGTTTAGTAGATGCTATCGACATTGAACTCTTCTTTGATCAAGATAGAATGCTCAAAACCATTGAGTTTGCCAAGGTACATGGTATTACGATTATCATGAGTAACCATGATTTTAATGGTACCCCAAGTCATGAGGTCATTGTAAATCGCCTCATTCAAATGAAAGAATTCTTAGCCGACGTGCCAAAGATGGCTGTTATGCCCCATACAACAGGCGATGTTCTTACACTCCTCGAAGCGACGGCTGAAGTGAAAGCTTTATATCCATCCGATCCAATCATTACAATGGCTATGGGTCCACTAGGTGCAGTTACACGCGCTGCAGGCGCTCTATTCGGTAATGCTATGACCTTTGCCTCTGCTGGCAAAGCATCTGCACCAGGCCAAATTGATGTGCATGAACTAAAACGAATTCTAGATACCATCGACGTAGATGGCGTATTCGATGAACAACAACATAAACGCGTAAAAGTACATTAAAAAGTCGGCGAAAGCCGACTTTTTTATTTGTCTTGTAGTTCTTGTAATATATTCATACGAGATGGTCGAATATAGAAAATATAGATGTAATTACCTATTACTTTATATAGAATAAGATACTTTTTTTGTATGATAATTTTTCTGTATTTTTTTCCTTGCTATCTACAATAGGATAGCGCTCAGGAAAAATGAATAATGAACAGATTTTTTGGTAAATTTGCGATAATTCTTTTTGGATAATCGCAGTGTCTATAAAGCGTTGCTTTAATGAAAGTTTGAGATTTACTATGTCAGATTTAGCAGTAGGGGTCAAAATTATTGTATATCTCATTTTTACCTCCATACTTATAAATCTTTAAGGAGTTCATTAAAGACTTTTTCAGCAGGTTCGCCAATTCCCTTTTTTGCTTGATTAAGTCCTATCTCTATTCTTGTGTTTAAATCTTCTTTACTCCATAGATCATCATTTATAGCATCAACCCATTCTGGGCGATGGATAGTGGAAGGAATATCGTTAATGAATTGTATTTGTTTAGATACAAGTGTAACAGTTTGTGATATAGTTAATCCCATTTCTTTTAAGATTGCTGTTGTTAGTGTCTTAACTTTAGGGTTTATACGGATATTGAGTATGCCTGTTTTATCAATTTTATCAAAGGATATTTCTACCTTGTTTTCTGTTGATGTTCCGTACGTATTTATAGTATCTGAGGCCTTTAATGTAGTTCGGGGTTGTTCGTAGGTGCCGTCATTGTTGAGTGTACTTGGCGTTGGTGTTTTTTCTGTAGGAGTTGTTGGTAAAGCAATAGCAAAAGGAATGCGACGTTCCTTAATGATTTGACGAAATAGTGCGTCTAGCATGGATGTATAGGATAAACCCTGTGCTTTTAATATGCTAGATACTTCTTGTTTCAGTTCTTCGTTGATGCGGACTTGTAGGTTTACGGTTTTCATAGTATCTCTCCTAGTATTCTTTCGGCTTATGCCTGTAATTCGTTGGTCATATTGTTGATTTTATATTAAATGTTCGTTAAGTTAATTAATTCTATATGTAATTACATTGTAATTGCAAACATAGTTTTCTACAAATACATATAATACATAGAGCATATAAAAAAGCAGTAGTTATCTTAGAGATAACTACTGCTTTTAGTACTATATCTATGAAGTTAAGATATGAGTTTTAGTTTTATCTAGAAAGACAGATGTAAAGTATTCTACAAATGCGATGTATGAGCTCTTACAATAAATTTGCTTCGAAGTCTTCTAGGATAGCCGCTACTGTTTCTGGTGCATTGCGATTATGTTCTACGATGCATTGAGCGAAGCTTTCATACATTGGTGTACGACTTGCTTCTAGTTCGCGTAAGCGCTCAATGCCACCACTTGAGAGAACACGACCAGAGGTAGATAGGTTTTCTACCGGTTGCGTTAATTGGTAGATGCGACCGTTTGGCGTAGATGTGCGAAGTTTTTAGGCACTGTTACACAGCCGCCGCCAGTGGAGATAATAAGACCTGTTTGGGTACCGAATTTTGCGATCATTTCCGCTTCTTTTTCGCGGAAGGCTGGTTCCCCTTGTTCTGTAATGTATGTGGAAATGTCACCGATTTCTTTTTCTAGCTCATGATCCACATCAACACAGGTACGGCCCATTTCTTCGCCAAGAGCTTTACCTACTGTAGTTTTCCCTACACCAGGCATGCCGATGAGGATGATGTTTTCCTTTTCACGGCGCATATCGCGTAAGATCTGCTCAATTTCCTTTGTACCAAAGTGTTCACCTTGGAAATGGTTAGCCGCCTCAACGCCTTGAGCCACAAGGAATGGCAAGCCATCACAATGAGGAATTTCCATCATTTCTGCTTGTAACAACAAAATCGTACGGCGTGGATTATAGATGAGATCTACAACGCCTTCCAATTTAGAGAACTGCGTAATATCGATAAGATTAGCTGGATTATGAGGATACATACCAATAGGTGTGCAGTTAATAATAATCTGTGCGGTTTCGTAGTAATTAGGCGCATCACCATAGAATGGTGCAGTTTTACGAGATAGATGAACGATGTTCTTAGCCCCTAAGTCTTCAAGAGCTACGTGAACAGTAGCGGAGGAAGCGCCATCGCCAAGGATGATACATTCCTTGCCAGCTACATCGATACCAGCATGTTGTAGGGTAAATACAAAGCCATCATAATCTGTATTGTAACCGTGCCATTTGCCGTCTTTGCGAACCATCGTATTTACACAGCCAATGCGCTCTGCACGAGGATCCACCACATCACACGCTTCAAGGGCGTTTACCTTGTAGGGGATAGTAATGTTGATACCTTGCAATTCTGGATCTGCGAAGAACTCTTGCAATTGGCTCGGTTCGCGTTCAAATAATTCATAATTTGTATTCCCTAATGCACTGTGAATGCGAGGGGAAAAGCTATGGCCCAATGTACGGCCAAGTAAACCAAATTTCATAGGACCTCCTAGGTCAATATACATAGAATGGCTAATAGGCTGGTACCTATTAGCCATTGGAATTTTATAACTATATTCATTGTACTATATATACCCTTATGGGGACTAGTAGAGAGGAATATATTAGTTTTCTGGATAATTACCGAGCAAGCGGAATTTATCTTGGGATGTATGAAGCTCTGCCAGTACAGACAACACCTTTGGATCCGCTAAGGATGCTTCTAAATCGAGGTAGAACAAGAACTCAAAGTTATGGCCTACGATAGGGCGAGACTCAAGTTTTGTAAGGTTTACGCCGATGTTAGCAAACTTGGTAAGTAATGTACCAAGGCCACCTGGAGCATGGCTTGCTGTAGTTACCACGGAGATTTTTATTAGCCCCTGGGTATACATGGAAGTCCTTGCTGATGCAGATAAAGCGCGTATAGTTGTTATCGCTATTTTTGGATATTGCGCATCAATGGAGATAAATTATATAAGTCGGCACATTGAGGAGCTGCAATAGCTGCCACACCTGGATCGTCACTAGTCGCTACAAGCTGTGCTGCACGAGCCGTGTTATCGAAGGAGCGCAATTCTACGCCTTCTAATTTCTCTAGGAAGTGGCTACATTGGCCCAATGCTTGAGGATGGGAGATGATAGTGTGAATATCTTCTAGTTTTGTGCCTTTTTTCACGAGTAAATCGTGAGAAATCCATAGGCGAGTACCGCGTACAATATAGCATTTACGATCTTCTAGAAGGTCATACACTTCTTTTACAGAACCATTGGAGCTGTTTTCGATAGGTAATACGCCGAATTGACATTCTCCAGACTCAACAGCGTCGAATACGGCACGGAATCCTGTTACATAGTGAATTTGGCTGAGTGGTAATAATTTATCGCACGCTACTTGCGCATTGCTACCGAAGACGCCAGCACAAGCTACGCTGCCACGTTGTGGAGGTAAGGTAGGGGACTGCTCAATGGCTTTTTTCATTTTTACTGTGAACTCATTATCTTGGAATAATTGTTCAGACTGATACGTACGGCTCAAGCTAAATAATGCTTCGAAGAAACGGCGTGCGTATAGGTCGAGGTCTGGGCCTGCATCTCTCGTTACTTTGTCGAGGATATCTCGTTCCCGTTTGGCATCGTAAATGGCCTTGTTCATTTCTTTTTTTGCCGCCGCAACGTCCTTGGAGAGTTCCATGCGCTCTTTGAAGAGGGCGAGCATTTGGTCGTTTATATCGTTAATTTTAACGCGTACTTCATCTAAGTTCATGGTCAATATCTCCTAAGAAATCAAGAATAACAAGGGCCGTAACAGCTTCGATTACAGGTACTGCACGAAGCGCTACACATGGGTCGTGACGACCTTGGATTGTGAGTAATGTGTCCTCTTTTTGTGAAAGTGATACAGAATGTTGTTCTTTATAAATGGATGGTGTTGGCTTGATACCCACTTGCATAACAAGTGGTAAACCATTGGTAATACCACCTTGGACGCCACCGCTATTATTCGTCATCGTTGTAATCTTGTCGCCATTCATGGTGAAAGCGTCATTCACTTCGGAACCAAGCTTAGAACACATGTCAAAGCCACCGCCAAAGGAGATGCCTTTTATGGCTGGTACGCCAAGATAACGCGAGCTAAACGGTTCTCGATGCCGTCAAAGTTTGGATTGCCAAGGCCAATTGGTAGACCTGTAGCAACGACTTCAACGATACCACCTGTAGAGTCCCCATCTTTTTTGAGGTTCATTACAAGGTTTTCTACTTCGCTACGTTTTTCTGAATCAATCATAGCGATTGGCTCTGTAGCAATACTAGCTAATGCTTTCATATCTGGATGAACCATATCGATAGGAGCATCTTGGATCGTACCAACTTGTTTTAAATGGCCGTGAATTTCGATACCTTTTTCGCGTAATAGTTGGATAGCAATACCACCAGCTACGCACAGTGGAGCTGTAAGGCGTGCTGAGAAGTGGCCGCCGCCTCGCATATCTACCTTGTCGCCGTAGCGCATGCGAGCTGTAAAGTCCGCATGAGAGGGGCGAGGGATATCGCGTAAGTTATTATAATCGCTAGAGTGTTGAGATGTGTTGCGGATCATAAATGCCAATGGAGAACCACTGAGCATGCCGTCTACAATACCTGCTAAAAATTCAGGTGTATCGGCTTCCTTACGCTGTGTTGTTAATTGATTTTGACCTGGTGCACGGCGCTTTAAAAAGGCTTTTAACTCATCGATATCGATGGTATGTCCACAAGGTAGACCCTCAACAATACCGCCGATAGCGTATCCATGAGAGGCGCCAAAGGTAGATACCTGTATGGTTTTACCAAAATTAGATGCCATTATATTAACTCCTACTATATAGTACATACTATTTCTATTATCTATTAGATTAAATCAGATACGATTAGAAATCTAAACTGGTTGTGCATTACCACCCAGTAAGTTCCAGTCCTCAAAGAAGTCTGGATAGGATTTTGTGATAGCTTCGCTATCTTTTAACGTAACAGGATTTTCACTGATGAGGGCCATCAATGTGCCTGCCATAACGAGGCGATGGTCATTCACGCAATCGCCTTGTCCACCTTTAAGTATACCACTACCGATGATATATAGGTCATCGCCGTCTTCACGAACTGTGCCGCCTAAGTCTCTCACGAGATTAGCAACGGCTACGAGGCGATCCGATTCCTTTAAACGTAGGCGAGCGCCCTTAACAAAGGCGCTTTCACCAGTAATAGAGCAAGCGAGGGCCGCCATAACAGGCAACATATCAGGCATTTGCTCAAGGTCTGCATAAATCGGTTTGGAAGCGCGACCTGTGACCGTTACATTCATTCCATCCCAGAGAACATCACAACCAGCATTAATCATAACTTGCATGATGCGTCGGTCCGCTTGTACAGAGTTTATTCATACCTGTAATAGTAATTGGTTTGCCCGTCATACCGGCTGCTACCATCCAAATCGCTGCATTAGACCAGTCGCCTTCGATTTGGTAATTATCGCGACCGATGAAAGATGCACCAAATGGAACGGTGAAAGCCTCATTAATATCGGTATCTGGTAAGGTATGCTCTACTTCTACACCAAAATCGCGCATAGTTTCAGTTGTTAATGTTACATAATCGCTAGATTGTAGTGGTGTAGTAGAGGTAATGGTAGATAAGCCAATTTGAGGAGCAGCCAACAATAAACCAGAGAAGAATTGGCTACTCACATCTCCTACCATAGCGAAATTGCCCCCTTGAAGACGACCTGTCATAGTGAATGGCGGTTTGTCTTGGGAAAAAGTTACGCCATGCGCTTTCATTTCCCCTAGCATAGGTTCTAGCGGACGATCTGGTAAACGACCTTTAGCATCTACATCTACATCGTTACAGATGGATGCTGCTACAGGTAATAAAAGGCGTAATGTAGTGCCTGATTCGTGCGGTACTACATTGCCCTTTGCTGGAGCTGGGCCAGGAGTAACGGTAACAATTTTATTTTCATATACTACGTGGGCCCCTAAGCCTCGCAAGGAGTCCATCGTTGCATCGATATCCTTAGAGGTACGACTCAGTAATATAGTAGATGGAGAGGTAGCAAGGGCTGCACAAATCAATGCGCGGTGTGCATGGGCCTTTGCTGGGATAGACGCAATCGTCCCTGTAGGGATGGCGTTCGTTACGGAATGCATATAAATCTCCTTAATCTAAATAGGTGGCAAGTTCTTCATGTGTTACCACCTTAAGTTCACTATGTCCATAGCTAGTAGGAACTACAATTTTTATAGTTGCCCCTTCGCTTTTTTTATCGTGTTTAGCAGCTGCTAAGATCTCTTTTTTCGTTATGGTCGTAGTAGTTGGCAAATCGTGTGCTTCGATGAGGGCTTTTAATTTTTCTAATGCCTCTGCATCTAATTCTCCATGTTTTACAGCACCTTGTGCCATGAGGACCATACCAATGGCTACAGCATAGCCATGGTGGACTTCAAAGTGACTGGCCTTTTCGATGCCATGACCAAAGGTATGACCTAGGTTTAAGAGGGCACGAACACCGGACTCACGTTCATCTTGCTCAACGATATCCGCCTTTGCTTGAACGCAGCGTGCGATAACAGCACTAACGCTATCGCGGTGTGTAATTAATGGTTTGTTTTCTAGTTGTGTTAATAGTCCTGGTACATCGAGAAACCCATATTTGATAATTTCCCCACATCCATTTTTCCATTCCATATCTGGTAATGTATTGAGTGTTGTAGGGTCACAGAGGACGAGGATAGGTTGTTTGAAAGCACCCCAAAGGTTTTTACCGGCTTCGAGATTAACCGCTGTTTTACCACCTACAGAGGAGTCTACAGCGGCTAGTAAAGAGGTAGGAACTTGTACATAGTCGATACCACGTAAGTAGGTAGCTGCTGCAAAGCCTGCCATATCGCCTACAACACCACCGCCAAGCGCGATGAGGAGGTCTTTACGCGTTAACGATTGAGCCGCCATATACTCTACTAAATCGATGAGTTGATGAGCATTTTTGGAGCTTTCACCAGCAGGGAACACATAATCACAAACCGTATAACCCGCATGTTCCATATTAGCTTTCACAGAATCCAAATAGTGTGGTGCTACATTGCTGTCGCTGACGATGATAACACGGCAATTTGGTTTTAACGGTTTAATATAATCGGTGATGCGTTGTAAAGCGCCTTCCTCGATGACAACGTCATAGGGGGTGGACGCGTTAATGTGGATGCGAGTCATAACGGTTCCTTTCATAAAAGAATAAGCTAGTATCTATTATAACGGATACTAGCTTATTTGTGTGCTGTTTAAGATTATTTAGTGCATTCTACCAATGCTTGGCGCAATGCGATAACTTCTTTCATAAGGCTAGTGAATTGGTCTGGACGTAATGCTTGAGGACCGTCGCACAATGCTTTGGATGGATCGTTGTGAACTTCAATCATAAGGCCGTCTGCACCGCCACCTACGGATGCAAGGGAAAGTGGACGAACCATGCGGCTCATACCTGCAGCGTGGCTAGGGTCCATGATGATTGGCAAGTGGGATAATTCGTGCATCATAGGGATAGCTGTTACGTCTAATGTATTACGAGTTTTAGTTTCGAATGTGCGGATACCACGTTCGCATAATACAACTTGTTCATTGCCTTCGGACATGATGTATTCGGCAGCCATTAACCATTCTTCGTATGTTGCAGATAAACCACGTTTTAAAAGAACTGGTTTGTTTAATTTACCAACTTCTTTTTAAAAAGCGTGAAGTTTTGCATGTTACGAGCACCGATTTGAAGCATATCTACGTTATCGAAGTATTGTAATTGGGAAATATCCATAACTTCGGAAACGATAGGAAGACCAGTTTCTTTTTTAGCTAGCTCTAATAATTCCAAACCTTCTGGACCCATACCTTGGAAGGAGTATGGAGAAGTACGAGGTTTGAAAGCGCCGCCGCGAAGGATTGTGGCACCAGCTTCTTTACAAGCTTTTGCTGTTTCTAATACTTGTTCAGGTGTTTCAACGGAGCAAGGACCAGCCATTACTGCGAAGTGACCACCACCGATAAGTGCGCCACCTACGTTGATTACAGAATCATCTGGATGGAATTTACGGTTTGCTTTTTTGTATGGTTCTTGAATACGAGTTACTTTATCTACGAAATCTAGGGACTCGATTTGGCGAGCATCGAGGGATGCAGTGTCGCCGATAAGACCTAAGATGTTGTAGCGAGCGCCTTCTACAGGATGGATAATGAAGCCTTTTTCCTCTAATTCACTGCGTAAACGAGATACCTCTGCTGTTGCTGCGTTTTGTTTTAATGTAATAATCATGATAAATCCTCCTTGTAAACTACAGTGAATAGTAGGGCTCACCATACGGGATAGCAAACAAAAAAGGGCTACCCGTAGTCTAATACGGGTAGCCCTTTTACTATTCTAAGCAACTAATAATGACTAAATCTTAATTAGCGTACCACAAATAGTTCCTTACCCGTACATTGGATAAAGAACCAATAAAAGTATTGTTTTGTAGCTGTGCTAATTTGGTTAGTCATCTTTGGTTGCTCCTTTCTAAAATGTTGGGTATAGTATAAACCCAAATGATAAAATTATGCAATACCTAAAAATGAATTTCATGGAAGTTTTAAAAAAAATATACTTAATAACTTGTTCGAAATATAGATGTAATGAGGTATTTTGTATAAAAATGATTTTTGCTATTCATGACTAAATTGTAGTATAATGAGTTCATAAAGAGAGCCAATCAACGTGTCGGTAGCGTTAGGCTCATCTAAAATTTTGGTAAAAATGATGCGCCTAACGTGTTAGAGGTCTAGCCACCTCATTACGTTAGGCGTTTTCATTACCTTACTTAACTAAGGCAATGATAGTAACTACGGATAACAAAATTATGATAACTACATATGTAATTTCATGTTTTGTCATAGTATCACCACCTTTCGGTGATGAACCTAACTCACGTCAATTGACTCTCTTAGGTACAGTATAACAAAAACAATTTTACACAAATAGCGATATATGAGTAGCTGTGGAGGCTATATGGTTATTCAAATCTTAGATCATATTACTGATGAAATAAAACAAATACGTATTGATGTATTTATGAAGGAACAAGGCTTTACAGAAGAATTCGATGAAATCGATGAGACTGCAAAATTTGTTCTCTTGTCCATAGATGGTAAAGCAGCTGGTACTTGCCGATATTTTCCAAGTGACGTAGTCGGAGATGCACATATTGGTCGCATGGCAGTACGCAAGCTGTATCGTGGGCAACATTTAGGAACAAAAATTATGATGGCAGCAGAAAATGCTATTCGTAGGGATGGATATAAAACATGTTCCTTGTCTGCACAGGTACAGGCTAAGCCGTTCTATGAATCCCTTGGCTATAAAGCGGAAGGGGAGGAATACCTTGATGAAGGGTGTCCTCATATTTTAATGAGAAAGCTTTTATAAGTCCTTGTATAATAAGAATAAGTAGATAGGTAGCATTAAATAAGTTGAATGTGCATATTATTTTGTTACGAGGTGAGAGTATATGAAACTAGCAGAGGCATTACAAGAACGAGCTGACTTAAATAAAAAAATTAGTGATTTGCGAGGGCGTTTAAATCAAAATAGTTTAGTACAAGAAGGGGAAACACCTAATGAAAACCCTATAGTGTTGATGCAAGAACTAGAAAAGGCAATTGCTAGACTTCAACAACTCATTAAAGATATTAATCTTACTAACTGTGCAACTATTGTTGAAGGGCGCTCTTTAACACAAATTATAGCAGAAAAAGAAGGTGCAATTATGCGTCTATCTGCATATCGTGCCTTAGCAGATAGTGCGAGTGCGATTAATTATCGTGCTCGTGGCTCGGAAATCAAAATGATAGCAACTATAAATGTTAGTGAATTACAAAAAACAGCAGATAGAATATCTAAGGAGATTCGTACATTAGATAATTTACTACAGTCAACCAATTGGACAGTTGATTTAATAGAGTATTAAGTATAAGTTGGTAATCAAGATAGGGTGGATACAAAGCCACGATTGCTTAATTCGTAAAAAGATGACATTTACATGTACGGGGCATTTAAGATATGTATCGTGTAGGCCCTTATTGTGTATAAATGTATAGTTATTTTTTTATAATGTATTACCATGTGTCAACTGTTTTGATGAGGGTGGCTTGGGGATATAAAAAGGAAGCATTTCACTAAAGAATGTGAAATGCTTCCTTTTTATATTATTAAAATGTTATAAGAAAGCTAATTATCCTTATTCTAAATTATCAAAAATCAGATGCTTCATGCTCTTGATTATAGTTACATATGTACAACAATATATTTAATTTATAAATAAGGATATAAATTTTACTGTTTACTTAGAGAATTATGATATAATATAGGTGTATAAATAATAATCGTTATTTGATTGCATAGAATTTCTTAAGTAAGGAGATTTCATTATGACAGCAGAACAAAAAGCAGCTACGGCAGCAACAAGTTCTACCGCAGCTAAACCAACACCTGATCAAGGTACAGACTGGATAATTTGCCGTGTATGCGGATATATTGAGGAAGCTAAGTACAGGGATCAACCTTGTCCAGCATGTGGTTTCCCTCCAACAGTTTGGATGGATTACAAACCACGTCGCATTAATCCAACACGCGAAAAATTGCTAGATTTTCATTTTCATCCAATTGCGGTACATTTCCCAATCGTAGCAACAGTAGCTTCTTTCTTAGTACCTGTTATTGCTTTGTTGATTCCATCTATTTCCAATGTATTATTCTCTGCAATTTCATTAGCAGCTATGATTTTACCACTTCTCGTTATCATTGGTGGTATTTCTGGTTATTTTGGTAGTAAATTACGTTACAAAACAGGAACATCTAAAATCCCTAAAGCAAAGATTTACTTAACCATTATCTACTTTATTCTTTCCTGTGCACAAGCCTACATCGCTATCGCTGACGGTGTGAATGCTGATAACGCATGGATTATGATTGTTTTAGGTCTCGTGGCTTCTTTCTTTGCTGCCAAACTTGGTAAAATGGGTTCCTACCTATTTGCAGGTCGATTCGGCCCATATACAGCTGGCTAACAGTTATTAATTGAATAACCTTTATAAAGAAAAAAAGTGATTCTCACGATGGGAGAATCACTTTTTCTTTTATCTTTTTGTTACTATTCTAAATCATCAAAATCGAATCTGCACGCTTTTGTATAGTTTGTAACTTTTGCTTCGAAGAAGTCTGTTTTTGTACTATTCAAGTTGGAGAAGCTTTCGATCCATTCCATTGGATTATCCTTGATTTCAGGATATAGATGAGGCAAGCCGATTGCTTCTAAGCGGATATTGGCAAGGTATTTGATATAGCGTTCGATAAGAACATTGTTAAGGCCGAGGATTTTATCATCAGTGATGTATTGACCCCATGCGATTTCATTTTCTGCACCTTGACGAATCATGTCAGTGATTTTCGCTTCTAGTTCAGGAGTGAACAAGTCAGGGCGTTCACGACGTAACTCGCGGATGATGTTTTGGAACAATACAAGGTGAGTTACTTCGTCGCGGTTAATGTATTTGAAGATTGTAGATGTAGCTGTCATTTTACCTTGGCGAGCCAATGTGTAGAAGAAGCTAAAGCCAGAGTAGAAGTAAATACCTTCTAAGATATAGTTCGCAATGATTGTATGAATAAGGTTTGCTTCGCTAGGATCATCGCTAAACCGTTGATATGCATCGGCGATGAAACGGTTACGTTCAAGCAATGTTTTATCTGTACGCCATTCGTCATAAATTTTGTCACGTGTAATAGGGTTCGTTACAGTATCCAAAATGTAGGAATAACTTTGAGCGTGAATTTCTTCTTGGAATGCTTGGATATTCAATAAGGATGCCACTTCAGAGGCTGTAATATAACGGCTCAAGTTAGGCAAGTTTTCAGATTGAATGGAATCAAGGAAGTTCAAGAACGCAATGATTTTATCGAATGCACGGCGTTCGTAATCTGTTAAGTATGGGAATTGCTTAACGTCTTCGTTCAAGGAAATCTCTTCAGGAATCCAGAAGTTGTTGAGCATTGTACGGTACATTTGGTTAGCCCAGTCGTACTTGATACGGTTCCATTCGCGAAGGTTTGTTGTGTTGCCGCCAATCATAGATTGCGTGCCACGTTCACCATGTTCGTTGAAAATCAGTTTTTTCTCCATAGTAGGACTCCTTTATACAACGATGCGACCTATACTGCGATAGGTCGTCATCAGACTTATATACACATCTCGTATTAGGAGGAGAGCAGCTTGTGCACTCATCCATTTCAAGGGATTGGTTACGGATATAGTAGATTGTTTTGATACCTTGTTTATAGGCCTCAACATAAAGGTCTAGAATTTCTTTCGCCTTCATTTGAGGTGTGATATACAAGTTGAAAGATTGTGCTTGGTCAATATGACGTTGACGTACGCCACAAGCTTTGATAGACCATTGTTGGTCGATTGTATGAGCTTCTTTGTAGAGCCAGAATGTTTTATTGTTCAAATCTGGTGCAGTTTTTGGTGTGAAAGAACCTTTCTTTTCTTCAATGAAGAATTTTTTGAAGATTGGGTCGATACCAGCTGTAGTATTCGCAATATTGGAAGTAGAACCAGTAGGCGCTACAGCCATCAAGTAACCATTACGGATACCATATTTAGCAACGTCTGCAGCTAATTGTTTCCAACGATCAGATGTATAGCCACGACGTGTGAAGTATTCACCAGTTTCCCATTCGGAACCTTTAAATGCAGGGTATGCACCTTTTTCTTTAGCCAATTCCATGGAAGCTTTGATAGCATAGTAGGCGATGTTTTCGAATAATTTGTCTGCTACTTCGATGTGCTCATCAGATTCCCATTGGATATCGTGGTTTACAAGGTAGTGGTGGTAACCAGAAGTACCAAGACCAATAGCGCGGTATTTATCAGACGTCATGCGAGACTCTGGCACTGGCGCTTGGTTGATAGAGATAACATTGTCTAGCATTCGAATTTGAAGGGCAATATTTTCTTCTAACTCTTCGTCAGTAATACGGCCAAGGCTGATGGAGTTCAAGTTACATGTAACCATGTCACCTGTATTTGTTTTCGTAGTGATAGTACCGTCTTCGTTGATAATTTCTTCAGCAAGATTAGTGAACCCAACGTTTTGTGCGATTTCGTGGCACAAGTTGGATGCGTAAATCATACCTGCATGTTTGTTAGGGTTTGCAGCGTTTACAGTATCGCGGAAGAAGATGAACGGTGTACCCGTTTCAACAGCGGAGCGCATGATTTTTTTCATCATGTCTAATGCTGGTACTTCGATACCGTGTAAGTTAGGATCTTGTTCACATTCAAGGTAACGTTTTGTGAATTCCTTATTGTCATCAGTATCGTAGTAGTCTTCTAAGGCATAACCTTTTACAGCTAAGATTTCATGAGGGTCGAATAAAGTAAAGTTTTCACGAGCTAACATACGCTCCATGAAGATGTTTGGAACAGAGATAGCAGGGAAGATATCATGAGCTTTACGACGGTCATCACCATTGTTTGTACGAAGCTCTACAAATTCGTAGAAGTCTTTATGCCAAATATCAAGTGTTACTGTAGCGCCGCCTTTACGCTACCCAATTGATCTACTGCAACAGCTGTATCATTGTACAAACGAATCCAAGGAATAACGCCACCAGAGGAGTTTTTGAAACCGCGAATATCGGAGTTTAATGCACGAACTTTACCAAGGTAGATACCAAGAGCACCACCGTGTTTAGATACGCGAGAGAACTTGCTATTTACATCGTAAATGGACCATAAGTTATCATCTACACCAGAGATGAAGCAAGAGGACAATTGATGGAATGGTGTACCAGCATTTGCCAATGTAGGTGTAGCAGTTGTCATTTTTAATTGGCTCATCAAATCGTAGAATTTTTTAGCGTATTCTACTTTGTTTTCGCCCTCTACCAATGCCAAGTGCATAGCGATAGCCATGAAACGTTCTTGAGGTAATTCGTAAATTTCTTTGTTGAAGCCTTTTACTAAGTAACGGTCAGCCAACAATTTAAGACCTTCATAGTTGAAGAGGTAGTCTCGTTTAGGTTTGATGTAATCGCCCAATTCTTGTAGTTCGTCAGGTGTATATTCAGTAACGAAGAAGTCCGCGTATTTTTTCTCTTCTACAAGCATATGTACAAGATTTGGGAAGTTGCCATAACCGAATGCTTTGTAACGGCGTGTAATAGCTGCTTCTTTATAGAGATCGAACAAGAAGAGACGAGCTGCTACAAATTGCCAATCTTGGTTCATTTTATTAACTTGGTTGCCGAAACCGTCGTCTTTTTTAGAGATAACCTTTTCGATAGCTGTTTGTACTAAAGTTTTTTGAATCTCTTTAGTAGTCATACCATCAACGAATTGTAATTTCGCATCCATTTCCAATTCTAGTGGATCACAAGAATCTAACCCTAAACATGCGAAGGCAATCATACGTTTCGTTTTTTCAACGGATAAAGGCTCGAAATGGCCATCCCGTTTCTTGATCATAATCTCCATTACTGTTCCCCTTGAGTTTAAAAGTAATAAAACTGTTAATCTAAGCATATATAAGATTAGACTGAAAAGTATAAAATATCTTTAAGTTAAGTCTAATCAGAAAAAAAATAAGAAAAACTACAATATATGGTAGTTTTTCTTATTAGCTTATACATTATGTTACGATTATAGCGAAAAAAATTCTATACATTCAATATTGACATTTAGAAATTTATGAATATAGCATGCTTAAATTTATCGATATAGTTGTAAATGCTAGAAAAGTACTATATGGGACGCATATATGATGATTTTTGAATGCTATATCACTTTTGAGAATAGTAAAAATAGTACGTGACAGTAAATAAAATTTCCTAATATATGATATTGTGATTTATTTTATTAAACGCATGTTATATATGTCCTATAATAGATATATAGTAAATAGGAGGTAAGACATGAAGTCTATAGTTATATATTCATCCCTTACGGGAAATACAAAACAAGTAGCTGAGGCTATTACTAGCGTGTTGCCAGCAGGTACACCATGTGTGTCCATGAAAGAACTGCCTTCCGATATAGCATCCTATGATCTTGTGTTTGCAGGCTTTTGGGTGGATAAAGGTACGGCCAATAAAGAAGCTCGTGATGTACTCGGCACATTACATAATCCTCATATTGCCTTGTTTGCCACAGCTGGTGTGCCGCCACAAATGGCACATGCTAAGGAAAGTTTAGTCAATGCAGCGAACTGTTTACCCGATGGTATAGAGCCAGTTGGGACATTTATCTGCCAAGGTAAGGTAGACCCTAAGGTTATCGAAATGATGTATAAAATGTTCCCTAAGGGACATAGCCATGGCCAATCAGCTGATAGAGATGCACGACACAAACAAGCTGCAGTACATCCAAATGAAGACGATTATAAAGCGGCCCAAGACTTTGCAAAAGATATCCTTATAAAGTTTGGAGCATAAATAAAAGCAGTACCCCAGAAGGGGTACTGCTTTTGTAATATTACAATAGGGTACTAAGTCTATATTGTATTTATAATACTTTCAATTTAATTATACAGCACATTAAATTTAAGCTTACGTGTATCGAATTGGTTTATGAAGTACGATGTAATCAATAGCTTGTATCCAGTGCCTTCTATAATGACAGGATCAACTGCTGTTTTATTGACTGTAAGGAACTTATCATAAATATGATGCACCTCTGTCACACCATTTGGTAAAGATACTTCTAGATCAAGGCCATGGTTAAGGAATTTGAAGGAAATAGAGTCGAAGTTAGTCGATTCTACTTGGTATTCCTTAAGGTCTTGTTCGTATACAATTAACTCGATGTTTTCAATGTATTTATCGTAGCCTGCAATAGAGATAACCTTTGGTGCAGACAAAGCATCAAAATTGATATACTCGACGCGTCTGCCGTTCACTGGGGTTGTATCTGGTAGTTTTAAATCATCTACAGGTACATATGGTGTGCCATAGTCCGTGAAGTTAGGGTCAAAGGTAGCAACTATTGGTAGTCTTGCATGCCATTCGCCATCAACTTTAGTATACGTAACAAATTCACGATACGTTGTATAGCCTATGAATGGCGTCAAGAGAACCGCACCTAAGGCAAGAGCCATAACTGTGGTGTGGACAGAAGGTTTTAATCCTTTCACAAGAGAATATACATTATGTACTAAGAAAATTAGATTGAATGCACTTACGTAAATCGTATTGAGCCAGAGAATTGGTTCATTAATCACACGCTTACCGATAAGGGCTAAGCACAATGTAGTGAGCGTAATGAATAGGAAGCACAGGATTTGCTGCGTTTTGCTACTTTCACTAGATCTAAAACTAGCTAAATAGAATAAGTAGAAAATGGCTACATACGGATAGTACGTGTAGAAGAAGCGGGTGTCATCGCGAAGTCCCAACAGGATCAAGACTAAATAGATATTAGCTAGAATGCCTGTAATGATGGATGCCTTTGGCAAGATGATGCCGAATACGACGGTAAAGAATGAGTTCGGTGCGGGAGGGCCTGCTGGATCCTCTTTGTAAGAACATACCATAGATAGACAAATGAATATATTAATGGATGCGAGCACTTTAAAAATGGTTTCTTCAAAGTTGAATGGTTGGTCCACGATGATGAAGAAGAACCATAAACTCATAATGATAACAATGTTGTATAGCGTAGACGTAACAAGGGTGATACCAATTCGCTTGATGCGGTTGATGATTTCGCCGATGTAGTGTTCACCGGGTGATGTGAAATATAAGGCAATCATGGAGTACAGCCATAGGAACGATATATTTTCCGTAGCTAGCTCAATGCCCCGTACATAGCCGTAGGTTTCGTGAATCATATAAAGGCCAACGCTGATTCCGATACTTACCAAGGTATATAAGATGGAAAACTTTCGAGCCCTTGTTATATAGCTTTGTAATATAACGATAAAGAAATACAATGAGTATAGCTTAATGTCGATGTCGGAAAACCAGTCTTGTTCAATATACAACGGCGTACATGAAAATACGGCAATCAATGCCAGTAAGATTGGCGACTGCGTTGCTAGGTCCCGCAGCGAAGACCATAAATGTTTAATGGCAAATTTCATAGATGTCTCTCCCTCTATAAATATAAATACCCCCTCTTATTATTAGTATACCTGTTTTCTGGTGAAAGTCCTATGAGGTTTTACAGGCCCTCAAATATACATTACAATAGCACTAAGAAGTAGTATTCAGAGAAACGAGGTTGTCACATGGAATTCTCTTATTTTTTACCTGTAAATATCCAATTTGGTTGGAATAAAGTAGATAATGTTGCTGAGTTTGCTGCACCGTATGGCAAGAAAGCTCTTATTGTAACCGGTCGCAGTAGTGCGAAAAAATCTGGTTTATATGACCGGGTGGTAGCAAAGCTTGATGCAGCTCATATCGGTCATGTATTGTTTGATCAAGTAGATGCCAATCCATTGACCACAACTGCCTTAGACGGCGCTGCGTTAGCTAAATCTGAAAACTGTGATATGGTTATTGCTATCGGCGGTGGTTCCATCATGGACTGTGCCAAAGGAATTGCCTTTATGGCGGTGAATGAAGGCGATATTAACGACTATATTTTCAACCGTAAAACAAGTGATAATGCGCTGCCTCTTATTGTTATTCCAACGACTTGTGGTACTGGCTCTGAAGGTAACGGTTTTGGTGTTCTTACTAATCCTGAAACAGGTGATAAGAAATCCTTACGCTGCAATGCTATTGTGCCAAAGGTTTCTATTGTAGACCCTGCTGTAATGGGTACAATGCCACCTCATGTATTGGCATCTGTAGGCTTTGATGCACTATGCCACAACATCGAGGCTTATACCTCTAAAACAGCACAACCTTTCACCGATGCATTAGCTCATTATGCAGTAACATTACTAGCACAATATCTTGTACCACTATATAAACATGTGAAAGCAACGGAGGAAGGCAAATCAGCTGTTCTCAACGAAATTCAGCTTACAAAAGCTTGGGAGTCCGTTACATTAGCTAGCACAATTGGGGGCATGGTTATTAACACAGCTGGTGTAACATTAGCACATGGTATGGAACATCCAGCCAGTGGCCTTAAAGATATTACCCATGGTGTAGGCCTTGCTATTATTGAACCTGTTGCGGTGGAATATACATGGAGTGCAAATCCTGATAAATTTGGTGCCTTAGCTCGGATATTTAATCACGGAGATGGTTCCGAACTAGGCGAAGCATTACGCCTGATCGTACATGACCTAGACCTTACTACAAACCTTACAGAATTAGGCTTTACAAAAAAAGATATTCCATGGCTCGTAGATAATGTATACGTTGTCGCTACAGGCAATATAGCTAATACAGTAGCTGAAATTAGCCGTAAAGATATAGAAGCATTGTATAAAAAGATGTTTTAAGTGCTGAAGATGTTTTATGTGTTGTCTATAATAGGAGAGAGTTTTGTTCCAAGGATTTTATGGCCTATTAACGGTTATGCTATGCGTGTTGTTTGCAATTGTGGTAGTGCTATTTAATATAGCGCCTATTACATATATTGTTTTTAGTATAGCCATATTGTTGAGTCTATTTTTACAATATAGGCGCTTTAAGAAACAATCTATATCTGAAAAAAGGCACACTCAGTTGGCTTGGTGTTTGTATATTGCCTTTACCCTTAGCTTTTCTTGGTTAGTAAGCGATTGGTTTAGGTACGACTTAAAAACAAGCATTGAGCAATTTGATTCCTTCGAGTATAGTACCGAGGATTGGACTCAAGGGTGGCCTAATAGTGGAGAACTACCAGAGGGGTTAAAACGACCAGGAAAACTTCCAGACGGTATTTATAGAGCGTCTGCTCATCGTAGTAGTTTAGCTTGGGCTAATGCATATCCTACGAGATATACTGTATTAGAGGGAGACCCTAAAGTAATCTCACAGTATGAAATGATAGCTAAGCAAAATGCTACCTATACAGCGCAAATTGATGCGGATGGTGTATTACGTGATTTAGACACTGGGGAGAAAAAGCGTTTTATATCTCATCCCGATAGCTATAATATTATAGAGAGCATCGAGGAAGAACCTCTAAACTTACCACAACGGAATTTTATAGAGTGGCTACGCTTTGCACCTCGAAAAGAGACAAAAACTGTAGTTAAAGATACATATAACTCTACTCGAAATCATAGATTATATGTATTTGTAGATGATGGTAATACAAAAAGGCCACATTTTGTGGAACTTTTGATTAGTAATGATGGGACACGTGCTGTGCTTTATCAATCTAAGTAGGCGGATAATGGGGGATGAATTAGAATGTGGAGAGTGTATATTCGACAGTGTTTAATGTATTTAAAGAATTTATTTGTTGAACCTCCATATAGAAAAAGTATATGGTTCTTTATAACTCTTTGGATATTAACTTTTTGGTTCTCGGATGAGATATCATATTCTGGATTATACTATCTGATTTTGTTAGTAGCTACGATTGTACTGTTGTTTGAGAAATGTGGAATAATCGATAGTGAGAACGCTATACGAAAAAGATTTTTAACATATTTTTATGTAACCTTTTTTCTATGTATGCTTCCTACATTAGCTGTTACCTTAGTGTTTTCTGCTGTAGGGATATCCCATTATGATACTCAACGATGGTACTCTACATGGCCATCATCTAAAGCGGGTTATATTCCATCTCATTTGCAAGCGCCTAAGTCTTTACCAGAGAGTTTGAAAGTGGCTTCTTCTGCTGAGGTAATTGGATTGGGTGGGAGTTATAGTTGCTTGGTATTAGATGGTGATGAATCTACGATTTCAAGGTATGAGGAAACTGTTAAATCTAATTCTTGGTATTCGTTTATAAATGGCAGGGACAAGGATACTACAGTTGAAGTACTTAATTCGTTTACATATCCAAAAGATAAAAGTGTATTGGTTAGTGACATAGACAATTATTATGAGCTTATCACTATTCAACGACAAAACTGGAAATTATTTCCATAGTTAATTGATGGCAGCCAGAGCGTCGGTGATGATCCTAATGAAGATTTTTATTATAGTACTCGAGTATCAGCTGAGAAATATGTAGTATATGTTGCTTACCATAACTTTGATCATGACCAGCCAAGAGTGATTTACTTTATGTTTAATCCGGAACGAACGCGAATGATTACTGTAGATATAGATATGTATCATTAGAGTTGGGCAGAGTTTGTATATAAAATTTGGAACAATCCTTATTCGTAATGCAAAATGCAGGTATTGAATTGACTAGAGGCACAATGATTGCTTGGTTATTCATTGCTGTTCTTGCTGCTATTGGTAATGCTGGCGTTCCAGTGGGTTGTTACTTCTAACATTGTCCTTGATGAGCTCCATCGGTGCACCAATCGGTTTGCTCGGTATCATCTTGCCAATCTATACGATTATTGACATGATCGAAAACTGCTGAAAACGTGTGGTCTGATGCATCCGTATGCGCTATGGTTGACCATGACCTTCAAGGTACACTAGATGACTCTAGTGGCGACGATATGCCCTCAATTTCCAAGGTGCTTAATTTCATTGGTTTAAGATAATTAACAAAAGATATATCTATGTCCTAATATAGTTCAAATAAAAGGTTATCCTCTAATGGGATAACCTTTTTGATGCTCTAATATATTAGCTAACAAACCTCATATCATTAGATATGAGGTTTGTGTTATACTTTTTATATAGAATAATATCGAATTATTAGAAGGCTAGTTGGCCTATTCTGTGCAGACTAGAGATTAGAATGAAAGATAAGTCAGTATTACCAATTGAGGAACAATTAAATAGATTTCTTCAACCAAAATGTCTTATCCCTGGTGGCCTAGGCTTGTGGGAGGATTATTTCCGCAAGATTTGTACAGCTTGGGGCGAGATTAGTGGCGAAATCCGACCACAGCATATCATATTTTCCGCCGATAATGGTTGTAATATGGAAGGTTATGTAGGCTATAACTATGAGGTGACACAAAAGCAGTCGCGTAATATGCTCTTGGGTCGTTCGTCGGCTACACAGTTTTGTAACTTTAACAACATTCCTTATGAAATTGTGGATGTAGGAATTGCCTCAGATGATGGCATCGGAGTGGATCGCAAGGTCGCAAAGGGGACAAAGAATATTTTAAACCACCCTGCTATGACTGAGGATGAATTTAATCGTGCCTTTCAAGCTGGCTATGAACGAGTTGAACATTATGTAAAGCAAGGGATAAATCTTTTTTCCTTTGGTGAAATGGGACTCGGTAATACGACGACTTCTGCCTGTGTGTTGTCTGCCTTAACTGGAGCGGATTCCACTGAAACGGTAGGTCCTGGTTCTTGGCCTAATAAACCAGATTTGATGAAGCGTAAAATTGATTTTGTGCGCGCTGTATTAGATAAGCATAAGGCTAGTATTGTTTCTGACAGTGAAGCTGAAAGAGTTCGTAAAATTGTAGCCCATGTAGGGGGCTTTGATATTGCAGCTATTCTTGGGGCTATGCTCGCTTGTGTTGAGTTTAAAAAGCCCTTTGTCATTGATGGCTTTATTACAGCTGTAGCAGCAGCTTGTGCAGTACATATGAATGATCGTGTTAAGGATTATGCATTGCCATCTCATAACTCTCGAGAAAAGGGATCAGAACTTGCGTTAGCTGAGGTGGGAATTACTCAAGACATGGTTCCCATCCAAGCACAAATGTCGATGGGGGAAGGCACGGGGGGCATCTTGATGGTACAAATGCTCAAAACTACACAGCATATGTTTGTAAACGTAGGGACCTTTGCAGATTTGATGAAATTATAAGGAGGAAGAATGGAAATAAATAAATACTTTAATATACATTTTGAGCGCGCTGATGATACAACTATTGCTAAAAGGTTGATAGGTGGGGCTAAGATTAAGGGTCCTGCGTTGGTTACCCTGATCCTCTCCATATTTATTGCCTCTATTGGGTTGAATATGAATAGTACGGCAGTTGTTATTGGTGCTATGCTTATATCGCCGTTGATGGGACCTATTTTAGCAATTGGCTTTGGCTTCGCTACGCTTAATTTTACAGTTGCGAAGAGTGGTATTTTAAGATTGTCCGTACAGATTACGATTGCTGTTTTGGCATCTGCTTTATATTTTTATATTTCCCCCGTTCAGACGGCTACATCTGAACTATTAGCGCGTACAGAACCGAATATTTTTGATGTATTCATTGCTATATTTGGTGGGTTAGCTGGGATTATTGGGCAAACGCGTAAGACATTAGATAATGTTATACCAGGGGTTGCGATTGCAACTGCACTTATGCCACCACTATGTACGGCAGGATATGGACTTGCTAGTGGAAATTGGTCCTATTTCTTTGGGGCTAGTTATTTATTCTTTATAAATGCATTCTTTATCTTCTTTGCAGCTTTTATTGTTTTAAAGGGTGTATATCGTTTGCCATTCCATGAACAAGCCGAAGAGCGTATTCGTCGTAATCAGCTAATATTTCTTGTGATTGGTCTTATTATGGCTATACCAAGTATTTATGCAGGCTATGATATGACCATCAAGTATTCCGAGTCAAATCATCTAGAGCAGTTTATTAAGAATGATATTAATCAAGACGGACGTCGACAAGTGATTGATTATTCATTGGATCGGACGAATAAGCTAGTAGACATAGTAGCTATAGGCGCTCCTGTGACTTCAGAGGAGCGAGCCCAGTTGGATGACAAATTACAGAAGGATGAGTACTTGCAGCCTTATACATTACGATTTGTTACTAGCGTAGATGAGAAAAAATCTACTACGGATAAGGTGAACTCGAATAAATCTTCAGAGAATCTTGAAACATATAAAAACTTGAGTAATCTGTACCAGCCGACTTATGAACTAGTAAGTGAAACTATAAATACTATGAAAACGACAGATGCTGAAGCAAAGGCGTTATTCCCGTTTGTAAGCAAAGTAGAAGGCATGCCTTTGATAGATAATCTAGAAGAGCCTAAAGCGAGTCGCTATATGGTGATCATCCATACTACATCCACTGTATCTGATGCAGATTTGGCACGAATAAAAGCTTGGTTAGAGGCTAAATTATCAGCACCTGTAACTATTTCTATCGAGCAAACAACGTCAACTCTATAAGTTGATTTTTGATTTTGATTATATTGTTTATTATATAGAGCGATATTTATAACGGTACTAAGTTTGATTTTAGCTATTAGGTATATTACCTAGTAGTACGGGGAATCATCTTAGTACCGTTTTTTTATGTACTTGGCATAGCTAAATGTAATTACTCTTATCTTGCTATAGATTAAAGTTATATTATTACATATGTAGAATCTATTATACGAGTAGGAATTAAATTGCTATACTTACTACATCGAAATTATTAAATAATTAAATGTAGATACAAGATAAGAAGAATAGATTTAGCTTAGTTGTAAATTGAAACTGAACACATAAAAAATCCATATTAGTACAAGTGATAAGATTAGAGTATCAAATTCGCAATCAATCACGAGGTACTAATATGGACTGCTCTAATCTTATCACATCATTGCGTACAAACAAACACTTAAATTTAGAGGAGCGCTTTTATCTTGAAAAACGCCTTCTTGCTGGTGATCCTATCAATACTATTGCCAAGGCATTAGGACGCTCTAGAACTACGATTTATGCTGAGAAAAAGCGTGGAACAGTGGTTCAAATTAGACAAAACAAGGCTGTTCTTATGTATATAGCAGATTGCGGTCAGCTTGCCTATGAAAGAACCCGCCAAGGTTCTTTCAACACTTTGAAAGCAGGTTCTATTGAGCCCTTTTTATCTTGGGTTGAAAACAAGGTAAGAGTCGATAAATGGTCCTTAGATGCTGCTGTTGGCTACGCCTTACGTAAGGGTTTGTTTGTACGCAATGAAATGGTGTGTACTAAAACTTTATATAACTACCTTTACCAAGGCATTTTAGGTCTTAAACCAATGGATTTGCCTTGTGTTATTCGCCATTCTCATAAGAAGCGACATAACAGGCAACACAAACGCAAGTTAGGTAAATCCATTGATCTGCGTGATGAATCTGTTGCTACCCGCGAAGAATTTGGTCATTGGGAGCTGGATACGGTCCGAGGAATAAAGAATAAAAGCGATGAAGTAATTGTTTCATTGTTAGAACGCAAGTCTCGCCTATATGTAGCCTTACGTTGTCTATCCGCTAAAAGCCGTGGACGTAAAAATGACATTAGAAAAATTGGTTGCAGTCTCTTAAGGCCGTTTCCGATGTATCCATGTTATGTAAAACTATTACGGCTGATAATGGCCGTGAATTTGCAGACATAAGTACATTAGAAACAGAGGATTTATCTATTTTCTTTGCTCACCCGTACTCGCCTGGGGAACGCGGTTCAAATGAACGACATAACGGACTATTACGCCGCTTTATCCCAAAAGGAACGCCCATAAAGGCTGTGTCAGAAGAAACGATTCAGCGGGCGTTACATTGGTGCAATAATTTACCCCGAAAGCTGTTGAATTACAAAACGCCTCAAGAAGTCTTCATTGAAGAAGTTAATAAAGTTATGGATTTACAGAGTGTTCAATTTCATATTGCAATTTAAGAAGAATAGATTTATTACAATGTCTACGAATGTTGTATACGTATGAGTCCTCGTCAGAGATGTAGGTTTTCATCGTAGATAGGAGGATTACATGAAAAAATGGTTAGCATTAGCAGCGACGGCCGTACTGGGTGCGTCCTTATTGATTAGTGGTTGTAGTTCTTCCACAAATAACGCAAGCTCCAGTGGTGCTGGCAGCTCTAAAGCAGAGGTATTAAAAGTAGCAGCAAACCCTGTACCGCATGCGGAAATTTTTGAATCAAATTAAACCTTTATTGGCTAAAGAAGGTGTAGATCTTCAAGTTATTGAGTTTACAGATTACATCCAACCAAATATGGCATTGTCTAGTAAAGAAGTAGATGCAAACTTCTTCGCTAACGTACCTTACCAAAATAACTTCAATAAAGATCATGGTACAAACTTCGTAAGCTTCGCACCAGTTCACATTGAACCATTGGCTATCTACTCTAAAAAAATTAAAGATTTGAAAGACTTGCCAAATGGCGCAAAAGTAGCAATTCCATCTGATCCAACAAACAGTGCTCGTGCACTTCTCTTGTTGCAAAGTGCGGGTCTTGTAACTTTGAAAGATCCAACTGGTTTGACTAACACACCATTTGATGTGACTAGCAACCCTAAAAACATCCAAATTACTGAGTTAGAAGCAGCTCAAATTCCTCGTTCCATCCAAGATTTAGACGCAGCTGTAATCAATGCCAACTATGCATTGCCAGCCGGCCTTAATCCTACAAAAGATGGCTTATTCGTAGAAAAAGCTGACTCTCCATATGCAAATCTTCTTTCCGTTAACCCTGGTGATGAAAACAAACCAGCTATCCAAAAATTAGCTAAAGCATTACAATCCCCAGAAGTTAAGAAATTCATTGAAGAACACTACAAAGGTGCAATCATCCCAGCGTTCTAATCAATTGAATGGTTAATAACATAGTGTATTTCACAAAAACATCTCCTCAGATTAACTTTCTAATACAAAAAGGCGTAACACCATTTGGTGTTACGTCTTTTTTTAGTTTAAATTAATATGAAAAACCCTTTGTTTTTTTAATTATTCTTTCTATAATTGATGCTGATTTTTAATAATTCCTTTTTTTATTTTTTTAGTACTTTTTTTCAGATGATGTTGTGAATGTTAAAAAGCTAACGCTAAGGGCTGCGACTATTTTTTTCCATCTTCTCGGATTGGTAGTGCTATACAGCATGCATGATTAGTAATTTCTTCGTTTTCATAAGTAAAGCTATTATTATTATTATGAATATCATTATATAGATCTATAGGAGATTTTTATAGTTTGTGCTGTAAATGCTTTTAAATGGATTAGGAAATAGTTCTTCTAGCTCATTTATACTTTTTATCTAATAATAAAGCTTTTACCGAGTGCTGTAGCATAAGCTGGTAATCTTTTACCGACAGAAGAGATTAATTGGATTGGATTGGTAGTAGAGATTTTTAGTAAATACATAATTTCATTACCAGTTAGAATGCCTAAATGACAAGTTTCATTACATTCTGTAGATAATCGTTTCATCTGTTCTTGTATTAGATCTAAACTAGTATTAGTTGATTCATACATACTACTAATAAATAAAAATCTCTTTTTCCCATAGTATAAAGTAATGTTTCTTCAGAAAATAAGAGATAATTTTTCACATAATGTTTTTTTAATATTGGCATTAATGTGCTTTTTGGACAATTTATTTTGCTTGATATTTGAGATAAACTAAGGCCAGACTGATTTTTCCGCAACAGTTTCAATTACTTCTATAACTCGTAGCGTTGGATTATGTAATTTCATATTCATATTATTGAGTATTCCTTTTGATAAATGATCTGCTTCTTAATATTTATAATATCTTTTTTTACTTAAAATTTGAATAGATAACATTATCTGAGTACAGAATAAAAATTAAATAGTAGGGGGTCTATTAGACTAGATAGCATTTCAAATATAGTTAGTTTGAAGTGTTATTTTTTTATTCATAATTATATGTTCGTATATACGAATAATATTGACATTTACGAACAATAGAGATACTATGAGATTAATAAAGATGATAAATTCTTAATGAATTATGTAAGTTTAATTATTTTTAAGGAGACGTTAATATGAATGCAATTCATGTGAATAACTCTGATAATGTAGGAACAGCACTAACTACACTGAATAAAGGTGATAAAGCTTTTAGGTGTAGTTATAAAAGAAAAATATTTCTAAAGGGCATAAATTTGCTACCGAAGATATTTTTAAAAGGGCAGCCAATTATAAAATATGGTGCGCATATAGGCGTTGCAAATCGAAATATTAAATCTGGAGAATGGGTACATATTCACAATATAGATGGAGAAAGAGGTAGAGGTGATTTAGACTCAAAAACAAAAGAAATTAGCCAAAATGGGATTAGAGATCATGTAATACTAAATAATAAAAAAATTATACTTTATCGGGATTTAGACGACCTGATGGTAGTTTTGGTTTAAGAAATCATGTTTTGATTATTCCAAGCGTACATTGTGCCAATAAAGTGGTTGAACGCATTGCAAATGAGATTAAATATGGTTCTGTTGCAATGAAACCTGATTCAAAAAGTAGTTTTTTTAATCATCAACATGGTTGTAGTGAATTAAGTTATGATGCGAGCCAAACTCAAGATGTATTAGTTGGTTCAGGTACAAATCCGAATGTTTATAGTGTATTAGTAGTCGGATTAGGTTGTGAAGTTGTTCAAGCTAAATCTATAGCAGAACAAATAAAAAAAGTATACTCCTTATAAAAAAAGGTTGAATACTTTAATATACAAGAATGTGGTGGCGTTAATGAGAGTGTAAAAAAAGGTGTAACAATTGTAAAAAAATATGTTAGATGAAGCTTTTGCTCGTGGAAAGGAGTGAAGGTTGTCTTGTAGATATTGTATTAGGCACAGAGTGTGGAGGTAGTGATAGTTTTTCCGGACTGAGTGCTAATCCAAGTTTAGGTGCTGCTTCTGATATCGTTGTTGGCCATGGTGGAAAGGTTGTCTTGGCAGAAACTACTGAATTAATTGGAGCTGAACATATATTAGCAGAACGAGCTATTAATGCTGAAGTAAAAAAACAAATTTTAGATACTATAAAAGGATTCGAACAAACTGTTATTGATTCACATGCGGATATTAGGGGCGCCAATCCTAGCCCAGGAAATATCGAAGGTGGATTAAGTAGTATAGAAGAAAAATCTCTAGGTTGTATTTATAAGGCTGGGAATACATCTGTAAATTCAGTAATTGACTATGCAAAACCAATTACTGCTACAGGCTTGACTTTCATGAATACACCGGGAAACGATATAGAACAATTAAGTGGTATGGCAGCTGGTGGTTGTAATATAGTCGTTTTTACTACAGGTAGAGGAACACCAACAGGAAGTCCAATAGTTCCGACAATAAAAAGTATCTTCTAATACCGATACTTATATAAATATGAATGATTCAATTGACTTGGATGCCGGCGTTGTTGTTAGTGGACAAAAAAACAATACAAGAAATGGGCGAAGAAATAATAGATTTTATTGTAGAGGTAGGAAATGGAAGAGAAACAAAAGCAGAAATAAATGAACAAAATGATTTTTTTCTATTTGGCGATTAGCAACAACAGTATAAATTTATTACATTAATTATCTTTAGGAGGTAAGTATCATGGATTTGCAATTAAAAAGGTAAAAGTTGTTTTAGTTACAGGTGGTGGCAGTGGTATTGGTAGTGGAATCTCTCTTAGTTTAGCTGCAGAGGGAGCAATACCTGTTATTTTAGCAAGATCTCCTTTGACAAATGAATTTATAACTGAGATGGAGAAGATTACAGATAAATATGATTTCATTCAAATTGATTTAAATGAAGCAGATAAGATTAAATCAATTGTTGACTCCGTAGCAGAAAAATATGGTGGTATTTATGCTGTAGTTAATAATGCTGGTGCCAATGACAATAAATCCATTGAAGATACGACTTGGCAAGACTTTGAAAAGAGTTTACATGGAAATCTGACACATTACTATGAATTAGTCCGTTGTGCTTTACCATATTTAAAAGAAGCAAAAGGTTGTGTTTTGAATATAGGCTCTAAAACAGCGTTGACTGGACAAGGTAAAACTAGTGCTTACGCTGCAGCAAAAGGTGCTATTTTAGGTTTGACACGTGAATGGGCTGCAGCCTTTTTGCCTTATGGTGTTCGGAGTAATGCGATTGTTGTAAGTGAATGTTGGACACCATTATATGCAAACTGGATTAAGACTTTTGATAATCCAGAAGAAAGAAAAAAAGTTATTACTGATAAAATTCCATTTGAAAGACGTTTTACTACAATTGAAGAGATTGCAAATACTGCAGTTTTTGTAATTTCATCCCTATCTTCACATACTACAGGTCAATGGATTTATGTTGATGGTGGTTATGTGCATTTGGATCGAGCATTGAGTTAAATGACTTGGCTACAGGAGGTGTATTATGGATACCGATAAAACTATAAAAGTAAGTGCTAGTAATATTAAATTAGCATTTTGGTTAGTTACTATTTTATTCTTCATGTGGGGTGTTAGTTATGGCTTAATTGATGTAATGAATAAAAACTTTCAAAATCAATTAGGCATTACAAAAGCAACTTCTGGTTTATTACAAGCTGCATATTTTGGAGGATACTTTGTAATAGCTACACCAGCTGCTTTAGTAGCAAGAAAATTTGGCTTTAAGGGTGGTATTATCATGGGGTTGGCACTCTATGCTATTGGGGCACTATTAATAATTCCGGCTAGTAATGCTCATAGTTTCAATATGTTCCTTGGCGCATTTTTCATTCTTGCTTGTGGACTAGGTAGCTTAGAAACAAATGCTAATCCTTATATCACAAAATTAGGTAGTGACAAGGATGCTGCATTCCGTATTAATATTGCACAGATTTTTAATGGTGTAGGTCAATTTTTAGGACCAATTATTGGTGGTGCATTATTTTTATCAGTCACTCATGGGGGTGATGTAGCTGATAATATGCGTAGTGTACAAATGGTATATGTTGGAATTGCTGCGATTATTATTATTATGTTATTACTTTTTGTTTTTAACAAATTACCAGAAGGTTCTGAGGTTTCTGGTTCTACAGAGTCATCATTAGATAATGAAGTAAGTTATGCGAAACTGTTTAGTTACCGTCATTTTAGATTAGGTGCGTTATCTCAATTTTTATACGTTGCCGCACAGGTTGGTGCAGGTGCCTTTTTCATTAATTATAGTGTAGATCAGTGGTCAGAAGTAACTGATTCTCAAGCAGCATTCTTCTTTAGTATTGCTTTAGTTGCATTTATGGTTGGTCGTGTTGTTACCACTCCTTTATTAAAGAAGTTTAGACCAGGTTATATCTTAGGTGTTTATTCTCTTATTAATGTATGCATTATGATATTACTAAATATCTTGACTGGTAGCGTTTCTGTATTCACACTTATTGCATCTTTCTTCTTTATGTCAATTAGTTTTCCAACTATTTTTTTGCACTTTCTATTACAGATATACCAGATGCATTGGTTAAGACAGCCTCTAGTGTACTAATCATGACTATTGTTGGTGGTGCAATCATGCCATATTTTATGGGCTTAGTTGCAGATCTTCATAATATTGAAACTTCGTTTTTATTATTAATACCATGTTTCTTATTTGTTGCTTGGTATGGATTTTTTTGGGAGTTGCCCAAAAAGTAATGAAACGAGACTAAATTACTTTATTGGATAATTAAATGTTTATCCTATTAGACGGATAGTCACGTTAAAGGAGACACATGATGCTTGAAATTGTAGATAGTCATTTTCACATTTGGGATTTAAATATATTAAATCTTCCTTGGCTAAATTCTTGCGCAGGGATTATAAAACGAAGCTTTTTCAATGGATGATATTGCAAAAGGATTATGGGCAGTATGATTTCAATTTTTAAAGGTGGTGTGTATGTAGAGGTAGATTGTGATAACGCAATTCAAGAAGATGATTATATCTTTAAATTGAAAAGCCCATATATTCTAGCTCGTGTAATGAGAGCTAGACATTTATGTGAGCATATGCGATTACCAATCGGTATTGTTGGTGTAAGAGAACCACTTCATATAGATAGCTCTCCTCGAGGGAGATGTTTAGAACGAAGTTTTATTCAAGGTTTGGAAGTACTAGCTAAACAAGATTTATTATTTGAAAGTTGTAATCGAGTAGATGAATTAGAAGACTTATATAATTCGATTAAGCAAGTCCCAGAGGCTAAAGTAGTAATTAATCATTGTGGTAATGTGAGCACATTAGATGAAAGTTATAAAAAAGCAATGACAAAATTAGCATCACTGCCTAATGTATACTGTAAGATTTCAGGCTTCCCTACGGATAATAAGTTATTTGTAAAAAAATCTTCTAGACTTTATTTCTGGAACCTTTGATCACTCAAAACTAATGTATGCATCTAACTATCCTGTAGTTAATTTATATTCATCTTTTGAGGATCATTTAAATTGTGTGCGTGAGTATTTTTAATGATGATCTAGATATCTTTAGTAAAAATGCTAAAAAAATTATATAAAATTAATCGTCCACAACTTTTTGCATCGGTTATTAAACTACGTCCAGAAAAAGCAGAATATTATAAAAAAAGTTACATGCGAATCCATTCTCGAGTGTTAATAAAATGATTAGAGAATGTGGTATTACTAAATATAAGATTTGGAATCGTGATGACTTACTATTTTTCTGTAATGGAATATTGTGGTGATGATTTTTGAGTATGATATGGCAAAAATGGCACAAGATCCTGAAACAAATCGTTGGTGGAAAGAAACAGATCCATGCCAAAAACGTATTGATGGTGCATTAAAAAAAGTGAATGGTGGGCAGATATGGATTTAGTTTATGATTTAAATAAATAGAGGGAATATTATATATGAATAGCAAATATTTTTGTCCAATATTAACATCTTTTAATGATGATAGTACTATTAATTATGATGATATGCATTCATTGTATGATCATGTACTTGAAAATGGTATTGATGGAATTTTAGTAGGTGGAAGTGCAGGCGAATTTTATGCCTTAGATTATAATGAAGCTGAACAATTAATATCAGATGCAGTTCAATATATTAATCATCGCGGAATTGTAATAGCTGGTACAGGCCGTATGAATAGATTAGAAACTATAAATCTATCTAATTTTGCTCTAAAAAAAGGCGCTGATGCAGTTATTATTGTTGGACCATATTATAGTGCATGCAGCCAAGAGGATGTATACAATTATTTTGATGATATCTTAGGCCATATTTCTGGTAATGTTTATCTCTATAATTATCAAGATCGCACAGGATATGATATCTCTGTTAATACTGTATTGCGATTATTGGAAAAAAACATAAAAATTTAATTGGTATTAAAGATACACATCCAGTTTCTCGTCATAGTCAGAAATATATTAATGAAATTTTACCTCTATATCCAAGCTTTGCAGTATATACTGGTTATGATACTAACTGTGTTCCTGTAGTTATCTCCGGTGGTGCCGGATGTATTGGTGCGTTATCTAATGTATATCCCTAAATTGTGTCATGATTTAGTTGTTGCTTTGAATGAAGGTAATTTTAATAAAATTGTAGAAATTCAGCAAAAGATTGACACATATGCTTTATTCTATGAAGCGTATACTCCGTTTAACCCACTTATGAAATGGGCTTTGCGTGAGATGGGATGCTCAATCAAAGAAAATTGTAGAGTTCCTATTTCAAAACTAACAGATTCTGTAAAATCTGATCTAGATATGGTTGCCAAAAGACTTTGGAGAAAATGATTCCTAGGAGATGATAATATGAGCAAACGTATAATCCTCAATGAAACTTCATATTTTGGAAAAAGGTGCTATTAAAGAGATTATAAATGAACTTCAAGCACGACATTTTCAAAAGATTTTAGTCACGACTGATAAAGATCTTCTTGAATTCGGTGTTGCTACGAAGGTTACAGATTTGCTTCGTGATGCGGGCGTTAATTTCGAAATATATACAAATATTAAGCCAAACCCAACTATTGAAAATATTAAAAATGGTGTTGATGTATGTAAAAGATTCGGTGCTCAAGCTATTGTAGCTATTGGCGGAGGTAGTATCATTGATGCTAGTAAAGCTATTGGTATTATAATGACAAATCCAGAATTCTCTGATGTTAGGAGTCTAGAGGGTTTAGCTGAAACTAAAAATAAGTCATTACCTATTATTGCAGTTAGTACTACAGCGGGTACAGCTGCTGAAGTTACTATTAACTACGTTATTACTGATGTTGAGAAAAAGCGTAAATTTGTTTGTGTTGACCCACATGATATTCCTGTAGTTGCGATTGTTGATCCAGATATGTCTGCTTCTATGCCAAAAGGTCTTTGTGCATCAACAGGTATGGATGCCTTAGTTCATGCAATAGAAGGATATATTACTAAAGGCGCATGGGAATTAACCGATATGCTTCACATCAAAGCCATAGAATTAATTGCAAAGTCTTTGCGTAAATCTGTAGATGGTGATTATGACGCTAGGGAAGAAATGTCTTTGGCACAGTATATTGCAGGTATGGGGTTCTCTAATGTTGGATTAGGGATTGTGCATTCAATGGCTCATCCACTTAGTGCACTTTATGATGTTCCACATGGCAAAGCGTGTGCAATGATGTTGACTGCTGTATTAAAGTATAATGCTAGTGCTACCGGTAATAAGTATAAAGAGATTGCTAGAGCTTTTGGTGTTCAAAATCTAGAGCAAATGAGTAAAGCGGAAGCTGATAGTGCTGCTATTGCGGCAATTCAACAATTAGCTGATGATGTTAATATTCCTAAACATCTTAAGGATGTTGGTGTAAAAGAAGAAGATTTAGAATTTTTAGCTGAGTCAGCAATGGCGGATGCTTGTACACCAGGTAATCCAAAAGATCCAACACTAGAAGATATAATTAATATTTATAAGTCTATTATGTAGCATTTGTATTTTTTTAGTTGTCTGCACTCCTCCTCTCAAATTTAGTATTTTCTAAATAAAAAAATAGAGTGGTGAAATCCTATATTTAGGATCTCATCACTCTATTTTTTTATTACATAGTGAAACAGCGGGTTATAGGACAAAAAGTGTTGCTATTTTAGTCCCAAAGATTGGTAAATAGGCGATCATAATTATGCAAATCACTCCAAACAATAGCATCACCCCAAGTCGGAATAGAAGCTTCTAACCTAGATTGTTCATGTATGGTATGATATATATCAGAAATACTCTTGTTGGTCGGCATAACCTTAAGTATTTCTGCATTAGAAAGCGGGTTTGGTGAGTGCATATAGCACCACCAGAACACCGCTTTTATTCGTCTTTCAATAGACATTCCTCTATGATTACGTAACATAGTGCGTAACTGAGCATTTACACCACCTTCTATACGATTATTAGTAGATGGGCAGGTACATGTTAACGATGCATCTAAGTAAGTAAATAAACATCTTTTGTTAATCAATTTAACTAAGGAATTTTCTGCTTTTATAAGTCGTTCATGTTTAGGTCGTATCGTACCATTTTCATCAACTGTTATTTCTGATAGGAATACCCTATGTCGTACTTTCCATGACATAACGTTTTGTACCCACTTCATAGCATGATCTTGCGTGTGTATTGTTAATAAATCCCTTGCAATTCCATATAACTCACAACCAGCAATCGTTTTAGGACGTATTGTTGTATAGCGTTTTACTTGTTGAAATGCATGAAATAAGCATCTTTGTAGTTTGGCTTTCGGCCAAACTTTTTTTAATGCCTTTTGAAAGCCGGTACCACCATCGGATATAACTACTATAGGTGATGAAATACGTCGTAATAAAGCCTCCCAAGCCTTAGAATGCTCATATCTACAAACATACCAGCCTAAGACATGCGTCTCATTACAACAGATTAAAATACAAGCATTTCTAGCTAAATAAATACCATCAACAAATACCACACTACTTGATGATTCAACTTTTGGTGGTAATGGCCAAAGCTCCCAAAACTGTGATGTTTTTCTACGAAATGAACGTCCCTCGCCAGCCATATCTAACTGTGTGTGTTTACCAAATAACCAATCCAAAAATATCTGTAAATTATTGTTAGTTTTATTCACTTTATTTGTGAATGAGCAAGAACATTGATTACAATACCAACGTTGAGAACCCGCATTTGTTTTACCATTTCTCTTACAGACGAAACCACAATTAGGGCATCTGACTAGTTTCATAATTATACTCCTTCTAAAAAAAATATCTCTTTAGAAAGATAAAACCTTATTTGAGTCATTAAAATCAAGGGGTTTCAGACTTTTTAGCAACACTTTTTTTGTCCTATATGTAAAAGTTACTCAAAAGATAAAATGCCGATGGAGCTAGTATTTAACTAGTTCCATCGGCATTAATAGCAACACTTTTTTTGTCCTATAACCCGAAACAGCTAATATTAAGTATATTACATATCTATTGGCTTAGCATATTTCTTCCGATACGAATGTGGTGTTTCGGTGGTAGCTAGCTTGAATATTTTACAGAAGTAGCTTGTTCTGTTATAGCCTAATGTTTTGCTTATCTGATTAACTGTTAGTTGGGAATATACCAATAGTTTTTTGCTTCTTGGATGCGCAATAGTGTTATATATTGAACTACTGAAAGTCCTGTATCATCTTTAAAAATCTTGGAGAAATAGGACTCGCTTAAATGAATATGTTCCGAAATCCGCCTGAGCGACACTCGTTTGCTCAGGTTTTTTTCTATGTACAAGATAGCTTTTCTGATTTCAGGACGACTAATAGGCTGCTCAGACTCGACAAAGTCTGGTAATTGCTCATATGGTAGTTCTTCTGCTACTGAATCATTGAATGGGAAGAAATGCTCTACTAAGATCCGTAACACCTTTGTAGCACTATAAATTTGTTCAGCTGTTAAAACAGGCAAGGTCCGATATAAAGCACGGAGTTTAGTGTCATCATGCCAATCTGTCTGGGTGGGTAAAATCGGCTTGATTGTAGTATCCTCTGTTTTAGTTTGCCCTGCCATGATAAAGCCTAAAATAGCTCCCTCTTTCATAACGGGAACAGAGAAATCTATGAGTCCCATGTGACAACGATATGGGCAAGAAGATAGTTCTTTTGTAGCATCGAGTCCGCCATATAAATCACATTGATTACATCGCTTGGCATAAGCTGGATTACGCCTTACTACCTTACAGAAGGGGGAAAAGTTATATTCTTGAGATAACACTTTACCGCGATTATTGACGAAGATAGCCGCAATTTTTGTTATGTTTGTGAAATCTCGCATGATTTCGTTGATAAGTTTTGTATCTTCCCGAGTACAAATCATAGTGAAACCTCCAATCACAAATGTGCTAAGAGGTCTAGTAAGCTCACCGCTATAATCGCATTAATTGCTCTCTATTTTGTGGGCTTGCTCATAAACCTAAGAAAAGAAAAAAGTGATATACCACTTGAAATTCATATACTTATAACTCTGCGTTATTACTCATATATATTCTCCTATATATGTATGAGTATAACAGGATTGTGGCATTTTTGTAATAGAAAAAAATCGCATTTTTACGAATACACATAAAAAAAGATGTATGACAGAATTTTTTTATAATAAAGGTAGAAAAACCCTTATATTACATATATTTGGAAAAGGATTGAGCCCAATGGACAGTGATTGAATAGCGAGGCATGCTCTATAAAATTATATGGTGTACAGGGGATATTGCTGTATATATGAAAAAAATAAATGAAACGATAAAAAAAGCGATATAAGGCGAATTAAAACAATAACAGGAGAATGGCATAACATACAGCAACATACATTCCTGTACAAAGATACTTTCATTACACGTATGGAGGGTATTATGGTAACAACATGTGGATTAACTGAATTTGTAGGGACTAGTAAAACTGGTGATACTATAGGTCTCGTAATTGCTAATGTAGATCAACAAGTATTAGATGCAATGCAATTGAAGAAAAAATATCGTTCTATCGGTATTTTAGGGGCTCGTACTGGTGCAGGTCCTCATATTATGGCAGCTGATGAAGCAGTAAAAGCGACAAATACTGAAATCGTTAGCATTGAATTACCTCGCGATACTAAAGGTGGCGCAGGTCACGGTTCTCTTATCATCTTTGGTGGTGATGATGTATCCGATGTTAAACGCGCTATTGAAGTGGCATTAGCTGAAGTGGAACGCACCTTTGGCGATGTATACGCAAACGATGCTGGTCATCTTGAATTACAATATACCGCACGCGCTAGCCATGCAGTAAATGCAGCATTTGGTGCTCCTGAAGGTAAGCCTTTGGCCTTATTGTAGGTGCTCCAGCAGCTATTGGTGTAGTCATGGCCGATGTAGCTGTTAAATCTGCTAACGTAGATGTAATTGGATATGCATCTCCTTCTGCAGGCACAAGCAATTCTAACGAAGTTATTTTACAGATTTCTGGTGATTCAGGGGCTGTACGACAAGCAGTTATCTCTGCTCGTGAAGTAGGTAAAAAATTGCTAGGTACGATGGGTGACGAACCAGTGAACGGAGCCCCTTCCTATATCTAATCTGAAAGGATGGTATGCCCTATGAAATCAAAACGTTTCGAAGTTTTAAGCCAACGTCCTGTCAATCAGGATGGTTATGTAAAGGAATGGGTAGAGGAAGGTTTTATAGCCATGGAATCTCCTCAAGATCCAAAGCCTAGCCTCAAAATCGAAGGTGGTCGCATCGTTGAACTCGATGGTAAACGCCGCGAAGATTTTGATCTTATCGATACATTTATTGCAAACTACGGTATCGTTCTCGATGGTGCTGAACAAGCAATGGCAAAGGATTCAAAAGAGATTGCTAATATGATGCTTACACCATCAGTACCTCGTGAAGAAATCGTTAAGATTTGTAAATCTATTACTCCAGCGAAAATGTTGGAAGTTGTTTCTTCTATGAACGTTGTTGAAATGATGCAATGTATGCAAAAAATGCGTGCTCGTCGTACAATGGCTAACCAAGCCCATGTAACGAACGTAAACGATAATCCAGTGCAAATCGCGGCCGATGCTGCGGAAGGTGCGCTTCGTGGTTTCGCAGAAGAAGAAACAACAGTAGCCGTTGCTCGTTACGCACCACTTAATGCGATTAGCTTACTCGTAGGCTCTCAATGTGGTCGCCCAGGCGTATTGACTCAATGTTCCTTGGAAGAAGCAACAGAATTGGAACTTGGTATGCGCGGTTTTACAGCCTATGCAGAAACTATTTCCGTATATGGTACAGAAGACGTATTTACCGATGGTGATGACACACCGTGGTCTAAAGGCTTCTTAGCATCTGCTTATGCATCTCGTGGTCTTAAAATGCGCTTCACCTCTGGTACAGGTTCTGAAGTACAAATGGGCCAAGCAGAAGGCAAATCCATGTTGTATCTTGAAATCCGCTGCCTATACATCACAAAAGGCGCTGGCGTGCAAGGTATCCAAAATGGTTCTGTAAGCTGTATCGGTATTCCAGCAGCCGTACCTTCTGGTATCCGCGCTGTATTAGCAGAAAACCTTGTAGCAGCTATGCTCGACCTAGAATGTGCATCTAGTAATGACCAAACATTTAGTCATTCTGATTTGCGTAGAACAGCTCGTACATTGATGCAATTTGCACCTGGTACTGACTTCATTTGCTCTGGTTATAGTTCTACACCAAACTATGACAATATGTTTGCTGGTTCCAACTGGGATGCAGAGGACTATGATGACTGGACAGTTATCCAACGTGACCTCAAGGTAAATGGTGGACTTATCCCTGCTCGCGAAGAAGAAGTAGTAGAAGTTCGTAATAAAGCGGCTCGTGCACTACAAGCTTTGTTCAAAGCATTAGGTTTGCCTCCGATTACAGATCAAGAGGTAGAGGCTGCTACTTATGCGAATGGCTCTAAAGATATGCCTCCTCGCGACAAGGTTGCAGATATTAAGCGGCTCAAGATTTGTTGAATCGCGGTGTTACAGGTATTGACTTTGTAAAAGGCTTAGCTAAAGAAGGTCATCCTGATGTAGCACAAAGTATTTTGAATCTATTAAAACAAAAAATCTCCGGCGATTACTTACAAACATCGGCCATCTTTGACCGTGATTTCAATGTTATCTCCGCGATTAACAATAGAAATGACTATCAAGGTGTTGGCACAGGTTATCGTGTGGAAGGTGAAGATTGGGAACGCATTAAAGATATTCCAAACGCCATTGATCCACGGGATATATAAGGAGGTGTCATGATGGCTGAAATTAACAGAGATGTATTACGTTCTATTATCCTAGACGTTTTACAAGAAATGGGTGGTGTTCATGAAGCACCACAATTCAAGGCTAGTGCTGGTAAAAGCACAACACCAAGTGCGGCTCCTAGACATGAAGATCCAACTGGTGACGATAGCTGGCTCCAAACTGGTGGCCCTGCACAACCTGGTACAAGCGCAGATGAAGTGGTTATTGCTGTTGGTCCCTGCCTTTGGTCGTAGTCAACGACAAACTATTGTTGGTGTACCGCATCAAGAAGTAATTCGCCAATTAGTAGCTGGTATCGAAGAAGAAGGTTTAAAAGCTCGTGTGATTCGCGTATATCGTTCCTCTGACGTAGCGGCCGTAGCTGTTGAAGGCGATTCTATTTCTGGATCTGGTGTATGTATCGGTATTCAATCTAAAGGTACTACTTTGATTCACCAACGCGATTTACAACCACTTTCAAATTTGGAATTATTCCCTCAAGCACCTCTATTAACAGCTGAAACATACCGTGCTATCGGTAAAAATGCTGCTAAATATGCTAAGGGCGAATCCCCAACACCAGTACCAACATTGAACGATCAAATGGCTCGTCCAAAATACCAAGCATTATCTGCATTGCTTCATATCAAGGAAACTAAGCATGTAGTAAAAGGTAAGCCAGCTGATGAAGTTCGTGTCACTGTATAAGGAGGTTTACTATGGCTAACGAATTAGAAGCCTTAATTCGGCAGATCGTATCTGAAATAGAAGGGGCAAAGGGAAATACCACACAATACTCTGCGCCTCATACATCATCTACACCTAATACAACAGTTGTAGATAGGGTGGTTACCATCGAGGATTATCCGATTGCTAAAAAACATCCAGAATGGATTGATCTTGGTCAAGGTCGAGACTTAAGCCATATTACGATGGATAACGTAATGGCCGGACATATTACAATGGACGATTTAAAAATTTCTCCATCTATTTTGAAAGCTCAAGGTCAAATTGCTAAGGCTGGGGGCCGAGATCAAATTGAACTCAACTTCTCTCGCGCTGCAGAAATGACGAAGGTAAGTGATAAACGTTTACTTGAAATGTACAATGCACTTCGTCCATATCGTTCTTCGAAACAAGAACTGTTAGATATTGCTAGCGAACTTGATGGCCTAGGTGCTCCGATTTGTGCAAACTTTGTACGTGAAGCCGCAGAAAACTATGAGCGTCGTAAAAAATTAAAAGGTGATAATTAACCTATAGGAGATGTCATTATGAAACGAATTGTTGGCATCGATATAGGAAACTCGACAACAGAAGCGGCCTTGGCCGAAGTGCATAGCAATGGTGAGGTAAAGTTCTTGTCTTCTGCTATCGCTAGTACTACTGGTATTAAAGGAACACGCGAAATATCGTAGGTCTCATGGATGCCCTCAAGTCGCTAATCAGGTCTGCTAATCTTACACTACGAGATATTGACTTAGTTCGCATTAATGAGGCTACACCAGTTATCGGTGATGTAGCTATGGAGACCATTACAGAAACCATAATTACGGAATCGACCATGATAGGGCACAACCCTAAAACACCAGGTGGTTTAGGTCTTGGTGTAGGGTATACCGTTCCTATTGAGCAACTAATCGATAAGCCACAAGGTCAGCCATACATCGTGGTAGCTCCAAAGATTATCGATTTTGAATTGGTAGCACAGCTAATTAATGCGTACCGTAAGCGAGGTTATGATATTCGAGCTGCTATCCTTCAAGCCGATGATGGCGTACTCGTTAACAATCGATTAGATAACAAAATTCCTATCGTAGACGAGGTTGCGTATATCGACAAAATTCCAATGGGTATGCTCTCCGCCGTAGAGGTAGTAGAACCAGGACAAGTGGTATCACAATTATCTAATCCTTATGGGATTGCCACTGTATTTGAGCTTTCACCAGAGGAAACAAAGAATATTGTGCCTATCGCTCGAGCCCTTATTGGCAACCGATCTGCAGTCGTTATTAAAACACCTGCAGGGGACGTTAAAGAGCGGGTAATACCAGCGGGTTCCATCATTGTTATGGGGAATGATCGAACTGTATCCGTCGATGTATCTGCTGGGGCAGAGAGAATTATGGAAACCCTCGAATCTGTTCATCCTATCGATGATATCAGTGGTGAAGCAGGTACGAACGTAGGTGGCATGCTTGAAAAGGTTCGCCTTACAATGGCTCAATTGACGAATAAATCCCCGCAAAATGTATTCATCCAAGACTTGCTAGCCGTAGATGTAGCTGTTCCTATCAATGTAAAGGGTGGCCTTGCAGGTGAATTCTCTATGGAACAAGCCGTAGGCATTGCCTCCATGGTTAAGTCAGATCATCTACAAATGGAAATCATTGCAAAGCAGGTAGAAAAAGAGTTAGGCGTACCAGTTGAAATCGGTGGTGAAGAGGCTGAATCAGCTATTTTAGGGGCTTTGACTACACCGGGGACAGCAAAACCAATGGCCATACTCGATTTAGGGGCAGGTTCAACTGATGCATCCATCATTAACCAAGAAGGAAAAATTAAAGCCATTCATCTTGCTGGAGCGGGAAATATGGTAACTATGCTCATCAATTCTGAACTTGGGTTAGAGGATATGCATATTGCTGAGGCCATTAAGAGAGATCCATTAGCTCAGGTACTTAGCGTATATCACATTCGTCATGAAGATGGAACGGTGCAGTTCTTTAATGAACCACTTTCGGCAGCATTGTTTGGCCGCGTTGTTATCGTTACTCCTGATGGACTTGTTCCTGTAGAGCGAGATATTCCGCTAGAAACGATTAAAAGAGTTCGTCAAACCGCAAAGAAACGGGTATTTGTCACAAATTCCCTCCGCGCTTTGGCATCTGTTAGTCCTACTCATAATGTGCGAGATATACCATTCGTAGTTATCGTAGGTGGTTCTGCATTAGACTTTGAAATTCCTCAACTCGTAACTGATGCACTTTCACAATATGCATTAGTAGCGGGGCGAGGCAATATTCGAGGTGTTGAAGGGGCACGTAATGCTGTTGCAACAGGACTTGTCCTTTCCTATTCACGGAAGGGAGGCCTATGATGGATCAAAGCATCATCAGTAAGCCAACCATCTTGCTCTATACTACACCGTATATCGGTGAGGATGTATTAAGCCTGTTTTATATGGCATTGAGGAGGAAGGACTGCCCGTGGTAATCGAGGCCCATAGTGGTACTCACATGGATTTGGCTGATTTAGCATCTCGAAACTCAGCTTTGTCAGTAGGCATTGGTGTTGATGAGCAGGCTATTGTATTGACCTATAAAAATATACCAGCTCATCAGTTTATCTATCGCCTTACGGGCTATGCTCAATATCCAGATAGCTTGCGCACATTAGGTGTAAATGCAGCTCGCCTTGTAAAAGGTAATCCATTCGCTTCTGATGAACGATTGGAAGTGGCCTTTTAAACACAATGAAATTGAGAGGTGGTGCATATGGCTATTTATACGAAAACCGGTGATGCAGGTACAACGGCTCTCTTTGATGGCACTAGAGTACCTAAGAATTCACTTCGTGTGGACACATATGGAACCTTTGATGAATTAAATGCACAGGTTAGTGTTTGTGAGAAATTAGTTATTTCACAGGACAATAAACATGTGCTTCACACATTACAACATCAGCTATTCCGCTTATGTGCGGAGGTAGCAACACCTCATGTTGAACATCTTAGTGAAAGTAGTAATTTGATTTCACAACAAGATATAAGCGAATTGGAATACATGATCGATGACTATACGAAGCGTTTGCCACAGCAACATAGCTTTATATTAAGCGGTAATTACTTATCTGCCGCAGAGCTTCATGTAGCGCGCACTATATGTCGTCGAGGGGAACGATTACTCATTAGTTTAGGTGAGGTAGAACCAATTCGCGATGAGGTTCGAAAATTTATTAATCGATTATCTGATGCTCTTTATATCATGGCTCGCATGGAAGACTATGTGCAATTTGTAGAAACAATTGTAGAACGCGTAGCAGAACGTGTTAAGAACAATCATGCAGAAGTACTGGCAGAAACGAATCGGAGCTTATGGGATATGGAGCATACTACTGAAAATGGAGTTAGTTATATGGCAACTAGAACAAAGCTAGAACAAATTATGACGAAACTTTCACAAACCGCCTTGGACTATGCTCAGTCCATAGGCGTACCTATTGTTGTATCTATTGTGGATGCAAAAGGTGTATTAATGTATTTCCATCGTATGTCAGATGCATTGCTCATCAGCAACGATATCGCACAGGCAAAGGCGTACACAGCAGTGGCTCTCAAAGCGGCAACTCATGAAGTACATCAGAGTGCACAGCCTGATGGCGATCTATTCAACATTGAATCCATGGTAAATCGTAAAATCTGTACCTTTGGTGGAGGTTACCCAATCATCATCGATGGCGAAATTGTCGGTGGGTTTGGTATTAGCGGTGGTACCGTGGCAGAAGATATGGACATTGCATCTCATGCATTACAATCTTTGTTAACTCGATGAGGTGAAGACAATGGACGTAACGCAAATGTATATTAGTGAGTTTGTTGGTACTGCCGTTTTACTCGCATTTGGTAATAGTACAAATGCATCGATTTTGTTAAAGAAAACCATCGTTGGTATCTTTGGTACTAACTGGTTACACATTATTTTTGGATGGGCCTTTGCAGTAACCTTCGCTGTGTATATAGGAATTACACTAGGTGGACCTGGTCATTTGAACCCTGCCGTTACCTTTGCTCTTGCAGTAGCAGGTATCTTTCCATGGGAACAAGTAATTCCGATGTCTATCGCTCAAATTGCCGGCGCTTTTGTAGGTGCTACTATTGCAGCAGTATTCTATTATCCGCACTTCAAGGAAACAGGCCCTGATGAAGGTAACTGCGTGAGGTATCTTCGCGACTGGTCCAGCTATTGACCATAAACCTTGCAATTTGATGTCTGAAATCATTGCTACCTTTATGCTCATTCTAGCAATCCTTTGCTTGGGCAAGATGGCAGATGAGCTTAGCTCAGTGGTTATCGGTATCCTCATTGCATCCATCGGTATGTCCTTTGGTGCAACTACAGGTTATGCGTTAAATCCAGCTCGTGACTTCGGTCCTCGCCTGGCATATACTATTTTGCCTATTCCTAATAAGGGAACGGCGAATTGGCAATATGCATGGGTTCCATTTATTGGTCCATTGATTGGGGCTGGTTTTAGCAGTAGTATTTTTTAAATTAGTGGCACCTTAAGGAAATCTATATTGAAAGACTCGTATGTATGGTCCGTGTCACTATATGAACTATACATTTTTGTATTAGGAGGAGATTATATGGCCTTTCAAGAGGTAATTGATGCTAAACAACGCATCATCCAAGAATTTGTACCCGGAAAGCAGGTTACTATAGCGCATGTTATTGCTAATCCTAAGCCCGATTTGTTTAGAAAAATGGGGCTTGAAGAAAAAGGACGCAATGCCATTGGAATTCTTACAATCACACCTGGCGAAGGGACCATTATTGCAGCCGATATAGCAAGTAAGTCTGGTGACATTGAAATTGGTTTCATCGACAGATTTTCGGGAGCACTTCTCATAACGGGAGATGTATCTGCTGTTGAATCCGCATTGCAGAGCGTTATTGAAGGCTTGCAACGCATATTAGGATTCTTCCCAACGGATTTAACAAGATCCTAATGAAAGGGTAATTATGAGTACCGAAAAGAAAGAAAAACGCATCCTTCTCGTAGGGCGTAGCGGATGTGGTAAGACCACATTGGCAGATACGATTACTCATGGCTCTGCAACGTATCACAAAACACAAGCCATAACTCGAGTGGGTAATTTTATTGATACCCCTGGGGAATACATGGAAAATCCTAATTACTATCGAGGAATTATCTTGCATGCCTATGATGCGGATATAGTGATTTTTATGATTCCTGCAGGTGATGAAACAACAATTTTCCCACCTAGTTTTGGGAACTCTTTAAATCGAGAAGTTATCGGTGTTGTGTCAAAAGTTGATACGGGAAAAGATGTGGAGGCGCCTCGCCGCAATCTCAAGCTAGCGGGAGCTACTAAGATTTTTGAAATATCCGTTCACGATCAAGAATCGCTAGATCGTTTATGTGACTACATATACAGTTAGTTGAAAGAAGGTTTTTCCATGGACAGAGGTTTTTGAAGAACAACTTAATCAATTTATTTTTAAATAAGGCGATCATTCCAAAAGCTTAGGGTCTATGGGAACGATATTTCAAAAAGATGTGTCTTGCTTGGCAAGAAATTCGGCCTGAGATTCATGCACAACATATTATCTTTTCTGCAGATAACGGAATCTCCGTAGACGGACTAATCGGTTATAACTACGAAATTACTCGTAAACAATCTCAGAATATGATTGACGGTAAAAGCGCAGTTGCCAATTACTGTATCTTTAACCATATTCCTTATGAAGTAGTAGACGTTGGTATTGCGTGCCCTAAAGGTATCGGGATAGATCGAAAAGTTAGTCAAGGTACAAAAAATATTTTACATGGTGCCGCTATGAGCGGCGAAGAATTTGATTTAGCATACCAAGCTGGTTACAACCGCGTTATATACTATGCGGAATCGGGAATTAATCTATTTTCCTTTGGTGAAATGGGCGTTGGTAATACTACCACATCGGCAGCCGTGTTAAGCGGGCTTACAAAATTAGACCCACGGATAACTGTAGGACCTGGCTCTGGTCCCGATGACGAAGCGTATATGAATCAAAAACGTGAGTTTGTACGGACTGCCTTAGCGCATCATAAAGGGCATCTCAATACACCAAAGGATGTTATTAGTCGCGTTGGTGGTTTTGATATAGCCGCAATTACAGGTGCGATGGTAGCTTGTACAGATTTACATATCCCATTCGTTATCGATGGGTATATTACAGCGGTGGCAATGGCTTGTGCCACTCAAATGAATGGTGAAGCGCCATTGTATGGCATTCCATCTCACTACTCTCGTGAAGTAGGAATGGCCGCAGCATTAGCGTATGCAAATATACGTCTTGATGAGGTTCCCATCCATGGTCAAATGGCATTGGGTGAAGGTACAGGAGCTGTACTGATGGTACAACTACTTAAAACTGCACATTTTGCCTTTATGAACATAGGCACTATGGTGGAACTATTAGAAAAATAAATTGGTATTCTTTGTATTATGTTTTGTAAAAGGAGAGAAAACAGATGACACAAGAAGCATTAGGTATGGTGGAAACTAAGGGCTTAGTAGGCGCTATTGAAGCAGCTGATGCAATGCTTAAAGCAGCTAATGTGGAACTAGTGGGCAATGAAAAAATTGGCTCTGGTCTCGTTACTGTTATGGTTCGCGGTGATGTAGGTGCTGTAAAAGCTGCCGTAGATGCAGGTGCAGCTGCTGCGGAACGCGTAGGTGTTGTTATCTCTACTCATGTAATTCCAAGACCACATAAAGATGTAGAAGGTATTTTACCAACAAAGGGTGAATAATTATGGCCGATACTAAAAGTATGGTAGATGAGATTTTAAAGCGCGTATTGATGCGTATCGATAGTGCTGATTTAAGCAAAACTTCAGGCGCGACTAGTAATGCATCATGTGCTTCAGCACCTGTAAGTTCACCTGCTGTAAGTCAACTACAAACTTCTATGATTACTGAACACGTAGGTAGCACTACAACAGGCGATACAATTGGTCTAGTAATTGCCAATGTTGATAGTCAAGTATTGGAAGCTATGAAGCTCACTAAGTCATATCGGTCTATCGGTATCTTAGGATCACGTACTGGTGCAGGGCCGCAAATCATGGCCGCTGATGAAGCTGTAAAAGCAACAAATACAGAGATTGTGAGCATTGAACTTGCTAGAGACATGAAAGGTGGCGCTGGCTCTGGCTCCCTCATTATATTCGGAGGCGATGACGTATCCGATGTAAGACGTTCTGTAGAGGTAGCATTACGTGAATTAGAACGGACCTTTGGCGAAGTATATATGAATGAAGCAGGTCATGTGGAAATTCAATATACAGCTCGTGCAGGTGATGCCTTAGTAACGGCCTTTGGAACTCCAGAAGGTAAAGCTTTTGGCTTAATTGTCGGTGCACCAGCCGCTATCGGTGTAGTTATGGCTGATGCAGCTGTTAAATCAGCTAATGTAGACGTGGTAGGCTATCAATCACCATCGAGCTCATCTATGTCTAACGAAGTAATTTACAAATTTGTGGTGATTCAGGGGCTGTTAAACAAGCTGTTAAGGTAGCTAGAGAAGTAGGAATTACATTGCTTGGCACAATGGGTAGTGAGCCTAAAAATACAGGTGAGTCCTACATAATCTAATGTGTTGATCATTGGATTATAAACTTTAAATAACTGTAATCGTCATGATTAAATAGATGATACTTTCACAATGTGAATAGGAGGATTCATAATGGCAGAACTAAATGAACAAATGTTACGGGCTATCATTATGGACATAATGGATGAAGTGGGGATGCTCAAAGAGGAACCTGTTCAAGTTCAACCCAAAGAAGAACTTAAAGCAGAGCCTCAAGAGCCAGAGTTAAAAGATTTGATTCGTCAAATGTTGGTAGATATGCAACGTAACTAGCATTATAGGAATGCTTGAATCCAAAGAGCGAATCATCCAAGTATTAGACGGGAGGTGGCATGGTGAAAGAGTCACTAGGACTACTTGAGGTGGCTGGATTATTGGGAGCTATTAGCGCATCAGATGCAATGGTTAAAGCCGCCAATGTAAGGATAGTAGGCATTGAAAAGGCTAAAGGTTTTGGGTGGATGACTGTTAAAGTCGCTGGTGATGTAGCCGCGGTTGACGCAGCCGTTCAAACAGGAATTGCTATAACAAAGGGAATGAATCTATATGTAGCTCATAAGGTAATTCCTCGTCCAGCAGAAGGTCTTGTAGAAGCTTTTCAATGAAGACTTTAAGGAACAGTCGGCTAAAGTATCTGTTGAAATAGAACCAGTAAAAGCAGTAGTTAAAGAAGAATCTACAAAAGTAGTTAAAGATGATGCTAAAGATGGTTCAAAAGAAAACAGCAAAGCTGAAGGTGCTGAAGAGAAGAAGTCTTCTCTAGATGAAAAAGCTGTAAAAGTGTTGAATGAAATCGTTTCCACCATTATTGATCCAAAAGGATTCCAAGAAGGTAGTAACGAAAAAGCACCACCCAAAAAGCGCTAAAAAGAAATAAGTTAAAAAAAGTGTTTTTAAAGTAAGAAGAAATAAAGGAGATTATCATGAATAACGCATTAGGCATGGTAGAAACAAAAGGTTTAGTAGGTGCAATTGAAGCGGCTGACGCAATGGTAAAGGCAGCTAACGTTACATTAGAAGGCACTGAAAAAATCGGTTCTGGTCTTGTAACTGTAATGGTTCGCGGTGATGTTGGCGCTGTAAAAGCAGCAGTTGATGCAGGCTGTGCAGCAGCTCAAAAAGTTGGTGAAGTAGTATCTACTCATGTAATTCCACGCCCTCATAGCGACGTAGAATTAATCCTACCTAAGAAAGGATAATAGCTTATGGATCGGGAACAGATTCGTGCTATCGTACGAGAAGTAATCGAAGCCATGTTTGAATCGTCCATTCCCGTAGGTGTTAGCAATAAACATGTCCATCTATGTCAGGAGGACTGGAATATATTATTCCCTAATCAGTCTATCACTAAGAAAAGTGACTTAAGCAAACGGGAGAGTTTGCTTCCGAACAAACTGTTACCTTAGTGGGACCGAAAGGGGCAATCCAAAATGTGCGCGTTTTGGGGCCTCTTAGAAAACAGTCACAAGTGGAGGTATCTTTGACTGATGCTCGTACATTGGGTATAAAACCTCCTATTGTGCTATCTGGTCATTTGGAATCGGCCGTAGATATTACTCTATGCACCGAAAATGGTGAAGTTTCTAAATCTATTTGCATTGTTGCAAAGCGACATATTCATATGTCGCCTGAAGATGCAAAACGGCTTCATGTAAATGATGGCGATAGTGTAAGCGTAGAATTGCAAACACCTGAGCGCACCACTGTATTTAGTGACGTCATCGTTCGAGCCGTACCAGGGTTTGTTCTAGAACTTCACATTGATACAGATGAGGCAAATGCTGCTAATGTACAAGGTACAGTGATGGCGAGAATTGTACAGTAAAGTAGGTGATATGATGAAAGGTTTGAAAAAGGCAAATAATACCTTGCAAGAGTTCTCCGATCTTGTAGAGTCTAAACAAGTGAGCTCTCATAATCGAAAGAATTTGCGCGTAGGTATTGACCTTGGCACATCATCTATTGTCCTATCCGTAGTAAACGACAAAGGCAAACCTATATATGGTGCCTTTGAATATAATGAATCCATTCGAGATGGACTAGTTGTTGACTATGTGGGTGCTGTTACAATAACGCGTGCTTTAAAAGCTAAGGCAGAAGCAGCTTTGGACACAGAACTTGTATATGCTGCGGCAGCTGTACCACCTGGGACGATAGGCAAGAATAAAGATGTAGTCGGTCATGTACTAGAAAGTGCAGGTTTTGAAGTAACTTGTATCTTAGATGAACCTACAGCAGCTGCTAACGTGCTAGGAATCACTGATGGCGCTGTTATTGACGTCGGTGGTGGTACTACAGGCATAAGTATTTTAAAGGATGGCCGAGTTGTATATACCGTGGATGAGCCTACAGGCGGTACTCATATGAACCTCGTTATTAGCGGGGCCTATGGTATCTCTATTCCTGAGCAGAGGCTTATAAGCGCAATGAAGCAAATAAACGCGATGTATATGCAACGATACGGCCCGTAGTTGAAAAAATGGCAGCCATTTCTAAGCGCGCGTTGCAAGAGGGGGGCTATGAAAAGGGAACACCTATAGTAGTTGTGGGCGGTGCCTCTAATTTTGAGGAGTTTACAAAGACCTTCAGTCAATATATAGGATTACCTGTTCATAAGCCACTATATCCTGAATTTGTAACGCCCTTAGGGATTGCCATGGGAAGTGAGCCTTAATATGGATGCATTAGTTAAACTGGTGCTAGAACGCCTAGAAAAGCGTATGACATCCACTGCAACCTTTATGGTCACCGAGAACGCTTGTTATGATGAGCATATATTGTTGCAGAACCAACTCATTTCTTTCGCTGGTATAGATTATGGTCATATACGAGAGTTAATGAGCGATACATTGGTGCCTTGGGTAGCCTGTTTGCACCGTGCATTGGCCTATGACTGCGAGGTAACAATACGCCTAGCAGTTCCTGTAACCTCGTTGATGAATCCATCAGTCATTCTAGACTGGCCCATCAAATTTATAGATAAATTTGGACATCCTGTATATGCTTCCTCACAAGGATGGATAACAGCCTCTTTTGTTAGATCTTGTGAAAGTCAGTCTATTATCGTCATATATAGGGGACAACGGTTCACCATGGCTGCTCGAGATGAAATCGAGCGCTTAGGTATCACAATAATTGAAGGGAACGAGAAGTATGCAAGTCGGTAAAGTTGTGGGTAGTATCGTATCTACTCAAAAGCATGAATCTCTAAAGGGAATGAAACTGATGATGGTGGATATTCTCGACGGAGAACAAGAGTTGACGGGGCGCATAGAAATCGCCGTCGATACAGTATGTGCTGGTGAAGGTGAATATGTGCTTCTAACTCGAGGTTCATCGGCACGGCATATTTTCGAAGATGATAAAGGCACCGCAGTAGATTGTGCTATTGTGGGTATTATTGATAGTTTTGAAAAATAATTGTATAGGAAATAGCTGGTGCCAGAGTTAAACCTAGTTATTGTGTCACATCATGAATGTATCCTTGATTGTGTACACTGTTAGTTGACATGGTCATTGCATCAGCAATGCAACCTATATGGAGGTTCATGATGGAAAACAATACACAGTTGAAAGAAATGATCCGCTCCATGGTTATAGATGTATTACAGGGGCAAAAGCAAGAACCTGCCTCATCACAACCTATTAAACAAGCGCCTAGAGGTCAAGTTGAGCCAGGTGTATTTGATACGGTTGATGACGCAATTCAAGCAGCAAAAGCAGCGCAAGCTCGCTTTGAAGATTGCACCTTGGCAACCCGTGAAAAGGTAATAGCAGACATCCGTGCTGCTATGCGTCCACGAGTACAAGAGTTGGCTCAAAAAACCGTTGAAGAAACGGGGATGGGTCGCGTTGCAGATAAAGTACTGAAATTAAACCTTACACTCGATAAAACACCGGGCGTAGAAGATCTCGTTACAGAGTGTGAAACTGGTGATAATGGCATGACATTATACGAATTGTCTGCTTACGGTGTCATCGGTGCTATTACACCAAGTACAAATCCAGCGGAAACATTAATATGTAATACTATCGGCATGTTAGCAGCGGGGAATGCAGTATTCTTTAGCGTTCATCCTGGTGCTAAACATCTTAGTCGATTGTTAGTTAGTGAACTTAATCAAATCATCGCTAAATCGATTGGCATTGAAAATCTTATTGTTACACTTCGGGAGCCATCTATTGAGTCTGCTCAAGAGATGATGCTACATCCAGATGTGAGCCTATTGGTTGTTACTGGAGGTCCTGGCGTAGTAAAACAAGCGCTTCAAAGTGGTAAAAAGGTTATCGGTGCTGGTGCAGGCAATCCTCCGGCCTTTGTAGATGAAACAGCAGATATTAAAAAGGCTGCTCAAGATATTGTTCTCGGTGCCAGCCTAGATAATAATATTCTATGTATTGCTGAAAAGAGCGTTGTTGCTATGCGCCAAATCGAGCCACAGCTAATTCAAGAAATGGTAAAAGCAGGTTGTGTTCTCGTTGAAAATCAACAAGATATTCAACACCTAGTCGATTTAACAGTGTTACCGAATGGGACACCAAATAAAAAAATTTGTCGGTAAAAATGCAAGTGTCATTCTTGATGCGGCACATATTCCGTACAATGGTGATCCCCGGTTAATTATCATGCGGGCGCCTAAAAATCATCCCTTTGCGGTGATTGAAATGTTAATGCCTATATTGCCTGTTGTCACAGTAGATAGCTTTGAGGAAGGTCTCGATGTATGCTTGATGTTAGAAGCAGGCTTACATCATACGGCAACAATGCATTCCTTAAATATGGAACGCCTTAATCGGATGGCCCGCAAAATGAAAACTTCCATTTTTGTTAAAAATGGTCCATCCTATGCAGGGCTTGGTTTTAGCGGTGAAGGTACGACAACCTTTACAATTGCTACACCTACTGGGGAATCTACTACATCGGCTCGATGCTTTGCACGCCGTCGTAGATGTTGCTTAACAACAGGATTTAATATTCGATAGGTGGTGAGCATATGAATCAATGGACATTCCCAACCAAAATTTATGCAGGGGAAGATTCATTACAACGTCTTACAGAATTTAATAACGAATCTATCCTCATCATATGCGATCCATTTTTGAAGGACTCACCAAACCTTACGTATGTGATGAGCCTAATGGACAGTAGAAATAAGGTAACTATTTATACAGACGTAGTACCTGATCCGCCCATAACTCACGTAGTAAAAGGCATTGAGTTTATGGAAGGTATTAAACCAACTGTTATCATCGCCATAGGTGGAGGGTCCTGTATCGATATGAGTAAAGGGATAGCCTATTTTGGTCGTAAGCTAAAGCATATGGATATCAAATCCTTCATCGCCGTTCCTACCACAAGTGGAACAGGCTCTGAAGTAACAGCCTTTGCTGTTCTTACAGATAGCGAAACACAGATTAAATATCCTCTTGTCGATGATGCGGTATTACCAGATGAAGCTTTATTAACGCCATTATTTGTAAAAACATCGCCTCCCAATGTTACTGCTTTTAGCGGTATAGATGTTCTTGTTCATGCGCTTGAAGCCTATGTGGCAACGGCGGCAAATAATTTTACTGATGCGTTGGCACAGCAAGCAATTGAGCTTGTCTTTGAATACCTACCAAAATGTCATAAGCCAACAGCCACAGACCAAGATCGCATGTCAATGCACGAAGCATCATGCCTTGCAGGACTTTCCTTTAACAAGGCCGGCGTGGGTATCGTTCATGCCATGGCACATCAGTTGGGTGGGCAATTTCATGTACCTCATGGTCTAGCTAATAGTATGCTTTTGCCATATGTAATTGGCTTTAACTGCTCTCATAATCCAGCGGTAGCGGAGAAGTATGCCCGTTTATCTGCTAAACTTGGCTTTGCAGCCCATAATGCATCAGAGGTTGATAAATTAGCTGCTCTTATAGAGGCTATAGTTACATTGCAACATACATTAGACTGTCCAATGAACCTTACGGCCTTTGGTGTAGATAGATCTACATCAGAATCAAAGCTTGATCTTATGGCAGATAGAGCGTTAGAAGATATGTGCTATAGATTTAATCCATATCCTGCTAACCATGATGATCTAGTTGGCTTGTATAAAAAAGTGCTGTAAATCTATATAAAACCGATATTAACATAATGTTTTTGAAAAAGAGACTTTGATGATTTTATTGAAGTCTCTTTTTCTTATTTTTATATGACTGTTATCAGTTTATTTAAGTACTGGTAGATACATCTTTTTTATGTTAAAGTGTTATAATATTCTTTATATCCTATAGGAAATATGACGTTGCAATTTAAAAATTAGTTATATTCTTTATAACTCTTTGGAATATAAGGAAACTTAGATTTTTAGCTGCTTTTTGTTGTATAATATAGGTAGGATATTTAAAAATTTAGATATTTTTCGTGAAAGTATAATATCCTCATCTAATTTTTAGTTTTACAAGTTAGGTGTTTAGTACATCATATATGGTATTTTATGATGTGCTACTTTCACAAAAACGAGTATGATCGCTTAGGTGGTCATAAGGTTGTTAAAAAGAGAGGTATTTATGCAGCACATGCTACGCATGGGTATTGACGTGGGGTCTACAACGGTTAAAGTTGTACTATTGGACGAACACGATAATTATTTGTATAAGAAGTACGTACGCCATTATGCGAATATTTTGGACACAGTATATACCTTGCTTCAAGAGGCTCAAGTGGGCCATGAAGATGATCTAGTTCACGTATGTATTACTGGTTCTGGTGGTATGGCGATGGCCGAAAAGGTGCGCATTCCATTCGTACAAGAGGTTATTGCTGAAACGCGAGCTGTAAAAGCGCTCTATCCAGAAACAGATGTTATCATCGAACTTGGTGGTGAGGATGCGAAGGTTACTTACTTAGGCCAAACTGCAGAACACCGTATGAATGGTTCCTGTGCTGGTGGTACAGGTGCTTTCATAGACCAAATGGCGACCTTATTGCAAACTGATGCATCTGGTCTCAACCAATTGGCCATGAATTCTGATACAATTTACCCAATTGCGGCACGTTGTGGCGTGTTTGCAAAAACTGACGTTCAAGCCTTGTTAAATCAAGGGGCATCCCATGAAAACATTGCTAAATCTGTATTCCAAGCTATTGTAAACCAAACGATTGCAGGCCTCGCATGCGGCCATAAAATCGAAGGTAATGTGGCATTCCTTGGCGGTCCGTTGACATTCCTGTCCGAATTGCGCCAATGTTTCTGTGACACATTAGAGCTGGAAGAATCTCAACGCATCATCCCTGAGAATGGTGAATTGTTCATCGCTTTAGGGGCGGCATTGATGAAAGATGAATGCCGTGAGATTACAGTTGGTCAATTGACAAAGGAAATCGGTGCTCTTATCGGTATTCCTATGGAAGCTACAGACCGTGTAGATCCGCTATTTAAAAATGAACAAGAATTAGAAGAATTCCGAGCTCGTCATGCTAAGGCGGTAACGCCAAAGGCGAATATTGAGGATGCTCAAGGTCCTTGTTACCTTGGTATCGATGCTGGTTCCACTACTTTAAAAAGTAGTGCTCATCAACAGCAATAAGGAAATTATCTTCTCTCACTATGGTCCTAACCATGGTAAACCATTAGAAAAATCTCGTGAAATTATCGAGCAAATTTACACATTATTGCCTAAAAGGTGCGTATATTGCGCATTCTGGCGTAACTGGCTACGGCGAAGCCTTTCTTAAACGCGCTCTTGGCATCGATATTGGTGAAGTAGAAACGATGGCTCACTATCGTGCGGCCCGCTTCTTCTGCCCTGATGTATCCTTTATCCTGGACATCGGTGGTCAAGATATGAAATGCTGTAAGGTTCGCGATGGTTATATCGAAGATATCGTATTGAACGAAGCTTGCTCCTCTGGTTGCGGTTCCTTCATCGATACCTTCGCATCTGGTCTACGCATTCCTATCGACCAATTCGCGAAGGAAGGTTTGTTGGCAACCTTGCCAATCGACTTAGGTTCTCGTTGTACCGTATTCATGAACTCTAAGGTTAAGCAGGCTCAAAAAGAAGGGGCTACGGTACAAGATATCGCAGCAGGCCTTGCTTATTCTGTCATTAAAAATGCCCTTTACAAGGTTCTTAAGGTAAAAGATCCTAAAGAATTGGGCGATCATATCGTTGTACAAGGCGGTACATTCTACAACGAATCCGTTTTGCGTGCCTTCGAAAAATTGATGGGCGTAGAAGTAATTCGTCCTGACGTATCCGGCTTAATGGGTGCCTACGGTATGGCTCTTCTTGCGGCTGAAACGGCGGAAGAGTTGCAAAAGGGTAATAGTACATTGTTAGATAGCGAAGGCCTTAACTCCCTACAAGTTGCTACGACAATGCGCAATTGCGGACTTTGCTCCAACAACTGTATGCTGACAATCAACGCATTCTCCGATGGTCGTACCTATGTAACGGGTAACCGTTGTGACCGTGGTGCAGGTGGTATGATCCAAGAGGAACGCAAACCAGTTCCTAACTTGGTAGATGTAAAATTACGTCATTATTTCGACTATTACTTAAAGAAAAATATTCCAGAGTTTGAAGGTAAAATGCGCGTAGGTATTCCTCGCGTCCTCAACATGTACGAGGATTTCCCGTTCTGGTTTACATTCTTTAATACCTTGGGCTATGAAGTAATTCTTTCAGATTATACGACTAAGGATCAATACAACAAGGCTATCGATACGATTCCATCCGATACGGCTTGCTACCCTGCGAAGGCCGTACATGGTCATATTCGCGATTTAGCGAATGCACAGGTAGACTTTGTCTGGTACCCTTGTGTGCAACATGGCCCTAAGGAGTTTAGCCGCGACAACAACTACCACTGTCCGATGGTTATTTCCTATCCTGAGTTAATCAAAAATAACATGCAAGATGTACTAGGGGATACTCCATTCCATGCGCCATTCTTGCCGTTGGCTGATAAAAAATCTCTTGTTCCTGCCCTTGTGAAAGCATTGGACTTCTTGAATCTCAAGAAGAAAGATATTGCTAACGCTGTTGAAAAAAAGCGTGGGAAGAACAAGAAAATTGTAAGGCTTCTTACCGTGAAACGACGAAGAAAACCGTTTCTCGCCTTGTGGCAGAACAAATTCCAACCATCGTTTTAGCTGGCCGTCCATATCATTTAGACTCTGGTATTAACCACGGTATTCCTGAGCTCATCACATCTCTAGGGATGGCAGTTCTTACTGAAGATGGTGTAGCACCTCTCGGTAATGATATCAAGCATTTGCGCGTTGTAGACCAATGGTCCTACCATAGTCGTTTATACCGCGCTGCTGAATTTGTAAGTAGAACAGAAGGCTTCCAAATTGTAGAGCTTAACTCCTTTGGCTGTGGTCTCGATTCTATCGTAGCAGATCAGGTGAAAGATATACTTTCAGCAAACCACAAAATCCATACCTTACTCAAAATTGACGAAGGTACAAACCTCGGGGCCGTTACGATTCGTCTTCGTTCCTTACAATCTGTAATGGAACGTAGCTTGCGTCGTCATAATAACCCAGAGGCACCGGAAGAAGTGGTAGTAGAAGAATTACCAACTTACGATTACAATCGTGTGGTGTTCACTGAGGAAATGCGTAAAACCTATAAAATCTTGGTGCCACAAATGTCACCATTACATTTTAGCCTTTTAGAGCCAGTCCTCAAAAACGAAGGTTATGACTTTGAAATGTTGCCAGCACCTACGCGCGATGATATTGAAGTGGGCCTAAAATACATCAATAATGATGCATGTTACCCAGCAATCATCGTTGTAGGTCAGCTCATGGCGGCCTTGTTATCTGGTAAATATGACGTAGAAAAAACGGCCGTTATCATCTCTCAAACAGGTGGCGGCTGTCGTGCGACGAACTATATCGGTTACTTGCGTAAAGCGTTGATTGATGCAGGTATGAAACAAGTACCAATCCTATCCCTTAATGCGAGCGATATGGAACGTCAACCAGGCTTTAAATTGACTAAAGGCTTCTTACATCGCATGATTCAAGCCGTTGTATATGGTGATGCCCTTATGCAATGTGTATTGGCTACACGCCCATACGAAAAGAACCCTGGATCTACTGATGCATTATGTGATTACTGGCTTAAGAAGCTTCGTGAAAACATTATATCTGCAAGCCTTCGCCAGTACAATAAGTACATCAAAGAAATTATCCATGACTTTGATAACCTGCCAGTTAATAAAGACGTACAAAAACCTCGTGTTGGCGTAGTAGGGGAAATTTACGTTAAATTCCATCCTAGTGCGAACAACCATATCAATGAACTCATTGAAAAAGAAGGGGGCGAAGTCGTTACATCTGGCCTATTAGACTTCTTCTTGTACTGTGCTATGGACAGCACATATCGTGCAAAACACCTTGATGGTACATGGCTATCTGGCTTCTTTGGTACACTGGCGCGTGAAGCCCTTGAACTCTACCGCTTACCATACGCTAAAGCCGTAGCGGCATCTAAAAACTTTGATCCGCTACAACGTATGACAGAAGTAGCAAAAGAAGCAGCTCAATTCATCGGCCTTGGTAACCAATGCGGTGAAGGCTGGTTCCTCACAGGGGACATGATTGACCTCATCGAAAAAGGGGCCAAACAAATCGTATGCTTGCAACCATTCGGCTGCTTGCCAAACCACGTAACAGGTAAAGGCATGGTTAAAACACTATCTGCGGCCTACCCAGAAGTGCGCATCGCTGCTATCGATTACGATCCTGGATCCAGTGCGGTAAACCAAGCAAATCGATTGAAACTACTACTATCGACAATGTTTGAGTAAGAGCTCTGTTATATTTTCAATGGGGCCCCGTTACAATTGCATATCACTAGTATAGAAAAAACAAAGTCCTCTCTTGGCTCAGTACGTTGCTACGCTCCGTAAAATCGCTGCAGAGAGGACTTTGTTCTTTTCTATATACACCCGATATGAAGATGTCCCATTGAAAATATAACTAGTGCAGATGGTAGAAGGGAAAGGAGCTATTGTAAATAAGTTATAAGGTGCCTTACATTTTTATAATGGGGCCCGGATACAACTGCATATTATTAGTATAGAAAAAATACAGCCCTCTCTTAGCTCAGTACGTTGCTACGCTCCGTAAAATCGCTGCAGAGAGGGCTGTGTTCTTTTCCATACAATCAGTTGGACAGGTTTATTGTGCTTATGGTGTTTGTAGGGAACAGGAATTGATCTATTTTAGACATAAGTTATACAGCCCTACAATGGGACGTCTCTACAGGTAGTGTTAATATAAATAAGATACCCCTTTCCGAAGCGATTTTACGAAGCGTAGCGCCGTACTGAGCAAGGAAAGGGGTATCTTATTTATATACTAATATTATTCTGTTGTAGTGGGGCCCCATTGTAGGGCTCACACAAATGTTTAAAAGAGATTATTCTTTTTCAACCAAACCATATAAACACAATAAGGAAAGCACTGCACATACTAGCATTGTAATCCCCATAGGTACGCCTGTATGATCCCCACCTATACCAACGAGTGGAGATACAATACCTGCAGCAAACATACTAGCAAAGCCTAGTATGGCAGAGGCACTGCCTGCCATTTTTCCGTACTTGGTCATCGCCATGGAGAAGGAGGCAGAACCGAATAGGGATACTGTACATGCAGTAAAGAATAGGATTGTTGTTACAGGAATGAGAGACCATTCAAAAATCATGGCTACTAAGAATAGTAAAGAGCCGATTGTAAGTTGCCATAGACTGAATGTAAGTATTTGGCGAGATGTTATGACATTGCTTACTCGTCCGCTAATGGCACTGGCCAAGATAATGCCGCAGCTATTGATACCAAAGAGGTAACTAAATTCCTGAGCTGAAAGTTGGAAATATTTTGGTATACAAAGGATGAACCTGAGATATAGGCAAAGAAAGCGCCGAAAGCAAAGAATTGAATTAAAGATTGTCCTAGGAAACGTTTATCTTTGATCAGTGTAAAGTAGTTCTTTGTAGCCGTAGCAAGGCCGCCAGTAACGCGTTTTTCTTTTGGTAAGCTTTCACGGAAAAGAAGAGAGCCTACCAATAAAATAGCAGAGAATACTGCTAAGATAACAAAGATTACACGCCATGTAGCAAATAAGAGCAGTTGACCGCCTACTAAAGGTGCAATTACAGGTGCGAGGCCATTGACCATCATGAGCAAAGCAAATAGTTTAGTCAGTTCTTGACCAGATGCAAAGTCTCGAGCGATAGCTTTAGATATAACTACGCCTACAGATCCGGTTAAGCCTTGTAGAAATCGACCTAGTAATAGTATTTCGATACTAGGTGCATAGGCGCAGATAATGCTAGAGATAACGCAAAGTAGATTGCCTACTATAAGTGGCATTTTACGTCCCATAGTATCACTTATAGGGCCACCAAATAATTGACCTAAGGCAACACCAAAGGTCATAACACCAATGGTCATTTGAATATTAGATGCTGTTGTGTTCAGTTCGCCAGGCATAATTGGTAATGCTGGCAAATAAAGGTCTGTGGCGAGTGGGGTGATTGCCGTTAATAGACCGAGAAAAACTACCATGATAAAGGAGACCTTGGCAGAACTTTCCTGTGTCATAGACACCTCCTGTATTTAAAATAGGGAAAAAAAAGCCTGCGAATCGCACTTCGCAGACTGCATTTAATTTTTTCGTTTTAACAAGAAGTATTGTAACACGATTAAAATATAAATTCTATAGATTTTTTTGTAAAAAGTTTTTTTCTAGATAATATATAAATCTATTAAGCTTGAATATAAGCTTTTATAGATTTATATTAAAAATATTTTGATGTATAAGAAATAGCATGATAAATTAGGAGTGTTAATTATAAAATATGATATTAAATCTTTGAGTTTGATATATCGTGTTTTTATAGATTAAACTATAAAGGTTGATGAAATATGAGAATATCAATGTAATTGGTCATTTATCGTATATAGGAGTTTAGTATGAACAAATTGGTAAAAAAACTTTTAGTATTGGCAGCGGTTGCTGTTGTTGGTACTGCAACATTCACATCTGTAGAGGCTATTAGCTCTGATGAAGCAGTACAAAGCGCATTGGCTCGTGTTCCAGGTGCAACAATTGCAAACGTAACTGAGTTTAATCGTGACTACGATCATGGTCGCTTAGAGTATGAAGGGGAAATTCATTACAATGGTTATGAATATGACTTCGAAATCGATGCAGATACTGGTACTTTCACTAAATGGGAAGTAGAACGTAAATAGTATTAATAAAAACAGCTCATTTCTGAGCTGTTCTTTTTGTTTACCTTATTAGCAATATCTTAGAAGAAGATACTGTGAATTTGGTGGATGAAATGTTGACCGAAGAAGGAGATACAACCATGCATTACGATAAATACGATGAAGTATTTGAATGCAGTGTTCATGATAACGCTTGCTTCGATTTCATGCTCTAATTTATGAGCTTCATCAGCGCTAACTTCTTTGTGGTTTTCAAGGTATGCTTTCAAAGCAGGACCTACGGCACCAATAGAAATCGCAATGGATTGTGGAGACAACATTTTACCGATACCAGCTGCACCGGAGTTAACAGCTGCTAACCAGAAGCCAAGGTCTTCCCAATTTGTAGGGTCTAAGCCTTGAGCTGCTGCAATTTGAAGTGGACCAAACAATACGTTGGAGTTTGTACCGGAACCAGTCAAGAAGGCACCCAACGCACCTACGATAGGAGCGAATAGTGGGTACAAGGAACCTGTACCAGCAACCATTGCTTTCGCAATGTCTGCAGTCATACCAGAGTATGTCATCAATTTAGCTGTCATAACAACTGTGATGATTGTAAGGTATGTGAACTTCAAGTTTTTAACTGTGCTGCCCAATGTACCGAAGATTTCGCCAGCTTTTGCTTTTTGGATGAAACCACCAACAATACCAGCGATGAAGATCATGATACCAGGAGTTGCAATCCATACGAATGTGTAAGGTTTTGCACCAGGACCTTGGTAAATAGGTACAGATGTTTTAATGGACGCAAGAGGACCATTGATTGCAGGGAACAATTTGGAAGTTAATAACAATAATACGAAAATTAAGATGAATGGCATAGCCGCTACAAGGCCCTCACCACCGGAAACTTTAGGAGCTTCACCAGTTTGTTTAACTGCGTATTCAGGATCATTAGGAGGCATAACTTTTGCACAGCCAATGATAACTGCCATGATAACGATGGATGCAGAGATTACGGATAATTCTGGACCCATTACGGCGTTGATTACGATTTCAGGAACAGCTAATGCTAAACCGGAAAGTAATGTTACAAGGAATACGCCTTTTAACGCTTTAACGCCGCCGCCGATGATCATAACAACGAAGAATGGTGCGATAAGGTTAAGTAAGAATAATTGTACAGAAATGAATGTACCTAAATGACTTGGGTCAAGGCTTGTTAAGGATGCCAATGTAGTTGTTGGAATACCAATGGAACCGAATGTTGTTGGTACGGAGTTTGCAACGAGACATGCGATGATAGATTTTAGTGGGTCGAAACCTACGGCAACCATCATAGCAGCTGGAATTGCAACGGCAGTACCAAAGCCAGCCATACCTTCCATGAAGGCACCAAAGCCCCATGCAAGTAACAATGCAAGTACACGAGTATCAGATGTTACAGAAGAAAGCATTGTTTTAATAGTTTCCATTGCTTTCGTGTATACTACCAAGTTATAAACAAAGATAGCAGCTGTAATAACTAATAGGATTGGCCAGATTGCCAAAGCAGCACCTTCAAGGGCACCAGTGACCATAATAAATGGGTCAGATTGGAATGCTGTAATAGCGATGATGAAAGAACCGATTGCCGCAACACTTGTTGCTTGCCATGCTGGTAATTTCAAGATGGATAACGCTACGATCAACCAAATGATTGGAGATAGCGCTAATAGAACGGTGATAGCACTCATTTCTAAGATCATCCTTTCAAGAAAAACAAAAATATATGCTCAACAGGACGATGTAGTTTAATCAAATAAATTGATGAGTAAATCGCTATTGTATTAAGTTGTAAAAAGTTCAGTTAAAATGTAAAGTTACAATAAAATAACAGATATACTTATCGCAAAAATTGATATAGTACTTAAAAATTTTTTTAACCTCATAAGTTATGAGGTTAGAAATATAAGAGAGGGGACATAAACAGTGTTTATGTCCCCTTCTGTACTAACTACAAGTCCTTGTTAGGGCCATTACTAAGTTCAGGTATTAGTAGTTACCTTTGAACATTGTAGCAGGAGCTTCTGGTACATAATCGCCGAAGTAGGATTTGAAGTCAAGGTCTAATTCGTTGCAAAGATCTTGAACTTCAAGCATTGTACCGTTAAGTACAGGGATGCCTTCAGCTTTAACTTTTTCAACGGATTCATGTTCTTTTTCACCATGAGTGTAGATGCGGTCTTGACCAGCAGCTTTAGGAGCTTCACGTAATTCTTGTAAGAATTGGGAGAAGTGTTTTTGATTTCAGCTGGGTCGCCGAAGAATTCAGGGTTGATAGCCATGAAGCCGTGGCAGATGTTGGATTTACCGCCAACCATACATTTGTTGGAAGTACCGCCTTGAGACAAGATGGAGGAGAATAATTCAGCAATCATGCCGTTACCATAACCTTTGTGGCCGCCAAGAACTTCTGTAGCACCACCTAAAGGAAGGATACCGCCGCCTTCATGACGGGAGATGTTGCCCAATACTTCAGCTGCATCAGTGGAAGGAACGCCGTCTTTATTAACAGCCCAGCCATCTGGAGTAGCTTTGCCCATTTTGTTGTACATTTCAAGTTTACCACGAGTTACTACTGTAGTGGAGCAATCGAAGAAGAAGTCAACAGGATCAGCAGGTACAGTCCAAGCGATAGGGTTGGAACCAAGCATAGCTTGACGAGCGTATGTAGGAACCATGATTGCTTCGGAGTTTGTACAAGAGAAACCGATTAAGCCTTGGTCGGATGCCATTTTAGCATAGTAACCAGCGATACCATAGTGGTTGGAGTTACGTACGGATACGATACCAACACCGGATTTTTTAGCTTTTTCGATAGCCATTTCCATAGCTTTGTGGCCCAATAATTGACCCATGCCGTCATGACCGTCGATAACTGCGGAGATTGGAGTTTCTTTTACGATTTCAGGTTTTGCGTCGATTTTGATCAAGCCATTAGTGATACCTTTGTGGTAACGAACCATACGTTGCATACCATGGCTTTGAATACCGAACAAGTCGGAAGTCAAAAGTACGTCTTGGATGATGTCAGCTTCTTTTTCGGAGAAACCGAATTTTTGGAAAGCGTCCATGCTCAATTTTTTTAGTGTTTCATAAGGGAATAACACAGTGTTTTTTGCGTCTGCCATCGTTAAAACCTCTTTTCAGAAAATATGTACCTGATATAGCAACTACATTCTAAAAGAATCATGAAATTAATATGACTCTAAGGGTAGTTCTATATCCTCTCAAATGACAATGTCAGTATAGCACAGAAATTTGTGAGATTGAATAGTCTTGCACTCTGAATGACATTACTAAATACGCATACGTACGGGTGATTTAAATCACATATTCTATAGTGTATATGTGAAAAAGCCGATTATACCTTAAACTACATGGTTATGACTTTTTAGTCATTATTGCATGATTTTTTTATAGATTAATAGTATTTTTTTATAGGCCTTATTAGTATAACTGTTTAGCTTTCTAGAAAGAATGATAATGGATAGATATCGATAAAACTTGAAATGTTAAGGTCTATATATCAAAAATAATTAATGAGGTCATAAATTGAATGTGATAACTGAATGTATTGATATACAGAAAAATCCTTCGTTTTTCATGTTTTTTAAAAATTAAAAAGGTGTGCAAAAAGGTTACACATATACAAGTCATACTGTAATATAATATAAATATACATCCTATAGTTTATCCTATAGTTTATATGATTTATAAGCGAGGTGCTTATCTTGAAAGAATATAAGTCTGTCTGTCCCTATGATTGCCCAGACGCATGTGGGCTAATTGTAAGTGTTGAAAATAATAAGGTAGTATCTGTGCGCGGTAATAAGGATCATGCTTTTACCCGAGGCACATTATGTCCTAAAATGGTGCATTACGAAAAGGTTATCCATTCTCCATTGCGTTTAGAATACCCTATGAAGCGTATTGGTAAAAAAGGTGTTGGTGAAGACCAATATGTACGTATTAGTTGGGATGAGGCGCTAGATACAATAGTAAATAATTTCAAGCACACTATAGATACTTATGGTAGTGAAAGTATTTTACGTTATTCCTACGCCGGAACAATGGGTGTTATTCAAAGCCCCGCAGCGGACTACTTCTTTCGTCGTATAGGTGCTACCAATCAAGATAGAGGCATTTGCTCGCCTGCGAAACAAGCGGGTTTTCGCTCTGTTTATGGTGATACGTTGGCTGTTAAACCGCAAGAGGCACAGCATAGTGATTTAATTGTGTTATGGGGCATAAATGCAACAGCTACAGACGTTCATATCTTACATGATGTAAATATTGCTAAAAAGAATGGGGCTCGAGTTTGGATTATTGATACCCATAAAACATATACCTTTAGTCAGGCTCACGAACAGCTTATGGTGAAACCCGGTAGTGATGGGGCGCTAGCATTAGGTATGCTTCATATCATTCATCGTGATGGCTTAGCAGATTTAGAATTTATTAATCAACATGTACAAGGGTATGATCAGCTGGTAGAACAAACGTTAATTGACTTCACACCAGAGAAAGCGTCTGAAATATGTGGTGTTTCTGTAAAGCGCATGACTGAGTTTGCTCATGCTTATGCTAAAGCTAAGGCTCCATTTATTCGTCTTGGTAGCGGGTTGTCTCGCTACGGCAATGGCGCTATGACTTGTCGTGCTATTAATGCTTTGCCGGCTGTTGTGGGAGCGTGGCAGCACCTTGGTGGTGGTCTTTTATCAAGTGCTAGTGGTAGTAAATTCGTCGGTAAAGATGTGATGCAACAGGCTCATGTTCATGCCCCTGCAAAGCGATTAATGCCCATGATAAAATTAGGTGAAATGCTTACAAGTCCATCAGGAACAGCAGTACATAGTTTATATGTGTTCTCTAGTAATCCTGCTATAACTGCACCAGATCAAAATATTGTACGAAAAGGTTTGATGCGCGATGACTTATTTACTGTGGTACATGAGCGTTTCTTTACGGATACTTGTAAGTATGCTGATATTATCTTGCTGCCACAACATCTGTAGAGCATGATGATATTTACAATTCTTATGGTCACTATACGATTGGTACGGGTTATAAATTGATTGAACCAATCGGTGAATCTCGCTCCAATTGGCAAGTCATTGCAGAATTAGCGAAGCGAATGGGCTTAAATGATGAGTTCTTTAACCTTAGCGAGCGAGAACTGATAGACCAAATCGTGCGCACTTCTAATCGTATATCTAAAGAAGACCAAGATTTGATTCTTAGTGGTGAACCGGTAGAGATGACTATGCCTGAAAATTATAAGATGAACTTTAAAACACCATCTGGCAAAATTGAGCTTTATAATCCTCACGATGTAGAGCCACTCATTCGATATATGCCACCATATGGTGATAATGCGCCGTTCTGGCTTATCAATGGTAACGATATTCGTATTTTAGATTCTAGCTTTTGCGAGTTAGACTTTGATGACTCAGAATTGATGAAACTTCGTATCCATCCAGAAGATGCAAAAGTGTATAACATAAACGATGGTGCTGAGGTAGAAATCTATAACGATCGTGGCAGTGTAAAAAAATTAAAGCATACTACGATAATGAAGTACAGAGAGGAACATTGGTAACACTAGGTGTATGGTGGCAATCTCAATCGAGTGATCCTCACGTGGCAATTAATGCGCTTACCGCAGCTCGTCCCACAGATCAAGGGTGGGGTAGTACCTTCTATGATGTGCAAGTTCATATAAGAAACCTTTCATAGATAATAGTTTATTACTATATGATGAACGAATATGTATAAGATGTGTGATGTCACATGCTTTTTACAGCTATATTTAAAAAAATAAATCCTTTTACTTATAGGAATAATATTATACGGATATAGAATAGTTAGAATGTTTTTTTCTTGTATACCAAACCCCCTTTGGATTATAATAGTAACATTATTTTTTTATAACCTAAAGGGGGTTACATTTATGAATGGTAACGACAATTTGTCGACCCGTGCCTATTTGGCCATAGGCATGATGTTATTCGCCCTATTCTTTGGGGCAGGGAATTTGATCTTCCCAGCGGCCTTGGGTCAACAAGCTGGTAGTAATGTAGGTTGGGCTTTGCTCGGCTTCGTATTAACCGGTGTAGGCCTTCCACTTTTAGGTGTTGCAGCGATGGGTTACTCCTCCTGTAAAGACGTTGAAGAACTTGCAAGCCGTGTTCATCCGATTTATGGCTTGTTGTACACAATTTCTCTTTACTTGAGTATCGGTCCAATGTTTGCGACGCCGCGTACTGGTACTGTAGCTTATGAAATCGCAATTAAACCTTTTGCTGAAGGTTTAAGCATGAATATGGAACCAATTTTCTTGGCATTATTCTTTGGTATTTCTTTGTGGTTATCCATTAGCCCTCAAAAGCTTGTTAATCGTATCGGTAATATTTTGACACCAGCTTTGCTTCTTGTAATTCTGTTGTTAATTGTTAAATCCTTTATTACTCCACTTGGTGGTTATGCGGTGCCACAACCGGCATATGGTGATGCACCAACGGCTGTGTTGCAAGGTTTCTTGGATGGTTATAATACGATGGATGCGTTGGCTTCCGTAGTATTTGCTATTCTTGTAATCGACTTTGTACGTCTTAGCGGCGCTACATCTCGTGCGGTTATTACAAAAACAGTAATGGAAGTAGGCGCTATTGCGGTAGCTCTTCTTGGTATTGTTTATGTATTTATTGCTAACATCGGTGCTACTAGTGTTGAACGCTTTGGTTTGTTCGATACAGGTGCTCCTGTGTTGTCCGTAAGTGCGAACTACTTGTTCGGTGGATTCGGTCAAATTATCTTGGCTATCATCGTTCTTCTAGCTTGCTTGTCTACAAGTATTGGTCTTATCACTTCTTGTGGTACGTACTTCCACAAGTTGACACCGAAAATTAGCTATAAATTATACGTAGTAATCTTCTCTGTAGCGGCATTTGCCCTTAGTATGTTCGGTTTGAAAACAATCATCAGTGCAGCAATTCCAGTGTTGATGCTCTTGTATCCGTTGACTATCGTAATCATCTTGTTGGCTCTTCTTCATAATGTATTCGGTGGTCGTCGTTGCGTATACGCATGGACAATGGCTTTCACAATGATCTCTGCTCTTATGACTGGTCTTGAAACGGCTGGTATTGCACCTGCTACATTGGAACAGCTCTTTACTCAATACATTCCATTCCAGGCTGCTGGCATGGGTTGGGTGAGCTTTGCGGTATTAGGCTTCGTTGTAGGTCTTATCCATAAAGGTCTTGTGTCCGAAAATAAATAATAACAGTAAAGGTTCTATGCTTTCAGCTTTCTTGAAAGTATAGAACCTTTTTTTGTGACATAAAAGTTGCCCTATGAAATTGCTTTTATAGGTAGGAGTTTCTATAATACATATATAGTATTTAAAGGAGATTTTTATGCGCAGTACTCATTGTTTACCAAGTTATAGTTTTGGCGGTCACGATGTATTCGACGCCATTCCACATTTTACAAAATTATACGGCCATACAGTAGCCATTATAGGTGGTGAAACGGCCCTGTCTAAGGCAATGCCTCACCTTCAGCCAGTATTAGATAAAGCAGGCATCAAGGTATTGGATATCATTCATTTTGGTGGTGAATGTACCTTTGCTCGAGGCAAGGAAATTGCCGCTATGGATTCTGTGAAAGCTGCAGATTTTCTATTTGCTGTAGGCGGTGGCAAGGCTATCGATACGGTGAAAGTAGTAGCCGTAGAGTTAGATGATAAACCATTTTTTACCATTCCTACCATTGCATCTACTTGTGCCGCAACGTCTGAAGCGGCAGCCGTATATACGGCAGATCATAATTTTGATGGCATTTCTTTTGTGAACCATCCTCCGGTACATTGCTTTATCGACGCAGATATCCTCGTAGAGGCGCCAAGCCGATACTTATGGGCTGGCATGGGCGATACTATCGCCAAGCATTACGAAACATTGATGTCTGCCCGTAATCGTGAGCAAGTGTACAATACGCAATTAGGGCTCGTGTTATCCTCAATGTGTAGTGAACCAATCTTTGAGCATGGTTTACAGGCCTATAAGGATAACAAGAACAAACACCGTAGCGAAGCCTTTGATTTGATGGTGATGACCGTAATCTTTACGACAGGTATCGTATCTGGCTGTATGCCTGGCGATTATAACAGCATTATTGCTCATGCTATTTGCTACGGTTGTGCTACGAATGAAGAGACAGAAAAGCATCATTTACATGGCGAAATGGTGGCTTATGGTTTGTTAATTCTCTTTATTGTAGATAAGCAACTAGACGAATTAAACCGCTGGTTGCCTGTATATCGTGCAATCGGCTGGCCTACGAAACTTTCACAGTTGGGACTCGATGAATCTCATATACCACAAATTGTGGAGAAAGCCGTATCTGTTCGCGATGTAGTAGTATCACCATATGAAATTACTACTGACATGTTGGCGGATGCCATTCGTTATATGGAAACTATAGAATGTTAATTGCTAGATTATCGTGAATTTACCCTTTAATAGTTATATAATATAGTTAGAGTATTTTTACGTTTTTAATATCCCATTAGTTTGTAACTAGTTGGTTTATGATTAATTCAGGGCTATATTTTTTTATCAATATTGTTAGGTAATAATGTGTTGATAACGGATATTTAGATACATTAAGTCTAGTAAAAATTAACTACTGTTTAGATTGATATAAAGAGGGTCTTCATGAGTGATATTGTAAAAGGTGGTTTATATCGCCATTTTAAGGGTATGTATTATTACGTATTAGACGTAGCGACTCATTCGGAAACAGGTGAGAAATTTGTAGTATATCAAAAGCTCTATGATAAACGCGACATGTACATACGTCCATTAGAGATGTTTATTAGCGATGTGGATCGGGAAAAATATCCTGATGTAGAGCAAAAAGAGCGGTTTAAGTTGATGAGTGGACGTGACTAGGAGGGCCTGTGGAGCAGAAGTTTTTCTTTTTCGATATTGATAACACCCTAGCTGTATGGCCTGAAGGTAAAATTCCTGACAGTGCTCAATACTGCTTGGATGAATTAAAGCGACGTGGTCATCGCGTAGCCTTAGCGACGGGACGTATCCAAGTAGATGCTAAACGCTTTGCGGAACAAGCAGGGCTTACCGATTTTGTAGCGGATGGTGGTCATAGTATTACTGTCAATAATGAATTGGTGTCCATGATTGGTATGGATCGCGATGCGTGTATTAAATATTTAGAGTACTTAGAGTCTCATAATATTCCTTGGGCTGTTACGGACCGCAATAAATTAGGTCGCATTACACCCTACAAGGAAATCTTGGAGTGGAATCCAAATTGGGATGTATTTAAAACGACCGTAGATCCTGATTTTGACTTTCATAATGTTGAAGAGTTTTATAAGATTTATGTATTCTTTAAAGAAGGGGAAGAAGAGGAGAAAGATATTGAACATATGACGCACAAGTTGATTCGCTATGGCGACGGCTGTGTTTTGTATGAACCTATGGAAAAGGCCTTAGGTATTCGCAATATGCTTGAGCACTTTGGCATGAAAGCAAATCAAGCTGTTGTATTTGGCGATGGTTATAATGATTTATCCATGTTTAGACCTGAATGGCTGAATATTGCCATGGGGAATGCGCGCCCTGAATTAAAAGCAAAAGCGGACTATATTACTACAGACTGTGATAAGGACGGCATTTATAATGCGTGTAAACATTTTAAGTGGATCGACTGATGTATAGTTAATTCCCTTAATTAAAGTAAGATTTACATAAATGTTTAATTAAAGTAGCTGTAGCTACGAAATTAGTGTAGCATAATTAGTATAATGCATTTAGTTCTATACTCGTGTGTAAATAGGAGAGAGAAGTCATGAACAACAAACGTAGATTATTTTCCACTGTACTTTGTGTAGCCGCTTTGACTGCAGGCTTATTTGTATCTGGTTGCGGTAGTGATAAAGCGGGCGGCATTGGTTCCGTAGTATCCTCCGTAGTTGATGGTGGCGATGAAAAAGCTGCTGCAAAGCTTAATACACTTATCGATGCAACTAATCGCTTCAACAGTGACAATGCATCATTTGCTCAATTCCAAGCAGAAGGTTTGGCTAAATTAAAAGGTGGCTTCGCAGAAGGTGCTATTACTAACCAACCTCACTTTGACAGATTACAAGCTGATTTAGAAAAAGCTAAAAAAGAAGGTTCTACATTCAAAGAAGTTGATGCAGAACGCGACAACGTATTGAATATTCTTAATGAATTAGTGCCAGTATATAAAGATTTGACTGCTTATGATGACTCTAAAGCTTACATGAACGATGGCGGCGCTAAAGGTAAAGAACTTGCTGCTAAATACGTAGCGGCAGTAGAAAAATTCGATGCTGCTTATGCGAAGTTTAACGAAACTCTAAATAAAGTTAATGCGGAACAAAGCAAAAAACAAATCGAAAAAAATTGAAAAAAAGACGGTAAAAAAAGGTTACGCAGCAGCAATGGAATCTACGCTTCGCTTAACTACTCTTGTAGATAACTTGGAAAAAGCTCCTCAAAAAGCTGATAAAGCAGCTGTAGAAAAAGAGCTTTCCGAAATCGAAGCATTGCTTAAGAGCATAAACAACGACCGTGGTCAAGTGCTTGCTGATCGTTACAATTCCGTAGTCGGTGATGTACGTCAAGTGCTAGCTGATCCAAGCGACAACAACCTTAACAACATGATTGAAGGTTTCAATGGTTATATTGATACGTATAACAGCACAACTCCAGACCAATTCGACGCTAAATAATTAAATAGCTAACGAGTACGTAAGGGTAAAAAAACAGAGCTCCTTTGGGAGCTCTGTTTTTTTGGTTAATTCTATTTTAAATCGCTTACATCGTAACCGCGTTGGATCATGTTTTGGCGAACTTCTTCCATCATAGGCGTACGGAATTTCAACCAGTACATAATAGCGCCAGGAATGCCACTAAAGAGTAGGAAAATAACAAAATACATTGTTTTTTTACTGCATTAAAGGTATTACGTAGTACCTTTTCTGTAGTTTGTTCACGACGTAGAGAACGACGCATAATGGCACGAACCATTAAGATTAAGAAGAACGTAAAAATACAACTAAAAATGGTGTAGAAGAAAATAAAGGTCAAGAGTGATAAAAATATCGTCCATAGTTTCTTTCCTTTAACAATAACTATAGCAGCATAATGATTATCAGTAATAAAGTATTCTCTCTCATATATGGCCGCATAAAAAAATAAGTACATAACGAATTATATACATTGTTTTTGAGAGTTGCGGTCAAGTATATTGGCTATAATTTGCAAAATTGGAATATTATCGTATTAAAAATATGTTTATTTGCATTTTTTGCATGGAGGCGTAATGAAATTCACCCTTAATTCATGGGAAATCGTTTTATAAGTTGGTATAATAAAAAGATGATTATACTGTTATGTTTGTATAGGAGAATGATTATGAGCTCTAAACGTAAGTTAATTTCCACCTTAATGTGTGTAGGTGCTTTTAACAGCAGGTTTATTCGTTTCTGGTTGCGGCAGTGATAAGGCAGCTGATAAAGTGTCCTCTGCAGTATCTTCTGTTACAGACTCTAAGTCTGACGAAAAACTAAATAAGGCTTTTGATGAACTGATTAAAACAACAAATGATTTTTAATGGAAACAACGTAACTTGGGGCCAACAACATGCTGAAAACCTTGCTAAATTGAAAGCTGGTTTCGATGAGCATGCTATTAACACACAACCTAAATATGATAGCCTACAAAATGGTTTGAAGAAAAGTAAAGAAATAGGCAATACATACAAAGAAGTTGATACCGAGCGCGATAATGTATTAGCTGCATTGGATGAATTAGTGCCGATTTCTAAAGAACTTGCGGCTTATAGTGACTCTAAGGCTTATCTAAACGATGGCAAGGCTAAGGGTAATGAGCTAGCAGCTAAATACGTAGCAGCTGTAGAAAAATTCAATGCTGCTTATGGTAAATTAGGCGATGCAGTAAAAGCAGCAAATAAAGAGCAAACTAAAAAGAATCTTGAAAAAATGAAAAAAGATGGCTACAAAAACTATGCTGCAGCAATGGAAGCGACTCTTCGTTTAACAGATTTAGTTGATAAAGTAGAAGCGACACAAAGCAATCCTGATAAAGCTGCTATCGAAAAAGAAATGGGCGAAATTCAAGGCTTGATTAATGGTATTGACTCTACTGATTCTGCAAAAGAATCTTTATCTCGTAACTTAAACGATACTATTGGTGCTATTCGTCAAGTAATGGTTGATCCTAACGATAAATATCAAGATCGCAATCTTAATCGTATGATTCAACAATATAATAGTTACATTGATTCTTATAACCGCACTAAACCGGATGCTTTGGACGGTAAGAAAAAAATAATATTAGTTTTTATAAGAGAGCCTCTCGTTTTACGAGAGACTCTCTTTATAGTATGAAGTGTATAGTTTTTAATGGCAGTATATACTTCTCCATAATAATGATTTGTAAAAATAAAAAAACTAATTTGTATATGAGGAGAGCCAATGAAACGGTTCGTAAAATTATTTGGTATTTTTTTACGTTATTAATGTCTTTGTTGCTCATTACCGGTTGCGGTAGATATCAAGCTTTTAAATCCGTGTTAGATGAAATTATTTATAAAGGCACTACCTATGTAGATAATCCTACCGATGCTAGTGTTACTTTTACATTGGATGGCACAAGTTATACTGTGGATGCCCATAGCGTGAAGGAAATCGACTTGAAAGAGGGGGCTCATACACTCGTTACGCCGAAAGGTGAAACAAAAACCTTTACGGTTTCTCAATATGATATGAAGTCCATTTTGAATCCGACAGAAACGACATATGCTATTTGGTATGTTCAATATGGGGAAGGCAAGGTTGGCAATGTTCAACATGGCGAAGTAACCACATCTATTGGAGATGATGTATACGTAGGTCCTATGACGACCCGTTCTGATATTTATATAGCTCGTCGTGGGAAATATCCATTCCGTTATGGTCTTGATGAGACTTTTGAAGAAGTAGTTTATGTCAATGAACGAGATCCTAACGAGAAGGGGAATCCCGATGCATTGGTATTCGGAAAAATTTATCGACCAAAGGAATTTAAGGAAGCGTATCCTAAGTTATATAAAGAGTATTTAGGGGAATAAACTGTTTAAATAAGTAGTTTATTTATTATCTATTTATATGTTATGAGTACAATCTTTTTTGTGTTAAGGAGATAATTATGAATAAGAAATTGTGGGCTCGTTGCTTGATGGCCGGTGTATTATCTATGAGTTTATTCGTTGTAGCTGGCTGCGGTGACTCTAAAGAGGATAAACAGGCTAAATTTGAAAAGGCCCAACAAGAGGCGTTGGCACAGGATCGTACCAATAATGTAGCTCTTACAGATAAAATATCTAAAGCAGATACTTGGAAAACTGCTATTAATAAGTTGAAAGAACGAGGCGAATTAAAAACTGCCCCAATTCAAGTCTCTGGGGACATGACTTTTGATCAAAAGGCCTTTAAGATTGACGTAGTAAAACCAGGGACTACTGAGTTGTTACGTTACCAATATGATCTTGAAAAGCAAACTTGGTCTGATGGCGCGCCTGTTGACGTAGTTGGTCCAGGCAAGAACGATATTGCTCAAACATTCTACTCCATCGACAATCTAAATCCAGATATGATGGCAACTGTTATTGAAAGCTTCAAAAAAGAAGGTCAATCCAATCCTGAGTTGAAAGATACTTATACAGGTTTCATTACAAAAGCCGGTATGGGTTGGGGGCCGAAAAGCCAAAAATTCCTCTACTTTGTAAATCAAATTGACTCTGAGGGCGGCGGCTTGGAAAGCGACAAAATCATTGAAGCTACTTATGATGAAACTGGCAAGGCTATCAAGTTAAAGGTAAAACCTAAAGGTAGTAAAGAACGCAAAAAAATCTTATTAAATAAATATTGAATGTATGTTGCTTCGCTATGTATTGAAATGCTCTATTAACTAAGTTTGTTAATAATCTATATGGTATAGATATTGTATAGGTCAAAATATTCTAGTAAAATTTAATGATTTTTTAGAATATTTTGGCTTTCAATACGAGTGTAATATGATATACTAAAAAAGAGCCGCTCACGGGTTGAGCGGCTTTTCTATGTGAATTTTACATACATGTTAGTATAGATGATACATTTTTGGGGGAACTATGAACTGGAAACGCTTGGCTTTATGCGCACTGTTAGGGATTACAATGCTTGGTACAGCGGCATGTGGTACAAAAAGTGGGGAACAACCACAAGGGAATACTGTGAAAGCAGAAACGGTAGCTATGCCTAACTTCTCTAACGCACCAATTGCTGATGAATACGCCATTTTTGATACAAATTATGGTCAATTCAAAGTTCGATTGTTAGGCTCTAAAGCACCTATTACGGTTAAGAATTTTGATTACCTAGTAAAAAAAGGCTTCTATAACGGTGTTACATTCCACCGCGTTATCGAAGGTTTTATGATTCAAGGTGGGGATCCGGATGGCACAGGTGCTGGTGGTCCAGGCTATACAATTCCTGATGAATTCTCTAATGACTTGCATTTCAACAAAATGGGCGTCCTTGCCATGGCTAACCGTGGTCCGAATACGGGGGGATCCCAATTCTTCATTACCTTGGGCCCTACAGATTGGCTAGATAATAAACACACTATCTTTGGTACTGTAGTACAAGGTATGGATGTAGTTGAAAAAATCGGTAAAGTAAAAACTGGCCGCAACGATAAGCCTGTAGAACCAGTAATCATTAATACCATTACATTGGAACCGATTACTGATGATGCGAAAAATGGTAAATAAGAAGCGTACTACTCAAGGGTCTAGTTCTTGTGAAAGTTCATCTCCACAAGCCTTACAGGGTTCTATCTTGGATTGTGAATCAATCTTGCAGGACGAGAATGGTGAAATGAAGGGATCTGATGAGTTGCACTATATATATTTGGTGCGTTGTGCGGATGATTCCTTGTATTGTGGATGGACTACAGATCTTAAGCGCCGTATAGACGCGCACAATGGCCATATTCCAGGTGGTGCCAAGTATACAAGGGGCCGTCGCCCTGTGACCTTGGTGTATGCTGAAAGCTTTCACCATAAACATGAGGCCCAACGTAGGGGAATATGCTATTAAACAGATGACAAAAGACTAAGAAGTTGAGGCTCATTAAGGGTGCAAAATAGTCTTTGATTATGGTATAATATGATGATTAATTACTGCCATGGAGGTTGAAAAATGAAGCGGGTTCTAGTGTCCGTAAAAAGTGTACAACGAGATATGGACGGCAAGGATACCGTAGTGGAACTGATTTTCCCCTGGTACATCACATGAAAAGGGTAATGCCCAGTATGTGCGTTACGAAGAATCGAGTGTGACGGGCATGGATGGGGTAAAGACGACCATTAAAAATCCATGATGACTCTATTGTATTGCTCCGAACAGGGGCTGTTAATATGCGTCATCAATACGTCCGTGGTGAAGAGCGCGAATCTGTGTATGAAACGCCGTATGGCGATTTACACATGGCCGTAAACACTCATGAATTAACAGTAGACTTTCACGAAGGCGTAGGTCATGTTCATTTAGGATATGATATTTCTGTCGAAGGTGAATGGCAATTTTACAATCAGTTAGATATAGACGTGCGGGAGGATACAGAGCATGGAAATGAAGGAAATCCTGAAATCGGGGATTGAACAGGCATTACAAGATACGATTAACAGCGGTGGTTTACCAGCTGGGGAATATCCAGAAATCGTTCTCGAAGTGCCACCTCAAAAAGAGTTCGGTGATTTTTCTACAAATATCGCTATGCAATCCGCTCGTGTAGCTCGTCAAAATCCTCGTGCTATTGCAGAGGCTTTGATTAGCCATATGAATTTTGATTGGCTCGAACGCGCTGAGGTTGCTGGTGCAGGTTTCATCAACTTCTTCTTGAAATCTGATATGGTATACGATACGTTGAAAGCTATTTTAAATGCTGGCGATCAGTATGGTATTCAACCATTGCGTGCACGCGATACGATTCAAGTAGAGTACGTAAGTGCGAACCCAACAGGTCCGTTACATGTCGGTCATGGTCGTGGTGCTGCGTATGGTAGTGCGCTTGTAAACTTGTTGCGTGCAGCAGGTTACAATGTACAATCCGAGTACTATATCAATGATGCGGGTAACCAAATCGATAATATGGCCATCTCCATTGAGTACCGTTTCCAAGAGTTGCAAGGTGCTACTTTAGTGTTCCCACCTAAGCGCAACGAAGATGGTTCCATGCCTGAATTCGACATTCCAGAAGGGGCTCTAGTATTCCCTGAAAATGGCTACCGTGGTCCGGATATTATCGAGACTGCAAAAGCTATTGCAGAACGAGAAGGCTTCGATAAATTAAATGCTATGAACGAAGCTGATCGTGTAGCATTGTTTAAAGAAGAAGGCTTAAAAGAAAAATTAGCTCGCTTAGAGGAAACATTAAGCAATTTCCGTGTTACTTTCGATAATTGGTTCTCTGAACGTACTGTTCATGAAGCTGATGAAATTCATCACTCTGTAGAGGCGTTAAAGGCTCTTGGCAAAGTGTATGAAAAAGACGGTGCATTGTGGTTGAAATCTACTGACTATGGCGACGATAAAGACCGCGTAGTTATTCGTGATAATGGAGTTCCTACATATTTAGCGGCAGATATTGCATACCACCGCAATAAATATGATCGTGGCTTCAAAGAAATGATTGATATTTGGGGCGCTGACCATCATGGTTATGTGTGCCGTGTAAAAGCTGCTATGGCTGCTTTTGGGTATGACCCAGATAAACTAACAGTATTATTGTTACAAATGGTAGCATTGTTCCGCGATGGGCAACTCGTTAAATTATCTAAACGTAGCGGCGATAGCGTTACATTAGATGAATTGATTGAAGAGGTTGGCGTAGATGCATCTCGTTACTTCTTCTTGATGCGTTCTCTAGATAGCCAACTTGATTTTGATATTAACTTGGCTAAATCTCGTAGCAATGATAACCCAGTATATTATATCCAATATGCTCATGCCCGTATTCACAGCATTTACAACCAAGTGCGTGAAGCAGGCATCGCATTTGGCGATTATAGTGAAACTGATTTCACAACGCTTACAAGCGAAATGGAATTAGAATTGATTAAAAAATTAGCTGAATATCCAGAAGAGGTCGTTCAATCTGCCGAACATCGTGCACCACATCGTATTGCTCGTTACTTATACGATTTGGCAAGCATGTTCCATTCCTTCTATCGTCAAGGTCGTATCATTGGCGTAGATCCAGCGTTGCAACAGGCTCGTCTAGGATTAATCACAGCGATTGCCCTCGTACTTCGTCAAGGCTTGGGTATTTTAGGTATTTCTGCTCCGGAAAAAATGTAATAGGTGGGAGGCATCATGGCAACTAAGTATATTTTCGTAACTGGCGGCGTTGTTTCTTCTCTTGGTAAAGGGATTACAGCAGCATCCTTGGGTCGCTTGCTTAAAAACCGCGGTTTCAATGTAACGATTCAAAAATTTGACCCATACATTAATATTGACCCTGGTACGATGAGCCCTTACCAACATGGTGAAGTATTCGTAACAGATGACGGTGCTGAAACTGACCTTGATTTGGGTCACTATGAACGCTTTATCGATATTAACCTTAGTAAACGTTCCAACATTACAGCAGGTAAAGTGTACTGGTCTGTAATCAATAAAGAACGTAAAGGTGATTACTTGGGCAGCACTGTACAAGTAATTCCACATATTACAAATGAAATCAAACAAAACGTATACCGCGTAGGTAAAGAGGATAACGCAGATGTAGTTATTACTGAAATCGGTGGTACAGTAGGTGATATTGAAAGCTTGCCATTCATGGAAGCTATCCGCCAAGTGAAAAAAGACGTAGGTCGTAATGATGTACTTTACATTCACGTAACATTGGTGCCTTATATCAATGCAGCAGGCGAGTTGAAAACTAAACCTACACAACACAGCGTAAAAGAATTGCGCAGCATTGGTATTCAACCAGATATCTTGGTATGCCGCAGCGAAAAACACATTTCTGATGAAATGAAAGAAAAACTTGCTTTGTTCTGTGACGTAGAACCAGAAGCAGTTATTGAAAACCAAACTTGCAGCTCCATCTATGAAGTACCATTGATGATGCAAGATCAAGGTCTTGATGATATTGTTATCAAAAAATTAGGCCTTGAAGAACGCCCTTGCGATATGACTGAATGGAAAGAAATGGTTCATAAAATCTTGAACCCTAGTAAAGACATTACAGTTGCTATCGTTGGTAAATATGTAGCATTACATGATGCGTATTTATCCGTAGTGGAAGCATTAGATCATGCTGGTATTGCTACGGGTACTAAAGTGAATATTCGTTGGATTGATTCCGAAGAACTTGATGATACATCTGTAAATCCTAAAGAGGTATTTGATGGTGTTGAAGGTATCATCGTACCTGGTGGATTTGGGTCCCGTGGTGTAGAAGGTAAAATCCGCACAATTCAATATGCTCGTGAAAATAATATTCCATATCTCGGTCTATGCCTTGGCATGCAATCTGCAGTAATGGAATTTGCTCGTAACGTATGTGGCATGGAAGGTGCTACATCTAGCGAATTCGACGAAAATGCTAAATACAAAGTAATCGACTTGATGAGCGATCAAGTTGATGTAGATAAAAAAGGCGGTACAATGCGTCTTGGTATTTATCCTTGTAAAGTAGAAGCAGGTACAAAAACTCATGAAGCTTATGGTGAAGATTTGATTTATGAACGTCATCGTCACCGTTATGAGTTCAACAATGAATATCGTCAACAATTGACTGATGCTGGCCTTGTTATCTCTGGTACATCTCCAGATGGTCGTTTAGTTGAAAGTATTGAAGTGAAGAACCATCCATTCTTCATTGGTACACAAGCGCATCCAGAGCTTAAATCCCGTCCGAATAATGCACATCCATTATTCCGCGGCTTCGTAGATGCGATTTTGGAACTTAAAAAATAGAGAATAGAAATGGGATCCATTTTATCTATTATAGGTATATTTATATTAGCTGCACTCAAACTAGAGCAGTTTGTATATGGTAAATCGGGAAAAGAACAATCTACAACTGGTCATATAGCACGGAGAGGGCTTGCTAATGTAGCGGGTTTAATCGCTTTTGATAATGCTACTGTAAGTAGTAAATCTATTGTAGTACGTAAAAAGAAGAAAGATGCTCAGAAATGAGCATCTTTTCTTCTTTATTCATATCGATAAATGTTGGAAAAAAATATCGATAAATTTAAAAAAATAACACTTGCAATCTTGAATGATATTTGTTATTATATAGACAAAGATAGATATAGATATAGATTTGGTGATAAGTACACCGATAATAATATAACTGTTACATTGGAACTCAATTAAGGAGGACATAACATGTCTATTATTGGTAAACAACTTCCTGAATTTACTCTAGATGCTTTCAAAAAACCTGAATTAGTAAAAGTTAGTACTGCCGATGTGTTGGGCAAATGGTCCATCTTCGTATTCTATCCAGCAGACTTCACATTTGTTTGCCCTACAGAATTAGAAGACGTACAAAACTCTTATGCAGAATTGAAAGAACTAGGTTGCGAAGTTTACTCCGTATCTTGTGACTCTGAATTTGTTCACAAAGCATGGTCTGATGCTTCTCCAAGCATTAATAAAATCGAGTACTACATGTTAGCTGATAAAAAACATGAATTAGCTGATTTCTTCGACGTATTCCAAGAAGAATCCGCTATGGCTTACCGTGGTACATTCGTAGTAGATCCAGAAGGTTTCGTTCGTACAGCTGAAATCCATGATATGGGTATCGGCCGTTCTGCTGAAGAATTGGTTCGTAAAGTACAAGCGGCTCAATTCGTAGCAAAACATGGTGACCAAGTGTGTCCTGCTCGTTGGAAACCAGGTAAAGACACATTGAAACCAGGTCTTGATCTAGTAGGTAAAATCTAATTTAGAAATAACTTAGACGCTAGAATAATCTAGACAACTCCTCAAATGACAAAACGGGCGCGCATCGTTTTCCTGACGATACGGTAAGTCCCAATACCAGATGAACCCTCTCCAATTCATCATGGTAAACCTCATATAACAAACTACAAACTATACGCAAAAGGACTGGCCTTCGGGCTAGTCCTTTTGTGTTATGTAAAATAGTTAATGTATCGATATGTGTGATTGCAAGTCTAATAATAGAATAAAATAAATCAATAATATAGGCTTAGGCCAATAAATATAAGGGTTTTAAATACCCCCTTGTAAAAGTAGGAAATAAGTTCTTGCATTTTTAGATTTAGTGGTCTATAATGAAATTAATTCCTAGTGATATACAAGGTTTTATAAAAATAGTATAACAAGTGCTTTATAACATGGGGTGTGTTAGCGCACTAACTTTTACAAAGAGAGGCAACATATATGAGGATTTCCACAAAGGGTCGCTATGCATTGATGGTTCTCATCGATTTAGCAGAGCAAGGTCAAGATAAACCAGTGTCTTTGCGATCTGTGGCAGAGCGACAAGGCATTTCTGAAAAATACCTAGAAGGTATTGTAGCTCGTTTGGGTGCTGCAAACCTAGTGGATAGCATTCGTGGTAAATACGGCGGCTATCGATTGTCTAAAAGCCCTAAAGAGTACACAATTATTGAAATTTTGCTTGCTACAGAGGAATCTATGGCTATCATTTCCACCCTTGATGAAGGGGTGAGTACTGATACGGTAATCAACGAACGCACTGTTGGTTTCTGGGCAGGATTACAAAACTATATTCATGATTATTTAGAAAACGTAACTCTTCAAGATGTAATTGACGGAACTTACGCTAAACTTGATACAAAATATGATAATTGGGATGGTTCGATTTAATAAGGAGTAACTACTATGTCTAAAATTGCAAAATCTTTCGTTGAATTGATTGGTAAAACACCGCTATTAGCGGCTACACGTTTTGGTGCTAAATTTGGTGCAGACGCTAATATCTTCGCTAAATTGGAATACTTTAATCCAGGTGGTTCTGTAAAAGATCGTATTGCAGCAGCAATCATTCAAGCAGCTGTTGAGTCTGGTGAATTACAACCAGGTGGTACAATCGTAGAAGCTACATCTGGTAACACTGGTATCGGTTTATCCGCTGTTGGTGCTGCTCTTGGCTATAAAGTTGTAATCGTAATGCCAGAAACAATGTCCATCGAACGCCGTAAATTGATGCTTGGCTATGGTGCTCAACTCGTGTTGACTGATGGCTCTCTTGGCATGAAAGGTGCTATTGCAAAAGCTAAAGAAATTGTAACAGCTACAGCTGGTGCCATCGAGGCGGGTCAATTCGTAAATCAAGCAAACCCAGCAATTCACTATAAAAACAACTGGTCCTGAAATCTGGCAAGATACAGATGGTGCAGTAGATATCTATGTAGCAGGTGTTGGTACAGGTGGTACTTTAACAGGTGCCGGTCGTTATTTAAAAGAACAAAACCCTGATATTAAAGTTGTGGCGGTGGAACCAACTGATTCCCCAGTATTGTCTAACGGCAAACCAGGCCCTCATAAAATCCAAGGCCTAGGCGCTGGCTTCATTCCTGATACTTTGGATACTAACATTTATGATGAAGTAATCCAAGTAACTAACGAAGATGCATTCGCTACATCTCAAGCATTTGGTCATACAGAAGGCGTATTGGTAGGCATTTCCTCTGGTGCAGCTCTTTGGGCCGCTCAAGAATTGGCAAAACGCCCTGAAAATAAAGGTAAAAACATCGTAGTAATTCTTCCTGATACAGGCGAACGCTACTTGTCTACAGCTTTATTCCCTGAAGTGTAATAGAATATGATTGGTGAAAGCAGAGAATTTGCTTTTCCTAAATAGCAAAAGCCCCTCGTTTAGAGGGGCTTTTTGTAATATGAGGGGCATTACTTTTAGGCTTATAGGACAAAAAGTGTGTGTAAAAACCCTTATAACACTAGATATTTACTAGTGTTATAAGGGTTTAATCTTTTTTTGGAGAAGTTTGAGGGTGGACAAAAAGTGTGGGTGAAAACATCAATTAACCCTTGTAATTACTGACTAAAATGAGGTTATATCTTCCTATATATAAACAAATATGGAGGAAGAAGTTTATGCGACAAATAAAATGTCCTGATTGTAATGAAACATGTATTAAACACGGTGTTTTAAAATCTGGTTCTCAGCGTTGGTTTTGTAAACATTGTAAGGTGGCATTTACCGTTAAAATTAATAATTTAAGTAAAGAGTTAAGCCTATTCTTGAATTGGTTATTCAGCACCAATATTCAAGCTGATATGCCTGGTAAAGGTCGTACATTCAGGCGTAAAACCGCTAAATTTTGGTCCATATGGCCATTGCCACCAAAAGTGGAAGAAGTACATGATGTGGTATATCTTGATGGAATTTACTTAGCTAGGAATTTATGTGTTTTGATTTGTTGCAATGATACTCATGTTCTAGGATGGTATGTCTGTCGTTATGAGCATGCTAGAGCTTGGCAGTGTTTAATAGAACGGATTGCCGAACCTAAAGTTGTTGTGTCTGATGGTGCTAATGGTTTGCCTAAAGCATTACGTAAAGTTTGGCCTCATAGCAGTCACCAAAGATGCCTGTTTCACATTTTTTGTCAGGTTAGACGATATACGACAAGTAGACCTAAAACGTTAGCTGGGAAGGACCTTTATAGTCTTGCCAAAGCTTTATTTAATGTGAAAACAATGGATCAAGCCTTTATATGGATTAATGAGCTTTCAGCGTGGCGAATGACATATTCTGATTTTTTACGAGAAATGACGATTGATGAATTCGGAAACAAACGCTCTACACATGAGCGTTTGCTTAAAGCTGAATCATCATTATGGCGTCTGATTAGGCAACAAACTTTATTTACTTTTTTGGAATGTTTTGATATTACAATACCTACAACAAATAATCGTATTGAAGGTGGAGTAAATGCTCAACTAAGAAGTATGTTACGGGCTCATAGGGGTCTTTCACTTGAAAGAAGACTAAAAGCGGTCTATTGGTGGTGCTATATGCACTCACCAAGACCGCTTTCTATTTCAGATATATTAAATTGTATGCCTACAGATGAATCGATTGCTCGCTATCTACAAACGGTTATCTGATTATTGCCAAATAGATCGTTCAATCCCTCAATGGGGTGATGCTCCTGTTTGGAATGAGCTACATATGTCTACAGATTTTTCCAACTTATTGGGATTAGTCACACACACTTTTTTTGTCCTATAACCCTACTTTTATATGGCAATCAATGATTTAGAAAATCAATCATTTTATAGAATCTGACATTTAGACAATCTATCATTTTATAAAAAAAGAAGCTACTAGGTAGCTCCTTTAGTGTTATGGTAAGTATTTAATTGTAATTATCTACCGTTTTTTTACGATATTGTCCATCCAGTTAAATAATTCGTCTAAATCGTAGTCACCAGAATGGGTTACATCAAATGGTGTAGCCATATCTACTTTGTACCCAAGGTTTTGAGCACGTGTGCCAACGATCAATGGAATTGCTACAGATGTATTGCTGTCAGCTGTACCGTAGCGGATACGGTAGAACTGTGCATTTGTCGCCGCTGGAGAACCGAGATAGTTCATCGGGTTCATCATAGTAACGATCTTAGCATTTGTACGTATGCCTCTGGATTAGATGTTGTATCGTGTAAAGCTGCAGTAATTGTAAAGTGGTTATTATCTGTTGTGCTAGTACCGAATAAGTTGTTCTCACCAGTGTCATTAGAACGGGAGTCGAATGCACCTGGTGCTTTAGAGCGACTTACAAATTGGTTATAAGCTTCCCAGTTAATATCTTTGATTGTACCGGTTTTATTATCACGTACAAGATATGTATGTTTAGATAAATCAGTACCTTTAGCTTGTGCCTTGTTAGCTGCTGCAACGATAAATTCTTTCACATAGTTTTTGAAAGTACCATTACCATTTTTATCAAGTTTCAACACACGACCTACAGAGTCATGTAATTGTAAGTTATTTACGTATTCAGGGAAGTGTTCCTTAAGCAAATTGGAGTAAGCCATATCATCATGACTCATGGATACTTTGTTGGAGGAGGTAACACCATTATAGCTCCATTCATAAGCCATATCTGCCGCATCAAGGTTAGTGATAGGGGCGTACGCAGAAACTGCATATACATTCGTTGCCGCTGTAGCCGCACCTAATGCTTGTAAATATGGTTGGAAGTCGGAGCTGTTGCCTGCAGCGCCTTGTAACAAGGATACCGCACCGCCAGCACTTGTACCATTGGTGATAATGCGATTTGCATTACCTGGCATAGTGGAATCGTTTGCATGCAAGTATGCCGTAGCTGCTTGTAAGTCAACGATTACTGCTGGTGCTTTGCCGATGAAGTTGCCGTCGGAGGCTTTGTTTGTACGGCCACGTGTAGCTGGGGAGGCTACTACGTAACCACGTGCTAATGCATATACAACACTGTTAGGTTTGCCATTTTTCTACTTTTGGAGTCATAGCTTGGCTTGGCATGTAACCACCTACCGTATTTGGCATGAAGATAGGGGCTGTTTGTGTATTGTAACCATTTACAGTACCGTTGTTGAAGTATTCTTCTGGTACATAAATGTTCATGTACTGTTGATCGATATCGATAGGATTAGCCACGTAAGGGATATATTCGAAGGCGCGATATTTGATTTCCTTATTATCTACTGTTGTAGACATAGATTCGTAATTTTTTTCACGTCGAAGGCAAGGCTAATCTTTGAAGATGCATCGGCTTGCAATGGTGGCTCCATTGGTTGGGAAAAGAATATCTTTCTCTTCTACTACAGCAGATCCTTTAGTGGATGCCTCATTACGAGCATCTACATAGGATTGAGGCAATTTGCTTTCCTGAACATTAGCTTCAGCTTTAGCTTTTGCTTCAGCCTCAGCTTGAGCTTTAGCAGCGGCCTCAGCTTCAGCTTTAGCTTTTGCTTCAGCCTCAGCTTGTGCTTTAGCCTTAGCTTCAGCCTCGGCTTTAGCTTTTGCTTCAGCTTCAGCTTGAGCCTTAGCAGCAGCTTCCGCTTCTTCTTTTGCTAATTGCTCAGCAGCTAAACGTTCTTGTTCTTCTTTGATCGCAGCTTGTCTTGCAATTTCTGCTTGTTGGGCTGCGATACGTTCTTGTTCTGCTTTGATAGCAGCTTCACGTTCAGCTTTAGCTTGCTCAGCCGCGATACGCTCTTGTTCTGCTTTAGGGCTGCTTGACGTTCTGCCTCAGCTTGTTGAGCAAGGATACGTTCAAGTTCTGCTTTTAAAGCCGCTTGGCGTTGAGCCTCAGCTTGCTCAGCAGCGATACGTTGTTGCTCTGCTTGTTGAGCTGCAATACGCTCTTGCTCCGCTTTTAAAGCTGCTTGGCGTTGCGCCTCAGCTTGCTCGGCAGCGATACGCTGTTGCTCTGCTTGTTGAGCTGCAATACGTTCTTGCTCCGCTCTTAAAGCCGCTTGGCGTTGCGCCTCAGCTTGTTTAGCGGCGATACGACGTTGCTCTTCTTGGATACGAAGGCGTTCTTGTTCAGCCGCTTGACGTTGTGCTTCCGCAATACGTGCTTGCTCCGCTTGTTGAGCCGCGATACGCTCTTGTTCAGCTCTTAACGCAGCTTGTTGCGCCGCACGTTGTTGCTCGGCTTGCATTGCCGCTTGGCGTTGAGCCTCGGCTTGTTGTTGAGCAATACGTTGTTGTTCCGCTTGCATTGCCGCTTGACGTTGAGCTTCGGCTTGCTGTTGGGCAATACGTTGTTGCTCAGCTTGCAACGCCATTTGACGTTGTTGTTCACCGAGAATTGCTGCTTGACGTTGAGCCTCGGCCTGTTTTTGGGCAGCCATTTGTTGATCAACTTGGACCACGCCACTTTGTTTAGCTGCTTCTTCTGCTTCTAATTGAGCGATTCTTTCACGTTCAGCACGTTGAATATCGCGGATAGTCAATTTTTGTTTAGCTACCACGGGTTTAGTAGTTGTTGTATTAGCAACTGTTAATGGCATAGTAGATTGTTCTTGCACAACTACAGGCGTACGTTGTACTTGTGTAGTTTGAATTTGTTGCTTGCCATCTACTTGTTTTTGTACAGTAACAGGTTCTGTTTTCCGTTGTACATTCATCAAACTATGAATGGCTAATGTTGGTTCCATGACAGCATTAGTTTGTTTGTTAACAACATATTGTGGTTGTGAAACGGCCCGTTGTTGATCTGATAAAGCTTTTTGCAATATCGTTTACAGGTACTGGACGTACACGAGGAATCAAAGGTGTTACCTTTGGCGGCGCTTGCGTTGTTACAGTTTGTTGTCTAACTGTTTGCGCTTGCATCAACGGTTGTGTTTGCATTGGCACCGTTTGTTGTACCTGTGCAGGTCTTACGGATGCTTGTTGTTGAGTGACAACCGTTGTTTGTGTAATTGGTGGGGTAGGTTGGGTTACTACAGGTCGTACGACTGGGGCCCCCTACATTTGTAGTGGCTTGAGTCGTTGATTCAGTGGTAGTGTTCGAACCTACTAAATCATTCATGTTGAGGGTAGGGGCTGCGTGGGCAACACCACCCAACGCTGCTGCTGCAAAAAATGCGGCAGTGACCTTACGTTTCCTAGATGATTTCATGAATTACTCTCCGAACTAGAATTGAAAAAAATAATTTATAATTTTTAAAATTTGTTTATATTTATATAGTTTAACATAAATCGATATATTTGTACAATTTGTGAAAAATATAGATGAATAATAGATGGATGTAAAGAAGATGTAATTAGAAAAAGTATAATTAATTTTAAAGTACATGGAATATTAAACTTTGTCTTTAATAATTAGAAGAGGTGTTTTCTTATGTATACATCTTTCCATAAAATATGATATGCTTTTTGGTAATTTAGCTGAGTTTTGTTGATAAAGGAGAGAATATGTTTAGAAAATTCTTATTAGCCTGTATGGTGCTAAGTGCTTTCACCGTACAGACACAGGCTATATCGATTAATGAATTAAATGGATCACCACAGTTTAAAAATGTATATCAAAAAACCGATTCCTATCAAGGAACTTATCCAAAGGATAGGCTGATAAACTATTTAAACACTTACTCTGTAGAAGCACTAGAATACGCAGCGCCACATTATAAATTAAAAGGTACTTTTTATACCGTTTATAAATATACTCGTGGTACGTTTATTACTGAATATGAAGTAACGGCCACATATAATACTAATTATTCACTAGGTTCTTTAATTCACGCCAGTCAAATAGTACAGCCATCCCCATCTATGTATGCGGTTATAAAGGCAGCACAAGATGATTCTGGCATACAAATTGACTTACGAGAGGTGAAGCGATTTAATGGGGATGGTACTGAGGTTAGTAGTACAGTTCCTTTAGTGCACCAATTACGACCTGTAGATCGTAGTCGTTCCGATCAAAATCTCTTTGCTATAGCAGATGCCATGTTTGTCGTTGCATATAAGCAGCATTTTGATGATATTGTGGTGAAATGAGGTGCCTTATGAAACGTTTCTTATTTTTTATGGCACTATTATGTGTTTTGTGTAGTTCTTTTAATTCTGTAAAAGCCGTTTCGAATGCTGAATTGCAGGATACAAGTCGTTTCGAACACATTATATCTAAAGGTGATACTGGTGGTGGAGATGGTAAATATATTGAGTTGAGCACACTTCGAGATATATCTACCGATGCACGTACAAAAAGTATAGAGACTAAGATATACGTTGTATTACCGTCTTCTGATTTGATTCGGGAATATACAATTCGGTATGACTATAATCTAACGTATTCCTTTGTTAATTTAGTAGCAAGAATGCCGGAGTTTACACAACGATTTCCTGATTTTAGTTTAAATGATATATGGAATATAAAAATGGATGATTCTGGTATTGTAGGGACTGTTAAGGCGCAACAGGATTATACTCTTAATGGGGAAAGTAAACCTACACAACCAGGTTATAAAGGATATGAGCATGTTACTTTCTTAACACCGACTGACTTTGATTTTGAAAGCTATCATGTAGCAAATCGAGTTTTCAAGAAAGTATTTGGCGTATTTTATGATGATATAATTCGATAATGTATGATGCTGAAAATCGTTACGTCCAAAAAAATCTATAAATTGTAACAAAAACACGGGTTATAGGACAAAAAGTGTGTGTGACTAATCCCAATAAGTTGGAAAATCTGTAGACATATGTAGCTCATTCCAAACAGGAGCATCACCCCATTGAGGGATTGAACGATCTATTTGGCAATAATCAGATAACCGTTTGTAGATAGCAGCAATCGATTCATCTGTAGGCATACAATTTAATATATCTGAAATAGAAAGCGGTCTTGGTGAGTGCATATAGCACCACCAATAGACCGCTTTTAGTCTTCTTTCAAGTGAAAGACCCCTATGAGCCCGTAACATACTTCTTAGTTGAGCATTTACTCCACCTTCAATACGATTATTTGTTGTAGGTATTGTAATATCAAAACATTCCAAAAATGTAAATAAAGTTTGTTGCCTAATCAGACGCCATAATGATGATTCAGTTTTTAAGCAAACGCTCATGTGTAGAGCGTTTGTTTCCGAATTCATCAATCGTCATTTCTCGTAAAAAATCAGAATATGTCATTCGCCACGCCGAAAGTTTATTAATCCATATAAAAGCTTGATCCATTGTTTTCACATTAAATAAATCTTTAGCAAGAGTATAAAGATCCTTTCCTGCTAACGTTTTAGGTCTACTTGTCGTATATCGTCTAACCTGACAAAAAATGTGAAACAGGCATCTTTGGTGACTGCTATGAGGCCAAACTTTACGTAATGCTTTAGGCAAACCATTAGCACCATCAGACACAACGACTTTAGGTTCGGCAATCCGTTCCATTAAACACTGCCAAGCTCTAGCATGCTCATAACGACAGACATACCATCCTAGAACATGAGTATCATTGCAACAAATCAAAACACATAAATTCCTAGCTAAGTAAATTCCATCAAGATATACCACATCATGTACTTCTTCCACTTTTGGTGGCAATGGCCATATGGACCAAAAATTTAGCGGTTTTTACGCCTGAATGTACGACCTTTACCAGGCATATCAGCTTGAATATTGGTGCTGAATAACCAATTCAAGAATAGGCTTAACTCTTTACTTAAATTATTAATTTTAACGGTAAATGCCACCTTACAATGTTTACAAAACCAACGCTGAGAACCAGATTTTTAAAAACACCGTGTTTAATACATGTTTCATTACAATCAGGACATTTTTATTTGTCGCATAAACTCTTCCTCCATATTTGTTTATATATAGGAAGATATAACCTCATTTTAGTCAGTAATTACAAGGGTTAATTGATGTTTTTCACCCACACTTTTTGTCCACCCTCAAACTTCTCCAAAAAAAGATTAAACCCTTATAACACTAGTAAATATCTAGTGTTATAAGGGTTTTCACACACACTTTTTGTCCTATAAGCCAAAAACACCCTATATTATGAATGAACTGCACCCCAAAAAAATTGGACACAATTTTTGGAGGTGCAGTTTTTTATGTCAAAATATTCAAAAGAAGTAAAAGAAAAGGCTATTTATCTTTCTAAAAAAGGATGGAGTCGCTTTAGAATTGCTAAAGAGCTTAAGGTTCCAGAAAGTACTGTAAGAGATTGGCTATACAAGTTTAAGCTTACTCATAATTTGACCCATAAAATTAGTAAACAGGTATTTTTCAGCAGACTTCAAACGTAAAAGTTATTGAAACTAGATGGAAAAATAAGTTATCCTTTAAGGAAGTAGCAAAACATTTTTAATTTAGATAATCCTAGCCTAATTGCAGCATGGCAAAAAAAGATACTTAGATGAAGGAATCTCAGGATTACAAGCTAAGCCTAAAGGTAGACCATCTATGAAACCGAAAGAACAAATACCACCCACAAAAGATCAATGTATTAAATCAGACAAAGAACGGATAAAAGAACTAGAAGCTGAAATCGCTAGGTTGAAATATGAAATATCTTTTTATGACGACTTTATGAAAGAAATGCGTGAAATTGCTAAACCTAATAGAGCTGTAAAAAAAAAGCACAAACAATTGCCATCGAAAAATTAAGAAAAATCTATCCTCTTCAGTTTATGCTAGAGTACTTTGGCATTAGTCGTAGTACATATTATGCACGCTTAGCTAGCATAAAAAAGGGAGACAAATATGCAGAGGAACGAGAAGCTATTCGTACACTGGTAACGATGAATAAAGGTCGCTACGGATATCGCCGAATCACAATAGCCTTACATAAATTAGGCTTTAATATAAATCATAAAGTTGTGATGCGTATTATGAAGGAAGAAAACTTAACATGCAAAGTCCGTCTAAAGAAGTACCGTTCATATAGGGGTACCGAAGGAAAAATTGCTCCTAATATCATTAAGCGAAACTTTACGGCAACAAAGCCAGATCAAAAAAATGGACCACAGATATTACCGAATTCCACTTGTTTGGACGTAAGGTTTACTTATCACCAATCTTAGATATGTATAATGGTGAAATTGTATCCTATGAAATATCAGAACGACCTGTATTAACACAGGTATTATCTATGCTAGATAAAGCCTTTAAAAAAACAGGCCACATAGCAAAGGTTGCATCTTACATTCGGATCAAGGATGGCAGTACCAGCATAGCAGTTATCAAGAAACATTAAAAATCACGCTATCATCCAAAGTATGTCTCGAAAAGGAAACTGTTTGGATAATAGCGTGATGGAAAAACTTCTTTGGCTTACTAAAATCAGAGTTGTTATATTTGGAGAAATTTACTTCCTATGAAGATTTTTATCAATAAATTAAGAGATTATATTGATTATTACAATACAAAAACGTATTAAGCTCAAACTAAAAGGAATGAGTCCGGTAGAATACCGAACTCATTCTCAAAAAAAGTAGCTTAATTATATCTGTCCAAGAAAATGGGTGCAGATCAGAATGGCAGAGGGTGTTTTTATAAGAAAAGGACTAGAACATTTTGTTCTAGTCCTTTTGCTACATGTACTTATTTAGCATATGTACGTTTTTTTGCTATA
>BNJV01000296.1_pt1 | contig 121937 bp, 176 predicted proteins | sample 8540591 | NCBI WGS metagenome assembly BNJV01 (sample SAMD00202457, study PRJDB9452) | human saliva metagenome | host: Homo sapiens
TGCAGCTACTGGCAATAAAGTTAATAACAATATTTTTTTCATCTCGAAGTTCCTTTTTTTGATGGGCGTATTACAATAATGCTGCTGCCGCTTTATCCAAATACCATTCCGTCACCCCATTTTTTTGCTTTAATTTTTGGCTGCAGGATAAGGCAGGTTTTTCGGCTGGCGTGGTTTGGATTTCTTTTTAAAATATTCGCTTTGCTTTCGCCAGTGACTAAAGTAGGTAATGCGTTTGGCTTGTTCGATGAGTTTGGCTGTTTTAGAAATGCGGATTTGACCGCTTTCAGGATGTTTTGCAATGACAGCAAGATTTTCATCATCAAAATGGGTTTGATGTGGGAAGAGAGAAGCGGTATGACCGTCAGTTCCCATACCTAAAATGATCCAATCAAAAACACCGTTTGGAATGATCGCACTTAATTCTTCTTCAAAGCGTTTTAACTCAAAGTGCGGTTCATTTTCGCCACAAATTCGGTGGATATTTTCTGCGGGAATTTGAATATGATCGAATAAGAGCTTTTGCACTTCACCGTAGTTGCTTTCTGAATCTGTTGGTGGAACCATGCGATCATCACCCCACCAAAAATGCAGATTCTTCCAGTTGATTTGTTCGGTATAAGGCGCTTTGGCTAAAGTTTTGAATAACAGCTTAGGCGTTGAACCGCCAGAAAGAGAAATATGCACAGGGTGATTTAATTGGCTATAAATCACAAATTCTTGAGCAATCTTTTCAACAGCATGCTGAGCCGTTGGGAAGGTAATGGTGTTCATGTTTGTTTCTCTCTATTCGGTGATAAGCCTTCTTCTGTTGAAGAAGGCGAGATATTGATGACTAAACCTTTTTCTTCATTTTACCGCTTGGTTTTACGCCATACGCGACCGCTTTTCGCAATGAGTTTTTCAGCGGCAACTGGTCCCCAAGTGCCGGCTTCATATTCATGAACTCGGCCGCCCGTTTCTTTTGTAGTCTAAAAATCGGTTGAACGAATTTCCATGCGGCGTGTACCGCGTCAGTACGCGCAAAGAGTGTCGCATCGCCTTTCATCGCATCAAGCAATAAGCGTTCATAAGCTGTTAGCACTTGCTCATCGGCTAAATCGGCATAACGGAAATCCATTGATACTTCTTTTGCTTCAAAGCCTGCACCTGGTTTTTTCAAGCCAAAACGCATTGAAATGGCTTCATCAGGCTGAATACGAATGATCAATTTATTTTCTGGTGCATTTTGGCTGAATACAGGGTGCGGAGTAGTTTTTAAAATGAATTACAATTTCCGTCACACGTGCCGGTAAGCGTTTCCCTGTACGCACATAGAAAAGGTACGCCCGCCCAACGCCAGTTTTTCGATTTCGCAACGTAATGCCATAAAGGTTTCAGTGCGAGAATTAGCTGGAACGCCTTTTTCTTGTAAATAGCCTTTGACTTCTTTGCCATCAATTTCGGCTGCGGTGTATTGACCAAGCACTAAGTTATGCTCAACGTCATCTTGCGTTAATGGACGTAAAGAGTGCATAACTTTGGCCACTTCATCACGCATTGAGTTCGCATTAATGATTGCGGGCGGTTCCATTGCTACCATGGCTAAAACTTGTAATAAGTGGTTTTGGAACATATCACGCATTGCACCGGAGCCATCATAATAACCACCACGCTCTTCTACACCAATTGATTCAGCACCGGTAATTTCCACATAATCAATGAAATTACGGTTCCAAAGAGGCTCAAACCACCCATTTGAGAAGCGTAAAACAAGTAAGTTTTGTACGGTTTCTTTACCAAGATAATGGTCAATACGATAGATTTGATGTTCTTCAAAGAAACGATGAATTTGAACGTCGAGTTCTTGTGCTGTTTTTTCATCGTAACCAAAAGGTTTTTCAACAATAATACGTTTCCAACCGTCTTTTTCTTCGTTTAAACCATGAGCTGCAAGGCATTCTGGAATCACACCATATAAGCTTGGTGGTGTGGACATATAGTAAAGGGTGTTGCCATTCGTTTGATATTTAGTATGTAATTCTTCTAAACGAGGGTACTAATTTACCGTAATCGGCTGCATCAGATGTATTTACGGCTTGATAATAGAGATGGCTACAAAAAGCGTCTAGCGTTTCTGGTGTAGTTTCTTCTGTTTCAAGTAGCGCTTCACGCATTTTTTCACGGAAAGTATCATCGTTTAATTCTGAACGCGCGACACCCAATACAGAAAATTTGTTTAAACGACCAAATTTGAACAGATTATAAAAGTGCTGGAATGAGTTTACGGTGAGTCAAATCACCGGAAGCACCAAAAAAATCACGATACAGTTATTATTAGTTTGCATATTATTCCTTATTGTTCCGAGTAGTTTTTTTAAATAATGCAATATATTACTGCACTTTACCAATCGAACCAATCAATTAAATTGAAAGACAGATGCCCAATTTTTGTGTATTATCTGACACCATCACAAAGTTTGGATTAATTAAACTTTCACGCTGGTTATAGGTGAGTGGCTGAAAGTGTGGATCGAAAAATTCCGCCATTGATTTCAGCTAATAAAATTTCAGAACCTGCCGTGTCCCATTCACCGGTTTTACCGAGGCGAATATAGCAATCAACGGTTCCTTCTGCGACTAAACCACTTTTTTTAAACTACTAGAACCGACCACCGTAAATTTGCATAACAAATTCTTCGTTAAAATTGACCGCACTTTTTTTCTTGTGAAGTGGTCGCGCCAACGGCGATTTTTTTAACGGTTTTGTAAGATCAATTTTTCTTGGCTGTAAGCGTGTTATCTCTTTGTTACTTTGTTTGAATGCCCCAAAACCTTTCATTGCGTAATAGGTGATATTCAAAATAGGGAAGTGAATCACACCCAGTACAGGTTGGTGGTTTTGCACGAGTGTAATTAACACCGAAAATTGATCTGTGCGATCGATAAATTGCTGTGTACCATCAAAGGGGATCGATTAGCCAATAAGTTTGCCAAGTTTGGCGTTGTTTAAAGGGAATATTGCAATTTTCCTCTGAAAGAACAGGAATATCAGGGAAAAGTGCGGTCAATTTTTCGATTAAAAATTGGCTGACAAATAAATCTGCTTCCGTGACAGGGGTATTATCCGATTTAGTTTGTATTTTTCACATCCTGTTGGTAAAAAAACAGAGCTAAATGTTTTCCTGCTTCATTGGCGAGTTTAAGGATTTGATCGAGAAGAGATTGAGATAATAGCATGCTTATTTTCTACTTTGATTTAGGCAATAGCAGTGGCAGGATAATGATTGTATAGATTGTCATAATAATAGAACCGCTAAGTACGAATAATGCTCGATCAGTAAGGTATTTTTGTATTGGGAGCTATTATCAAATTACCTGTACTCCAGTAACAAAAAAACAATAATAAACGAGAGAAAGAGGATTTTTTTCCATTGATATCGAAGGTAACCACAGCGTTTAGTAAAATAGGCAATAATGATTGTGGGTACGGTGAATAACCAAAATGTCAAAAAACCGAATAAGGCTGAGTCAAAATAGCCTTCTCGGTAATAGTCTAGTTCAAAAACAACATAAGCTATACTACTTCCAATCACTTGTGTAATAAGTGGAAAGAGAATAATTGCATTCAAATAGGGGGATTGAGTTGACATTTTATACTCCTGTAATAGGCTATCCGAAGATAGCCTATTTTCATCTGTTATTTTGATCTCTTCGCACGTAATACGCGAGAAATGAAAACAAAAATACCAAAAGATGAATACGGCAAGACCAAGTAATTCACCCATATTATCCCAGTTTTTCTAATTCTAAGGCTAATGGTGCTTCAGAGCCGCCTGATGTCACTGAGGCTGCGATAATGAAAGCTAAAATTACGCCCATTAAGCTTTCCCCCACAATTAAACCAGCTGCAAAAAGTGTACCGAAACGTTCTGCTTTTTTCTCCACTTCAGTATTGTTAGTGCGTTTTGCATAGCTCTTAATATTGCGAGTGATAAGCCATGCCATCACAGCACCGACCACAACCGGCATATTGATTGATGGTGGTAAGTAAATACCAATACCTACCGCTAATACTGGTAAGGCAAAGCGACCTTTGCTGGTTTTACGCATAAATGCATCCACAATAATCAATACAATACCTAACCCCACACCAGTTAAAATATAAGTCCATTCTAAATGGTTGGTAAAAATACCTTGTGAGATGGTGGTCATAATGGTTGCTTGCGGTGCAGAAAGCGCTTGCGTTGGGTCCATGTCTGGACGCGGTAATGCACCCGTGAAGCCATAAGCGTGGTATAAAATTTCTAATACTGGCGCAATCACTAACGCACCAACGAAACAACCGATAATCAATGCAACCTGTTGTCTCCAAGGGGTGGCTTCAACTAGAAGACCGGTTTTTAAGTCTTGCAAGTTATCGTTTGAAATCGTTGCTGTGGTTAAAACGATCGATGCGGTGAACAAGGTTAATGCGGTTAAGAATTTTTTTGACCATCTGCAGTTTCAAATAAGCCACTGCTTTTTACCAATGGTTACTAAAACAAGTGAAATCACGATCACAGAAATAATCCCAATACCTGAAATTGGGCTAGAGGATGAACCAACTAATCCCGCCATATAACCCGATGCCGCTGCGACGAAGAAACCAATTAACACAGCAAGTAGAGTACAAACCACCACTAATAAAATGGCAAGTTCAGCAGAAATTGGTGCCGTAGCAACGAAGTGATATAAAGAAATTACGATTAACACGACAGTCGCCAATAAAATGTAAATGATGGTTTTTGGTGATAAGTCGATATCAATACGATTTTCTGATTCAGCTTGTGAGCCTTTTAACATACGGAAAGAATGAACCATCCCTTCAATCATTGGTTTGAGAAGGATTAATAATGTCCAAATCGCTGCAATACCGATAGTACCTACACCGATAAAGCGAACTTTGGTTTTCCATTCGGTCATCGCGTAGCTCATGATGTAAGCATCTGTAGGCATATCCCCTGTTGCGGTGAAATAAGGCACAGCCACACCCCAAGCGAGGAATGTACCGAATAACATCGCAAGACCGCCTACGATACCAATTAAGTAACCCGCACCGACTAATGCAAGAGAGAAACCCATAGGTAATTGGAAAACGGCTTTTACCGTTAGAGAACCATGCACTTGCGCTGTCAGACATGACACGTAATGCATTAGTTAAGAACGCAACAGTTCCCGCGAAAATACCGCCATAAGCAATATCTTTTACGCCACTGTCGCTTTCGTCATTATTGCCTGCTTTTAAGATTTCAGCTGCAGCCACACCTTCAGGGTAAGGTAAGTCGCTGTTTACCACCATTGCACGACGTAGTGGAATAGTGAATAGTACGCCCAACGTACCGCCAGAGGCACAGATAAGTACAGTTTGCCAGAATGGGAATTCCTGCCAGTAACCCATCATTAATAGACCTGGAATAACGAAAATAACAGAAGACAATGTCCCCGCTGATGAAGCCTGGGTTTTGCACCATGTTATTTTTCTAAGATACTGGAATCCTTGAAGAATTTTTAAAATTGCCATAGAGATTACGGCAGCTGGAATGGAGGAGGCGAAAGTCATCCCCACTTTAAGACCCAAATAAACGTTAGATGCAGTGAAGATCACTGTAATTAACGCGCCAAGGAACATTCCTCGGAAGGTCAATTCTTTTAAATTATCATGCGACATAAATTTTTCCTGTTTATTTTTGAAAAAAATGGTGATACATTCTCAAAAAAAGAACATTTATGCAAGTTTTTATTTAAAGTTAATCGCTTGCGATTAGAATTTATCTAAATTTATTCGATTTATTTACGTTTTTCTCAAAAAAATCTCGTAAAGAATAAAGTGCAGCTAGGTTTCTGGCTTCATTAAATTCATCACTGACTAAAAAGCGTATCAAGTTGCGATAAAGGATAACGCACGATTTCTAATGGTTCAGGCTCATCGCCTTCTAGTTGATTTGGATACAGATCTTCACCTAATAACACGTGCATTTTATGTCCCATAATTTGTGGATTGATCTTCATCGTGCGTAAAAATGTCCATTTTTTTGCCCCCAAGCCAATTTCTTCCTGTAATTCACGATTCGCACTTTGTTCGGGTGTTTCTCCCGTATCCATTCCACCTTTTACAAAGCCTAACTCATATTGTTCTGTTCCGACTGCGTATTCACGAACCAGGAGTAAATCTTCACCATCAATGGCAATCACTATCACTGAATCTCGATTGAAAGGGCGGAAGCGTTCATAAGTGCGGTCAATTCCATTAGAGAATTTGAGATCAACAGCTTGAATTTCAAACAAACGGGATTTTGCCACCGTAGAAAGGGAGAGAATGTGTGGAAGTTGTTTTTTCATAATATTAGCCCTATTATCTTGTCATTGGCTCATCATACGCAAAGTGAGAGAAATAGGAAGAGTTATGGCTGAAAATAACGAAGTGCGTTTAGATAAATGGCTTTGGGCGGCGCGTTTTTATAAAACTCGTAGCATTGCGAAAGCGATGATTGAAGGGGGCAAAGTCCATTACAACGGTCAGCGTGCCAAAGTAAGTAAAAATGTAGAAATCGGGGCGATGATTAAACTTCGCCAAGGCAGCGATGAAAAAGAAATTGAAGTGATTGCGTTGAGCGATCAACGTCGTGGTGCACCTGAGGCTCAACTGCTTTACCAAGAAACAGCACAGAGTGTGAAAAAACGGGAAGAAATGGCGTGGGCAAGAAAAAATAATGCGCTTTCAATGCCACATCCTGATCGTCGTCCAAATAAAAAAGAACGTCGAGATTTATTGAAATTTAAACATCAAGATGAGTTTTAGAAAACAAAAGTGCGGTCAAATTTGACCGCACTTTGAAAAAATATTATTTACTATTTAAGTACATTACCATCTAATGCTACGTTAAATGCTTTTCCGCCTTTAACTCCTGGAATGATGACCTGAGGGCTATCGAAGTTACAAGTTTTATCTTTAAGCATATCACACGGTAGGGCGCAAAGCGAAGGGGCTGGGCTAGGCTTACAAGATGAACCTCCTTTCGCTTGGCAATTTTCAACCGCCATTTCTTTAGCGTGCTCAGGAATGATGCTATTTCCGAAGTAATCTCTCATACCACTACTATCTCGACCACTAGCTAGCCCTAAACACATATTACTTATACCAATCACTAATTGGCAGTCTTTGCCACCATACTCTTGACATTGTTTTAGTGAATCTTGTTTGGCTTGCTCAAGAGTACTATAAGCTGCATCAGAAGCCCACATCATTTGATTTATTTCTGGAGTGCGAACAATTGCAGCCCATAATCTAGGTTTAATTTTGCGTTTTTTTAGTTCTTCTGGTGTAGCAATTTTTACTGCTTCTTGATACTCACCACAACCAAATTCTTTTTCAATGTCTCCAAACCCTGTGGCATCTCTAATAGATGTGATTTTATGGCTTGCATCCGTAAATACATAAGTCCATGTATGGCCACCAGTATATACTTTTTCTGTTGTTAGAAAGATTGTTCTAGCGTTTCTGCCAACTTCATAGGTTTGTAAATCATAAAGAGCAAGTCGATAAGCGTGAATATAACTTCTTTCATTGTCTTTAAAGCATTGATAAGATTCATCCGGTAAACGTTTTCGAGCAAAAAACTCATAGTCTTCTTTACCATGCCAGTATAAAGTGTCTAATGGGTTATACATTGTTGAGCAACTTGTTAAAAAGAGTGTAAACGCAACTAGAAAAATTAGCTTAATCTTATGAGATAACATGAGATATATTTCCTTATTATGAGATATATTTCCTTATTAAAAGACACGTGATAATAATATAGTGATTTGCTCAGGTTATCAGATTTTTATTGTAAGTATAAAGTGAATATTTTTTTATAGGTTTAAATACAAAAAGTGCGGTCAATTTTGACCGCACTTTGTGTACTAATGATTTTTATGACTTGTACTGTAGAGAATTTTTGTCGGTATAAGCCATTGCAATTGCCGAAATCAAGAAAGAAAAAAATGAATAATCACTTCCCACATAATCGTTTTTTTCAGGAATTTTTTTGAGGCATTCACAAAGGTTTTGCAATAAGTGAATCGACGAAATACTGATAATTGACATGGAAAGTTTAACTTTCAGCACAGTTGCATTCACATGACTCATCCATTCAGGTTGATCAGGGATGATTTTTCGTACGAAGTTTTTGAAACGAAAAATCTCATAACCACCTAATGTTACCATTACTAATAAGTTAGCAATCATCACTACATCAATGAGATTGAGTACAGCGAGCATAATGGTATCCGCATCCATTTCATTAACATTGGTTAAAAAGGTACCACAAGTTTTTTCATAAACTTGTAAGCATAGATGCCTTGCACGACAATTAAACCCTAAGTAAATAGGCACTTGTAGCCAGCGACTTGCAAAAAAATTGTTTTGCTTAGAAAAACTGGTTTGTTCGTTATATTTTACATATGGATCCGTGATTTCTTTTTTTGTTCCATAGCCATAAATTCTCCTACAAATAAAAATTGAAATAAAAAAAGCGGCAAGAAAATAGCCGCTTTTTAAAGAAAAAAATTCAACAGATATACTTCATTTTACCCCGTTCTCGTTAGTGATAAGAGATAGACGCGTTAAATCTACGTCATTATTGATTAATTCAATGTTTGGCATAGTCTTGTTAGCCTTTGCTGACAAGTCTTTAAAAACGCTCCACTTTTTCCCACTAAACCTTGTTGCCCTACAAGAGCGGTAACGGTACTGTTATATTGATTGCTTACGGTGGAAAGGGTATTGCCCAGTTTGCTCAACCGTTCTGCCACCAAGCATATTTGGTTATAAATTTCGCCTGCTTTCTCTGCGATTTCTTTGGCTTCGGCATTGCCGCGTTCGATACGCCATAAATTCGCCACCGTGCGTAGAATTGGCATGAGGGTCGTGTGTGAAACCATAATGACATTTTTCTCATACCCATAATTAAACAGACTTGGGTCTAATTTTAAGGCTTCAATGTAAGCGGGTTCCACAGCGATGAACATCAAGACAAAATTAGGGCTGCGCATGCCAATCAAATTGCTGTAATCCTTGCGGTGCAAGTCATCAATGTGATTTTTCAGCGCTTTAATATGCTCCCTTAGTAAACGCTCACGTTCAAATTCATCCTCAGAATTGACCGCACTTTCGTAAGCATTCAATGACATTTTGCTATCAATGATGATGTTTTTCTCATCGGGCAAATTGAGCACAAAATCAGGATAGTTTCGACCGCCTTGTTCATCTTTAAAATGCGCTTGTGCGCTGTAATGCACGTTTTCAATCAAGCCAGCCAACTGAAGTGCGCGCTCAAGTTGTATTTCTCCCCAATTGCCTAAGGTTTTCTTTTCCCCTTTTAGTGCAGAGGTTAAATTATTAGCTTCTCGCGACATATTTAAGCCAATTTCCAACACCTTTTTGATTTCCGCTTCTAAACCCGCATTACCTTTTACGGATTCTGAATGGATTTCATTCACTCGTTTTTGAAAGCCTTCAATTTGCTCACGGAAAGGTTTCAACAGCGTTTCCAATGCCGTTTGATTGGTTTGATTAAAGGATTGGCTTTTTTCTTCCAAAATACGGTTAGCTAGATTTTGGAATTCCACGCCTAGTTGTTGTTTGGATTGCTCAATATGCTGTTGCTGTTCGGCAAAAATGCTTTTTCTTTTTTTCGGAAAGGGTGGTTTTTGAGCTCCGTTAATTCTTGTGAAAGTGCGGTCAATTTTTTTCCAGCGTTTTTTTGCTGCTCTTGTTCTTTTCTAAGTAGATTTTTCCTGAGCTTGTTGCAATTGCCCTTTCAAGCTTTCGGCTTGTGCTGACGCTATCCCAAAGCGTTCTTTTTAATGCGGTGATTTGCCCGCCAATTTGATCGTGACGGAACTGTTCTTCATCCAATTCTTTTTTTCTAAATATTGGATTTTTCATCACGTTCATTAAGGCGAGTTTGCAATCCTTCTGCATGGGTTTGTACTTTCACGGCTTGTTGTTCTAGTTGATTTTTTTGAGCGCACTTAAGGAATCAAAACGCTCCGCTAATTGATTGTAATCTTCGATGGTTTTTATTGAGATCTTGTTGTAATTCTTGCGTATCTCGTTTGCTGCGGCTTAATAGAAAAAGCATTACAATACTGATAAAAAAACCAGCACGGCAATGATAATTAAATATTGATTAGACGTGAGTTCTGACATAAATAGGCTCCTGGAAATAGAAAAATTTTAGCATATTCCCAGAAACTTTTTAAAAATTAAGAGGATTTTCACTAGATAAGAAAAGTGCGGTCAAAAATAACCGCACTTTTTAGGAAGATTAGTAGTTTGAGTTAATCAATACTTCTTCACCATACCCACCAAGGGTTGGCATTGGTTGGTAAGTTGAGTTTGCTGCACGCATTAAGCGGATACCGCGAATACCCGCTTCTTTTGCCGCTAGGATATCGTCATCGCTATCACCATAGTGAATACTCACTTTATGCTCAATAATACCCGGTGTTTTGTTATATTTAGTTGGAAGTTTGCGACCGCCCATGAATTCTACTGGGTGCATGTCTTTAATATTAAAGGCTTTTTGTAGCACTGGGGTCACACCATCTTTATCGCCCGCTGTACGACCGGTAATGAAATAAATTTGGTCACCACGTGCTTGGTGCATATTAATTAAATCCACCGCAATTTGTTTTGGAATGGAATATTGGTCACAACCTGCATTCACTTCATTCCAGAAATCTTGATTTTTTTAAGTAATCATTTTTACCTGGTGAGTATTTTTTTCTTGGCCGTGATAGAAACAAGGGCTACTGAAAAAGTACAGTATCATCAATGTCGAAGCTCACATTAATTGGTGCTTTGCCTTCTAATTCTTTTTTTCAACTGCTCAACAGAGATCCAGTGAATCGGTTTTTGCTCTGTCATTTCACGAGCATTCGTACCTTGTTCAGTGTAAGGTTCTTTGTTTGATGCAAAAGTAGAGACTGCGCTTGCCGCTAAAATTGCAATGGCAGAAAAGTTTAAGTAAATTTTTTTCATGTTTTTCCTCATTAAGTAGTTTGTTTTTATTTGTAACAAATCATATCCCTTTAAAATATTTTGGAGTGAAAACTAATGGCAAACGTTTGCTATTTTAGATTTAGTGATCTTTGTCACATTTTTGAGACTGTTTGTCTAATAAATCATCAAAGAAAAAAATTTACCCCTTGAATTTGGCGGAATCGATCGCCATATAACGAGTAACTTTTTCTTAAAAAGAAGGATAAAAAGAATGACAACAATTGTGAGCGTACGTCGTAATGGCCAAGTGGTTGTTGGGGGCGATGGACAGGTTTCATTAGGTAACACAGTGATGAAAGGGAATGCCCGTAAAGTACGCCGTTTATATAATGGCAAAGTTCTAGCTGGTTTCGCAGGTGGTACAGCCGATGCGTTCACCTTATTTGAATTATTTGAGCGAAAATTAGAAATGCATCAAGGGCATTTGTTAAAAAGCCGCCGTGGAATTAGCCAAAGATTGGCGAACCGATCGTGCGTTACGCAAAGTTAGAAGCGATGCTGATTGTGGCGGATGAAAAAGAAAGTTTAATCATTACCGGTATTGGTGATGTGGTTCAACCAGAAGCCGATCAGATTTTAGCCATTGGTTCAGGCGGTAATTATGCGTTGTCGGCAGCCCGTGCGTTGGTGGAAAATACCGATTTATCAGCTCGTGAAATTGTAGAAAAATCTTTAAAAATTGCCGGTGATATTTGCGTGTTTACCAATACAAATTTCACTATCGAAGAATTACCGAATAAATAAGGAAAAATTATGTCTGAAATGACCCCTCGTGAAATTGTTTCCGAACTAGATCAACATATTATCGGCCAAAAAGAGGCGAAAAGAGCGGTTGCGATCGCGTTACGTAACCGTTGGAGAAGAATGCAGTTGCAAGAGCCACTTCGTCATGAAGTGACCCCTAAAAATATTTTAATGATTGGTCCAACGGGGGTGGGTAAAACCGAGATTGCACGTCGTCTTGCAAAATTAGCCAATGCACCTTTCATTAAAGTGGAAGCGACGAAGTTCACCGAAGTAGGCTATGTGGGGAAAGAAGTGGACTCCATTATCCGTGATTTAACGGACAGTGCGATGAAATTGGTTCGCCAACAAGAAATTGCGAAAAATCGTGCGAAAGCAGAAGATGCGGCTGAAGATCGTATTTTAGATGCGTTGCTACCACCACCAAAAAATCAATGGGGTGAAGTGGAAAACCACGATACCAACAGCAGTACTCGCCAAGCGTTCCGTAAAAAAATTACGTGAAGGGCAGTTAGACGATAAAGAAATCGAAATTGATGTGTCTGCGGGCGTGTCAATGGGTGTGAAATCATGGCTCCTCCAGGTATGGAAGAAATGACTAATCAGTTGCAATCCATGTTCCAAAGCCTAGGTTCGGATAAAACCAAAAAACGCAAAATGAAAATTAAGGATGCATTAAAAACCTTAATTGACGATGAAGCGGCAAAATTGATTAATCCAGAAGAATTGAAACAAAAAAAGCTATCGATGCAGTTGAGCAAAAATGGTATCGTGTTTATTGATGAGATTGACAAGATCTGCAAAAAAGGCGAATACAGTGGTGCCGATGTCTCTCGTGAAGGTGTGCAACGTGACTTATTGCCATTAGTGGAAGGTTCAACGGTTAATACTAAACACGGGATGGTGAAAACCGATCATATCCTCTTTATTGCATCGGGTGCATTCCAAGTGGCTCGCCCATCAGATTTAATCCCTGAGTTGCAAGGTCGTTTGCCGATTCGTGTTGAATTATCAGCATTAACAGCAGAAGATTTTGAGCGTATTCTAACTGAGCCAAATGCGTCTTTAACAGAGCAATATAAAGCGCTCATGGCAACAGAAGGCGTGAGCATTGAATTTACACAAGATGCGATTAAGAAAATTGCCGAAGCCGCTTTCCGTGTGAATGAGAAAACGGAGAATATCGGTGCAAGACGTTTACATACCGTTATGGAACGTTTAATGGATAAAATCTCATTTGATGCGAGTGAAATGGACGGTCAAACTGTTAATATCGATGCAGCTTATGTGATTGATGCTTTAGGCGAAGTGATTGAGAATGAAGATTTAAGTCGATTCATTCTGTAATGAAAGTTTAGATAAAGAAAAAAAGTGCGGTTATTTTTTTAACCGCACTTTTTTTATCTCTAGTTTTATCTCTAGATTAAGATTAGTGACCGCCGCAACCACAGCCGCCATGACCGTGTCCGTGATCATGATCGTGATGACCCCCACAGCAACCGCCGTGATCGTGATCGGTGGTGATGACCGTGACCGCCACAACCGCAGCCGTGACCACCTTCATCATCGTGATGATGGTGATCATGCGCACCATGTACGTGACCGTGAGCAATTTCTTCTAATGTTGCTTCACGAGTGCCAACAACTTCCACAGTGAAGTGTAATTCTTGACCCGCTAACATGTGGTTACCATCAACTACCACTTCATCGCCATCCACTTCAGTGATCACAACAGGAACAGGACCGATATCTGTGTCAGCTAAGAAACGCATACCAACAACGACTTCATCAACGCCCTGGAATACCTCTTTTTGGTACACGTTGAACCATATTTTTCATTGTATTCGCCGTAGCCTTCTTCAGGTTGAACACGCACTTCAAATTTGTCGCCAACTTCTTTACCTTCTAAGGCATTTTCAAGACCAATGATTAAGTTATTGTGGCCTTGTAAATATTCTAATGGTTGATTTGCTGGTGCTTCATCAACTAATACACCGTCTTGAGTACGTACTTGGTAAGCGATACTCACAACCGTATTTTTTGCTACTTTCATATTGTTTTCCTTATTAAAAAAATCGTCATTCATTGTATAGAAAATTATTCTTTAAGCAATGCAATTCGCGCATTCACACTGACTTTAATTTTTCTCTTTGCCACTTTGAGCGTAAGTTTCATCTTTCCCGCTAGAGTATAAACTTTTAGAGCTTAGTTCGGCTGCAGCATAAATAGGATAATCGTCCGTTGAATCCTTGGGTGAGGAAATCTCAAGGTTTTGTATGGTATAACCTTTCATCTGCAAAGATTCTTGAAGTAATAGGGCTTTATCTTTAAATTTTGCTAAGGCTTCTTTGGTTAATTCATTTTCTAAGCTACTTAATTTTTCACGTGAAACAGAGGCACTTACGCTATCAATCGCTAAGACACCATCTAATTCATGCACTACTGTTGATAACGCTTGAGAATCTTTACTTTCCAAGGTTAATTCCGCACGGGCAGTCCAACCTTGTTGTTTGCCTTTATCATTATAGCGAATCCAGGTATTACGAGAGTTGTCTTTAATTTCAACCGCACTTTGTGCTTTCGTTAGCTCAATGGCTTTATTCATTTTTTCTGCCATGGTTTTTATTGAGAGCGGATAAATCATTGCCTTCCGCTTGGTAAAAAAGGGACACTCGCAATAAATCGCGTTCTACATTTTTTTCCGATTCAACGGTAAAGCTCACCTGAGGTGGATAATTATCGACTGGTCCTTCGGCAAAAGAAGCGATAGGTAAGGCCAGTAATGCCAAAGAAAGTGCTTTAAGTTTCATTTTTTCATTCCTATTTGAGTAAGATAAAAATTAAGGGCGATTAATACCACCCCTCATTATTAATGTAAACGTTCGTTGTCGTCTTCGACATCTTCGTCATCGAAAAATTCGCCATCATCGCCGTATTCATCATCTTCCGCATTCGGATCTTCAAAATACGTGCCCCAGCCATCATAAATGCCTTTGTATTTTTCCACTAATGGTAAAATTTCTTTTTGTTGTGCATCGATAATTTCGGGCTTTAATTCTACTTCACTGATGATGTCAAAGCAGAAAATCACCTTGCCACTTTCATCTTCAAATTCTTCCGCTTCTGACACTTCATAGCCCTGCTTTGAAAAGCATCTACGGCAATTTTTTTCTAAAGTATCAAAAATCATAATGGGCGATGTGATGTTCGATAATATAAAGCGCATCCGGATCGCTGCCGTCATTTAATAAATCCGTAATGATTTCACGGGTTTCTTCTTGAAGTTCGTTAAAGTTCGTCATAAGGCATTCCTTTTGTCAGAAAAAGTGCGGTCATTGTAGGAGATAAAGATGAAAATGTCGCTAAAAATTTATTCTCATTTCAGTTTGCCTTGAGGGGCGGAAAGGTTAAAAATTCTGCGCGAATAAATTGTGCTTAACATGCCCAGCTGATCACGCTATTTATTGCAGCGAAAAAAAGTTGGGCTTTCTTATTTTAGAACGAAAAAAATGGTCAAACATCTCCCTTATTTCACCTTAAAAACACCGCCAAAAACAACCGCACTTTTTAAAGCAAGAGTTCGCTGATTTTTATTGTTAAAGAAGATTTAGGGCTATGAAATGTCAGGCGAAGGCGAATTTGTGGCGGTAAAAAAATCCGTAAAACGGATTGCAATACACTGTTTGTGGGTGAAAAAAACTTGCCAAGTTTGCGGGTATTTCTGATCGAAATATGGGGTATGCAGGTTTGAAAGATCGTCATGGCATCACCGAACAATGGTTTTGTTTGCAAATGCCGGGAAAGGAAACGCCAGATTTTTAGTCAATTTCACTTGGAAGGCGTTGAGATTTTTAGATGTCACTCGCCACAATCGTAAAAATTCGTACAGGAAGTCTCCAAGGAAATGCCTTCGAGATTTTTATTGCGCGGAGCAAAAAGAAAGTGATGAGTTAAATGAACGCTTAAATTTTTGTGGCGAAATACGGTTTTCCTAACTACTTCACTGAACAACGTTTTTGGGCGTGATGGTCATAATCTGACTCAAGCGATTCGTTGGGCGAAAAGGGGAGATTAAGGTTAAAGATCGTAAAAAAACGCAGTTTTTTACCTTTCTGCAGCTCGTAGCGAAATTTTTTTAATTTAGTTGTAGCAGAACGAATTGAACAAAATGTGGCAGATCAGGGTTCTAAGAGACGATATTGTGCAATTAAACGGATCGCACAGTTGGTTTAAGGCTGATGAAAATGAAGATTTAGTGGTCTTACAGCAACGTTTGAACGAACAAGATATTTTTGCTCACTGCGCCTTTAATTGGCGAAGAAAATTTATCTGCAAGTACGGTCGAAAATAAAGTGGTTTTAGAACATCAGATTTTTCCAAGAATTAATGAAACAAGAAAGAATGAAAAGCCGCTCGCCGTCCCTTTATTGATGCAGGCAAAAAGACTTTTCCATTGGACGTTTGTTGAAGAAGGATTAAAGCTCTCATTTTATTTGCCGGCAGGGAAGTTATGCGACTGCATTGGTGCGAGAGTTAGTGAATATTAAGGAAGAAGAATAATGCGAATTTTTAGTCAGCAATGATGACGGTTTTTCACGCCGAAGGGATTCAAGTTTTAGCAAAAGAATTACGCAAAAATTGCCGATGTGGTGATTGTTGCGCCCGATCGTAATCGTAGCGCGGCATCAAGCTCATTAACGCTTGTTGAGCCGCTTCGCCCACGTCATTTAGACAGTGGTGATTATTGCGTAAATGGCACACCGGCTGATTGTGTGCATTTGGCATTAAACGGTTTTTTATCAGGACAAGTGGATCTTGTGGTATCAGGTATTAATGCAGGCTGTAATATGGGTGATGATACCTTGTATTCAGGCACCTTAGCTGCAGCATTGGAAGGCCGCCATTTAGGGTTGCCTGCTATTGCAGTATCTTTAGATGGTCGTCTGCATTATGAAACCGCGGCTCGCGTGGTGTGTGATTTGATTCCTAAATTACATCCTCAATTATTGAATAAACGCGAAGTGATTAACATTAATGTGCCAGATTTGCCTTACGAAGAACTCAAAGGCATTAAAGTCTGCCATTTAGGCTATCGCACCTCTGCAGCGGAAGTGATTAAACAAAAGGATCCTCGAGGTGAACATATCTATTGGATTGGCCCGTCAGGCTTGCCAGAATATGATGGTGAAGGCACGGATTTTTATGCGGTAAAAAATGGTTATGTTTCAATTACGCCAATTCAAGCGGATCTTACGGCTCATCAGTCAATTGCTGCTTTACAAGATTGGCTGGAAAGTGAATAATGTGCCGTTTTGAAACGAATTTTCCCTATTGAAGCAATAAAGGATAAGTGAATGAATATTTTTGGTGCGATGTATGATAAAACAATGCAATGGTCAAAACATCGCTTTGCCGTGTTTTGGTTATCCTTTGTGAGTTTTATTGAGGCCATTTTCTTCCCCGTTCCACCAGATGTCATGTTGATTCCGATGTCAATGTCAAAACCGAAAAGTGCGTTTCGTTTTGCGCTTTATACAGCTGTCGCTTCGGTTGTCGGCGGAATGATTGGTTATGCTATCGGCTATTATGCTTTTGATTGGGTTCAAGGCTATATTCAACAATGGGGCTACCAAGCCGCTTGGGAACAGGCTATGGCATGGTTTAAAAAATGGGGCATTTTAGTGGTTTTTGTTGCCGGTTTCAGTCCTATTCCTTATAAAGTTTTCACGATTTGTGCGGGTGTGATGCAAATGGCATTTATCCCATTTGTGATTACCGCATTTGTATCGCGTTTTGCTCGTTTTATTTTAGTAGCAAAATTGGCTGCATGGGGCGGAGAAAAATTCGCGGCGAAATTACGTAAATCCATTGAGATCATTGGTTGGAGTGTGGTCACTCTAGCTGTGATTGCGTATCTTATTTTGAAAATAACAGGATGACTTTTTTTATGAATAGATTACTCTTTATCATCTCAAGTGTATTGCTGATCTCAGCTTGTACAGGGAGAACCCAAAAAACAAGATCCTGATGCATTACCTGATGGTATTATGCAGCCAGTAGAAGGAACAGGGAGCAATTGCTGGTGGTAGCTTTATGCCGGAAATTGAAAAAGAATTCGATGCCAAATCAAATGAAATAAATTTAATGTTAAAGGAAGAATAAATGAAAAAAATCGTTTTTTATTGCTCCCTGTGAGTATCGCTATTTTAACGGCTTGTAGTTCAAATAGCCCTGCACCAATCGAAAATGTGGATGGCACACTTTCTCCAGGTGTAATGCAACCTGTTGATAATAACTCTAGCGGTACATGGCAGCCAGAAATCCAACAAAATACCATGCCAAGTACAATGGGCAGCAGCGTGCCAACGGGAACTCAAACACCACAGCCAAGTTTCCAACCAACTTACCAACCGGTACAACAGCCAGCAGCAACTCAACCACAGCCTGCTCCAGCACCGGTTCAACCGCAAACTAAAACGGTAACTAAAACAGTTTCTGATTGTACCAGCTCAGGTGCAATCAACGTGCCACGTAATCCAAATACCAATGCACCAGATTACAGCCAAATTCAAAAAGGTTCATACAAAGGAAACACCTATAAAGTAAACAAAGGCGATACCATGTTCTTAATCGCTTACTTAACGGGTATGGACGTAAAAGATTTGGCGAGCATGAACAATATGAAAGAGCCTTACAGCTTAAGCGTGGGCCAAACATTAAAAATTTCAAATTGTTCAACAAAAACAATCACTACAACGGTTCCAGTGAAAACTACCGCACCAGCGGCACCTGCTGAGCCAGAAGTGACTTATACACCAGGTGCAAATGGCACACAAATTGGTTCTGATGGTACGGTAATTGGTCCGATTAAATCAGGTGTGGGTAACGGTGAACCTTCAAAACCCAGTTTTTCACAAACAATACACCTAGCACACCAGCAACGACGACAACACAAGTAGAAACCACAAACAATACACCAGTCAATACACCAGTTAATGCAAATGTTGTGGCACCAGTTGCGTCGAATATTGCATGGCAATGGCCAACCCAAGGTAACGTGATCCAAGGTTTCTCTAATACCGATGGTGGTAACAAAGGGGTTGATATCAGTGGTTCACGCGGCCAAGCAGTTAAAGCTGCTGCGAATGGTCGTGTTGTGTATGCGGGTAACGCATTACGTGGCTACGGTAACTTAATCATCATCAAACATAATGATGATTTCTTAAGTGCTTATGCACACAACGACAAGATCCTTGTGAGCGATCAACAAGAAGTGAAAGCGGGTCAAGAGATTGCGAAAATGGGTAGCACAGGGACCAATGCTGTGAAACTTCACTTCGAGATCCGTTATAAAGGTAAATCTGTGGATCCAGTTAGATACTTACCGAGAAGATAATCTTTTCTCATAAAAAAGTGCGGTTAAAAATGACCGCACTTTTTGTTATACTCTCACCAATTTTTTCTCAATGCTTAGAATCTAAGGTTAATTCAATGCGTACAAGTCAATATTTATTCTCAACATTAAAAGAAACCCCAGCTGAAGCGGCCATTGTGAGCCATCAATTAATGCTTCGAGCAGGGATGATTCGTCCTCTTGCTTCAGGTCTCTATAACTGGATGCCAACCGGCTGGCGTGTGCTCCGTAAAGTAGAAAAAATCATCCGTGAAGAAATGGATAAAAGTGGCGCACTTGAAATCAAAATGCCAGTCGTGCAACCAGCAGAATTATGGGAAGAATCAGGTCGTTGGGAACAATATGGTCCAGAATTACTTCGTTTTGAAGATCGTGGTAATCGTCACTTTGTTTTAGGTCCAACACATGAAGAAGTGATTACGGATTTAGTTCGTCGCGAAGTGTCATCATACAGACAACTTCCAATCAATTTATACCAAATTCAAACCAAATTCCGTGATGAAGTACGTCCTCGTTTCGGTGTCATGCGTTCACGTGAATTTATCATGAAAGATGCGTATTCTTTCCATGCGGATCATGCGAGCTTGCAACAAACTTATGATGTGATGTACCAAACTTACAGCAATATTTTCAATCGCTTAGGTTTAGATTTCCGTGCAGTACAAGCGGATACCGGTTCTATCGGTGGTAGCGCCTCACATGAATTCCAAGTATTAGCAAACAGCGGTGAAGATGATGTGATTTTTCTCTACTGAATCTGATTACGCAGCAAACATTGAATTAGCCGAAGCGGTGGCGATTGGTGAACGTGCCGCGCCAACGAAAGCGATGGAATTAGTTGATACGCCAAATGCAAAAAACATTGCTGAGTTGGTGGAACAATTCAATTTACCAATTGAGAAAACGGTTAAAACCTTAATTGTAAAAGGGGCAAGCGAAGAGCAACCATTAGTGGCATTAGTGATTCGTGGTGACCATGAATTAAATGAAATCAAAAGCGGAAAAAAATTACCTGAAGTGGCTTCACCATTTGAGTTTGCAGACGAAGCTGTTATCAAAGCAAAAAAATTGGTGCGGGTGTAGGGCTCATTAGGTCCCTGTTAATCTCAATATTCCAGTGATTATTGACCGTTCAGTGGCGTTAGTGTCTGATTTCAGCGCAGGCGCAAACATTGATGGTAAACATTACTTCAATATCAACTGGGAACGTGATGTAGCGTTACCAAAAGTGGCGGATATTCGTAACGTGGTTGAAGGTGACCCAAGCCCAGATGGTAAAGGTACCTTATTGATTAAACGTGGTATCGAAGTCGGCCATATCTTTCCAATTAGGTAAAAAAATACTCAGAAGCGATGAATGCGACTGTTCAAGGTGAAGATGGTCGTCCAATGGTCGTAACCATGGGATGTTACGGTATTGGTGTAACGCGTGTGGTCGCTGCGGCGATTGAACAACATTTTTGATGATCGCGGTATTGTGTGGCCAACAGATGAAATTGCGCCATTCACCGTAGCTGTCGTTCCAATGAATATGCATAAATCTGAAAGCGTTCAAGAATATGCCGAAGAATTGTACCGCACTTTACAAGCACAAGGTGTGAAGTGATCTTTGATGATCGTAAAGAACGCCCAGGTGTGATGTTTGCAGATATGGAACTTATCGGCGTTCCACACATGGTAGTGATTGGTGAGAAAAAAATCTCGCAAATGGCGAAATCGAATACAAAAAAATCGCCGCACTGGTGAAAAAAACAAATGATTGCAAAAAGAGCAGTTGTTAGATTTCTTGAAAGGACAAATTAAAAGCTAATCGAAAGTTAAAAATTCATGGCATAGCTTTAGTTGCTATGCCAAGGATATATTTAATTTATAATAATACAAAACGGTTGTTGAGTTTGATTTTCAGCAACCGTTTTTTTGTGGTTAAAATGTTTTACTCATTTCTAAGAATACACGGTTTTTGTCGTAACCATAGAAAGGATGATTACTTTTTTTCACTTTTTGATAAGACCATGTAATCTTTAGGCGTAATTCCCCAGAAATAGAGATCGCGATGCCATAATGTTAACGTTGAAGCATATTCTCTATTTTTTTCTGACGAATGTTAAAAGAAATCAGCCGCTTGATAATGACGTTTAGCATATGAAAGCGTGACTCGGCTTGATATTCCCCATGGCCATTCTTGTCCCCAACCAAGGCGTCCACCTGCTCGTTGGTAGGCGTTATCTTTGTCTCGAGTATTTTTCACGAGAATAATCTACCCCAGCAAACCAATGTTGTCCGCTTTTTCGGAACATAGAGTAATGTGTTGGAAAAATAAATAATTGTTGCCGTTTAAATGTTTTTCGCCAATCATAGCGTTGTTCGCCATATTCCAAAAGCAGATGAAATTTGCCAACGAGGATTAAGCCAGTAGCTAATATCAAAACGTACGCCAGAGTTTTTAGAGTATTGTTTGAGTGCATCGCTACCGTTTGAGCCACCACTATACCAACGTTTTTCGGTAAATGGTGTTAAAGCCAATTCTAAATGGGAAGTTTGATAACCCTAATCCCCAACCCTAAGCGCGCATTTAATTCGTTATATTTTTTTGTTATTCCAGTAGTATTTACCATTTCCATCTAAGCCTAATTTGGTGAAAAAAAGTTATGTGCAAGAGACCATTTTTTTCTCAACACCTAATGAATAAGAAAGCCCTTGTGCACTTTCTTTACTCCAAGCTTTCCAGTTACCAATATGAGCACCTGCTTTGGGTGCATTGTTGATATTGCTTTCATTGAGGAAAACTTACACCACCATAAAAATTTCCATTGATCGCGTTGATTTAATGCAGATAAATATTGATCAATAATGGCAGCCATTTCAGGCGTCATCTGCTCTGCACGTAATTTTTGGAACTGATCTTTTGCTGCTTCATTATCGTTATTTAAAAAGAGCGCTTGAGCAAGTTGATAACGTAATGGAAGGCTATCAGAATATTGAGTGAATAGGGTACGATAACGTTGTGCAGCCTCACTATAGTTGCCTTTATGACGCGCATCAATAGCTTCAGCCCAGCTCAATAACACGGGATCCTTTTGGGAGTTCTCGATATAAAAGGCAACAGAAAGTGAAACAGCTTCCTCGTTATTTTGTAAGACAGAAGGAATCATTCCACGTACGATTAAATCAGGATGACGAGCTAGCTCTTCTTTAGTCATTGAGACTGAGACTTCATTATTTGTCTTCGGCTGGATCGCAGGTGCTTGAAGCTTTGGCGCTGCAACCTGAATATTTTTGTCTAACGTGTCATTTTTAGATTGTGCAACCTCGGCATTTGCCCACTGAGCACATGTCATGCTTAATACTGTATAAAAAAAGTTTTTGTAAATTTCATTTTGTTATCGAAAGAGAAATAAAGCAAGCACTAGGCTTGCTTTATTCATATCAGGATTAAAAATTAATTATTGTTTTTGAGCACCGAATACACCGATCTGAGTTGCTTTCGGATTTCACATAGCTACCTGATAGTTCACTCGCACCGAAACCGTAGAAACGACCACCTGTTTCCGTACCTTCAGCAGTTTTACCGCTAAATTGGTTACCATCAATTTTTCGCAGATAGTTTAATCTCATCAACGTTGCCAAATGGCTCGTTATCAGCTGGCGTAATAGAACCTTCAAGTGATTTTATCTGCAAAGTTGACATTGAATTTTGCATTACTTAGATGATATGTATCAATCCCTCCACCGTTACTTGCATAACTGTGTACCTCTATTCCCCACATAGGTCGCTTGACCAGTAGCTGGCATATTGGTTGTAGGATTAATACCATAAGCAAGTAGGTAATGGTTATTTAGGCCTTCCTGACTAATAAGTCCCCAACGTACATTTTTATATTTTGTACCACTAACTAAACGAGTTACATTGTTTGAGTAATTTTAAGGACCTCGCTTGCAGCCCATCCAGTTGGTACGATGTTAAAACTTTTACCTTCAACATTTAATACATCAAGATCTACTGCTTCTGCTTTAGGGATATGCTATTTCAACTTCAGCGCCTTTTACTTTTGGTATATACAAAGCCAATATTTTTAGCTGTGAGTACTTGATTAGGGGTAGTGGTTGGAGATGTAGGTTGACTAGATGAGGTAGTAGGTTGCTGAGTATTGTTGGCAGCAGTGCTTGGCTGACTTTGCTCAGTTTGATTGCTTGGAGCTGAAACATCTTGGTCATCACTACCACCGCCGCTGCTACCACACGCAGATAATACTAAAAGCAGCTAATGCTGTTGTACCAAATTTAAAAATATGATTTAAAAGAAGACATACTAATATTCCTTATTTAAACAGTAGAAGTAAAATACCTTTTGAGAAGATATCCTGCGAAGACTATCATTTCAATTTTCAATTTGTCTATAAAGTTAGTTGATTTTATAATGTAGGTATTAATTGTAGAGATAAATTACAATATTTATAGTTATATGTTTTGTAAAGTTTATTAGTCATGTCAAAAGAGAAACAAAGCAAGCTCAAAGGCTTGCTTTACGATACTAAAAATAACACTAAATTATTGTTTTTTGAGCACCAAATGCAGCAGCCCAACTGTTATCATTAGCCTCTGCTAAAGCCAGCAAGTTGTTTTGCTTGTTCTCCATAAAATTTACCCTCTACATTTGCTACTGACGATGGTAATAAAGAGGTATTTGCATATCCACTAAAAATTGTTACCTGAAATAGATGCATTAATATTTACATATTGAATGTTGTTGATCCCTAATGAACCGCTTAATGATTTATTACCAAAAATCAACACTAAATTGAGAGTTACCAATATGGTAGTCGTCCTCATCCGATTCAGTGATATCTATTGCAAGGATAGATTGACCAGAATAAGAAGCGCTACCGCTTGTTGGCATATTAAGAGTTGGATTACCGTTATAGAATAAATAAAATTTGCCATTGTCATCTAAGCTATCGTTAATACCGAAACGAATATCAGAATAACGTCTACAGCATACATCTATACGTCTGTCATTGGCAGTAGTCTTAGCCCACCCCTCCCGCTGAAATGTCTGAAATCCAATTTCTAGATTGATTCCCTCAACATTGATACTCGTTGTATTATAGCCATTGATTGGTGCACGACGAAAGGAACCATTATCATCAATAAATGCAGTACCTGTTTTCTTATTGGCTTGTTGTTGAACTACATTGTTATTAACAAGAGTATTTGATTGATTTAACTTATGATTATTTACGGGTGAACTATCTTGATTATCACCGCACCACCACTGCTACCACAAGCAGATAATACGAAAGCAGCTAACGCAGTGGTACCAAATTTAAGAATATGATTTAAAGAGAGCATAATAATATTCCTTATTTAAAAAAAGTAGAAGTAAAACACCTTAGAGGCTAACATTTCAATTTTTCGCCTGTCTATAAAAGTTAGTGAACTTTTTAAGGTTAAATATTTTGTTGTATTAAACTTCCCACCAAATTAACGCCCATTTGCGTTGTCCGTGCTTTTATCGGTTCATTATTTAGTTTGTTTTTTTGTTGATAGAATTGAGCTAAATCTTGTTTTTTTCTTTTTCGGTGAGATTACCGAGAGAAAATTCCACGGAATTTAATAAATCCTCAAAGGTTTCGCCTTGGAAATGACCTGATTCGGTTTCAATAAAACTCACATTCGCGTGAATGCCTTTTTGGTAAAGACGATTGACTAAATAAATATAAGTTGGGAAGCCCACATCATCACGGCCAATGGCTTCAAATACGCCTTCATCAAGAAAATGGCGTTGTGTCACCGAGGTTAAAAAGACCCGTTTTTTCGCCTTACTTTGCAGTTTTTCAATCATGTCATCCAAATCATCCACAAGCGTCGAGCGAGAGGCGAGTATTACATCGGCTTGAGGCACATCATCCCAGTTATCTGACCATGATTTATGTAGAAGGGTAATATTATTCAGTTGATGCTTTTCTTTGTATTGCTGCACCATCTCCAACATCCCTTGGCTGTAATCGAGAGCATACACGGCTTGGCATTGTTGGGCTAAAGGAATCACAAAAGGTGCCGGGGCCACAGCCGATATCTAACACCGTTTCATTGGGTTGCACATTCATGGCTTTAAGCAAGGTTTCGTTATAACGACTTGGTTTACCCACTAAATTCTCAGCCATTTTAGGCGCTTTTTTATCCCACTTTGTCGCTGGAAGATTATAGTGATTACAGGCTTTCAGATGTTGTTGATAGAGATCGTTGAAATTGATGTCATTGATGATCATAGTGGCGCCCCAAAGTGCGGTTAGTTTTTCGGATTGTTTTTAAATTTGCTTGATGATTATATGCTTTTCTCCCACTGAAAATCATTTGAAAATGATTGACGCAAACGTTTTTCGTTTTGGTGTTTTTTCCTTTATAATAGCCCGCGATTTTTACCTCAAACACAACTCAAAGGTACCCGTATGTTTCAAACTTTTCGTGGCTCACCCGCCCTTTCTGAATTCCGTATTCAAGGTTTAATGCAAAAATTCCAACAAAATCAATTACCGGTGAAAATCGGTTTACGCGGAATATTTGCATTTTGTGGAATTAAATCGACCGCTTGTTAGCGAGCAGGAAGCAAAACTAAAAGCATTGTTACATTACGGCCCAACTCTGGCTGAACATGAAGCCAAAGGCGAAACTTTTATCGTGATTCCACGCGTTGGCACGATTTCTTCTTGGTCTTCTAAAGCGACGGATATTGCACATAACTGCGGTTTAAATGAAGTAGAGCGTATTGAGCGTGGTTTGGCGTATTATTTTTGAGTTAAGCCAACCGCTTGATGAAAAAAACAACAGAAAAAAATTGACCGCACTTTTACACGACCGAATGATGGAAACCGTGGTGCGTCAATCCTGCAAGATGCAGAGATCTTTATTCCGTCATCAAGATCCGAAACCGTTTAAAACCGTGGATATTTTGAAAGGCGGACGTGAAGCCTTAGTGACAGCCAACGTAGAATTAGGTTTGGCACTGGCAGAAGATGAAATTGATTATTTGGTGGAAAACTTTACCCAATTAGGGCGCAATCCACACGATATTGAACTTTATATGTTTCGCGCAAGCCAACTCTGAGCACTGCCGCCATAAAATCTTTAATGCGGATTGGATTATCGACGGCAAAAAACAGGATAAATCCCTGTTTAAGATGATTAAAAATACCTTTGAGAAAACCCCTGATTTCGTGCTTTCAGCCTATAAAGATAATGCTGCGGTAATGGAAGGTTCAAAAGTCGGCCGTTTCTTTGCGGATCAAGATGGGCAATATCGCTATCACAATGAAGATGCCCATATCTTAATGAAAGTGGAAACCCACAACCATCCAACCGCAATTTCGCCATTCCCAGGTGCCGCAACGGGTTCAGGCGGTGAAATTCGTGATGAAGGTGCAACGGGTCGTGGTGCAAAACCAAAAAGCAGGTTTAACCGGTTTCTCGGTATCAAACCTTGTCATTCCCAAACTTTGAACAACCTTTGGGAAAATCCACTTTCTAAACCAAAACCGTATTGCTTCAGCCTTAGATATTATGATTGAAGGCCCATTAGGTGGCGCTGCATTTAACAATGAATTTGGTCGTCCTGCATTATTAGGCTATTTCCGTACCTATGAAGAGAAAGTCAATAGCTTCAACGGCGAAGAAGTGCGTGGTTATCACAAAGCCGATTATGTTAGCGGGCGGTATCGGTAATATTCGTGGCGAACACGTTCAAAAAGGCGAAATTCCCCAGTTGGTGCAAAATTGATCGTATTAGGTGGCCCCTGCAATGAACATCGGCTTAGGCGGTGGTGCAGCTTCTTCGATGGACAGCGGGAAATCAAAAGAAGATTTAGATTTTGCCTCTGTTCAACGTGAAAACCCAGAAATGGAACGCCGTTGCCAAGAGGTGATTGACCGCTGCTGGCAATTAGGTGATGAAAACCCAATTCTCTTTTATCCACGATGTGGGTGCGGGTGGTTTATCCAATGCGATGCCTGAATTGGTGCACGATGGCGAACGTGGCGGTAAATTTGATTTACGCTCCATCCTTTGCGATGAAAAAGGCATGTCACCATTGGAAATTTGGTGCAACGAATCGCAAGAACGTTATGTCTTTAGCCGTTGCGCCAGAAAAACTCGAATTATTTACCGCACTTTGTGAACGTGAGCGTGCGCCGTTTGCGGTCATTGGTGAGAGCAACGGAAGAGAAAACATTTAACCTTACACGATAGCCATTTCGACAATAATCCAATTGATTTGCCAATGAATGTGTTATTAGGCAAAACGCCCGAAAAATGACGCGTGAGGTTTCGTCAAAAAAACTGTCGAAAATCGACCGCTTGCAACAGAAAAATATTCAATTAAAAGAAGCGTTCCATCGCGTATTACGCTTACCGGTGGTGGCTGAAAAAACCTTCTTAATCACCATTGGTGACCGTTCGGTAACCGGTATGGTGGCGCGCGATCAAATGGTCGGTCCGTGGCAAATTCCGGTGTCTGATGTGGCCGTCACAACCGCTTCATTAGACAGCTATCACGGTGAAGCCATGGCAATGGGCGAACGCGCACCAGTAGCATTATTAGACTTTGGTGCTTCTGCACGTTTAGCGGTAGCTGAATCCATTACCAATATTGCAGGCACCAACATTGGCGATATTAAACGCATCAAACTTTCTGCAAACTGGATGTCTGCAGCCGGTCATGGTGGTGAAGATGCTGGCTTATATGAAGCGGTGAAAAGCAGTCGGTGAAGAACTTTGCCCCTGCATTAGGCATTACCATTCCAGTCGGTAAAGACTCTATGTCGATGAAAACCACTTGGGAAGAAAATGGTGAGAAAAAATCTGTCACCGCACCGCTTTCTTTAGTGATTTCATCTTTTGCCCGCGTGGAAGATGTGCGTAAAACCGTAACCCCTCAATTACGCACAGACAAAGGCGCAAGTCGTTTATTATTGATTGATTTAGGCGAAAGAAAAAATCGCTTAGGCGCGACCGCACTTGCGCAAGTGTATAAACAATTAGGTGACAAACCAGCCGATGTGGTGAAATGTCGCCAAACTGAAAAACTTCTTTCGATGCAATGCAAGCATTGGTAGCAGAGCGTAAATTATTGGCTTACCACGACCGTTCAGACGGTGGTTTAATCACCACGCTTGCAGAAATGGCATTTGCGGGTAACTGTGGCGTGGATGTGGATATTTCTGCATTAGGCGACAATGATTTAGCCGTGTTATTCAATGAAGAATTAGGTGCAGTGATCCAAGTATCAGAAAAGCGAATTAAGCGCCGTGCGTGAGGTATTAAAAGCCCATGACTTGCTTGGCTTTAACTTATGAACTCGGTTCTGTAAGCTCAGAAGATCGTTTTGAAATCACACGCGGTAGCAAAAAAACTATTAAGCGAAAAAAACGCTCTGAATTACGCGGTATTTGGGCAGAACTCACTCACCAAATGCAACGCTTACGTGATAACCCAGAATGTGCTGACCAAGAATTTGAAGCGAAAAAAAGCAACAGACAACAAAGGTTTATCTGCTCACTTAACCTATGATGTGAATGAAGATATTGCTGCGCCTTACATCAGCAAAGGCGTGAAAACCAAAAAGTGGCCGTATTACGTGAACAAGGCGTAAACAGCCATGTTGAAATGGCAGCCGCTTTTGACCGAGCAGGCTTTGCGGCGATTGATGTTCACATGAGCGATTTAATGGCAGGCCGTTACAACTTAAACGACTTCAACGCGATGGTGGCCTGTGGTGGTTTCTCTTACGGTGACGTATTAGGCGCTGGGCGGCGGCTGGGCGAAAATCCATTTTATTTAACCCACAATTACGCGATCAATTCAGCCAATTCTTCGCCAATGAAAATACGCTTTCATTAGGTGTATGTAACGGCTGTCAATTTATCTCCACCCTTGCGGAAATTATCCCTGGTGCAGAAAATTGGCCACGTTTCGTGCGTAATAAATCAGAACGTTTTGAAGCCCGTGCCGCGATGGTGAAAATCAACGACACCAACTCATTATGGTTTAAAGGCATGGCAGGTTCACATATGCCGATTGCGGTTTCTCACGGTGAAGGTCGCGTAGAATTCAAAACACCAGAGAATTTGACCGCACTTCAAGCGCAAAACTTGATTGTGGCGCAATATATCGACAGCCATTTAAACGTAACTGAAACCTATCCAGCCAACCCGAATGGTTCGGCATTAGGGATTACTGCCATTTCTAACGTCGATGGTCGTATTGCCGCGATGATGCCACACCCAGAACGTGTATTCCGTGCCGTGAGCAACTCATGGTATCCAGAAGATTGGTCTGAAGATGGTGCTTGGATGCGAATTTTTTTAGAAATGCGAGGTGAATTTTAAATAATGTGAGATTGCTCACAGAAAATTAATTAAAAATAAGAGATACTAAGAAATTGGTATCTCTTTTTATTGCATAAATCTGAGTAATAAAAATGCCAACAATATTAGCGAGTAATATTGTTAATGTTTTATATAAAAATTCTTGGACATTATGTCCGTAATATCAATTGAACTATATGAGGAGTTCTACATGAGTGCATTAGTTACATTGCTAGCTAATATTGTTGCGCCATTGCAACGTCAATTTATTAACTTTATCCGCATTGCGATTTGTGTTGTGATGGTTTTGGATTGGAGGTTTAAAAGTTTGCCAATATGAGGCAGATGGTATCGCACACTTTGTGTCAAATAGTCCTTTCTTAAGCTTTCCTTTACAAAAACGGTGCAAATGAAGTGACAAATGATAAGGGTGTTTTTAGTAAAAAGAATATACCTTATAAAAAAACCCTGAAGGCAAAATGGTCGCAAAAAATATTGAATGGCATAAAGCCAACGGCACCTACACCGCTTCTTATATTATTGGCGCAATCATTGTGACAATTGGTATTTTAGTATTAGCAGGCATTTGGTCTCCAACATTAGGTTTATTCGGCGGCTTGCTCACCTTTGGTATGTCGATAGTCACGCTGTCGTTCCTGATATTTACGCCAGAAACCTGGGTGCCGAATTTAGGGTGGGGACTTCCCAACACCCTAATTATGGCTTCCCATATCTCTCAGGTGCTGGCCGACTCGTGATTAAAGATATTATTATGATGGCAGGCGGCTTAGTTGCTGCAGCAGAATGTGCAAAACGCTATTTAGAGAATAAAAAGCAGTTTGCGTAGTAAATAGATTTTAAAGGGCTTGCTGGGAGAAACAGCAAGCCTTTTTGTTATGAAGATATAAAAATTGAATAATAAAGAAGTTATTAATAGTATTCACAAACTAATTTTCTCGATGTTAGGATGTGTATTATTGTGCAGTAAGTAACTAATTGTGTCTTATGATTAGTCTGAAGATGCTGATTGAAAAGGGCATTTTTAGAAATCTGAGAATGATATTTAAATAGAGTGATCTAATTTAAAGATTTTTGTGATAAAAAGAGTAAAATATCCCTTTATATTACACTCTTATTTTTTTGAATTATGATAACTGAAACATCACAAAAACCGTAAAATCCTTGTTTACGACAGATGACAAAGGAAATTCTTATAAATATATTATTCCTCCGTATCAGAGAGAGTATTCTTGGAAAGAAGAACAATGGGAAAGTTTATTTAATGATATATATGAAAATGAAACAGGATATTTTTCTTGGATCTATAATTTGTATCTCATCTGAAACTAATGAATTAGATGTTATTGATGGACAACAAAGACTTACAACGCTTAGCATCTTATTGCTTTTCTCTCTATAAAACATTAAACGAATATTACAGTTATTTTTCTAATGAAAAACATTTGGCTAAAAATTTCTCAGTTTAGAAGAGTATTTTCTAGATGAAGATAATTTAAGAATATCTCTGTCTATTCAAAATCATAATAAGGAAGATTATTCTTATCTAGCATGGATGATCCTAGATAAACCTTCTATTTCTCCTAAAAACTATGGAAATCGGAGAATTGCAAAAAGCATTTAAATACTTTTTTCTGAAAGAATTGAGCTGGAAACAGCAGAATGCTGCATGGATGATAAAAATTAAATTATTATTTTTATTATTAGATAAGATATCGTCATCCTTAATTGTAAAAAAATAAATACTAGGGATGCTAGCTCAGCATTTATTCTATTTGAAAGTATCAATAATAGAGGAATGGTATTAACACCAATAGATCTCATTAAAAATACTTTGATAAGTAAACTTAGTAACAATCAGAAACCTGCTGCGGTAATAAACAATGAATGGCAAGAAATTATAAAGAATATTAATGACTATGAATCCCAGGTAAGATTTTTAAGACATACTACAACATTTTTCTAATCTCAATAAGTATAAATTTAAAGTGAAATGTGATGAGGTAAATAAAGGCAACTAAAAAGTTCTTTTAATTAAAATTTATTCTGAGATTATAAAAAAATAATGGTTTGAAATTAATTAAAGATTTAATAGAAATCTGCTATCTATAATAATTTAATAGAACCAAGGAATATAAGCGAGTATAGTCCTTATGCTAATTATAAAGCTAGTTTAGAAAATTTAAATAGAATTGGAGCTGTTCCCGCAAACGCATTGCTATTATATTTATTTGAATATCACCATGATAAGGATCTTTCAGGTTTTATAGAATTCTTAGAAAAATGGTTTATTATCCGGCATATTACTAATACACCATCAACTAATAAATTAGATGGTATTTTTATTGATATGATTAAAGCTCTAGATGAAGAAAAAACTTTTAGATGATGTTATGAAATCTTTATTGGTGGAGCTTCCAGAAAAGGAGATTATTAAAAATAAATTAATTATCTCAAATATTTATGATTTTTAGTTCTAATCTAACCAAATGCTTATTAGTACATATTGAAAGAGGTTTCTCAACAAAAGAATCAATGAAAGATTATTGGGCGTTAAATATTGGTAATGAAGGAAGACAGCCTCATCCTGTATGGACTGTTGAACATATTTATCCAAGAAATCCGAAAAAGATGATATAGATAAAAGAATGCGAAAGTTTAAAAAGACACTTTTAGGTAATTTAACTATTACTGCTTATAATGGAAACCTATCTAATCGTTCTTATGCAGAGAAATTAGTATTAGAAAAAGAAGGGAAAGAAATCGGGTTTAATAGTGAAAATATAAAAATAAATGCTCTACTTAAAGATAAGAAAGAGTGAGAAGTAATAATATTGAAACTAGGGGAGCTTGGCTAGTAGAAAAAAATTCTTAAAAGGCTTTTTATAAGCTATACTTACTCAACTCATGTAAAATATAATATAGTGGAATTTATTATATATCAATTTGAAACTTAGTAAGTTTAAAATTTATAGGTGTTAACCCTAATCTAGTTAAATAATATATAAAAAGCAGTCAAAAATCACAATGAAATTTTGACCGCTCTTTTTATTACTTTTACTTACGCATTATTTTTTTGTTTTTCAAAAACTCAACGCCAGTATCTGGGAAATCGGTGAATACACCAGTTGCGCCAGATTTATTTAATAACGCATCGTACATTTGATTTACGTCAGTGAAGAAATTCAGGTAACGCATCTTTACGCACAGTGTATGGGTGTAATTCCACTTTGTATTGTGCGAGTTCTTTTCACTAATGGGGTGTACACGATGTTGCCTGGTTTAGATTTTTTTCTTTATCCACTAACATAGTACCAGCCTGGGCCAACGCCGTCAGCATATTTCACGACTTCTGCCATTGCACCTGGTTTGAACATCCAATCGTAATCGTAGTTCACCCATTTGCCTTTTCGCATCTTTTTTTCTTCAGTTTCATGCCAGTCGGTGTATGCCACTAATTGAACAAGTTTTTAAATCCATGCCCATTTTTTTGGTAGCAATTCGTTTTTTTGATACGTTTTAACTCATTGAAGTCGAAGGTTTGTAGGTAAACCATGTCAGATTTCTTGTCGTAACCGTATTTTTTCAACACTTTAAGGGTTTCAACTGCAATGTCTTTGCCGTTTTGGTGGTGGAACCAAGGTGCTTTGATTTCAGGGTAGATACCCACTTTTTTACCGGTAGATTTTTCTAAACCTTGGATGAATTCTAACTCATCTTCAAAAGTATGGATTTTGAAGTGTGATTTCCAAAGTGGGAAACGACCTGGATATACTGCAACTTGTTTACCATCTTTAGTTTCAAAGTTTTCAGTCATATTTAAACTTTGAATTTCTTTTAAGGTGAAGTCGATTACGTAGTAACGACCATCTTTACGATGACGATTTGGGAATTTTTTCGCTACGTCAGTTAAACCATCTAAGAAGTGGTCATGGATAACCACTAAACGGCCGTCTTTTGTCATCGCTAAGTCTTGTTCTAAGTAGTCTGCATGTTGTGCAAATGCAAGCGCTTTAGACTCAAGTGTATGCTCTGGTAAGTAACCACTTGCACCACGGTGAGCAATGATAATTTTGTCTGATTTCATAGTGTCCACAGAAGAGTGTGCGCTACATCCTGCAAGTACGCCTGCAGCTAATAAAGAAAGCGCTAAAGTTTTGAGTTTCATAAGTATTTCTCCTTGAAAGTGCGGTTAAAAATTCAGTTGTTTTTTGTAATAAAAAAGGCGGCAAGCCTTCGCCTGTCGCCTTTAATTTATAGATTATTTAGTACCGTAGGTATCGCCTAATTTCGCTTTGTGTTTACCTTCTTCAACCATTACGATGAAGAGTAATAACACCGCTAAGATACCACCGCCGATCATGACGTAGAAACCGCCGTCCCAGCCGTAGTGTTGTGCTGCCCAACCGATAACAGCTGAAGCTGATACAGTACCACCTAAGTAACCGAATAAACCGGTGAAACCTGCTGCTGTACCTGCTGCTTTTTTCGGTGCAAGCTCAAGAGCGTGTAAGCCGATTAACATTACAGGACCGTAGATTAAGAAACCGATTAAGGTCATTAAGATGAAGTCAGTTAATTGATATGGGTTTTCATACCAAGCTGCATAGTTTGCAAGCTCTGCTTCAGGTGTAGCTGGGTTCATCCAGTATGCTACAACTGCTGCGGTAGTTAAGATCATGAAGATGAAACCGGTTAAACCACGTTTACCTTTGAAGACTTTATCTGATACCCAACCACATAATAATGTACCTGGAACTGCTGCTAATTCATAGATTGTGTAAGCCCATGCAGTACCTTTGATGTTGAAGTGTTTTACTTCACTTAAGTAAACCGGAGACCATTTCAATACGCCGTAGCGGATTAAGTATACGAATACGTTAGCAATCGCGATGTACCATAACAATTTGTTTTTCAATACATAAGTGACGAAGATTTCTTTTGTGCTTAAATCGTTTTCGTAAGTTTTTTCGTTATAGTCATCTGGGTAGTCATTACGCCATTTTTCGATTGATGGTAAACCACAAGATTGTGGAGTATCACGCATCACGAAGTAAACTGGAATTGCACAGATCATTGCAGCAATACCCGGATAGTAGAGGGATTGTTGCCAAATATCTTTTGCTTGTGCTTCGACACCATGAGTGCTGAAGAAGACGGCACTTGCTAATAGCACCATTGCACCCGGCATCATACCACCGATGTTGTGCGCGGTATTCCAGATAGATACGATAGTACCGCGTTCTGATTTAGACCACCAGTGTACCATTGTACGACCACATGGAGGCCAACCCATACCTTGGAACCAACCATTTAAGAAGATCATTACCCACATGATGGCAACGCCAGAGGTTGCCCATGGGAATAAACCCATCATGGTCATACAAAGACCAGAAAGCAATAAACCAAATGGTAAGAATACGCGAGGGTTCGAACGGTCAGACATACCTGCCATAACGAACTTAGATAAACCGTAGGCAAGACCAGCCGCTGAGCCGATAACACCTAGTTGCGCTTTAGTGTACAAGCCCTGTTGAATTAAACCGGGTTGTGCTAAGTCAAAGTTTGCACGTACAAAATAGTAAGCAGCATAACCAAAGAAGATCCCTGCAAACACTTGCCAACGTAAGCGTTTATACGTGGAATCAATTTTCTCCGCTGGAAGTTCCGCAATATGCGGAGCGGGTTTAAATGGTCCAAACATAATTTCTCTCCAATATCATTTTAATTATGAGTCCACCCCCATGCTGGGGATAGCGTGCATAATAAAATAAAAAAATAGAAATTAAAAAGGGAAATAATTCAAAAAAATGTGATGCATTTCACAAAATATTTTTTTAACAAATGAGCGAATTCGAAAATTGTGTGATCTGTCTCACAAAACAGCTTTCTTTTTCGCTCAAAATGTTGTGAATTTAACCGCTCTCCCATACAATAGCCATGGAATTTGTAACAGTTTTTACGTTTCTTTTTATTAATATTTTGGCTTTGGGGGTAACAATGGGATTATCGCCTAATATGTATCGTGATGTGGGTGATTTTTCACCTATCTCGACGGATGTGATTATCATTGGTGGCGGTGCGACAGGTGCGGGTATTGCGCGTGACTGTGCATTGCGTGGAATTAACTGTATTTTATTAGAGCGTCGTGATATTGCGACAGGCGCAACAGGTCGTAACCATGGTTTGTTACATAGTGGTGCGCGTTATGCCGTGAACGATCAGGAATCAGCAGAAGAATGTATTAAAGAAAATAAAATTCTGCGCAATATCGCTCGTCACTGTGTGGATGAAACAGAAGGTTTATTTATCACCTTACCTGAAGATTCCCTTGATTATCAAAAAACCTTCATCGAAAGTTGTACCAAATCCGGTATTGAAGCGGTCGCCATTGATCCTAAACTTGCCCAAATTATGGAACCATCAGTCAACCCTAATTTAGTGGGTGCCGTTGTGGTGCCAGATGGTTCAATCGATCCTTTCCGTTTAACGGCTTCCAACGTGATGGATGCCACCGAAAATGGCGCGAAAATGTTCACTTATTGCGAAGTGAAAAAGCTTAATTCGCGAAGGTGGCAAAAGTGATCGGTGTGGATGTTTACGATCACAAAAAAATCGCGTAAATCGTAAATTCTTTTGCGCCATTAGTCGTCAATGCGGGTGGTATTTGGGGACAAGGTATCGCAGAATATGCGGATCTCAAAATCAAAATGTTCCCAGCAAAAGGCGCATTACTTGTCATGGGGCACCGCATCAACAAAATGGTGATTAACCGTTGCCGTAAACCGGCGGATGCGGACATTCTTGTGCCAGGGGATACCATTTGTGTTATCGGTACAACCTCTAGCCGTATTCCTTACGATCAAATCGATAACATGGAAGTCACTCCAGAAGAAGTGGATATCTTATTCCGTGAGGGGAAAAAAACTTGCACCAAGCTTGCGTCATACTCGTGTATTACGTGCTTATGCCGGTGTGCGTCCGTTAGTCGCGTCAGATGACGATCCATCAGGTCGTAACGTAAGTCGCGGTATCGTGTTACTTGACCACGCAGAGCGTGATGGCTTAGATGGCTTTATCACGATCACTGGCGGTAAATTAATGACTTATCGCTTAATGGCTGAATGGGCAACGGATCTGGTTTGTAAAAAACTCAACAAAACCGCACGTTGTACGACCGCTGAGCGTCCATTGCCGGGTTCAACCGAAAGCCGCGCAGAAACCAATCAGAAAGTGATTTCACTTCCAAGTACGATTCGTTATTCAGCCGTGTATCGTCATGGTTCTCGCGCCACTCGTTTATTAGATAAAGAACGTCTCGATCGTTCAATGGTGTGCGAATGTGAAGCCGTGACAGCGGGTGAAGTCCGTTATGCCGTTGATGAATTAAATGTGAATAACTTAGTGGATTTACGTCGCCGTACTCGTGTGGGTATGGGGACTTGCCAAGCTGAGCTTTGCGCATGTCGTGCAGCGGGTTTAATGAACCGTTTTGAAGTGGCAACACCTCGTCAATCGACCACTCAATTAACCGCTTTCATGGAAGAGCGTTGGCGCGGTATTGAGCCTATTGCATGGGGTGAAGCGATTCGTGAAGCGGAATTTACTTCATGGATGTATGGCAGTGTGTTGGGCTTAAATGATGTTCAACCGCTTGAAACTGACAAACAGCAAGGGACGGATAACAATGAATTTTGATGTAGTGATTATTGGTGGCGGCCTTGCAGGTTTAACTTGCGGCATCGCTCTACAAGAACAAGGCAAACGTTGTGTCATTATCAATAACGGCCAAGCAGCGATTGATTTTTGCATCCGGCTCATTAGATTTATTAAGCCGTTTACCAAATGGTGCGTTTGTTAAAAAAATATTCCTGAAAAATTTGACCGCACTTTGCAGCTCAATTACCACAACACCCTTATAGCATCATGGGTGCTGAACGCGTATTAGCGAAAGCGCAAGCTTTTTCGAAAAAAATTAGCGGAATCGTTAAATTTAGATTTAATTGGCTCAAGTGCAGAAAATCATCTTCGCGTTACCGGGTTTAGGCAGCTTGCGTGGTGCATGGCTTTTCACCAAATAGCGTGCCAACCGTGCAAGGCGAAAACCCCATTCCCTTATAAAAAAATTGCGGTTTTAGGCATTGAAGGCTATCACGATTTTCCAACCAGAATTATTGGTGGATAACCTTACGCTCAATCCACAATTTGCACATTGTGAAGTGAAAACAGGCTTTTTAAATATCCCAGAATTAGATCAGTTACGTGCAAACTCTCGTGAGTTCCGCAGTGTGAACATTGCACAAGTTTTAGAATATAAATTGAAATTTGATGATCTTGTGGCTGAAATGAAAGATGCGGCGAAAGGCACTGAAGCAATTTTCCTACCAGCTTGTTTCGGTTTAGAAAATCAAGAGTTTATGGAGTCACTTCGCAAAGCAACTGGCTTACCATTATTTGAATTACCAACCTTACCACCGTCTTTATTAGGTATGCGTCAACGTATTCAATTACGTCATCGTTTTGAGAAATTAGGCGGACTCATGATGAATGGTGATAGCGCATTAAAAGCACATTTTCATGGCAACAAAGTTCGTGCTATTCAAACGCGTTTGCACGAAGAGGAAGAAATCACGGCTGAGCATTTTGTCTTAGCTTCCGGCAGTTTCTTCAGTAAAGGTTTAGTTTCTGAATTCGATAAAATCTACGAGCCTGTATTCCATTCTGACATCATCGGTGTGGAAGGCTTTTAACGATACGGATCGTTTTACTTGGACTGATCACCGTTTTCTCAAATCCACAACCGTACCAATCTGCAGGTGTAGCGATTAATGCGCAGTGCCAAGTGCAAAAGAGCGGTCAATTTTTAACGAATTTATATGCAGTGGGTAATGTGATTGGTGGTTTCAATGCATTAGAACTTGGTTGTGGTTCAGGCGTGGCAGTGGTAACAGCGCTTGCTGTTGCTGATGAAATTCTTCACAACACACATTAAGGAGGCGTTATGAACATTCAACAATTAATTGAAAATGCAAAACAATCCCTTAATGCACCACAACATCATCATGCCTTTGATGAAAGCTTTGAGAGCTGTATTAAATGTACGGCGTGTACAGCGGTATGTCCGGTTTCGCGTCAAAATCCAAACTATCCAGGTCCAAAACAATCAGGCCCGGATGGTGAGCGTTTACGCTTAAAATCAGCCGAGCTTTATGATGAAGCATTGAAATACTGTACTAACTGTAAACGTTGTGAAATTGCGTGTCCGTCTGATGTAAAAATTGGTGACATTATCGTTCGCGCAAGAAACAAATACCTTGCTCAACAACACAAACCAGCTGTGCAAAAATTACGTGATGCGATTTTAAGTAACACCGATATTATGGGTTCACTTAATACACCGCTTGCGCCGATTGTGAATACCATCACAGGTTTGAAAGCGACAAAATTTGTGTTGGAAAAAGCGTTAAAAATCAGCCGTCATCGTACGTTACCAAAATATTCCTTTGGTACGTTCCGCAGCTGGTATATGAAAAAAATGTTGGAAAGCCAACAAAAATTCGAACGCAAAGTGGCGTATTATCACGGTTGTTATGTGAACTACAATAATCCACAGTTGGGTAAAGAATTTATTCAAGTGTTCAATGCCATGGATATTGGCGTGGTGTTATTGGAAAAAGAAAAATGCTGTGGCTTGCCATTGAGCGTGAACCAATTCCCCAGAACGTGCGAAAAAAATTGCGCAATTTAACACCGATTACATCAGCAAAATGGTGGATGAAAATGGCTTGGATGTGATCAGTGAAGCATCAAGTTGTTCCCTAAATTTACGCGATGAATATCATCATATTTTTAGGTATCGACAATGCCAAGGTTCGTCCCGCATATTCACATGGTGACACCCATTCTTATATCAACTCTTTAAAGAAGGTAAAACCTTACCGCTTAAAACCATTGAAATTGCGTGTGGCTTATCATACCGCATGTCACGTGGATAAAGCGGGTTGGGCACCGTACACCTTGGAAGTGTTAAAACAAATTCCAGGTTTAGAAGTGGTGATGCTACCATCACAATGTTGTGGTATCGCAGGGACATACGGTTTCAAAGAAGAAAACTACGAGGTTTCCCAATCTATCGGTAAAAAAACTTATTCGATAACATCAATGCAGGCGGATTTGATTATGTGATCTCTGAATGCCAAACTTGTAAATGGCAGATCGATATGTCATCTAACGTGACTTGTATCCATCCATTGACGTTATTGTGTATGTCGATGAATCAAGCTTTAGTAGGAAAGAGCGGAAACTAATAAAAAAAGTGACCGCTCTTTTTGTTATTCAATCCAATATGGAGAATTAATTATGCAAAAAAATCTTCAAAGTTTCCTTACTTGCTGTGCTTTCATCTCTAGCAGTAAACAGCTTTGCCAGCACGGCAGAAGTGAAAGTGCTTGAGCCTCAATTAAATTATCAACAACTTCTTACTCAAAGACAGGTTGTGGATGAGTTACTTGAACAGGCAGTGAAAATCCAAAATTCACCGGCTCGAGTTTCAAATGCAGGTTTTACCGCAAAACTTCCTTCCAATATGGAGCGTATTGCGGATCTTTTATTAGAAGCGTATAAGCTTGAGCCTTATCGTGTGGATTTTTTGTTTGGTGCAGCGAACGCCAATATTTATAACGGTAATACAGATAAAGCCATTGAGCTTTACCAAAAAGTGCTTGATGTGGCGCCAGATGATGTGAAAGCCCACACTTACTTGGCGGCGTGGAATCGTTTTTAAAGGCAATCAAGCAGAAACTACTAAAACATTTAGAACGCTTAAAACAACTTTCCCCAGAAAGTGCGAGCAAATTAGAAAAAGTCTTTGCCGTGATTGATAAAGCGGCTAATCAGCCAATTACCGATAAACTCGAAACCAAGTTACCTGCACAATCTGCAATTATTACATTGGGGCTATGCGTTAAACCCAGATGGCAGCATGCATGATATTTTTGGTGCAACGTTTAGAGAAAACTCTAGAAATTGCGAATCAAAAATCCAGATGCGTTAATTATTGTGACAGGTGGTGTACCGCAAAACAATAAAAACCGAAGGGGATTTGATGAAAGCAATGGTTAATTGAGAAAGGCGTTGATGCAAGCCGTATTTATTCGGATAACTATGCACGCTCAACAGTCGAAAAATGCGCTTTTCTCTCGTTATTCTTTAGCGAAACATAAAATCAAACATGCCGTATTGATTAGCTCGGGCAGCCACGTTCGTCGTGGACAAGCGTTATTTGAAATTGCGACGCAAGAATCCGGTCCACAAGGTCTTGTGATTGAAACAGTCGCTGCGTTAGATAAACCGTTAGATCAGTTACAAAAAATTACGGAGAAAGACTTGCTGGGTATTTATCGTGACAGCTTAAAAACTATGGGATTGCCAATGTTTAACAGCGGTGCATTGCAAGATTAATTAATCTTTCCAAAAAAACAAAAGTGCGGTGAAATTTCATCGCACTTTTTTTATTTTTCTCGTTCGATTAAAGAATATGTTGATATTGTTCTAACATCTCTTTTGGCCATACGCTTGATTGCACTTCACCAATGTGTTTTTTGTGAAGTAAAAGCATGGCTAAACGAGATTGACCGATACCACCACCGATGGTGAGAGGTAATTTGCCGTTTAATAAATCTTGGTGCCAATCCATTTTTTTAAGCGATCTTCATCGCCGGTTAAACCAACTTGTAAACGCAATGCGGATTCATCTACACGAATACCCATTGAAGAAAGCTCAAACGCTTTACCTAACTCAGCGTTCCACACCAAAATATCGCCGTTTAAACCTTTGTAGCCGTTTTCTGATTCAGTTGTCCAGTCATCGTAGTCTGGTGCACGACCATCATGTGGTTTGCCGTCTGATAATTTGCCACCAATACCGACTAAGAACACTGCACCATATTCTTTACAAATGGCGTTTTTCGCGCTCTTTTGCTTGAAAGATCTGGGTATCGTTTAACTAAATCTTCACTATGTACGAAAGTGATTTCTTTTTGGCAAGCTTGATGGGATATCAAAGCGAGCTTCTACGGCTAATTCAGTTAAACGGATTGCGCGATAGATAGAACGTACCGTTTCTTTTTAAATAAGCATAGTTACGATGACCTTCAGGAATCACTTTTTCCCCAGTCCCATTGATCCACATAAACAGAGTGAGTTTGATCCAATGAATCTTCGTCTGGACGTAATGCTTTCATGTGAACAAATAAGCCTTCACCTTCTTTGAAGTGGAAACGTGCGAGTATGACGTTTCCATTTAGCCAATGAGTGAACCACTTCATAAACCGCATTTGGGATACATTTCACGTTTACTTGAACAGCTTTCTCAATACCTGATAAGTTATCTTGCATACCGTTGCCAACTTCACTAAGGATTGGACCCTTGTACTTCGATAATGCCAAGTTGTTCAATCAAGTTTTTGAGTAAAGGTGTTCTTCACAAAGCTAATTTCTTGTTGTTGTAAAATAAACGTCTTTTTCATATTTATCCTTCTTTTTTATAATAACTGGTAAGATTTGTTGTGCATTATTCAATAAAATGACAAATTATTTCAAGTAATTTCTTTACATTGTTTTTAAATGTTGAATATTATCAAAAAAATAAAGAAAGGTATTTTTGGAAAAAGATCTAATAAGGAGTGTTTTATGAACAATATCGATACACTTGATCGACAAATTCTCCGTGTACTGACTAAAGATGCCCGTACACCTTATGCTGAGATGGCCAAAAACTTTGGCGTGAGCCCAGGTACGATTCATGTTCGCGTAGAGAAAATGCGTCAGTCTGGTCTGATTGAAGGCACAAAAGCGATTATTGATGAGCGTAAACTGGGTTATGATGTGTGCTGCTTTATTGGTATTATTTTGAAAAAGCGCAAAAGATTACGAAAAAGTGATTAAAAAAAGCTCGAAAACTTTTCGATGAAGTGGTAGAGGCGTATTACACCACGGGGAATTATTCTATTTTTTTATTAAAGTGATGACACACACCATTGCTGAATTACATTCCGTGCTGGCGACTAAGATCCAGTTAATTGATGAGATTCAATCAACAGAAACCTTGATTTCCATGCAAAATCCAATTTTGCGAGACATTAAACCTTAAATGTCATCGAAACAATAAAGGCGTGTATTAAACACGCCTTTTGCTTTTTGATTAACGATAACGATCGAGGAATTTGTAATAGAGTACGCCGATCTTGGTGGCTAAGTTTTTTTGAGGTATTTTTCCACCGTAAAATGAAGGCACTTTCAACCCTTCAAAAAAATTCTCAAACGTTCATCATTACCTAAAAATCGCTTCTGCAATAATACGTCCCTGCAAGCCCGGTTAGTGCGACACCATGACCAGAATAGCCCTGCGCAAAATAAATATGCGGCGAGATACGACCGAAATGTGGGCTAGCGTTCATTGTCATATCAATCGGTCCCTGCCCAACCATAATCAATTTTTGACATTTTCTAATTGTGGGAAGACATGCAGCATATTGCGGCGCATAATTTGCACCATATCTTTTTCGGAGCTTGAATCGCTACCAAATAACAAACGGTTATCCGCACTCAAACGATAGTAATCAAGTAAGATATTGTTATCGCAAACAGACATACCATTGTTGATCACGGAATCAGCAGTGGCTTGATCTAAAGGGCTCGGTCGCAATAATAAAAGCTCTCAACCGGTAAGATTTTACGATTAATGCCGTGATGAATGGATTTTCGGTAGTGCATCAATATAAGCATTGGTAGCTAAAATAACGTCTTGAGAAATGACCGCACTTTTTATCGGTTTTTGACTTCAATGCAGCCTGATTTTTTTCTACTAAATCCACAACAGGAGATTGTTCGTAAATCTGCACGCCCAAATCTAAGCAGGCTTTTGCTAAACCTAAGCAATAGTTTAATGGGTGTAAGTGGCCTGAGTTACTATCGTATAAACCGCCTACATAAATATCACTGCCTAGATGTTGTTTCAGTTTGGCTTTATCCCAAAGTTGCATTTTGTCATAGCCAAAAGTCGCGTGGCTGGCTTTTTCCATTTCAATGAGATCGTCCATACGACGTTCATTTAACGCCAATGTGGCATAACCTTTTTTCCAATCGCATTGAATGCCATATTTCGCAATGCGCTCATCAATAATATCAATGGCCTCTAGCGACATATCCCAAAGTTGTTTCGCTTTATCAAAGCCTACTTGAGCAATATATTCATCAATGCCTTCTTCAAAACCGTTGATGGCTTGACCGCCACTTCTACCAGATGCACCAAATCCGACTCTCGCACCTTCTAGCACAATCACTTTTTTGCCTTTTTCCGCTAATTCAAGAGCGGCGGATAAACCAAAAAAGCCCGCACCGATGACACAAACATCCGCTTCTTCTTGCTGAGTGAGAGGCGGCAGTTCAAAGGTTTGATTCCGACTATCGAGATAATAAGATTTGACGTGTTCTTGATGAGCAAATTCGAGCATAGTTGATGACTGATTAACATAAAATAGAGATAGGCGAAATCTTACCCTGATGGGAAAATATGTCAAACCTTTTGCAAAAAAGGTGCTATACTCCCCAAGTTTACATAGGTAAACGATTACTTAAGGTTTATTTTGATTGTCCTGAGGAGGTCAATAAATTGAAAAAAAATGCTGTTCAATACGTTAAATCTCTTTGTCTGTCTGCCGTCGCATTCGTCGCAACCTCTGCGGCATTTGCTGCTGAAAAAAACTTTATGTTTATAACTGGACTGACTATGTGCCATCTAATTTGGTTGCGGAATTTACCAAAGAAACCGGCATTGAAGTGATTTATTCAACATTTGAAAGTAATGAAGAAATGTATGCTAAATTGAAGCTGACCTCTAGTACAGGTAGTGGTTATGATTTAGTTTTCCCATCAAGCTATTACGTTAATAAAATGGCGAAAGAAGGCATGTTACAAGAGCTTGATCACAGCAAATTAAGTAATTTTAAACAAATTCCAGCAAATTTATTAAACAAGGAATTTGACCCAAATAACAAATATTCTCTGCCTTACGTTTATGGCTTAACCGGTATCGGTGTGAATGCGGATGATATTGACCCAAGCAAAATTACGAGTTGGGCTGATTTCTGGAATCCAGAATATAAAGGTAAAGTATTATTAACCAGTGATGCGCGAGAAGTGTTCCATATTGCATTACTTTTAGATGGAAAATCACCAAATACCACGAATGAAGAAGACATTAAAGCGGCTTACGAGCGCTTAGTGAAATTGTTACCAAATGTGGTGACTTTTAACTCTGACTCGCCAGAAGTGCCGTTTGTTCAAGGTGAAGCTTCTATCGGTATGTTATGGAATGGTTCGGCTTATTTAGCACACAAAGAAAATCCAAGTATCCAATTTGTGTATCCAAAAGAAGGCGCGATTTTCTGGATGGATAACTACGCGATTCCAAAAGGTGCGAAAAATACAGAGGGCGCTTATAAATTTATCGACTTCTTACTTCGTCCTGAAAATGCGAAATTAGTGGTTGAAAAAATGGGCTTCTCAATGCCAAATGAAGGCGTGAAAGCGTTACTTTCACCTGAAATGGCGAATAACCCAACCTTGTTCCCATCTGCTGAAAACATTGAAAAAGGCATTATGCAAGGCGATGTGGGTGAAGCAGTGGACATTTACGAAAAATATTGGAATAAATTAAAAACCAATTAATCAAATATTGATAAAAAGTGCGGTGAGTTTGACCGCACTTTTGCTTTGTAAAGGATGACAAATGAGTTTTCTTGAGCGACTTTTTCACGCAATCTTGTTTGAAACCACGGTTGTGTTGCTTTCTGTTTTCGCTTTGTATTTCTTTACAGAAGAAAGTGTTTCTATTCTCTTTGGGTCCATGGTATTGGTTTCCTTAACCGCCATGCTATGGAATCTCGTTTTTAATTATTTTTCTTGATAAAAGTGTTTACGGGGCCGAGAGAAAAAGCGAGGCGTCATATTTCTCGTACTTTACATGCCATTTTCATTTTGAGGGCGGTTTGCTTATTTTCACCATGCCGATCATTGCTTACTTTTTAAAAGTGGATTGGATTACAGCTTTTATGATGGATTTCAGCTTAACGGTGATGGTGACCGTTTATACCTTTATTTTTAATTGGGTGTATGATCACGCACGATTGCTGTTTATTAAGCATGAATGATGCAATAGGTAGAGAAGAAATAAAAAGTGCGGTCAAAATATACGGTATTATGTAGCAGTTGCACAAAGATTTAATTTGTTGTTTCTGCTACATTTTCTTATCTTTTATGTACGAAAGGTAAGAATAGTCAATGACAAAACAAAAATCAACTTTGGAAAATGCGCTTGAAGAAGCGATTGAAGAAATTGAAACCGAAAAGAAAGAAATTGTAGCGCAAATCAAGCAACTCCATAAAGAATTAAAGGATCTTGATCGGAAAATTTCAGATTATCGTGTGGCATTAAATCACGCAAAAGGTCGGGAAGAACCGCCTTTACCGTCAAACCCCAAATTTAGAAATCTTCGTTTTCAAATTTCACCTCAACAGTTGATTGCTCAGGTACTAAAACAAGAGCCTTCAAAATGGTTAAGTGTGAAGGAGATTACATATCTGGCGATGAAGTTAGATGGGCAAGAGATTGAAGAAGTTATACCGTATAAACAATCACAAACGATTGCTTGTACATTAAACTATTTAAAGTATAAATCGTTAGTGGAAAAATGCTTAATAGATAACTCACAACATTGGCGATTGAGAACTTTTGAGCAAGGATAGTAAATAGCGGTAGAAATACCTCTATTTTTGTTTCCATTGCCAGTGAACCTCATTTCGGCTGATTTGAATTCTATTAATCCATTCCCTTTTATAAAACTCATTCAGTTGTTTACGAACGGAATCAAGATGCTTTTCAGACGGTGTATCAGGATTTTTGTTCAATATCGAAAATGCGTTGCGTGAGTTCGGCAATTGTAAAGGCTTTTATTGGGTACTTCTCGCATCATTTGTACGATGTATTTACGAATTTTCCCTTTAAATAGCTTATATTTGGAACGGTACACAAAGTTGTCCGTATTATAAAGGGCTACATCACTTTCCTGCTGAGTAAGCTCAATAGCACGTTTTAATGTGGCAATGTTTGCATCAAGCAACGCAAGATGATGCAATACCTGTTTACGTTCAAACTCAAATTCTTTGAGTTTCTTATCTAGGTTATATGCCATATATCTACTGCCAAATCACTTCTTGATGAATAATTTTTCGTTGCCAATAACCGCACCATTCATTGTTATCGTTGGTGGTTTTCAAACATCGACTTAATACATCAATAAACTGCGCTTTATTTGAGGTACGGCGATTGTCCTCACGGTAGAGCAATTTCATTCGCATAGTTGAGTAAGTATTCGTTACTGATACGGTGAACTTGTCCGTAGTACATACGTTTGAAACGACTAAATAGACTTTCTGCTTGATTGTTTGTTACACCTAAGTCGCTACGATATTCTTCTTTATGGTTTACAGTTCTCAAGTTATAGTAAGGCAACAAGACATCATAAGCTGTACTTTCATCGGTATTGATTTGCGTATTCGGTTTAATGAATTTGTCAGCAAAACTTTTTATCACCGATTGAGATTCCGTATGCGCTACAAAAACGTGAGAGCGTTTTGCCCCACAATGCAGCACATTACTGGCTTTTTCTTCTGGCGAATAATGCTCACGTGCAACCATGACACAACGTTTATCAGGATTCTGATTTTCCTTTAAACGATAGTCAATGCGGTCAGATTTCTTATTTGCTTTACGTGGCACAGGATGAACATAAGTCCCGTCCATATCCACTACACCTGAAAGGGGTTTCATATCACGACTTTCTAATAATGCTTTACGGAATTTATGCGATAAAACAAATGCCGTGCGAGGATTAAGTGTTGCATTACGAGCTAATTGAAGGGAAGATAAGCCTTTGACGGCATTAACCCATTCCATTAAAGCATAGAGATAAACCTTAATCGGTTTCTTACGATTGGCAAAAATAGTGCCAGAAGTGACACTAAAAGTGTGATTACAATGTTTGCAGCGCCATTGTTTACGTGTAGAAATATAATAAGGCTGGTGTTGCACTCCACATTTTAGGACAAGTGATGAACTCTTTTTCCACCCCATCTTAATTCACAAAAGCAAATTATACGCTTCTTCTTCCGAGAGTTGTGCAATCTCGTAGGGAAGAAAGCGTACGAGCTTTTCTAGAAAGTAAGAAATGCTGAGTCATCGTCTTGTTTAAAAATTTATGTTAATAGAGATTTTAAATATGCTCAAACGTGATAAAATGCGTTTAAACTGAAAACAAATATACGCTCATTTGCGTAATTTGTCAATTGTAAATTGAAAATGGAACGCTCAAATGTGTATATCAGAAAGATTAAAAACAAGTTTGTGAAGCTAAAAATTGGAAAAATTACGGACTTCGCAGAACAAACAGGAATAGCCTATCGTACGATGCAAGGTTATATCGGTGGTGAACGTGAACCCAATGCAGAAGGAATGACAGGCATTGCTAAAGCAGGAGTAAATTTGAGATTGGCTCGTGAGTGGTGAAGGAGAGATGTTTCAGACTATAACTCACGAAAACATTATGTCTGTACAAGAAGAAAAATTAATTTCTAACTACCGTACAATGCCAGAAAAACTTGAAAAAAATGCTTGTTCTATTTTTAAAGAAATTTCTTCCGAAGAATAATTGATATTTAAATATGATTACAAAAAAACAATTTCCATAATTTACTAAAAAAACACTAGGCTTTTACAGCCAACAGCCAACAGCCAACAGCCAACAGCCAACAGCCAACAGCCAACAGCCAACAGCCAACAGCCAACAGCCAACAGCCAACAGCCAACAGCCAACAGCCAACAGCCAACAGCCAACAGCCAACAGCCAACAGCCAACAGCCAACAGCCAACAGCCAACAGGATTGTATTCTAAAAATCATTAATGGTAATGAATTAAAAAGTTGATTTTGATAAAAAAATTATTAATTTATCCTGAAGATAAAGGGATTTACAGTTAATGAACGCTCAACATGTAACTTTTTCTGACCCTGAAAATTTTTGTCGTTTTTGAATGTGTACATCGTCTATTTGAAAAAGGTTATCAAGCAAAACATATAGAATTAGAAAAAAACGGTGGAAATTGGGGCATTCATCAAAAGGTGGGCGAGCAGATATTTCAGTATATCTTGATGACGATAAAAACTCAATTATTTATGATTATTGAGTGCAAAAACCTTTAGTAAAGAATACAATAAAGCACTAAAACTTTTAAAAAGAAGATGGTGGTCAATTATTTAGTTATTGGCAACAGGATGAGATCTACACAGAGTCTGTCATTATATGCTTCTGAAGTTTCCAATAACACTGTTATATATAATAATGAGATTATTCTTTGTAAAGATGATGAAAATTTAATTAAACTTTCTAAAAAGATGAAAGTATAAAATTATATAAATATGCGAACAACACAACTCAATTACATGAAGTTTGGAGTGATACATATTTACAGAAAATACATGAAAATTTAATTTTTGGAGATGATGCAAAAAGCATACCAATTAGGCATATCACCTTTACGAAAAAAAGAACTTAAAGAGTTTTTCACCTGATGATAAAATTATAAATAAATTTGAAGAAATCCTAAGGCATAACTCAGTATCAGATAAAGAAAATGCATTTAATCGCTTAATTGCTTTATTTATCTGTAAATTAGTTGATGAGCAAAAAGAAGATGATGAGATTGTTGAATTTCAATATAAAGTTGGAGAAGATACTTACGAATCATTACAAGATAGATTGCAACGCCTTTATAAGATTGGCATGGAAAAGTTTATGAAGGAAGATATTTTCTATGTATCAAATGATTATGCAAAACTATTATTCAACGATTTAGAAATAGGCACTAGGGAAAACGCAATTTCTGATTTAGAGCAAACTATTAGAAAATTGAAATTTTACTCAAATAATGATTTTTTTCGTTTAAAGATGTACATAACGAAGAATTATTTTTTACAAAATGGAAAAAAATCCTAGTTGAAATGGTACAGTTATTCGAAAAAAATATCGGATTAGTTATACTTCAAAAAACATCAATTCTTAGGAAGTATGTTTGAACAATTACTTAATAAAGGATTTAAGCAAAATGAAGGACAGTTCTTTACACCTGTACCAATAACTCGTTTTATTTGGGACTGCTTACCTGTTAAAAATATTATAAAGAATAAAGGTGGAGATTACCCTAAAGTTATTGACTATGCTTGTGGGTCAGGACACTTTTTAACAGAAGCTGTTGAAGCAATTAATGCTTCTAAGCAATCCATTAGTAATGATTGGACAAGAGAAAGCATTTTTGGTATCGAAAAAGATTATAGATTAGCTAGAGTAGCTCAGGTTTCCATGTTCATGAATGGGGCGGGACATTCAAATATTATTTTTGGTGATGGTTTAGATAATAGTAAAGGGATAGAAAAGGAGAGCTTTTGATATTCTTGTTGCAAATCCCCCTTATTCTATTTCAGCATTTAAATCGCATTTAAAATTAAAAAATAATTCATTGGATCTCTTGGAAAAAATAAGTTCCAGCGGTAGTGAAATTGAAGTGCTATTTTTGTGAAAAGGATTTCCCAGTTATTAAAAAGGTGGCTTAGGCGCTGTTATTCTACCATCGCCATTATTGAGCAATTCTAAAAATAGCTATATCGAAGCAAGGAAATTATTGCTTAAAAGAATTTTTATATAAAAGCAATAGTAAATTTGGGAGATAAAACATTTGGTGAAACAGGGACAAACACTGTTATACTCTTTTTAGAAAAAGATCATACCCACCCAAACAGAGCGGGTTGGCTACAGATCAGGCTCAAGCTATATTTAGAGAATTCCCCTTAAAACAAATAAAAGATAAAGAATTATTAGGTAAATATTTGGATCTTATAAATGTTCCTGAAGAAATTTACGAAAAAGGTAAGGAATAAAACAATAACATGGGAGGAATTGATTGAAAATAAAAATGAATATATCTCAACAAGAGTATCTTATTTTTTTAAATAAAATTACAAAAAAATCACAACTAAAAACTAGATGAAAATTCAAAAATCTTTATTTTTTTAAGTAAATTTTTACAAAATTTCCACCAATCAGAGATTGAAAAAAATCACGATTTTTGCATTGTTAAAAAGAGCAAAAACCTTAGTTGTTAATTCACCTAGTGATAATGATGGTCAAAAAAAGAATTTTTTAGGCTATAAATGGAATAAAAAGGAAAGGAAGTGAAGGTATAACAATTATTAAAGAAGGTGGTAAATTATACAATCATAAAGATAGATTTGATGAAAATACTTTATCTAGCTGCATTAGAAAAATTCTTAACTAATAGTTTAAATAAGTTAAATGATGAACAAGCTGAATTTTTCATATGTTTTTAGAAACAGTAAATATGCTTGACTTTTTCAAAAATCGAATTTGATTTTGAAATTACATCACATAAAAAACACTATGGAATTTAATACTAAATTTGATTTAGTTGAACTAGGAAAGGTTTGTGAAGTTTTTGATTGGAGGAACTCCATCTAGAAAAATAGTAATTATTTTACAGGTAAAAATCTGTGGGTTTCTATTTCAGAAATGAAAGGGAATGTGATTTATGATACCAAAGAGAAAAATTACTGATGATGCAATAAATGATTCAAACGTAAAAACTCATTCCTAAAGGAACAACATTATTAAGCTTTTAAATTAAGTATTGGAAAAAAACAGCCATTGCAGGGAGTTGATTTATATACTAATGAAGCTATTGCTGGGTTAATTCCTAAAGAAAAAAATCATCAATAGATAATAAATATTTATTTTCATTTATTCAATAGTAGAATCATTTCATTAGATAATGTGGGAAATAAGGTTTTTGGGAAAAGCTTAAATAGTACTTACATAAAAGAAAGTATGAAAATACCTGTGCCACCTATACATATTCAAAAGAAATCATTAAAGAATGTGATGAAATAGATAATATACATACATCTTATTTATCGAAAATTGAAGAATATCAAGAAAGCATCAATGAATTAATTACAGAAAGCATTAGATTATCATCTAACACGGTTAGATTAGAACAATCTGATAAATTTGATATATTTATTGGTCGAAGAATGCTTGAAAGTGAAGTAGAATCAAAACAAAAAAAATAATTTAATTCCTATTTATAGCGCAAATGTTTTTGAACCATTTGGTTATACTGATAAGAAATTTATTGATGATTTCAATTCCCCATCTATCCTATGGGGGATTGATGGAGATTAGCAAGTAAATTATATTGAAGAAAATATCGAGTTTTATCCTACAGATCATTGTGGTGTAATTAGAGTAAAATCAAAAAGATATAAACTTAAAATACTTGTCTTTTATTTTTAAGAGAAAATGGTAAAAATAAATTTTCCAGAACCTACAGAGCATCAACTAAACGCATTCAAGCATTAAGCCTAGATTTGCCAGATTTAGATATTCAAAATAAAGTTATTGAAGAAATCAATGTTTTTTTGAGAAAAATATTAGATTTAAATAATAAAAATCAAGGAGCAATCAGAAATAAAAAAAGAAATATATTAAATAAATATTTAAAAATAAGTAAAAAAACTTAGCGTCTTATAAGCTAATTTAAACATGCCTTAATACAAGATTTTTCTTGTGTTGTTATCAGGTATTCAAAGCCCAAACACTTTGAGCCGACTTGAGATTTTTCAAGTGGGCGATTTTTGCATCTAGCGTTTAACAAACTCGAATGCCTTTGTACTACACAAGGAAATTCTCAATTACTCAACATTTATGATTTTTATGTACTAGTTCATAACTGATAATAATTTGCTTTAAAAGCCATATCTAAAAATAGAAAGGTCTATATAGTTACTTTATCTATTGTAAATCGATCAAATTTTGATCTAAAATACCGCCTACTTTAGGCAAATCTTCTCGTTTGCTTTTTTTATATTTAATTCGTTCAACCAATTTAGCAAGAGAAACATGACTTATTGACCAAAAAAACAATAAGTTGAAAGTTGATTATGCACGTTGAACGAAAAAAATGAAAAACAACAAGAAAACATCACCACTTTTACTTTCTGCACTTCGCAATCTCTCTGCGTTCGCTATTTACGATTTATCTGATACCGAAATACTCATCCTTCTTAAAAATGCTCGTTGGGGAAATTCTCATTGTTTTCATACTGTTCAATGTCCTCGTTGTCAGATTGAGCATAAAGCCTATTTTATTTCTTCTCGTAAGCAATGGCAGTGCAAGCATTGCCAACATCGTTTTTCTGTAAAAAGTGGTACGATTTTTCAGCACACTAAACTTTCCCTAAAAAAGCTACTGTTATCTGTTTATTATTTCACTATCAATAGTAAAAGGTATTTCTGCTCTTAACTTATCTCGTCATATTGGTGTGCAATATAAAACGTCATGGGCGTTACTACATAAATTCCGTGAAGCAGTCGAAAAAACGCAAGATTACACACCACTCACGGGCATTATTCATATTGATGGTTGTTATGTGAATAACTACCTTCGACCAAAAAATTTTAAACATAAGCGAATTGATAGACGTAAGAGATGTCACCAACGTAAAGACAAATCCTGCGTTATGGTTTTCCGTCAACAAGCTGCAAATCAGGAAATAATAAAAGGAGCCGACCGCACTCTTGTTGCGTTAGTTAAAGAGGAAAATGCTAATGATATGTTTGCTTTAACACATCGCTTAGTCGCACCAAAATCTACAATTTGTGCTGATGAAAATCCTGCTTATGATGGCTTGGCATTTCACTATGACTTATGTCGCGTAAACCATTCGCAAGAATATTGCTCGATTGACGGCACCACCAATAACCTAGCAGAATCCTTCTTTGCAAGATTTAGAAGAATGATTATGGGTGTGTATCATAAGATGGGAAATAATTACATGATGCACTATGCGAATGAAACCGCATGGCGTGAGGATTTTTCGTTACCAGTCAGATAAAGACAAATTCGACAACGTACTAAAACGCTGTTTTGAAAGCCAGACCTTCACGAGATTTAACTGGTTACTGGCAGGGAAATAAGAAACCTGCGGCAAAATTCGGATTAGAAAGTTTATGTTTGGAAGCCTCAAACGATAACCAATATTTAGCCGTAGCCTAAACAATTTAAAGCAACACAAGGAGCAATGATGGAAACCATGACACACACGCCACTTAACGTGGATTTAAAAAGATGGACTATGAAACATTCAAAACTTTTATGCGAGAACTGGCTCAGATGTATTCAAACGTAAAAGATGATGCCTATCTGTTGTTCTATCACAATTTGCGAGAACTTGCGAAAGAAGTCAGTACTTTACCTCGTAATCCGCTTGTCTTTTATGGTGCGTATGAAATTGCAGATAATCAAGTCGTGGCTGCTATATTTGAAATGCAATTTACCGATGAAGTCTATGAAACTGAAGATGGGAAGCCTTATCAGATGCTTTCTATTATTAGTAGTTTTGCCGAAGATAAAAGTCTATCTACGTTGCCCGACTAAAAATTAGAGAACACCTTACCCAACCTGAATACGTTGCTCTCTGCGAACAGGCTTACCCTGCAATGATGGAACAAATGCTACTAGAGGAGCAACGAGAAAGACTGTTTAGAAGAAAACGGAAAAGTGAGTAATGGAAAAATAAGTATAATTCTGTAAAATACACTCATAATAAAAACAATGCCCTTATCGAAATAAGGGCATTTTTGTGCGGTTTTGTTTAAATTTTGGTCTTTGTGCAACTGCTACATAATACCGAAAATTTCTTATGTTTTTGAGCGCACTTTTATTTTATCAATCAACTATACTGCTGCCGATACTTCTCTAAATTATCTTGAAAATGCTGAATATAGTATTCGATATCTTTTTCTGGGTAGCCAAGAATTCGGCCGATTTCACGTTCCACTTTTGGATCAAAACCATTCATTGTGCTTGCAGGAAGTAACACTTCCATTTGTTCAGCGAGTGCAAGAGATTGGGGTAAATAGACAATAAAATCAGTTAAGCAAACATCATTTACATGACGTTGCACCGTTTTTGAATGAAGCATTCCTAGCTCAAGATAAGGGAGAAAGGCGTCAGGAATGCCGAGTTCCTGATTGAATAATGCCACTTGCTTTTCGCCCCTTAACATTAATTCCAGCTCCTTGCCTTCATGCGGCCCAAGAATACCTTTTTCCATAAGAATATTCCTTTCGTTGAAATAAAAAAGGGGATTGGATGATTGACCAGATCCCCTTCATTGTACGCCTATTTGGCCACAATGTTCATCTAAATGACGAAATTATTTTTTCCAATTTTTCAACGCATCGGCAAAGGCATTACCCATCGCACTATTTCCTCTTGGATTACGATCTTGGCGAGGCGCATTGCTTCTTGGTTTTGCACTTAAAGTGCGGTCAGATTTGCCGTCATTTTTGACCTCACTTTCATCTAATCGCATCGTTAACGCAATACGTTTACGCGGCACATCTACTTCTAATACTTTCACTTTTACGATATCGCCCGTTTTCACCACTTGATGTGGATCTTCCACGAATTTATCGCTTAATGATGAAATGTGTACTAAACCGTCTTGGTGAACACCAATATCCACAAATGCACCGAAGTTAGTCACATTGGTGACGGTACCTTCTAAAATCATACCTGGTTTTAAATCAGTGATTTCTTCCACGCCTTCTGCAAATACAGCAGTTTTAAATTCACCACGCGGATCGCGCCCTGGTTTTTCCAACTCTTTGAAAATATCTTGAACGGTCGGTAAACCAAATTGCTCATCAATGAATTGTTTCGCATCAAGCTGACGTACCACACCCGCATTGCCCATTAAATCTTGAATAGATTGTGCGGTGGCTTGCAAGATTTTTTCGACCACAGGATAAGCTTCTGGGTGGACACCTGAAGTATCAAGTGGATTTTTCCCGCCAGCAATACGCATAAAGCCTGCACATTGCTCAAAGGCTTTTGGCCCTAAACGTGGCACTTTTTCAATTCTGCACGGCTTTCAAAACGACCATTTTTCATCACGATATTCCACAATGTTTTGCGCTAAAGTTTTCGTCATCCCTGCCACGCGAGCAAGTAATGGTGCGGATGCTGTATTCAAATCCACACCCACCGCGTTTACACAGTCTTCCACCACCGCATCGAGTTTACGCGCAAGTTGGGTTTGATTTACATCGTGCTGATATTGCCCTACACCAATGGCTTTGGGTTCGATTTTTACTAATTCAGCCAATGGATCTTGTAAACGACGGGCGATAGATACCGCACCACGCAAAGATACATCTAAATTCGGGAATTCATTTGCCGCAAATTCAGAAGCAGAATAAACCGATGCGCCCGCTTCGCTCACTACAACGGTTTGTGGTTTATTTTCTTTGATTTCTTTAATCACTTCTTTCGCAAAACGTTCAGTTTCACGAGAAGCGGTACCGTTACCAATGGCAATTAATTCTACGTTATGTTTGCGGATTAAGCTGAAAATCGCCACTTGCGCTTCAGCTTCACGCCCCGTGTGTGGATAAATGGTGGTGGTATCTAATAATTTACCTGTGTTATCCACCACCGCGACTTTAACACCTGTACGTAAGCCCGGGTCCAAGCCCATAGTGCTTTTCGCACCAGCTGGCGCTGCCATTAAAAGTGCGGTCAGATTTCGAGCAAAAACATCAATGGCCTCTTCTTCCGCTTTTTCACGTAAACTTGCCATTAATTCCGTTTCTAAATGTAACGAAACTTTGATTTTCCATGTCCACGCAATCACTTGCTCACGCCATTTATCTGCAGGCTGCCCCGTGAAACGGACACCTAAATAATCACGAATAATTTCTTCACAATAACTTTGACGACTTCCCTCTTCTGAATCAGGATCCGCATTTAAGCTTAATTGTAAAATGCCCTCATTACGTCCACGGAACATGGCTAATGCACGGTGAGAAGGCACATTTTTCAATAATTCTTGGTGATCGAAATAATCTTGGAATTTTGCGCCTTCCGTTTCTTTGCCTTCAATCACTTTGGATACGATAACGGCATTTTTCGCTAAATAATCACGGACTTTCGCTAATAAGCCCGCATCTTCAGCAAAACGCTCCATTAAAATATAGCGTGCGCCATCAAGTGCGACCTTGGCGTCTGTTACGCCTTTATCCGCATTTACAAATTCAGCGGCTGACGTTTCTGGATCATTTTTCGGCTCGTTCCAAAGTAAATCAGCCAATGGCTCAAGACCAGCTTCAATCGCAATTTGCCCTTTGGTGCGACGTTTTGGTTTATATGGCAAATACAAATCTTCTAATTCGGTTTTGCTTTGTGTCGCATGGATTTTGTCACGCAATTCATCGGTCAATTTCCCTTGCTCTTCAATAGATTTCAAAATGGTTTGACGACGATCTTCTAATTCACGTAAATAAATTAAACGGGTTTCAAAATGACGAAGTTGGGTGTCATCTAAGCCACCTGTGGCTTCTTTACGATAACGGGCGATAAATGGAATGGTGTTGCCATCATCTAATAATTGAATGGCAGCGAGGATTTGTTGGGGTTGAACGGTTAATTCTGCCGCAATAATTTGGCTAATTTGTTGATTTAACATTGTCATACTTCTTTGTTATTAAAGGATTCAAGAAAAACGGGAATAGAATACTGGTTTTAGACAACAGGCTCAAAATATAATTCAAAAATTTCTTTTTATTTTTATCATGGCAAAATCAAATTACATTACCCGTCAAGGCTGGCTTGCGCTTGACCAAGAACTTAAATTTTTGTGGAAAGAAGAACGCCCTAAAGTTACCCAAGCGGTTTCAGATGCCGCTGCGCTTGGTGACCGCAGTGAAAAACGCAGAATATATTTACGGTAAACGTCGTTTTACGTGAAATTGATCGCCGTGTGCGTTTCCTTTTCCAAACGATTAGAAGTGCTACAAATCGTGGATTACCATCCGAAACAAGAAGGCAAAAGTGTTTTTTTCGGTGCCTGGGTTGAGCTAGAAGATGAAGAAGGTGAAGTGAAGCAATACCGCCTTGTCGGCTGCGATGAATTCGATCCCGCTAAAAACTGGATCTCCATTGATTCTCCCGTCGCACGTGCCTTGATCGGGAAAGGCGTTGATGATGAAATTCATGTGGAGACACCTTCCGGTAAAGTCGTGCTCTATGTGAACCGAATTTGGTATGAAAAATAGCGAAGTAAAAAAACAAAAGAGCGGTCAAAATTGACCGCTCTTTTATCAAGCATTTCTAGATTAGAATGTCATACCAAAACGAATGCCCAAACCTTTTTGACGACCAGCATAGCCTTGTAAGGTTGTATTAAATTGTTTGCCTGCAAGTTTATAATCTACCCCTGCTTCAGCAATGGTTGTACCACCTTTCATTGTTGGTGTTGGCAATGCATAACCTTGATATTGTGCACGTACGTCTCCATTCCATTCACGCTCATAAGCCACACCAAAGTGCATACCTAAATTGCTTAAATTATGGTTATATTGCACACCTACACGACCACGCTTAGAGCGAACTGATGAGAAATGGTAGGTTTCACCAGAACTTAAATGCGCTTCATCACCAGAAGTATGCGAATAGAAATATTTCACATAGGTATCCAGGGAGTTATTCTCACCTAACTGCCATACTTTACCAAAACCGACATGGCTAGCTAGGTAATTTGCATTGCTCTTATATCTTACACCTGTACCATTTGCATGGACGAAATCATCACTACGATAATCATTCCATACGCGTCCTGCACGTAAACTTACTTGTGCATATAGGCCATTATTCCATAGATAATTGCTAAATACATCTGCACCAAGATTCCAGGCTTTACCTTTACCTTTTGTACCGTCATCTAAATGCGCTGTATAATGACTATAACCATATTCAGCTGCTACACCATATAACCAATTACCCGAAACACTCGGTTTATTCCAGGCATAGCCAGCATCCAATGTAAGCCCTTTCAAGTTAACATAACTACCAGTCGTAATATCACGATCGGCTGTACCTGCTTGAACAAACCTGCTTTTATTTGCACCAACTTGACTTAAATTAGCATCTTGATACAACGAATTCAAACCTCCAGCAAGATAACTTGCTCCATTATTGACTAACGCAGGGGCAACTAAGCGACCTTGTACTAATGATTTAGTTTTTGGATTTACTGCTGTTACTGGTGTTGCATCCGCATTCACCACTGGTTTAGTTGTCGTTTCCGTTGTATTGGTATTTACAACCGGCTTATTTGCTGTTGTATTAGTATTTACAACTGGCTTGGTTGCTGTTGTATTGGTATTTACAGCCGGTTTAGTTGCTGTTGTGTTAGTATTTACAACTGGTTTAGTTGCTGTTGTATTGGTATTTACAGCCGGTTTAGTTGCTGTTGTACTGGTATTTACAACTGGTTTAGTTTTTGAATCAGTAACTGGTGTAATTTTTTGTTGATTACTACGTTTAAAGGTGAGATCTAAATTTTTATTATCTGCCGTCAACGCAATACTCGCTAAATCATGTGCTAAGGTAATACCTTGATACACATTCCCTTTACCACTCCAAAATAAACCGTCATTAGCCTTAATCAAATGTACCACATCGCCAGAATGTAAATTAGCATTACCAGGTACATAAGCATTCATCGTTGTATTACCTAACTGAAGATATGACGTAGAAAGATTTAAGACAGTATCGTTATGACGGACATTATCAGGTAAATAGAAATTAATGGTATCAAAATTCAGTACCTCTTCAGCTTTTAGCTTATTCATTTCAATACCTTCTTTGGCTGTCCCCAAATTAAGTACATTACCTTTGGAATGAAAGCTCGTCCCACCTGCAATATTGTTATCCACAGTTCCAGCAAAAAGCGTTACGGTATTATTGCTCGACTCATTTTCAGCTGAGCCACCACCAACACCACCAATATGGAACCCTTTATGTAGTACCACTGTGTTATTGTTCGCCTTTGTTAATGCACTCCCACCAATGATATTTCCTGCTACTTTTGCATTCTCACCTAGCACAACAGTATTATTGTGTGCATTTCCCTCACCAGCAACTGCAGAATAAGCATCACCACCCGTCACAAAATTAGCCACTAAATTTTTACCAACTTGAACAGTGTTCTTAGATACATTACCAGATGAAGAACGTGCGCCATAAATTTCACCCGCTACAGCATCCGTTCCTATTGTTACAGAGTTATTGGTAACAGTTGAACTTTCCCACCCTTCGGCACCACTCACCAAGAAGGTATGGCTACGATTGCCAATCGTCACACGGTTATCATTTGCAACATTATTTTTACTAAAGACCGCATGAGCAACACCACCATAAACCATTCCTATTTGGGCATCATCCCCAATATGCACAACATTCGAGTTTGCCTCTTGGCTCATAAAATCAGATTTTACAGAAGCGCTTCCTCCCACAACAATACCACCAGAGCTAGTAATAGACACTTCACTTCCGACTCTAACTCCGTTACCGATAACGACTTCATTAAAAGAAGAGGTTTTTCCTCCACTACCTCCTCTTACCGAAGAAGTGATATAAGAAAGATCACCGATATGCACACTATTACTAGATGCACTTACATTATTCGCTACAGATTTATTATAAGAACCGCCATCACCGCCAATTACACTACCAGCAACCGTCACATTTGTGCCAATACGGACAGCATTAAAATCAGAGGTCGATTCAATCGATGTACCTCCTTTAACATAACCACCATCTCTACCTGTGCCGATTTGAACATTATTACCAATCACCACTTCATTATGATTCGCTTCTTTTTTAGTCGTAAAACCGCCATTAACAGTTGATGTAATATTCGCACCATGCGCTATATTTACACGGTTATTATTCGCTGTACCATTATCGGCAAGTCCACCAAAAACATAACCATCATTTTTTTGATTTAAACCAATTGAAACGGAACAACCATTTGAGTTTTTCAGCTTTAACAAGAGAGTATTTTTCACATCCGTAAGATCACTAGCTTGAGCCGATGTGGAAAAACACTCCCATAAGAATACAAGCTAAACCAGTTAATTTAATTTTGAACGCACTCTCGCAGACAGAAGCATTTGGGTTTCTAATATGCATAGTTCACCTTAAATATAAAGTTAATAAGATATCGTTACATAAAGCCAGCTATTAAGTACTACATTCACTGAAATTAAAAACGAATAAAACAAGATAATCACTAAAAATATCCAAGAATACTTAGTTTATTAGTCAACTTTTTGTCAATGTGAAATCAACATAAAGAAATAAAATAGGAGGTGAATTTCTATATTATTTTCAAGGAAATAAATTTTTAATCACTGTTTTTTATGACAAACTTAAAAAAATAGGGCTAAACAAAAGAGCGGTCAATTTTGACCGCTCTTTTTATTCTATAAATCAAACAGATTATGCATTATCACCAATTAATACTGATTCTAACGCAATTTCAATCATATCATTGAAGGTTAATTGACGTTCTTCTGCAGTAGTTTGTTCGTGTGTACGAATATGGTCTGAAACAGTACAGATACAAAGTGCTTTTGCACCATATTCTGCTGCCACGCCATAGATACCCGCTGCTTCCATTTCTACACCTAAGATGCCGTATTTTTCCATCACATCAAACATTTCGAAATCTGGCGTGTAGAAGAGGTCTGCAGAGAAAAGATTCCCTACGCGAACTTGCTTACCTTTTTCTTTCGCTGCTTGAACCGCGGCTTGTGCCATATCAAAATCAGCAATTGCAGCAAAATCGTTATCTTTGAAACGGATACGGTTTACTTTTGAATCAGTACATGCACCAAGGCCGATGATGACATCACGTACTTTAACGTCCATACGTACGGCACCACAAGAACCAACACGGATGATTTTTTTCACGCTGTATTCAGTAATTAATTCTTTCGCATAAATTGAGCAAGATGGGATACCCATACCGTGACCCATAACAGAGATACGACGACCTTTATAGGTACCGGTATAACCCAACATATTGCGAACGTTAGTCACCTCTTTCGCATCCTCTAAGAATGTTTCAGCAATATATTTTGCACGAAGCGGATCGCCTGGCATTAATACAACATCTGCAAATGCGCCTTCAGGAGCGTTAATATGTGGAGTCATTGTTTTTTCCTCTTGTTGATAAATAAAAAGTCATTTAAGCAAACGTTTTCGCCTGCTTTAAAGTACAACACCACGAATGATTCGTGGTGTTGAGAGATAAAGTGCGGTCAAAATTCACCACATTTTAATTACATTGCTACGCCGCTTAACTCGATGAATAAACCTGCGATAGTCGCACTCATTAAGTTAGCTAATGTACCTGCGACAACTGCTTTTAAACCTAAGCGAGCCACATCACCACGACGATTTGGTGCCATACCACCGATACCACCGATTAAGATCGCGATAGAGCTGAAGTTAGCGAAACCACATAATGCGAAAGTAATAATTGCTTTAGTTTTTTCACTTAATACAACTGCTGTATCTGGTTGTAAGTATTTCGCGAACTCTAAGTAACCCACGAATTCATTTACGGCTAATTTCATACCAATCATTTGACCCGCGATTGCAGATTCATCCCAAGATACACCAATTAAGTACGCTAATGGTTTGAAGATCCAACCAAAGATTGATTGTAATGTTAAGTCACCGTAACCGAACCAGCCGCCTACGCCACCTAAGATACCGTTAATTAAAGCGATTAAACCCACGAATGCGATTAACATCGCACCTACGTTTAACGCTAATTGCATACCTGCACTCGCACCACCCGCCATTGCTTCAAGCACGTTGGTTGGTTTTTCGCTATCATCCGTTTCAGGTTGTTTATCAGTAAATTGTTCAGTTTGTGGGAATAAAATTTTCGCAAATAATAAACCTGCTGGTGCAGCCATGAAAGATGCCGCGATTAAGTAAGTCAACGGCACGCCCATTCCTGCATAACCCGCCATTACTGAGCCCGCGATAGAAGCTGTACCACCCGCCATAATAGCGAACAATTCAGATTGGGTCATATTTTTAATGTAAGGACGAACTACTAAAGGTGCTTCAGTCTGACCAACGAAGATATTCGCTGCTGCAGACATCGATTCTGCTTTAGATGTACCTAATGCCGCTTGCAATGCACCACCAATCACTTTGATGACCACTTGCATGATGCCGAGATAGTAAAGCACAGAAATTAAACCAGAGAAAAAGACGATGATTGGTAACACTTTCACCGCGAAGATAAAGCCAGCATTTGAAGGATCCGCTAAGCCACCAAAGACGAAGTTAATCCCTTCATTACCATAAGCGATAACATTTGATACACCATTTGCTGTCGCTTGTAATGCATCGCGACCAAACGGCACATACAAAATAAGGGCCGCAAATCCAATTTGGATCGCCAAAGCCCCTAATACAGTACGTAAATTAATCGCCTTACGATTATTTGAAAATAATACGGCAATGACCAGTAATACGACAATGCCTAAAAACGCTACCTAAAAATACCCATTTTTTCCCCTAGGTTGGTTAGATAAGTAAGTGAATAAAATTGTCCTATTCTACTTGTTTTTCGGTAAAAAGTCGGAATATTTTTACTATTTTTTTCGGCATGTTTGCTTATAAAATGGTCACAATTTTGGTCAGACCACAAGATTTCGCATAGTTTTCAAGCGCTTGAGTCTGCTCAACGGTTGGGACATAAGAGTGAGTCCTTCGGCATCTCGTGCACCTTTTGTGCATTCGGATAATTTTTGAGCAACACATCCGGATAGTCTTTCAATAAGGACGCGACCTTTTCCACCAACTTTTCTGCATCAAAAAATTCGCCACATAAACTAACCGCACTTCTTCCACTTTTATTTAATGGTAATAATTGCGCCAAGTTCTTCAAATTGCGATCTAAGTTTTCTTGCTTAATATGTTGATGAGCGGGGATGATGTTTTTCAGGGACAATGCCTTGGCGATTTTGTCTATCAAAGCACAAACTCTGTAAGCCAAGTCCTTCTCCTTTCAAATCAAAGAAATTTGTCCGTTACATCAATTAAAGGACGAATTGCGTCAAATTCAAAAAGAAACCACTGCTATCCAAATAGCAAGTTAGCCCCTTCCTCACGTAGTTTTTGAAACAATGGAATGAGCTTTTTATGATGAATAGTGGGTTCCCCGCCAGAAACCGTTACACCACGAATGAACGGTACCGCATCTATCACTTGCTCATACAAATACTGCAGGCTGACTTGATGAGCGCCTTCTGCATAACGAGGAATGGTTTCTGGATTATGGCAATAAAGGCAGTTTAACACAACCTGTAAGAAAATACTGGTACGATTCCCCTGCCCTTCTACATTAGAAAAAGGAATAATACGATGCAGGGGAACATAAATATCAGAAAGTGCGGTCACAAATAGCGTTTTTCTAGAGTAAGTTATCACTTACACAAGCTTCATTTGGAAAATCACTAATTCCGCTTGGCAGCAGAATGTGAAAACCGCTTTAAGTACATATCCCTCTTCAACCTGTTGAATTTCAGATTGAATTTGGCAAGGTTCACTTTCTACATCACGCGCTTTTAATGTGAAATATTCCAATGCGCCTTCTGCATCTTGACGAGTCGCATAAAACTGTTCGATAGGTAAACTACAATCACTGTTATCAAACAATGATTTCATATCGAAAGTATTACAACCTACGCATTCAATTGGTTTTTCAGTTTGAATGGCCATCTTTTTCTCCTTATCTAAAAAAGCCGTGATATAACACGGCTTATTAAGTTTAAAATTATTTTGCAGCAACAAAGCCGACGGCTTCGTACACTTTGGCAAGGGTTTCTTTCGCTCTTGCGCGGGCTTTTTCTGCACCTTGACGTAAAATCTCGTCTAAAAGTGCTTCATCGTTACGATATTGATAGAAACGTTCTTGTAAACCTGCAAGTAAGTTTGACACTTCGTCAGCTACGGCTGTTTTTAAGTGTCCGTACATTTTGCCTTCAAATTCTTTTTCAAGGTCTGCCACAGATTTATCGGTTACCGCAGAAAGAATATCCAATAAGTTAGACACACCAGCTTTATTTTTCACGTCATAACGTACAACAGGTGGTTCATCAGAGTCTGTTACCGCGCGTTTGATTTTTTTCGCTACTGATTTAGGATCTTCAAGCAAAGTCACCACGTTATTACGGTTATCATCTGATTTAGACATTTTTTTATCCGGATCTTGTAAAGACATAATACGCGCGCCGGCTTTGCCTAAGAAGATTTCAGGAATCGTGAAAATATCACCATAAAGGGCATTAAAACGAGCGGCAATATCACGGGTGATTTCTAAATGTTGTTTTTGGTCATCCCCTACCGGCACGCTTTTCGCTTGGTAAAGTAAGATATCTGCTGCCATTAAAACCGGATAATCAAATAAACCCACGTTAATATTTTCGGCATAACGTGCTGATTTATCTTTAAATTGAGTCATACGGCTCATCTCACCAAAATAGGTGTAACAGTTTTAATACCCAGCTTAGTTGAGTATGCTCAGGTACATGAGATTGCACGAAGATCGTGCTTTTATTCGGATCAATGCCACAAGCCAAGTAAAGGGCGAGCACATCAAGGGTCGCTTTGCGAAGTGCCACAGGATCTTGACGTACAGTGATGGCATGTAAATCCACCACACAGAAAAATACACTCATAATCTTCTTGCATTTTCACCCAGTTGCGAAGTGCACCCTAAATAATTCCCGATAGTTAATTCGCCGGAAGGCTGCACGCCACTGAATACAATTGGTTTTGTCATTGGTTATCCTTTTATTCTGTAAAACTGAATTGGCGCTATGATAACAAAAGATAGGGCGTTTTTTTAATGATTGAGTTCAAAACAATGTGTAAAAATGCTATATTACGTCAAAAAAATTTCTGCAGCTCACAATTTATAATCCCAATGAAAAATTATAATGATATGGCTCTGGCACTTGCCGGTGTTTGTCAATCAGTCTTATTAATCAGTCAATTAGCACAAAAAGGCGAAGTTGATAACCAAGATGCATTCAAACGACCATTCATTCTCTTCTCATTACTCAACCCGAAGATACATTAGCCGTATTTGGCGGTGATGTTCAACATCTTAAAAGTGGGATTAAACACGCTTATCGAGCAACTCACCCAATTAAATGACAAAAATTTATTAAATTATTGGGGCAGCTTGTTAGCGTTAGAGAGCAAATTAAACAAACAACCTGAAATCAAACAAGAACTTGGCCGCCATGTTGCTCGTTTACCGGAACAACTTGCTTATCACGACAATCAATTTGATGATGAGATGTTTTCTATCATGGCAAACATTTATGTCGATACGATTAGCCCTTTAGGCAAACGCATCCACATTATTGGTTCGGCATATCATTTACAGCAACAAAGCGTGCAAGACAAAATTCGTGCGTGTTTACTTGCTGGCATTCGTTCTGCCGTTTTGTGGCGTCAAGTCGGCGGCAGCAAATGGCAACTGTTATTTCATCGTAAAAAATTAGTGCAAGCGGCACGACAACTCTACTAACTTTAAATTAATCCTTGGAGAACTCTTATGCAACTTTCCGCATTAACCGCTCTTTCCCCGATTGACGGTCGTTATCAAGATAAAAGCCACTGCATTGCGTGGTATTTTCAGTGAATTTGGTTTACTCAAATTCCGTGTCACCGTGGAAGTACGTTGGTTACAAAAATTGGCGGCGACCGCTGAAATCCAAGAAGTTTCTTCTTTGTCCAAAGAAGCAAACGATTACCTTAATAAAATTGTAGAAGAATTCAGTCTTCAAGATGCTGAACGTATCAAAAGAAATTGAATGCACTACGAATCATGACGTAAAAAGCAGTTGAGTATTTCTTAAAAAAGAAAAAAAGTGAGGCCTTACCAGAATTAGCCAAAGTCTCTGAATTTATTCACTTTGCGTGTACATCAGAAGACATTAACAACCTTTCTCATGCCTTAATGTTAAAAACGGCGCGTGAAGAAGTGATCTTACCGGAATGGCAAAAGCTGATTGATGAAATCACCCGTTTAGCGAACGAATACAAAACCATCCCATTACTTTCTCGTACACATGGTCAACCTGCCTCACCGAGTACTGTAGGTAAAAGAAATGGCGAACGTGGTTTACCGTTTAAAACGCCAATTCAAACAACTCCAACAAAATGAAATCTTGGGTAAAAATCAACGGTGCTGTGGGTAACTACAATGCGCATTTATCGGCTTATCCAAATATCAACTGGCACAAATTTAGCGAAGAGTTTGTCACCTCATTAGGTTTAGATTGGAACCCATACACCACACAAATTGAACCTCACGATTACATTGCTGAATACTTTTGATGCCGTGGTACGTTTTAATACCATCATCATCGACTTCGACCGTGACTTATGGGGCTACATTGCGTTAAATCACTTTAAACAACGCACTATCGCGGGTGAAATTGGTTCATCCACCATGCCACATAAAGTGAATCCTATTGACTTCGAAAACTCAGAAGGTAACTTAGGTTTAGCCAATGCGGTGATGACTCACCTAGGTCAAAAATTACCGATTTCTCGTTGGCAACGAGACTTAACCGACTCCACTGTATTACGTAATTTAGGTGTGGGTTTAGGCTATTGCTTAATTGCGTATGCCGCAACCCGTAAAGGTATCAGCAAATTAGAAGTGAACGAACAACATCTCCGTGATGAACTCAACCAAAACTGGGAAGTTTTAGCTGAGCCAATTCAAACCGTAATGCGTCGCTATGGTATTGAAAAACCATACGAAAAATTAAAAGAGCTCACTCGTGGTAAACGCGTTGATGAAAAAGCAATGCGTGAATTCATCGAAAAACTGGCTATCCCAGCCGATGAAAAAGCCCGTTTACAACAACTCACTCCTGCAACCTATATTGGTGCAGCTATTGAGTTAGTAGAAAAACTTTAAGAAATAAAAGGGCGTTTTATAATGCCCTTAAAAAATCAAAGTGCGGTCAAAAACATCTTATATTTTCGGTATTATGTAGCAGTTGCACAAAGTCCGAAAATTGACTAATTTACAGCATAAATTTGAATGCCTTTCCGAATGAAAATTGTGAAAGGCATTTCTTTTAACTAAAATTCTAACTTCAACCTCGCAATTTTCACATTAAATTTCCATTTTTTTAAACTCAAGGCATAGCTATTCCGCTCAACCTTCATTCAGGTAAGCTATTTCTTTCTATATAATTCTATCTAAGTCTATTAACGCCTATACGATTCTATGCTGCCATCAGAATTTCATCGTATGCAGCTTGTTCTTCAAGTCGCTTAAAGTAGTGTGATGAAATTTCGTTAGGTGCAAAGGCTTTCATACCGAGAAGCTCACCTTCACGGTGATTTCCCTGCCAATAACCAACCCATTCTTTAAATGGTAGAACCCATAAACAACGTTTGAGGACATCTTCAAAAAGTTTACCGTTAGATTCTCGGCGATTATCTGAAAAGAATGCAGCTTGATTGGCATAGTGTAAGGCATATTTATTATCGGTTTTATGATGTGTGCCACGCATTAAGTCGCGCATTCTGGCATTAAAAGATTCCGCAAGGTTATTATTTACACCTTTCGCACTATAAGCCTCTTGATGATTCACCGACCAACGGGTGTAGTGAAAATCAAGGCTTTTATAAGCTGGGTTTTCATCACACATAATATCACTACCTGCTTTCACAAAGCGTTGATTTAATGCCAAAACAGTATCCGCATTTTCGGTGTAATCCATTGCAACAATGGTACGATTTGCTCCAGATATATTACTATCATTTGCAGCACGTTGTGTAATAGCGAATAAGCAACGTTTAGTCGTTCTAAATTTAGGATATTTGCGACCTTTCTCATCGGCTTTTTGACGTTGTTTATGATTGTTTTTACGAAAATTAGTTGGACGCAAGGTAAAGTTGATCCACATTCCATCTTCGTGAATTTCGCCTGACAATGAACTTAAATCGCGCGTTTTAAATAAAGCTTCGCGAACTTTCCCACAAAGTACAAATGCCGTTTTGTAGTTCAAATTAAGATGACGACTAACATCAATCGCACTAATGCCTTTTGAGCTATTTACCATCATTAAGATGACAGCAAGAATATTGACTAAATCAACTTTATGAAAGGCAAAGGCTGTATTTGTTGTAATATAAAAATGGCGTTTGCAATGTTTACAACACCAACGTTTACGAGAAGCAAGGAAATAAGCTTCGTGGCGAATGCCGCAATGCGGACAGCATACATCACGAACATTATCAGGGTTTCCCCAACGGTGAGTTTTTAAAAGGTGAAAAGCATTTTCTTCTGTAAGGCGTAAAATATCTTTTAAATTGATGTTTTTTGATTTGCTTGAAAGTAAATAATGTTGAGCCATTGCGAATTTCCTTGTGTAGTACAAGGCATCCGAGATTTGCTAAACGCTAGACACAAAAAAACGCCCATCTGAAAAATCAGATCGGCTCAAAGCGTTTATGCCTCGAATACCGTACCGCCACAAGGAACTTGTGGACTTAACGCCTAGATAAACACATTGCGACATTCGCCCCGCACGGTGGCGATATGCTCAATTTTACTGGTTTATCTATCTTTTCCGATTTAAAAGGGAAAGCAAAGGCGAATAATTGATTCTTGACTTTATTTGCTATCATTCAGTTAATGACACCATCCTTTCTAGAAAAAAACATAGATTTTAAATCTTTTTAATTCAATTACTTTGTAAACTTGCGGAAGTTTAGGGTTAAAATTTCTAAATCTTCTTCTTGCTTGTTCTATAACATTACTGCTAAATACATAATAGAAATCTGAGTAAACTAAATATTTGTTTTTTTGACAACAATTTGTTCAGAATAAAACTTTTTTAGATGTAAGTTTCTTTGAGTCTAAGTTTTTTTAAATTTTTGATAGTTAAATCTGTATTCAACTAAAACAACCTTGCGACTTTTTAATAAAAAAAGCTGAATCCATAGAGCTATTTAAATCATTTCTATTTTTGATCTTTAGCATTAACTTTCTCAACTTCATCCATATTAATACAAATTAATTCATCTTTAAAAAGAGGTTTATCGACACATCCTTCTTTTTAACACTAATTTATTGATAGGTGTTAGACAATGTAAGCACCGTATATTATTTGCAAAAATTTTTAGTTTCATTAATACAGTATCGTTCTTTCATTATCATATTCCATATTTCTCTATTCTATCTAGAGCAATATTAAATGATTTAAATATTGGTTCTATGTTTTTTTATCTAAATGTTTATACTTATAAAAGCAGGTTAGGTTGTTTTTTTCCGCTATATAGAAATCCACTCCATCTAAAAACATTCTCTTTTTTTCTGATATATATCTAATAGCACTTACAAAGTCAGGATTATGTGTAGCAATGAAAACTTTTGGCTTTGATAAATTTATTTATTAAAAACAATAATTCTTGCATATTCTACTATCCATTGTGGATGTAAATTTGATTCTGGTTCATCAAAAAAATTAGTAAGGTTTTGTTATTTATTACTCCTAATTTCAGTAAAAACTGTAAAATTGAAAAATGACTTTATACCAGTTGCACAATCGAGAAGATTGAAAATTTCTTTATCAGCATTACGTCTAAATGAGAAGTTATAAGTTGACAAAAGATCATCTTCATAACTTACATCTCCTCCGAGCACGTCATTACTAATGATGTTGGTTATAATTTTATTTGTGTCCTTATAAGCATTATTTCTAATTATTTTATTTAACTCATTCCAATTATGATTAGATTCACTATATTCTCCCAGCATCATAGGTGTATCTATATAAAGTGTATTCTGAATGCTATAAGGAATCCCTAAATGATTGCTATCTAAAGAAAATAAAATTTGTTCCAATTCAGTAACTTCTAATTTAGAAGGTAAAAATATCTGTATGAAAAATATTTTTCTAACTCATCTCTTAGTAAAAAAATCACTTCTTGAATTAATTAATTTAAATGCACTTTTTAAAAAAATTCCGTTTACTTTTTTTATGACCTCATCAAACAATTGTGAAATTGATTTATCATTAACATTATTATCTTTTAATATATCTTCAAGCATATAGAGCAATCTACGATTTCTAATGTTTGAATTATATTCAGTATTTTGAATGCCAACAATTAACTTTAGCCTATCCAATTGAATCGTCAATAAATCTAATAATTCTTTACTTGGTTCTTCTCGAGAGAGTCTATCATCAAGTTTTTCGTAATTCAGATAAATATTGATTTCTCTGGACTCTTAATTCGGAATGCATATCTCTAATGACTAAATGGATCAGAGTTAATACGCTGTCCAACTCACTTTTTTAAATTTTTCACCAATTAGAAGATTATAAGATGAACTAATTTTAAAAAAATATAGTATAACATTTTTAGATATTGTGCTTTTTCCACTTCCATTTTCACCAGCAACTAATGTTATTCCATTAATATTTATTGATGCCTCTTTAATCGCTCTATATTTTTTTATACTCAATGTTATTTGAGATGAATTAGACATAATAAAAAAACCTCTTTTTATAATTTATTTGTTAGCTGCAACCAACAAAAAGTTAGATAAAGTAAATCACCTTGAATTTATTTAAAAAAATCAAGAACTGTGCTAGTAATTCCTTGTAATGGCATCAAAAAAATCTCTTTAAAGGAATTTGATAGTGCATTTTTTTAAGTTTTCAGGCATTGAGCGATAGTTTTGCGATCAGTTTTTCTTCCTGTTCTGACATTTCATTTTTTTGTGTTTCCGTTTGAAACATATCTCCTTCACCGCTAACGAGCCAGTTCAAATTTACTCCCGCTCTGGAGATCCCTAACATCCCTTCTGCGTTCGGTTCACGTTCACCACCGATATAACCTTGCATCGTGCGATAGGCTATACCTGTTTGTTCTGCGAAGTCCGTAATTTTCCAGTTTTTAGCTTCACAGACTTGTCTTAATCTTTTTGATATGCACATTTGAGCGTTTTATTTCTAGTTTAGAATTGACAAATATCGCAAATGAGCGTATATTGTATATTTATTTTTGATTTGAATGTATTTTATCACGTTTGAGCATATTTAAAATATCTATTAACATAAATTTCAAACAAGACGATGACTCAGCATTTCTTACTTTCTAGCAAAGCTCGCACGCTTTCTTCCTACGAGATTGCACAACTCTCGGAAGAAGAAGCGTATGATTTGCTTTGTGAATTAAGATGGGGTGGAAAAGAGTTCATCACTTGCCCTAAATGTGGGGTACAACACAAGCCTTATTATATTTCTACACGTAAACAATGGCGTTGCAAACATTGTAATCACACTTTTAGTGTTACTTCTGGCACTATTTTTGCCAATCGCAAGAAACCGATTAAGGTTTATCTCTATGCTTTAATGGAATGGGTAAATGCTGTCAAAGGATTATCTTCCCTTCAATTAGCTCGTAATGCAAAACTTAATCCTCGCACGGCATTTGTTTTATCGCATAAATTCCGTAAAGCATTATTAGAAAGTCGTGATATGAAACCCCTTTCAGGTGTAGTGGATATGGACGGGACTTATGTTCATCCTGCGCCACGTAAAGCAAATAAGAAATCTGACCGCATTGACTATCGTTTAAAGGAAAATCAGAATCCTGATAAACGTTGTGTCATGGTTGCACGTGAGCATTATTCGCCAGAAGAAAAAGCCAGTAATGTGCTGCATTGTGGGGCAAAACGCTCTCACGTTTTTGTAGCGCATACGGAATCTCAATCGGTGATAAAAAGTTTTGCTGACAAATTCATTAAACCGAATACGCAAATCAATACCGATGAAAGTACAGCTTATGATGTCTTGTTGCCTTACTATAACTTGAGAACTGTAAACCATAAAGAAGAATATCGTAGCGACTTAGGTGTAACAAACAATCAAGCAGAAAGTCTATTTAGTCGTTTCAAACGTATGTACTACGGACAAGTTCACCGTATCAGTAACGAATACTTACTCAACTATGCGAATGAAATTGCCTACCGTGAGGACAATCGCCGTACCTCAAATAAAGCGCAGTTTATTGATGTATTAAGTCGATGTTTGAAAACCACCAACGATAACAATGAATGGTGCGGTTATTGGCAACGAAAAATTATTCATCAAGAAGTGATTTGGCAGTAGATATATGGCATATAACCTAGATAAGAAACTCAAAGAATTTGAGTTTGAACGTAAACAGGTATTGCATCATCTTGCGTTGCTTGATGCAAACATTGCCACATTAAAACGTGCTATTGAGCTTACTCAGCAGGAAAGTGATGTAGCCCTTTATAATACGGACAACTTTGTGTACCGTTCCAAATATAAGCTATTTAAAGGGAAAATTCGTAAATACATCGTACAAATGATGCGAGAAGTACCCAATAAAGCCTTTACAATTGCCGAACTCACGCAACGCATTTTCGATATTGAACAAAATCCTGATACACCGTCTGAAAAGCATCTTGATTCCGTTCGTAAACAACTGAATGAGTTTTATAAAAGGGAATGGATTAATAGAATTCAAATCAGCCGAAATGAGGTTCACTGGCAATGGAAACAAAAATAGAGGTATTTCTACCGCTATTTACTATCCTTGCTCAAAAGTTCTCAATCGCCAATGTTGTGAGTTATCTATTAAGCATTTTTCCACTAACGATTTATACTTTAAATAGTTTAATGTACAAGCAATCGTTTGTGATTGTTTATACGGTATAACTTCTTCAATCTCTTGCCCATCTAACTTCATCGCCAGATATGTAATCTCCTTCACACTTAACCATTTTTGAAGGCTCTTGTTTTTAGTACCTGAGCAATCAACTGTTGAGGTGAAATTTGAAAACGAAGATTTCTAAATTTGGGGTTTTGACGGTAAAGGCGGTTCTTCCCGACCTTTTGCGTGATTTAATGCCACACGATAATCTGAAATTTTTCCGATCAAGATCCTTTAATTCTTTATGGAGTTGCTTGATTTGCGCTACAATTTCTTTCTTTTCGGTTTCAATTTCTTCAATCGCTTCTTCAAGCGCATTTTTCCAAAGTTGATTTTTTTGTTTTTGTCATTGACTATTCTTACCTTTCGTACATAAAAGATAAGAAAATGTAGCAGAAACAACAAATTAAATCTTTGTGCAACTGCTACATAATACCGTATATTTTGACCGCACTTTTTTATTTCTTCTCTTACCTATTGCATCATTCATGCTTAATAAACAGCAATCGTGCGTGATCATACACGCAATTAAAAAAATAAAGGTATAAACGGTCACCATCACCGTTAAGCTGAAATCCATCATAAAAGCTGTAATCCAATCCACTTTTAAAAAGTAAGCAATGATCGGCATGGTGAAAATAAGCAAACCGCCCTCAAATGAAATGGCATGTAAAGTACGAAATATGACGCCTCGCTTTTCTCTCGGCCCCGTAAACACTTTATCAAGAAAATAATTAAAAACGAGATTCCATAGCATGGCGGTTAAGAAACCAATACCATGGACCCAAAGAGAATAGAAACACTTTCTTCTGTAAAGAAATACAAAGCGAAAACGAAAAGCAACACAACCGTGGTTTCAAACAAGATTGCGTGAAAAAAAGTCGCTCAAGAAAACTCATTTGTCATCCTTTACAAAAGCAAAAGTGCGGTCAAACTCACCGCACTTTTTATCAATATTGATTAATTGGTTTTTAATTTATTCCAATATTTTTCGTAAATGTCCACTGCTTCACCCACATCGCCTTGCATAATGCCTTTTTCAATGTTTTCAGCAGATGGGAACAAGGTTGGGTTATTCGCCATTTCAGGTGAAAGTAACGCTTTCACGCCTTCATTTGGCATTGAGAAGCCCATTTTTCAACCACTAATTTCGCATTTTCAGGACGAAGTAAGAAGTCGATAAATTTATAAGCGCCCTCTGTATTTTTTTCGCACCTTTTTGGAATCGCGTAGTTATCCATCCAGAAAATCGCGCCTTCTTTTTGGATACACAAATTGGATACTTGGATTTTCTTTGTGTGCTAAATAAGCTCGAACCATTCCATAACATACCGATAGAAGCTTCACCTTGAACAAACGGCACTTCTGGCGAGTCAGAGTTAAAAAGTCACCACATTTGGTAACAATTTCACTAAGCGCTCGTAAGCCGCTTTAATGTCTTCTTCATTCGTGGTATTTGGTGATTTTTCCATCTAAAAGTAATGCAATATGGAACACTTCTCGCGCATCACTGGTTAATAATACTTTACCTTTATATTCTGGATTCAGAAATCAGCCCAACTCGTAATTTTGCTTGGGTCAATATCATCCGCATTCACACCGATACCGGTTAAGCCATAAACGTAAGGCAGAGAATATTTGTTATTTGGGTCAAATTCCTTGTTTTAATAAAATTTGCTGGAATTTGTTTAAAAATTACTTAATTTGCTGTGATCAAGCTCTTGTAACATGCCTTCTTTCGCCATTTTATTAACGTAATAGCTTGATGGGAAAACTAAATCATAACCACTACCTGTACTAGAGGTCAGCTTCAATTTAGCATACATTTCTTCATTACTTTCAAATGTTGAATAAATCACTTCAATGCCGGTTTCTTTTGGTAAATTCCGCAACCAAATTAGATGGCACATAGTCAGTCCAGTTATAAACATAAAGTTTTTCAGCAGCAAATGCCGCAGAGGTTGCGACGAATGCGACGGCAGACAGAACAAAGAGATTTAACGTATTGAACAGCATTTTTCAATTTATTGACCTCCTCAGGACAATCAAAAATAAACCTTAAGTAATCGTTTACCTATGTAAACTTGGGGAGTATAGCACCTTTTTGCAAAAGGTTTGACATATTTTTCCCATCAGGGTAAGATTTTCGCCTATCTCTATTTTTATGTTAATCAGTCATCAACTATGCTCGAATTTGCTCATCAAGAACACGTCAAATCTTATTATCTCGATAGTCGGAATCAAACCTTTGAACTGCCGCCTCTCACTCAGCAAGAAGAAGCGGATGTTTGTGTCATCGGTGCGGGCTTTTTGGTTTATCCGCCGCTCTTGAATTAGCGGAAAAAGGCAAAAAAAGTGATTGTGCTAGAAGGTGCGAAGTCGGATTTGGTGCATCTGGTAGAAGTGGCGGTCAAGCCATCAACGGTTTTGAAGAAGGCATTGATGAATATATTGCTCAAGTAGGCTTTGATAAAGCGAAACAACTTTGGGATATGTCGCTAGAGGCCATTGATATTGATGAGCGCATTGCGAAATATGGCATTCAATGCGATTGGAAAAAGGTTATGCCACATTGGCGTTAAATGAACGTCGTATGGACGATCTCATTGAAATGGAAAAAGCCAGCCACGCGACTTTTGGCTATGACAAAAATGCAACTTTGGGATAAAGCCAAACTGAAACAACATCTAGGCAGTGATATTTATGTAGGCGGTTTTATACGATAGTAACTCAGGCCACTTACACCCATTAAACTATTGCTTAGGTTTAGCAAAAGCCTGCTTAGATTTGGGCGTGCAGATTTACGAACAATCTCCTGTTGTGGATTTAGTAGAAAAAAATCAGGCTGCATTGAAGTCAAAACCGATAAAAAGTGCGGTCATTTCTCAAGACGTTATTTTTAGCTACCAATGCTTATATTGATGCACTACCGAAATCCATTCATCACGGCATTAATCGTAAAATCTTACCGGTTGAGAGCTTTATTATTGCGACCGAGCCCTTAGATCAAGCCACTGCTGATTCCGTGATCAACAATGGTATGTCTGTTTGCGATAACAATATCTTACTTGATTACTATCGTTTGAGTGCGGATAACCGTTTGTTATTTGGTAGCGATTCAAGCTCCGAAAAAGATATGGTGCAAATTATGCGCCGCAATATGCTGCATGTCTTCCCACAATTAGAAAATGTCAAAATTGATTATGGTTGGGCAGGACCGATTGATATGACAATGAACGCTAGCCCACATTTCGGTCGTATCTCGCCGCATATTTATTTTGCGCAGGGCTATTCTGGTCATGGTGTCGCACTAACCGGGCTTGCGGGACGTATTATTGCAGAAGCGATTTTAGGTAATGATGAACGTTTGAGAATTTTTGAAGGGTTGAAAGTGCCTTCATTTTACGGTGGAAAATACCTCAAAAACTTAGCCACCAAGATCGGCGTACTCTATTACAAATTCCTCGATCGTTATCGTTAATCAAAAAAAGCAAAGGCGTGTTTAATACACGCCTTTATTGTTTCGGTGACATTTAAGGTTTAATGTCTCGCAAAATTGGATTTTGCATGGAAATCAGGGTTTCCGTTGATTGAATTTCATCAATCAACTGAATTTTTGGTTGCAAGTACGGAATGTAATTCAGCAATCGTGTGTGTCATCACTTTAATAAAAAAATAGAATAATTCCCCGTGGTGTAATACGCCTCTACCACTTCATCGAAAGTTTCGAGCTTTTTTTAATCACTTTTTCGTAATCTTTTGCGCTTTTCAAAATAATACCAATAAAGCAGCACACATCATAACCCAGCTTACGCTCATCAATAATCGCTTTTGTGCCTTCAATCAAACCAGACTGGCGCATTTTCTCTACGCGAACATGAATCGTACCTGGGCTCACCCCAAAGTTTTTGGCCATTTCAGCATAAGGTGTACGGGCATCTTTAGTCAGTACACGGAGAATTTGTCGATCAAGTGTATCGATATTGTTCATAAAACACTCCTTATTAGATCTTTTCCAAAATACCTTCTTTATTTTTGATAATATTCAACATTTAAAACAATGTAAAGAAATTACTTGAAATAATTTGTCATTTTATTGAATAATGCACAACAAATCTTACCGGTTATTATAAAAAGAAGGATAAATATGAAAAAGACGTTTATTTTACAACAACAAGAAATTAGCTTTGTGAAGAACACCTTTACTCAAAACTTGATTGAACAACTTGGCATTATCGAAGTACAAGGTCCAATCCTTAGTGAAGTTGGCAACGGTATGCAAGATAACTTATCAGGTATTGAGAAAGCGGTTCAAATAAACGTGAAATGTATCCCAAATGCGGTTTATGAAGTGGTTCACTCATTGGCTAAATGGAAACGTCATACTCTCGCACGTTTCCACTTCAAAGAAGGGGAAGGCTTATTTGTTCACATGAAAGCATTACGTCCAGACGAAGATTCATTGGATCAAACTCACTCTGTTTATGTGGATCAATGGGACTGGGAAAAAGTGATTCCTGAAGGTCATCGTAACTATGCTTATTTAAAAGAAACGGTACGTTCTATTTATCGCGCAATCCGTTTAACTGAATTAGCCGTAGAAGCTCGCTTTGATATCCCATCAAGCTTGCCAAAAGAAATTACTTTCGTACATAGTGAAGATTTAGTTAAACGATACCCAGATCTTTCAAGCAAAGAGCGCGAAAACGCCATTTGTAAAGAATATGGTGCAGTGTTCTTAGTCGGTATTGGTGGCAAATTATCAGACGGCAAACCACATGATGGTCGTGCACCAGACTACGATGACTGGACAACTGAATCAGAAAACGGCTACAAAGGTTTAAACGGCGATATTTTGGTGTGGAACGCTGAGTTAGGTAAAGCGTTTGAGCTTTCTTCAATGGGTATTCGTGTAGATGAATCCGCATTGCGTTTACAAGTTGGTTTAACCGGCGATGAAGATCGCTTAAAAATGGATTGGCACCAAGATTTATTAAACGGCAAATTACCTCTCACCATCGGTGGTGGTATCGGTCAATCTCGTTTAGCCATGCTTTTACTTCACAAAAACACATTGGTGAAGTGCAATCAAGCGTATGGCCAAAAGAGATGTTAGAACAATATCAACATATTCTTTAATCGAACGAGAAAATAAAAAAGTGCGATGAAATTTCACCGCACTTTTGTTTTTGGAAGATTAATTAATCTTGCAATGCACCGCTGTTAAACATTGGCAATCCCATAGTTTTTAAGCTGTCACGATAAATACCCAGCAAGTCTTTCTCCGTAATTTTTTGTAACTGATCTAACGGTTTATCTAACGCAGCGACTGTTTCAATCACAAGACCTTGTGGACCGGATTCTTGCGTCGCAATTTCAAATAACGCTTGTCCACGACGAACGTGGCTGCCCGAGCTAATCAATACGGCATGTTTGATTTTATGTTTCGCTAAAGAATAACGAGAGAAAAGCGCATTTTCGACTGTTGAGCGTGCATAGTTATCCGAATAAATACGGCTTGCATCAACGCCTTTCTCAATTAACCATTGTTTCATCAAATCCCCTTCGGTTTTATTGTTTTGCGGTACACCACCTGTCACAATAATTAACGCATCTGGATTTTGATTCGCAATTTCTAGAGTTTTCTCTAAACGTTGCACCAAAATATCATGCATGCTGCCATCTGGGTTTAACGCATAGCCCAATGTAATAATTGCAGATTGTGCAGGTAACTTGGTTTCGAGTTTATCGGTAATTGGCTGATTAGCCGCTTTATCAATCACGGCAAAGACTTTTTCTAATTTGCTCGCACTTTCTGGGGAAAGTTGTTTTAAGCGTTCTAAATGTTTAGTAGTTTCTGCTTGATTGCCTTTAAAACGATTCCACGCCGCCAAGTAAGTGTGGGCTTTCACATCATCTGGCGCCACATCAAGCACTTTTTGGTAAAGCTCAATGGCTTTATCTGTATTACCGTTATAAATATTGGCGTTCGCTGCACCAAACAAAAATCCACACGATAAGGCTCAAGCTTATACGCTTCTAATAAAAGATCCGCAATACGCTCCATATTGGAAGGAAGTTTTGCGGTAAAACCTGCATTTGAAACTCGAGCCGGTGAATTTTGGATTTTCACTGCCTGTTCAAGTAACTCATCCACAACCTGTCTTTGAGTAAGAAGTTGTTGATAATTTAATTGAGGCTCAAGCACTTTCACTTCTGCCGTGCTGGCAAAGCTGTTTACTGCTAGAGATGAAAGCACAGCAAGTAAGGAAACTTTGAAGATTTTTTGCATAATTAATTCTCCATATTGGATTGAATAACAAAAAGAGCGGTCACTTTTTTATTAGTTTCCGCTCTTCCTACTAAGCTTGATTCATCGACATACACAATAACGTCAATGGATGGATACAAGTCACGTTAGATGACATATCGATCTGCCATTTACAAGTTTGGCATTCAGAGATCACATAATCAAATCCGCCTGCATTGATGTTATCGAATAAGTTTTTACCAATAGATTGGGAAACCTCGTAGTTTTCTTCTTTGAAACCGTATGTCCCTGCGATACCACAACATTGTGATGGTAGCATCACCACTTCTAAACCTGGAATTTGTTTTAACACTTCCAAGGTGTACGGTGCCCAACCCGCTTTATCCACGTGACATGCGGTATGATAAGCCACACGCAATTTCAATGGTTTAAGCGGTAAGGTTTTACCTTCTTTAAAGAGTTGATATAAGAAGGGTGTCACCATGTGAATATGGGGACGAACCTTGGCATTGTCGATACCTAAAATATGATGATATTCATCGCGTAAATTTAGGGAACAACTTGATGCTTCACTGATCACATCCAAGCCATTTTCATCCACCATTTTGCTGATGTAATCGGTGTTAAATTGCGCAATTTTTTTCGCACGTTCTGGGAATTGGTTCACGCTCAATGGCAAGCCGCAGCATTTTTCTTTTTCCAATAACACCACGCCAATGTCCATGGCATTAAACACTTGAATAAATTCTTTACCCAACTGTGGATTATTGTAGTTCACATAACAACCGTGATAATACGCCACTTTGCGTTCGAATTTTTGTTGGCTTTCCAACATTTTTTTCATATACCAGCTGCGGAACGTACCAAAGGAATATTTCGGTAACGTACGATGACGGCTGATTTTTAACGCTTTTTCCAACACAAATTTTGTCGCTTTCAAACCAGTGATGGTATTCACAATCGGCGCAAGCGGTGTATTAAGTGAACCCATAATATCGGTGTTACTTAAAATCGCATCACGTAATTTTTGCACAGCCGGTTTATGTTGTTGAGCAAGGTATTTGTTTCTTGCGCGAACGATAATGTCACCAATTTTTACATCAGACGGACACGCAATTTCACAACGTTTACAGTTAGTACAGTATTTCAATGCTTCATCATAAAGCTCGGCTGATTTTAAGCGTAAACGCTCACCATCCGGGCCCGATTGTTTTGGACCTGGATAGTTTGGATTTTGACGCGAAACCGGACATACCGCTGTACACGCCGTACATTTAATACAGCTCTCAAAGCTTTCATCAAAGGCATGATGATGTTGTGGTGCATTAAGGGATTGTTTTGCATTTTCAATTAATTGTTGAATGTTCATAACGCCTCCTTAATGTGTGTTGTGAAGAATTTCATCAGCAACAGCAAGCGCTGTTACCACTGCCACGCCTGAACCACAACCAAGTTCTAATGCATTGAAACCACCAATCACATTACCCACCGCATATAAATTCGTTAAAAATTGACCGCTCTTTTTTGTACTTGGCATTGCGCATTAATCGCCACGCCTGCAGATTGATACGGTTGTGGATTTGAGAAACGGTGATTAGTCCAAGTAAAACGATCCGTATCGTTAAAGCCTTCCACACCGATGATGTCAGAATGGAATACGGGCTCGTAGATTTTATCGAATTCAGAAACTAAACCTTTACTGAAGAAACTGCCAGAAGCTAAGACAAAATGTTCTGCTGTGATTTCTTCCTCTTCGTGCAAACGCGTTTGAATAGCACGAACTTTGTTGTCATGAAAATGTGCTTTTAATGCGCTATCACCATTCATCATGAGTCCGCCTAATTTCTCAAAACGATGACGTAATTGAATACGTTGACGCATACCTAATAAAGAAGGCGGTAAAGTTGGCAATTCAAATAATGGTAAGCCAGTTGCTTTGCGAAGTGATTCCATAAACTCTTGATTTTCTAAACCGAAACAAGCTGGTAAGAAAATTGCTTCGGTGCCTTTCGCGGCTTCTTTCATTTCAGCCACAAGATCATCAAATTTCAGTTTATATTCTAAAACTTGCGCAATGTTCACACTGCGGAATTCGCGCGAATTTGCACGTAACTGATCCAATTCAGGAATATTTAAAAAGCCCGTTTTCACGTCACAATGTGCAAATTGTGGATTGAGCGTAAGGTTATCCACCAATAATTCTGGTTGGAAATCGTGATAGCCTTCAATGCCTAAAACCGCAATTTTTTTATACGGGAATGGGGTTTCGCCTTGCACGGTTGGCACGCTATTTGGTGAAAGCCATGCACCACGCAAGCTGCCTAAACCGGTAACGCGAAGATGATTTTCTGCACTTGAGCCAATTAAATCTAAATTTAACGATTCCGCTAATTTTTCAAAAGCTTGCGCTTTCGCTAACACGCGTTCAGCACCCATGATACTATAAGGGTGTTGTGGTAATTGAGCTGCAAGTGCGGTCAAATTTTCAGGAACATTTTTAACAAACGCACCATTTGGTAAACGGCTTAATAAATCTAATGAGCCAGATGCAAAATCAATCGCTGCTTGGCCGTTATTGATGATGACACAACGTTTGCCTTGTTCTTGTAGAGCGATGCCGCAAGTTAAACCTGCAAGGCCGCCACCAATAATCACTACATCAAAATTCATTGTTATCCGTCCCTTGCTGTTTGTCAGTTTCAAGCGGTTGAACATCGTTTAAGCCCAACACGCTACCATACATCCATGAAGTAAATTCGGCTTCACGAATCGCTTCACCCCATGCAATAGGCTCAATACCGCGCCAACGCTCCTCCATGAAAGCGGTTAATTGTGTGGTCGATTGACGAGGTGTTGCCACTTCAAAACGGTTCATTAACCCCGCTGCACGGCATGCGCAAAGCTCAGCTTGGCAAGTACCCATACCTACACGAGTACGGCGACGTAAATCCACTAAGTTATTGACATTTAATTCATCAACGGCATAACGTACTTCACCCGCTGTTACTGCTTCACATTCACACACCATTGAACGATCGAGACGTTCTTTATCTAATAAACGAGTAGCACGGGAACCATGACGGTACACGGCTGAATAACGAATCGTACTTGGAAGTGAAATGACTTTCTGATTAGTTTCTGCGCGGCTTTCGGTTGAACCTGGCAATGGACGCTCAGCGGTTGTACAACGTGCGGTTTTGTTGAGTTTTTTACAAACAAGATCCGTTGCCCATTCTGCCATTAGGCGATAAGTCATTAATTTACCGCCAGTGATCGTGATAAAGCCGTCTAAGCCATCACGCTCTGCGTGGTCAAGCAACACGATACCTCGACTCACGTTACGACCAGATGGGTCATCATCAGACGCGACTAACGGACGTACACCGGCATAAGCACGTAATACGCGAGTATGACGCAAGCTTGGTGCAAGTTTTTCCCCTCACGGAATAAGATATCTACTTCTTCTGGGGTGACTTCCATGTTATCGATTTGATCGTAAGGAATACGGCTAGAGGTTGTACCGATAACACAAATGGTATCACCTGGCACAAGAATGTCCGCATCCGCCGGTTTACGGCAACGGTTAATGACCATTTTTGTTGATGCGGTGCCCCATGACAAGTAATGCGCCTTTGCTGGGAACATTTTTGATTTTGAGATCCGCATATTCTGCGATACCTTGTCCCCAAATACCACCCGCATTGACGACTAATGGCGCAAAGAATTTACGATTTACACGATTTTTTGTGATCGTAAAACATCCACACCGATCACTTTTTCCACCTTCGCGAATTAAGCTTTTTACTTCACAATAAGTGAACATTTTCGCGCCATTTTTCGGTGGCATCCATCACGTTGGAAGCCGTTAAACGGAAAGGATCGATTGAACCATCTGGCACCACAACGGCACCCACTAAATTAGGGTTGACTGATGGTTCCATAATTTAGGGCAAGTTTAGGATCAATGGCGACCGCTTCAATACCGGATTTGGTACAACTTTCGATGAAGGTTTTTTGATAATCAAGGGAATCTTCAGGTAAGGTGATAAATAAACCTTCTGTTTCATCCACACAGTGACGAGCGATATTGCGCAGAATTTTTATTTTCTTTAATACATTCTTCTGCTGATTCCCTGATCGTTCACGGCATAACGCGCACCACTATGTAACAAACCATGGTTACGGCCTGTTGCGCCTGTCGCAATATCACGACGCTCTAATAAAATACAGTTAATTCCACGCAATGCACAGTCACGAGCAATCCCCGCACCTGTCGCACCGCCACCAATGATAATCACATCCGTCGAGATAGGGTGAAAAATCACCCACATCACGATACATATTAGCGATAATCCCATTGTTACCCCCAAAGCCAAAATATTAATAAAAAGAAACGTAAAAAAACTGTTACAAATTCCATGGCTATTGTATGAGAGAGCGGTTAAATTCACAACATTTTGAGCGAAAAAGAAAGCTGTTTTGTGAGACAGATCACACAATTTTCGAATTCGCTCATTTGTTAAAAAATATTTTGTGAAATGCATCACATTTTTGAATTATTTCCCTTTTTAATTTCTATTTTTATTTTATTATGCACGCTATCCCCAGCATGGGGTGGACTCATAATTAAAATGATATTGGAGAGAAATTATGTTTGGACCATTTAAACCCGCTCCGCATATTGCGGAACTTCCAGCGGAGAAAATTGATTCCACGTATAAACGCTTACGTTGGCAAGTGTTTGCAGGGATCTTCTTTGGTTATGCTGCTTACTATTTTGTACGTGCAAACTTTGACTTAGCACAACCCGGTTTAATTCAACAGGGCTTGTACACTAAAGCGCAACTAGGTGTTATCGGCTCAGCGGCTGGTCTTGCCTACGGTTTTATCTAAGTTCGTCATGGCAGGTATGTCTGACCGTTCGAACCCTCGCGTATTCTTACCATTTGGTTTATTGCTTTCTGGTCTTTGTACTGACCATGATGGGTTTATTCCCATGGGCAACCTCTGGCGTTGCCATCATGTGGGTAATGATCTTCTTAAATGGTTGGTTCCAAGGTATGGGTTGGCCTCCATGTGGTCGTACAATGGTACACTGGTGGTCTAAATCAGAACGCGGTACTATCGTATCTATCTGGAATACCGCGCACAACATCGGTGGTATGATGCCAGGTGCAATGGTGCTATTAGCAAGTGCCGTCTTCTTCAGCACTCATGGTGTCGAAGCACAAGCAAAAGATATTTGGCAACAATCCCTCTACTATCCGGGTATTGCTGCAATGATCTGTGCAATTCCAGTTTACTTCGTGATGCGTGATACTCCACAATCTTGTGGTTTACCATCAATCGAAAAAAATGGCGTAATGACTACCCAGATGACTATAACGAAAAAACTTACGAAAACGATTTAAGCACAAAAGAAATCTTCGTCACTTATGTATTGAAAAACAAATTGTTATGGTACATCGCGATTGCTAACGTATTCGTATACTTAATCCGCTACGGCGTATTGAAATGGTCTCCGGTTTACTTAAGTGAAGTAAAACACTTCAACATCAAAAGGTACTGCATGGGCTTACACAATCTATGAATTAGCAGCAGTTCCAGGTACATTATTATGTGGTTGGGTATCAGATAAAAGTCTTCAAAGGTAAACGTGGTTTAACCGGTTTCATCTTCATGATCTTAACTACCGCAGCAGTTGTAGCATACTGGATGAACCCAGCTACACCTGAAGCAGAGCTTGCAAACTATGCAGCTTGGTATGAAAACCCATATCAATTAACTGACTTCATCTTAATGACCTTAATCGGTTTCTAATCTACGGTCCTGTAATGTTAATCGGCTTACACGCTCTTGAGCTTGCACCGAAAAAGCAGCAGGTACAGCAGCAGGTTTCACCGGTTTATTCGGTTACTTAGGTGGTACTGTATCAGCTTCAGCTGTTATCGGTTGGGCAGCACAACACTACGGCTGGGACGGCGGTTTCTACGTCATGATCGGCGGTGGTATCTTAGCGGTGTTATTACTCTTCATCGTAATGGTTGAAGAAGGTAAACACAAAAGCGAAATTAGGCGATACCTACGGTACTAAATAATCTATAAATTAAAGGCGACAGGCGAAGGCTTGCCGCCTTTTTATTACAAAAACAACTGAATTTTTAACCGCACTTTCAAGGAGAAATACTTATGAAACTCAAAACTGGCGCTTTCTTTATTAGCTGCAGGCGTACTTGCAGGATGTAGCGCACACTCTTCTGTGGACACTATGAAATCAGACAAAATTATCATTGCTCACCGTGGTGCAAGTGGTTACTACCAGAGCATACACTTGAGTCTAAAGCGCTTGCATTTGCACAACATGCAGACTACTTAGAACAAGACTTAGCGATGACAAAAGACGGCCGTTTAGTGGTTATCCATGACCACTTCTTAGATGGTTTAACTGACGTAGCGAAAAATTCCCAAATCGTCATCGTAAAGATGGTCGTTACTACGTAATCGACTTCACCTTAAAAGAAATTCAAAGTTTAAATATGACTGAAAACTTTGAAACTAAAGATGGTAAACAAGTTGCAGTATATCCAGGTCGTTTCCCACTTTGGAAATCACACTTCAAAATCCATACTTTTGAAGATGAGTTAGAATTCATCCAAGGTTTAGAAAAATCTACCGGTAAAAAAGTGGGTATCTACCCTGAAATCAAAGCACCTTGGTTCCACCACCAAAATGGCAAAGACATTGCAGTTGAAACCCTTAAAGTGTTGAAAAAATACGGTTACGACAAGAAATCAGACATGGTGTACTTACAAACCTTCGACTTCAATGAGTTAAAACGTATCAAAAACGAATTGCTACCAAAAATGGGCATGGATTTAAAACTTGTTCAATTAGTGGCATACACCGACTGGCATGAAACTGAAGAAAAAGATGCGAAAGGCAAATGGGTGAATTACGATTACGATTGGATGTTCAAAACCAGGTGCAATGGCAGAAGTCGTGAAATATGCTGACGGCGTTGGCCCAGGCTGGTATATGTTAGTAGATAAAGAAAAATCTAAACCAGGCAACATCGTGTACACCCCATTAGTGAAAAAGAACTTGCACAATACAAAGTGGAATTACACCCATACACTGTGCGTAAAGATGCGTTACCTGAATTCTTCACTGACGTAAATCAAATGTACGATGCATTATTGAATAAATCTGGTGCAACCGGTGTATTCACTGACTTCCCAGATACAGGCGTTGAGTTTTTGAAAAAACAAAAATAATACGTAAGTAAAAGTAATAAAAAGTGCGGTCAAAATTCGTTGTGATTTTTGACCGCTTTCATCAAACTTATAAAATTCTAAAGTAGAAGAACTCTCTCATAAACTTTTTCCATTAGTTTTTATTATTCTTAGGAAAACCCTTTTTCATAAATTTAATATCTTCAGATGTTAGATTTAAACATCTAGAGAAATCCAATCTATTAGTATCAGACTTCTTATCATCTTTAGACTCAAAATCGTGTGGACAAATTACTCTCACATTCCCAACATTCAAAAATAAGATAACCATGAATATATGTATAAGTTTTTGCATCAATAGTTTTTCACGTATTTTTTTCGAATTTATTTCGTTCTATTAACTCTAGAAAATCTCCATTCATCAAAAAGATATCCCCCACTTTGTGATGGAACTTGGGCAATACCAATAGGTTTTTAATACTATCCGTTGTAACTCAAATTTATTGCCCACTACAGATAGAGATATAAATAATACAATATAAATCGCACATAAAAATGCCAAATATTCCTTTATATCTAATTTATATATACATATAGATACATAGTTCGCAATCATTAAAAACAAACATAACAAAATCACAATAAAAAAACAAAAATCGTCCCCATTTGATAATTTAACAAAAATGGCGATGATAGAAATAAACAAAAATACCAGATAGAAAGTAAAAAGAAGAATAAAAACAAAACAACGAGCTTACTTTTTAATGATGGAATTGTAGTTAAATGAAAAACAAAAACAATCAAAAAAATATAAAATAATAAAAACAAAGCACATATCCTTTTGATTCATTATCAAGCTCGTCAAGCCTAAAAAAAGAAAACAAGAAGAAATGTCAATATAGAAATAGGGTTGTAAAACAGAATATAACGCTTTATTACCCTCCACAAATTCAACAAAACCATCTTCACTTCTGGCAGAATTCCTTAATAACTCCCTAAAAATCAATGGTAAAAAGCCAAATAAAAATAATAAAGAAAAAAATATAAAACTATAGCAAACACTACGTGAGAATAAAAACTGATTTGTGTAAAAATCTCTAATCTATCTATAGTATTTAAATACATAAAAATATATACAAATCCCGAAAAAGACAAAGCAACAATCCATATTGACCTGTTACTAAAAATAAACTTAAGAACATTTCCTATTTTTAGGGTTAGATATATAATTATTAGACATAACATTAATTTAAATTTTACATATAATCTTAAAACACCAGATAAATTAATCATCTGATATTCTTTTTATTGCTTAAACTATACTCTCTTCAGACCAATCTTCTAGATACTATGCGTTGTTCTTCACACAGAATATATATTATTTATTAAGTTTTAGTATATTAATAACAAAAGGCTTACCATTTATCTCAGCAAGCCTTTTAAAATAATGCAATTAAGCAAATTGTTTTTTATTCTCTAAATAGCGTTTCGCACATTCTGCTGCAGCAACTAAGCCACCCGCCATCATAATAATATCTTTAATCACGAGTCGGCCAGCACCTGAGAGATATGGGAAGCCATAATTAGGGTGTTGGGAAGTCCCCACCTAAATTCGGCACCCAGGTTTCTGGCGTAAATATCAGGAACGACAGCGTGACTATCGACATACCAAAGGTGAGTAAGCCTCCGAATAAACCTAATGTTGGAGACCAAATTCCCGCTAATACTAAAATACCAATTGTCACAATGATTGCGCCAATAATATAGGAAGCGGTATAGGTGCCATTGGCTTTATGCCATTCAATATTTTTTGCGACCATTTTGCCTTCAGGGTTTTTATATAAGGTATATTCTTTTACTAAAACACCCTTATCATTTGTCACTTCATTTGCACCGTTTTTGTAAAGGAAGCTTAAGAAAGGACTATTTGACACAAAGTGTGCAATACCATCTGCCTCATATTGGCAAACTTTTAAACCTCCAATCCAAACCATCACCACACAAATCGCAATGCGGATAAAGTTAATAAATTGACGTTGCAATGGCGCAACAATATTAGCTAGCAATGTAACTAATGCACTCATGTAGAACTCCTCATATAGTTCAATTGATATTACGGACATAATGTCCAAGAATTTTTTTATAAACATTAACAATATTACTCGCTAATATTGTTGGCATTTTTATTACTAAAATTTATGCAATAAAAAGAGATACCAATTTAGTAGTATCTCTTATTTTTGATTAATTTTTCTGTGAGCAATATCACATTATTTAAAAATTCACTCTCGCATTTCTAAAAAAATTCGCATCCAAGCACTATCTTCAGACCAATCCTCTGGATACCATGAATTGCTCACCGCACGGAATACACGTTCTGGGTGTGGCATCATCGCGGCAATACGACCATCGATGTTAGAAATGGCAGTAATCCCTAATGCCGAACCATTCGGGTTGGCTGGATAAGTTTCAGTCACGTTTAAATGGCTGTCGATATATTGCGCCACAATCAAGTTTTGCGCTTGAAGTGCGGTCAAATTCTCTGGTGTTTTGAATTCTACGCGACCTTCACCGTGAGAAACCGCAATCGGCATATGTGAGCCTGCCATGCCTTTAAACCATAATGAGTTGGTGTCGTTGATTTTCACCATCGCGGCACGCGCTTCAAAACGTTCTGATTTATTACGCACGAAACGTGGCCAGTTTTCTGCACCTGGGATAATTTCCGCAAGGGTGGAGATAAATTGACAACCGTTACATACACCTAATGAAAGGGTGTTTTCATTGGAGAAGAATTGGCTGAATTGATCGCGTAATTGTGGGTTAAATAAAATAGATTTCGCCCAACCGCCGCCAGCACCTAATACGTCGCCGTAAGAGAAGCCACCACAGGCCACCATCGCGTTGAAGTCGTTTAAGTTGTAACGACCTGCCATTAAATCGCTCATGTGGACATCAATCGCCGCAAAACCTGCACGATCAAAAGCGGCTGCCATTTCAACATGGCTGTTCACGCCTTGTTCACGTAATACGGCCACTTTCGGTTTTACGCCTTTGCTGATGTACGGCGCAGCAATATCTTCATTCACATCATAGGTTAAGTGAGCGGATAAACCTTTGTTGTCTGTCGCTTTTTTCGCTTCAAATTCTTGGTCAGCACATTCTGGGTTATCACGTAAGCGTTGCATTTGGTGAGTGAGTTCTGCCCAAATACCGCGTAATTCAGAGCGTTTTTCGCTTAATAGTTTTTTGCTACCACGTGTGATTTCAAAACGATCTTCTGAGCTTACAGAACCGAGTTCATAAGTTAAACCAAGCAAGTCATGGGCTTTTAATACCTCACGCACGGCGCTTAATTCGCTTTCTGACACTTGGATCACTGCACCTAATTCTTCGTTAAATAATACGGCTAAATCATTGTCACCTAAGGCAGAAATATCCACATCTACGCCACAGTTACCCGCAAATGCCATTTCTGCAAGCGTAGTGATTAAACCTCCGTCTGAACGGTCGTGGTAAGCCAATAATTTACGCTCTGCCACCAATGCTTGCATCGCATCGAAGAAGTTTTTCAGTTTGGTAACATTCACCACATCAGCTGGTTTGTCACCTAATTGTTTATACACTTGCGCAAGTGCGGTCGCGCCTAAGCGATTTTTTCTTTCGCCTAAATCAATCAATAATAAGCGGCTTGCACCTTTGTCTGTACGTAATTGAGGTATCACGGTTTTGCGTACATCTTCCACGCGAGCAAAAGATGAAATCACTAAAGAAAGCGGTGCAGTGACGGATTTTTTCTCGCCATTTTCTTCCCAAGTGGTTTTCATCGACATGGAGTCTTTCCCCACTGGAATGGTGATGCCTAACGCAGGGCAAAGTTCTTCACCGACTGCTTTCACCGCTTCATATAAGCCAGCGTCTTCACCACCATGACCTGCTGCAGACATCCAGTTTGCAGAAAGTTTGATACGTTTAATATCGCCAATGTTGGTGCCCGCAATGTTGGTAATGGATTCAGCCACCGCTAAACGTGCAGAAGCACCGAAGTCTAATAATGCCACCGGTGCACGCTCGCCCATTGCCATGGCTTCACCGTGATAGCTGTCTAATGAAGCGGTTGTGACGGCTACATCAGACACCGGAATTTGCCATGGGCCGACCATTTGATCGCGCGCCACCATACCGGTTACCGAACGATCGCCAATGGTGATTAAGAAGGTTTTTTCTGCCACCACCGGTAAGCGTAATACACGATGGAAGGCGTCTTTTAATTGAATATTTTCTGTTGCAAGCGGTCGATTTTCGACAGTTTTTGACGAAACCTCACGCGTCATTTTTGGCGTTTTGCCTAATAACACATTCATTGGCAAATCAATTGGGTTATTGTCGAAATGACTATCGTGCAAGGTTAAATGTTTCTCTTCTGTTGCCTCACCAATGACCGCAAATGGCGCACGCTCACGTTCACAAAGTGCGGTAAATAATTCGAGTTTTTCTGGTGCAACGGCTAATACATAACGTTCTTGCGATTCGTTACACCAAATTTCCAATGGCGACATGCCTTTTTCATCGCAAAGAATTGAGCGTAAATCAAATTTACCGCCACGTTCGCCATCGTGCACCAATTCAGGCATCGCATTGGATAAACCACCTGCGCCCACATCGTGGATAAAGAGAATTGGGTTTTCTTCACCTAATTGCCAGCAGCGGTCAATCACTTCTTGGCAACGACGTTCCATTTCTGGGTTTTCACGTTGAACAGAGGCAAAATCTAAATCTTCTTTTGATTTCCCGCTGTCCATCGAGGACGCTGCGCCACCGCCTAAGCCGATGTTCATGGCGGGGCCACCTAATACGATCAATTTTGCGCCAACTGGAATTTCGCCTTTTTGAACGTGCTCACCACGAATATTACCAATACCACCCGCTAACATAATCGGTTTGTGATAGCCACGCACTTCTTCGCCGTTGAAGCTATTGACTTTCTCTTCATAGGTACGGAAATAGCCTAATAACGCAGGACGACCAAATTCATTGTTAAATGCAGCGCCACCTAATGGGCCTTCAATCATAATATCAAGCGCAGAGGCAATACGGTTTGGTTTGGAAAGTGGATTTTCCCAAGGTTGTTCAAAGTTTGGAATGACAAGGTTTGATACAGAGAAACCGGTTAAACCTGCTTTTGGTTTTGCACCACGACCCGTTGCGCCTTCATCACGAATCTCACCGCCTGAACCTGTTGCCGCCCCTGGGAATGGCGAAATTGCGGTTGGATGGTTGTGGGTTTCCACTTTCATTAAGATATGTGCATCTTCATTGTGATAGCGATATTGCCCATCTTGATCAGCAAAGAAACGGCCGACTTTTGAGCCTTCCATTACCGCAGCATTATCTTTATAAGCTGAAAGCACAAAATCAGGGGTTTTTCTCAAAGGTATTTTTAATCATTTTAAACAGGGATTTATCCTGTTTTTTGCCATCAATAATCCAATCCGCATTAAAGATTTTATGACGGCAATGCTCAGAGTTGGCTTGCGCGAACATATAAAGTTCAATATCGTGCGGATTGCGCCCCTAATTGGGTAAAGTTTTCCACCAAATAATCAATTTCATCTTCAGCCAGTGCCAAACCCTAATTCCACATTTGCAGTAACCAAAGCTTCACGTCCGCCTTTTAAAATATCCACGGTTTTGAACGGTTTCGGATCTTGATGGCGGAATAAGATCTCCGCATCTTGCGGATTGCGCACCACGGTTTCCATCATTCGGTCATGTAAAAGTGCGGTCAATTTTTCTGTCGTTTTTTCATCAAGCGGTTGGCTTAACTCAAAATAATATGCCAAACCACGCTCAATACGCTCCACTTCACTTAAACCACAGTTATGTGCAATATCGGTCGCTTTAGAAGACCAAGAAGAAATCGTGCCAACACGTGGAATCACGATAAAAGTTTCGCCTTTGGCTTCATGTTCTGCCAAGGTTGGTCCGTAATGTAACAATGCTTTTAGTTTTGCTTCCTGCTCGCTAACAAGCGGTCGATTTAATTCCACAAAATGCAAATATTCCGCGTAAACCGATTTCACCGGTAATTGATTTTGTTGGAATTTTTGCATTAAACCTTGAATACGGAATTCAGAAAGGGCGGGTGAGCCACGAAAAGTTTGAAACATACGGGTACCTTTGAGTTGTGTTTGAGATGAAAATCGCGGGCTATTATAAAGGAAAATACGCCAAAACGAAAACGTTTGCGTCAATCATTTTCAAATGATTTTCAGTGGGAGAAAGCATATAATCATCAAGCAATTTAAAAACAATCCGAAAACTAACCGCACTTTGGGGCGCCACTATGATCATCAATGACATCAATTTCAACGATCTCTATCAACAACATCTGAAAGCCTGCAATCACTATAATCTTCCACCAACAAAGTGGGATAAAAAAAGCGCCTAAAATGGCCGAGAATTTAGTAGGCAAACCAAGCCGTTATAACGAAACGTTGCTTAAAGCCATGAATGTGCAACCCAATGAAACGGTGTTAGATATTGGCTGTGGCCCCGGCACGTTTGTGATTCCTTTAGCCCAACAATGCCAAGCCGTGTATGCTCTCGATTACAGCCAAGGGATGTTAGAGATGGTGCAACAGTACAAAGAAAAGTATCAACTGAATAATATTACCCTTCTACATAAATCATGGTCCGATAACTGGGATGATGTGCCTCAAGCGGATGTAATACTCGCCTCTCGCTCGACGCTTGTGGATGATTTGGATGATATGATTGAAAAGCTGCAAAGCAAGGCTAAAAAACGCGTTTTTTTAACCTCAGTGACCCAACGTCATTTTCTCGATGAAGGCGTATTTGAAGCCATTGGCCGTGATGATGTGGGCTTTCCGACTTATATTTATTTGGTCAATCGTCTTTATCAAAAAGGCATTCACGCGAATGTGAGTTTTATTGAAACCGAATCTGGTTATTTCCAAGGCGAAACCTTTGAGGATTTATTAAATTCCGTGGAATTTTCTCTCGGTAATCTCACCGAAAAAGAAAAACAAGATTTAGCCCAATTCTATCAACAAAAAAACAAATAAATAATGAACCGATAAAGCACGGACAACGCAAATGGGCGTTGATTTGGTGGGAAGTTTAATACAACAAAATATTTAACCTTAAAAGTTCACTAACTTTATAGACAGGCGAAAATTGAAATGTTAGCCTCTAAGGTGTTTTACTTCTACTTTTTTAAATAAGGAATATTATTATGCTCTCTTTAAATCATATTCTTAAATTTGGTACCACTGCGTTAGCTGCTTTCGTATTATCTGCTTGTGGTAGCAGTGGTGGTGGCGGTGATAATCAAGATAGTTCACCCGTAAATAATCATAAGTTAAATCAATCAAATACTCTTGTTAATAACAATGTAGTTCAACAACAAGCCAATAAGAAAACAGGTACTGCATTTATTGATGATAATGGTTCCTTTCGTCGTGCACCAATCAATGGCTATAATACAACGAGTATCAATGTTGAGGGAATCAATCTAGAAATTGGATTTCCAGACATTTCAGCGGAGGGGTGGGCTAAGACTACTGCCAATGACCGACGCATAGATGTATGCTGTGGACGTTATTCTGATATTCGTTTCGGTATTAACGATAGCTTAGATGACAATGGTAAATTTTATTTATTCTATAACGGTAACCCAACTCTTAATATGCCAACAAGCGGTAGCGCTTCTTATTCTGGTCAATCTATCCTTGCAATAGATATCACTGAATCGGATGAGGACGACTACCATATTGGCAACTCTCAATTTAGTGTTGATTTTTGGTAATAAATCATTAAGCGGTTCATTAGGGATCAACAACATTCAATATGTAAATATTAATGCATCTATTTCAGGTAACAATTTTAGTGGATATGCAAATACCTCTTTATTGCCATCGTCAGTAGCAAATGTAGAGGGTAAATTTTATGGAGAACAAGCAAAACAACTTTGCTGAGCTTTAGCAGAGGCTAATGATAATAGTTGGGCTGCTGCATTTCGGTGCTCAAAAAAACAATAATTAGTGTTATTTTAGGTATAGTAAAAGCAAGCCTTAGGCTTGCTTTTGTTTCCTTTTGACATGACTAATAAATTTACAAAAATATAACTTAAATATTGTAATTTATCTCACAATTAATACACTTATAAATAACTTTATAGACAAATTAAAATTGAAATGATAGTCTTCGCAGGATATCTTCTAAAAAGGTATTTTTACTTCTACTGTTTAAATAAGGAATATTAGTATGTCTTCTTTAAATCATATTTTTAAATTTGGTACAACAGTATTAGCAGCTTTAGTGTTATCTGCATGTGGTAGCAGCGGCGGTGGTAGCAACAATGATGAAGTTACACCAACGAATAATCAAGCACAACAGAATCAATCCAATACGTCTGTAAATAACAATGTAGTTAAACCTATTCAGCAGGTTAGTGGTAATGGGACTGGTGCTACACTTGTAATTTCGGGTGATGATCACAATGCTTCTGTTCGTCGTTCAGCAATTAATGGCTATAACACAACAAATATTAATGTTGATGGTACTAATGTGACGATTGGATTTCCAGGAATTTCAGCTGTCAATTGGTCAAAAATTAGAGCTAATGGTAGAGATCTAGAAGTGTGCTGTGGCCGCTACTCTGATATTCGTTTCGGTGTGAGTGATAGTTCAAATGATAGAGACAACACTTATTTATTCTATAATGGAAACCCTACTAACAGCATGCCAACAAGTGGCACTGCATCTTATGTAGGACAATCTATTATTACTGCAGATATTACAACTGACATTTCAGTATTAGATGATAAAGATTACTACACTGGTAGTTCACAATTTAACGTAGATTTTGGCAACAAGACACTAAATGGTTCATTAGGAATTAACAATATTCAACCTGTGAATATTAATGCCTCTATTTCAGGTAATAGCTTTAGTGGATCAGCAAGCTCATCTTCATTGCCATCTGCAGCACGTGTAGAAGGTAAATTCTATGGTGTTCAAGCAAAAGAACTTGCTGGCTTAGCACAAGCAAATGACAACAGCTGGGCTGCTGCATTTGGTGCTCAAAAACAATAATTAGTTTTAATCCTGACATAATAAAGCAAGCCTAGTGCTTGCTTTATTTCTCTTTCGATAAAAAAATGAAATTTACAAAAACTTTTTTATATACAGTATTAAGCATAACATGTGCTCAGTGGGCAAATGCCGAGGTTGCACAATCTAAAAATGACACCTTAGACAAAAATATTCAGGTTGCTGCACCAAAGCTTCAAGCACCTGCGATCCAACCGAAGACAAATAATGAAGGCTCAGTCTCGATGACTAAAGAAGAGCTAGCTCGTCATCCTGATTTAATCGTACGTGGAATGATTCCTTCTGTCTTACAAAATAACGAGGAAGCTGTTTCACTTTTATTACCTTTATATCGAGAACTCCCTAAAAAGGATCCCGTGTTATTGAGCTGGGCTGAAGCTATTGATGCACGTCATAAAGGCAACTATAGTGAGGCTGCGCAACGTTATCGTACCCTATTCACTCAATATTCTGATAGTTTGCCATTACGTTATCAACTTGCTCAAGCGCTCTTTTTAAATAACGATAATGAAGCAGCAAAAGATCAGTTTCAAAAATTACGCGCAGAGCAGATGACACCTGAAATGGCTGCCATTATTGATCAATATTTATCTGCATTAAATCAACGCGATCAATGGAAATTTTATGGTGGTGTAAGTTTTCTCAATGAAAGCAATATCAACAATGCACCCAAAGCAGGTGCTCATATTGGTAACTGGAAAGCTTGGAGTAAAGAAAGTGCACAAGGGCTTTCTTATTCATTAGGTGTTGAGAAAAAATGGTCTCTTGCACATAACTTTTTCACCAAATTAGGCTTAGATGGAAATGGTAAATACTACTGGAATAACAAAAAATATAACGAATTAAATGCGCGCTTAGGTTGGGGATTAGGTTATCAAACTTCCCATTTAGAATTGGCTTTAACACCATTTACCGAAAAACGTTGGTATAGTGGTGGCTCAAACGGTAGCGATGCACTCAAACAATACTCTAAAAACTCTGGCGTACGTTTTGATATTAGCTACTGGCTTAATCCTCGTTGGCAAATTTCATCTGCTTTGGAATATGGCGAACAACGCTATGATTGGCGAAAACATTTAAACGGCAACAATTATTTATTTTCCAACACATTACTCTATGTTCCGAAAAGCGGACAACATTGGTTTGCTGGGGTAGATTATTCTCGTGAAAATACTCGAGACAAAGATAACGCCTACCAACGAGCAGGTGGACGCCTTGGTTGGGGACAAGAATGGCCATGGGGAATATCAAGCCGAGTCACGCTTTCATATGCTAAACGTCATTATCAAGCGGCTGATTTCTTTAACATTCGTCAGAAAAATAGAGAATATGCTTCAACGTTAACATTATGGCATCGCGATCTCTATTTCTGGGGAATTACGCCTAAGATTACATGGTCTTATCAAAAAGTGAAAAGTAATCATCCTTTCTATGGTTACGACAAAAACCGTGTATTCTTAGAAATGAGTAAAACATTTTAACCACAAAAAACGGTTGCTGAAACAAACTCAACAACCGTTTTGTTTATTATAAATTAAATACATCCTTGGCATAGCCATTAAAGCTATGCCATGAATTTTAACTTCAATTAAGCTTTAATTTGTCCTTTCAAGAAATCTAACAACTGCTCTTTTGCAATCATTTGTTTTTCACCAGTGCGGCGATTTTTGTATTCGATTTCGCCATTTGCGAGATTTTTCTCACCAATCACTACCATGTGTGGAACGCCGATAAGTTCCATATCTGCAAACATCACACCTGGGCGTTCTTTACGATCATCAAAGATCACTTCTACACCTTGTGCTTGTAAAGTGCGGTACAATTCTTCGGCATATTCTTGAACGCTTTCAGATTTATGCATATTCATTGGAACGACAGCTACGGTGAATGGCGCAATTTCATCTGTTGGCCACACAATACCGCGATCATCAAAATGTTGTTCAATCGCCGCAGCGACCACACGCGTTACACCAATACCGTAACATCCCATGGTTACGACCATTGGACGACCATCTTCACCTTGAACAGTCGCATTCATCGCTTCTGAGTATTTTTTACCTAATTGGAAGATATGGCCGACTTCGATACCACGTTTAATCAATAAGGTACCTTTACCATCTGGGCTTGGGTCACCTTCAACCACGTTACGAATATCCGCCACTTTTGGTAACGCTACATCACGTTCCCAGTTGATATTGAAGTAATGTTTACCATCAATGTTTGCGCCTGCGCTGAAATCAGACACTAACGCCACTGAACGGTCAATAATCACTGGAATATTGAGATTAACGGGACCTAATGAGCCTACACCCGCACCAATTTTTGCTTTGATAACAGCTTCGTCTGCAAACTCAAATGGTGAAGCCACTTCAGGTAATTTTTCCGCTTTGATTTCATTTAATTCATGGTCACCACGAATCACTAATGCTACCAATGGTTGCTCTTCGCTTGCCCCTTTTACAATTAAGGTTTTAACCGTTTTCTCAATTGGCAAATTGAATTGTTCCACCAACTCAGCAATTGTTTTGGCATTTGGTGTATCAACTAATTCCATCGCTTTCGTTGGCGCGGCACGTTCACCAATCGCCACCGCTTCGGCTAATTCAATGTTTGCTGCGTAATCTGATTCAGTAGAGAAAATCACATCATCTTCACCGCTGTTTGCTAATACTTGGAATTCATGTGAGGCGCTACCACCGATAGAACCGGTATCCGCTTGTACTGCACGGAAATCTAAACCTAAGCGATTGAAAAATATTGCTGTAAGTTTGGTACATCACATCATAAGTTTGTTGCAAGCTCGCATGATCCGCATGGAAAGAATACGCATCTTTCATGATAAATTCACGGGAACGCATGACACCGAAACGAGGACGTACTTCATCACGGAATTTGGTTTGAATTTGGTATAAATTGATTGGGAGTTGTCTGTATGATGACACTTCGCGGCGAACTAAATCCGTAATCACTTCTTCATGTGTTGGACCTAATACAAAGTGACGATTACCACGATCTTCAAAACGAAGTAATTCTGGGCCATATTGTTCCCAACGGCCTGATTCTTCCCATAATTCTGCCGGTTGCACGACTGGCATTTTGATTTCAAGTGCGCCACTTTTATCCATTTCTTCACGGATGATTTTTTCTACTTTACGGAGCACACGCCAGCCGGTTGGCATCCAGTTATAGAGACCTGAAGCAAGAGGGCGAATCATCCCTGCTCGAAGCATCAATTGATGGCTCACAATAGCCGCTTCAGCTGGGGTTTCTTTTAATGTTGAGAATAAATATTGACTTGTACGCATTGAATTAACCTTAGATTCTAAGCATTGAGAAAAAATTGGTGAGAGTATAACAAAAAGTGCGGTCATTTTTAACCGCACTTTTTTATGAGAAAAGATTATCTTCTCGGTAAGTATCTGACTGGATCAACAGATTTACCTTTATAACGGATCTCAAAGTGAAGTTTCACAGCATTGGTTCCTGTGCTACCCATTTTCGCAATCTCTTGACCCGCTTTCACTTCTTGTTGATCGCTCACAAGAATCTTGTCGTTGTGTGCATAAGCACTTAAGAAATCATCATTATGTTTAATGATGATTAAGTTACCGTAGCCACGTAATGCGTTACCCGCATACACAACACGACCATTTGCAGCAGCTTTAACTGCTTGGCCACGTGAACCACTGATATCAACCCCTTTGTTACCACCATCGGTATTAGAGAAACCTTGGATCACGTTACCTTGGGTTGGCCATTGCCATGCAATATTCGACGCAACTGGTGCCACAACATTTGCATTAACTGGTGTATTGTTTGTGGTTTCTACTTGTGTTGTCGTCGTTGCTGGTGTGCTAGGTGTATTGTTTGTGAAAACTGGTTTTGAAGGTTCACCGTTACCCACACCTGATTTAATCGGACCAATTACCGTACCATCAGAACCAATTTGTGTGCCATTTGCACCTGGTGTATAAGTCACTTCTGGCTCAGCAGGTGCCGCTGGTGCGGTAGTTTTCACTGGAACCGTTGTAGTGATTGTTTTTGTTGAACAATTTGAAATTTTTAATGTTTGACCCACGCTTAAGCTGTAAGGCTCTTTCATATTGTTCATGCTTGCCAAATCTTTTACGTCCATACCCTGTTAAGTAAGCGATTAAGAACATGGTATCGCCTTTGTTTACTTTTATAGGTGTTTCCTTTGTATGAACCTTTTTGAATTTGGCTGTAATCTGGTGCATTGGTATTTTGGATTACGTGGCACGTTGATTGCACCTGAGCTGGTACAATCAGAAACTGTTTTAGTTACCGTTTTAGTTTGCGGTTGAACCGGTGCTGGAGCAGGCTGTGGTTGAGTTGCTGCTGGCTGTTGTACCGGTTGGTAAGTTGGTTGGAAACTTGGCTGTGGTGTTTGAGTTCCCGTTGGCACGCTGCTGCCCATTGTACTTGGCATGGTATTTTTGTTGGATTTCTGGCTGCCATGTACCGCTAGAGTTATTATCAACAGGTTGCATTACACCTGGAGAAAGTGTGCCATCCACATTTTTCGATTGGTGCCGGGCTATTTGAACTACAAGCCGTTAAAATAGCGATACTCACAGGGAGCAATAAAAACGATTTTTTCATTTATTCTTCCTTTAACATTAAATTTATTTCATTTGATTTGGCATCGAATTCTTTTCAATTTCCGGCATAAAGCTACCACCAGCAATTGCTCCCGTTCCTTCTACTGGCTGCATAATACCATCAGGTAATGCATCAGGATCTTGTTTTTTTGGGTTCTCCCGTACAAGCTGAGATCAGCAATACACTTGAGATGATAAAGAGTAATCTATTCATAAAAAAAGTCATCCTGTTATTTTCAAAAATAAGATACGCAATCACAGCTAGAGTGACCACACTCCAACCAATGATCTCAATGGATTTACGTAATTTCGCCGCGAATTTTTTTCTCCGCCCCATGCAGCCAATTTTGCTACTAAAATAAAACGAGCAAAACGCGATACAAAATGCGGTAATCACAAATGGGATAAATGCCATTTTGCATCACACCCGCACAAATCGTGAAAACTTTATAAGGAATAGGACTGAAACCGGCAACAAAAACCACTAAAATGCCCCATTTTTTAAACCATGCCATAGCCTGTTCCCAAGCGGCTTGGTAGCCCCATTGTTGAATATAGCCTTGAACCCAATCAAAAGGCATAATAGCCGATAGCATAACCAATCATTCCACCGACAACCGAAGCGACAGCTGTATAAAGCGCAAAACGAAACGCACTTTTCGGTTTTGACATTGACATCGGAATCAACATGACATCTGGTGGAACGGGGAAGAAAATGGCCTCAATAAAACTCACAAAGGATAACCAAAACACGGCAAAGCGATGTTTTGACCATTGCATTGTTTTATCATACATCGCACCAAAAAAATATTCATTCACTTATCCTTTATTGCTTCAATAGGGAAAAATTCGTTTCAAAACGGCACATTATTCACTTTCCAGCCAATCTTGTAAAGCAGCAATTGACTGATGAGCCGTAAGATCCGCTTGAATTGGCGTAATTGAAACATAACCATTTTTTACCGCATAAAAATCCGTGCCTTCACCATCATATTCTGGCAAGCCTGACGGGCCAATCCAATAGATATGTTCACCTCGAGGATCCTTTTTGTTTAATCACTTCCGCTGCAGAGGTGCGATAGCCCTAAATGGCAGACTTTAATGCCTTTGAGTTCTTCGTAAAGGCAAATCTGGCACATTAATGTTAATCACTTCGCGTTTATTCAATAATTGAGGATGTAATTTAGGAATCAAATCACACACCACGCGAGCCGCGGTTTCATAATGCAGACGACCATCTAAAGATACTGCAATAGCAGGCAACCCTAAATGGCGGCCTTCCAATGCTGCAGCTAAGGTGCCTGAATACAAGGTATCATCACCCATATTACAGCCTGCATTAATACCTGATACCACAAGATCCACTTGTCCTGATAAAAAACCGTTTAATGCCAAATGCACACAATCAGCCGGTGTGCCATTTACGCAATAATCACCACTGTCTAAATGACGTGGGCGAAGCGGCTCAACAAGCGTTAATGAGCTTGATGCCGCGCTACGATTACGATCGGGCGCAACAATCACCACATCGGCAATTTTGCGTAATTCTTTTGCTAAAACTTGAATCCCTTCGGCGTGAAAACCGTCATCATTGCTGACTAAAATTCGCATTATTCTTCTTCCTTAATATTCACTAACTCTCGCACTAATGCAGTCGCATAACTTCCTGCCGGCAAATAAAATGAGAGCTTTAATCCTTCTTCAACAAACGTCCAATGGAAGTCTTTTGCCTGCATCAATAAAGGACGGCGAGCGGCTTTCATTCTTTCTTGTTTCATTAATTCTTGGAAAATCTGATGTTCTAAAACCACTTTATTTTCGACCGTACTTGCAGATAAATTTTCTTCGCCAATTAAAGGCGCAGTGAGCAAAATATCTTGTTCGTTCAAACGTTGCTGTAAGACCACTAAATCTTCATTTTCATCAGCCTTAAACCAACTGTGCGATCCGTTTAATTGCACAATATCGTCTCTTAGAACCCTGATCTGCCACATTTTGTTCAATTCGTTCTGCTACAACTAAATTAAAAATTTCGCTACGAGCTGCAGAAAGGTAAAAACTGCGTTTTTTACGATCTTTAACCTTAATCTCCCCTTTCGCCCAACGAATCGCTTGAGTCAGATTATGACCATCACGCCCAAAACGTTGTTCAGTGAAGTAGTTAGGAAAACCGTATTTCGCCACAAAATTTAAGCGTTCATTTAACTCATCACTTTCTTTTGCTCCGCGCAATAAAATCTCGAAGGCATTTCCTTGGAGACTTCCTGTACGAATTTTACGATTGTGGCGAGTGACATCTAAAATCTCAACGCCTTCCAAGTGAAATTGACTAAAATCTGGCGTTTCCTTTCCCGGCATTTGCAAACAAAACCATTGTTCGGTGATGCCATGACGATCTTTCAAACCTGCATACCCCATATTTCGATCAGAAATACCCGCAAACTTGGCAAGTTTTTCACCCACAAACAGTGTATTGCAATCCGTTTTACGGATTTTTACCGCCACAAATTCGCCTTCGCCTGACATTTCATAGCCTAAATCTTCTTTAACAATAAAATCAGCGAACTCTTGCTTTAAAAGTGCGGTTGTTTTTGGCGGTGTTTTTAAGGTGAAATAAGGGAGATGTTTGACCATTTTTTCGTTCTAAAATAAGAAAGCCCAACTTTTTTCGCTGCAATAAATAGCGTGATCAGCTGGGCATGTTAAGCACAATTTATTCGCGCAGAATTTTAACCTTTCCGCCCCTCAAGGCAAACTGAAATGAGAATAAATTTTTAGCGACATTTTCATCTTTATCTCCTACAATGACCGCACTTTTTCTGACAAAAGGAATGCCTTATGACGAACTTTAACGAACTTCAAGAAGAAACCCGTGAAATCATTACGGATTTATTAAATGACGGCAGCGATCCAGATGCCCTTTATATTATCGAACATCACATTGCCCATTATGATTTTGATACTTTAGAAAAAAATTGCCGTGGATGCTTTCAAAGCGGGCTATGAAGTGTCAGAAGCGGAAGAATTTGAAGATGAAAAGTGGCAAGGTGATTTTCTGCTTTGACATCATCAGTGAAGTAGAATTAAAGCCCTGAAATTATCGATGCACAACAAAAAGAAATTTTACCATTAGTGGAAAAAAATACAAAAGGCATTTATGATGGCTGGGGCACGTATTTTGAAGATCCGAAATGCGGAAGATGATGAATACGGCGATGATGGCGAATTTTTCGATGACGAAGATGTCGAAGACGACAACGAACGTTTACATTAATAATGAGGGGTAGTTAATCGCCCTAATTTTTTTATCTTACCCAAATAGGAATGAAAAATGAAACTCAAAGCACTTTCTCTTGCATTACTGGCCTTACCTATCGCTTCTTTTGCAGAAGGACCAGTCGATAATTATCCACCTCAGGTGAGCTTTACCGTTGAATCGGAAAAAAATGTAGAACGCGATTTATTGCGAGTGTCCCTTTTTTACCAAGCGGAAGGCAATGATTTATCCGCTCTCAATAAAACCATGGCAGAAAAAATGAATAAAGCCATTGAGCTAACGAAAGCACAAAGTGCGGTTGAAATTAAAGACAACTCTCGTAATACCTGGATTCGCTATAATGATAAAGGCAAACAACAAGGTTGGACTGCCCGTGCGGAATTAACCTTGGAAAGTAAAGATTCTCAAGCGTTATCAACAGTAGTGCATGAATTAGATGGTGTCTTAGCGATTGATAGCGTAAGTGCCTCTGTTTCACGTGAAAAATTAAGTAGCTTAGAAAATGAATTAACCAAAGAAGCCTTAGCAAAATTTAAAGATAAAGCCCTATTACTTCAAGAATCTTTGCAGATGAAAGGTTATACCATACAAAACCTTGAGATTTCCTCACCCAAGGATTCAACGGACGATTATCCTATTTATGCTGCAGCCGAACTAAGCTCTAAAAGTTTATACTCTAGTGGGAAAGATGAAACTTACGCTCAAAGTGGCAAAGAGAAAAGTTAAAGTCAGTGTGAATGCGCGAATTGCATTGCTTAAAGAATAATTTTTCTATACAATGAACGACGATTTTTAATAAGGAAAACAATATGAAAGTAGCAAAAAAATACGGTTGTGAGTATCGCTTACCAAGTACGTACTCAAGACGGTGTATTAGTTGATGAAGCGCCAGCAAATCAACCATTAGAATATTTACAAGGCCACAATAACTTAATCATTGGTCTTGAAAATGCCTTAGAAGGTAAAGAAGTTGGCGACAAATTTGAAGTGCGTGTTCAACCTGAAGAAGGCTACGGCGAATACAATGAAAATATGGTTCAACGTGTACCAAAAAGAGGTATTCCAGGGCGTTGATGAAGTCGTTGTTGGTATGCGTTTCTTAGCTGATACAGATATCGGTCCCCAGTTCCTGTTGTGATCACTGAAGTGGATGGCGATGAAGTGGTAGTTGATGGTAACCACATGTTAGCGGGTCAAGAATTACACTTCACTGTGGAAGTTGTTGGCACTCGTGAAGCAACATTAGAAGAAATTGCTCACGGTCACGTACATGGTGCGCATGATCACCATCATCACGATGATGAAGGTGGTCACGGCTGCGGTTGTGGTGGTCACGGTCATCATCACCATGATCACGATCATGATCACGGACACGGTCATGGCGGCTGTGGTTGCGGCGGTCACTAATCTTAATCTAGAGATAAAACTAGAGACAAAAAAGTGCGGTTAAAAATAACCGCACTTTTTCTTTATCCAAAATTCAATTACAGAATGAATCGACTTAAATCTTCATTTCTCAATCACTTCGCCTAAAAGCATCAATTACATAAGCTGCATCGATATTAACGGTTTGACCGTCCATTTCACTCGCATCAAATGAGATTTTATCCATTAAACGTTCCATAACGGTATGTAAACGTCTTGCACCGATATTCTCCGTTTTCTCATTCACACGGAAAGCGGCTTCGGCAATTTTCTTAATCGCATCTTGTGTAAACTCAATGCTCACGCCTTCTGTCGCCATAAGCGCTTTATATTGCTCTGTTAAAGACGCATTTGGCTCAGTTAGAATACGCTCAAAATCTTCTGCCGTTAATGCAGATAATTCAACACGAATCGGCAAACGACCTTGCAACTCAGGGATTAAATCTGATGGGACGCGCCACTTGGAATGCGCCCGATGCAATAAAGAGAATATGATCAGTTTTTACCATTCCGTGTTTAGTATTCACCGTTGAACCTTCCACTAATGGTAATAAGTCACGTTGCACACCTTCACGTGAAACATCCGCACCACTGTATTCGCCTTTTTTACAGATCTTGTCAATCTCATCAATAAACACAATACCATTTTTGCTCAACTGCATCAATAGCTTTTTGTTTCAATTCTTCTGGATTAATCAATTTTGCCGCTTCATCGTCAATTAAGGTTTTTAATGCATCCTTAATTTTCATTTTGCGTTTTTTGGTTTTTATCCGAACCTAGGCTTTGGAACATGGATTGCAACTGATTAGTCATTTCTTCCATACCTGGAGGGAGCCATGATTTCCACACCATTGACACGCCCGCAGACACATCAATTTCGATTTCTTTATCGTCTAATTGACCCTTCACGTAATTTTTTTACGGAACGCTTGGCGAGTACTGCTATTAGTATCGTGGTTTTCCACTTCACCCCATTGATTTTTGGTGGTGGTAGTACGCATCTAAAATACGATCTTCCGCCGCATCTTCTGCTTTCGCACGATTTTTTTCGCAATTTCTTGTTGGCGAACCAATTTCATCGCACTGTCCGTTAAATCACGGATAATGGAGTCCACTTCTTTCCCCACATAGCCCACTTCGGTGAACTTCGTCGCTTCCACTTTAATGAAAGGTGCATTGGCTAATTTTTGCAAGACGACGCGCAATCTCGGTTTTACCACACCCGTTGGACCAATCATTAAAATATTTTTTAGGGGTCACTTCATGACGAAGTGGCTCTTGCAACTGCATTCTTCTCCAACGGTTACGCAACGCGATCGCACACCGCTCTTTTTCGCCTCTTTTTTGGCCGATAATATGTTGATCTAATTCGGAAACAATTTCACGAGGGGTCATTTCAGACATAATTCTTCCTTATTTATTCGGTAATTCTTCGATAGTGAAATTCGTATTGGTGAACACGCAAATATCACCCGCAATTTTTAAAGATTTTTCTACAATTTCACGAGCTGATAAATCGGTATTTTCCACCAACGCACGGGCTGCCGATAATGCATAATTACCGCCTGAACCAATGGCTAAAATCTGATCGGCTTCTGGTTGAACTACATCACCAATACCGGTAATGATTAAACTTTCTTTTTCATCCGCCACAATCAGCATCGCTTCTAACTTGCGTAACGCACGATCGGTTCGCCAATCTTTGGCTAATTCCACCGCGGCTTTTAACAAATGTCCTTGATGCATTTCTAATTTACGCTCAAATAATTCAAATAAGGTGAACGCATCGGCTGTACCACCTGCGAAACCAGCTAGAACTTTGCCATTATATAAACGGCGTACTTTACGGGCATTCCCTTTCATCACTGTGTTACCTAATGAAACCTGTCCATCGCCCCCAACAACCACTTGGCCATTACGACGTACGCTCACAATTGTTGTCATTCTTTTTATCCTTCTTTTAAGAAAAGTTACTCGTTATATGGCGATCGATTCCGCCAAATTCAAGGGTGAATTTTTCTTTGATGATTTATTAGACAATCAGTTAATAAAAATGTGACAAAGATCATAAATCAAAATAGCAAACGTTTGCCAAAGTTTTACTCCAAAATTTTAAAGGAATATGATTTGTTACAAATAAAACAAACTACTTAATGAGGAAAACATGAAAAAATTTTACTTAAACTTTCTGCCATTGCAATTTTAGCGGCAAGCGCAGCCTCTACTTTTGCATCAAACAAAAGAACCTTACACTGAACAAGGTACGAATGCTCGTGAAATGACAGAGCAAAAACCGATTCACTGGATCTCTGTTGAGCAGTTGAAAAAAGAATTAGAAGGCAAAGCACCAATTAATGTGAGCTTCGACATTGACGATACTGTACTTTTCAGTAGCCCTTGTTTCTATCACGGCCAAGAAAAATACTCTCCAGGTAAAAAATGATTACTTAAAAAAATCAAGATTTCTGGAATGAAGTGAATGCAGGTTGTGACCAATATTCCATTCCAAAACAAATTGCGGTAGATTTAATTAATATGCACCAAGCACGTGGTGACCAAATTTATTTTATTACCGGTCGTACAGCTGGCGATAAAGATGGTGTGACACCTGTGCTACAAAAAGCCTTTAATATTAAAGATATGCACCCTGTAGAATTCATGGGCGGTCGCAAACTTCCAACTAAATATAACAAAACACCGGGTATTATTGAGCATAAAGTGAGTATTCACTATGGTGACAGCGATGACGATATCCTAGCCGCAAAAAGAAGCGGGTATTCGCGGCATCCGCTTAATGCGTGCAGCAAACTCAACTTACCAACCGATGCCAACCCTTGGTGGCTACGGTGAAGAAGTATTGATTAACTCAAACTACTAATCAGCGCCCAAAGTGCGGTTAGTTTTGACCGCACTTTTCTTATCTAATTAACCATCTTAATTTTTAAAAAGTTTCTGGGAATATGCTAAAAATTTTTTCCGTTTCCAGGAGCCTATTTATGTCAGAACTCACGTCTAATCAATATTTAATCATCATTGCTGTGCTGGTTTTTATCAGCATTGTGATGCTTTTTCTATTAAGCCGCAGCAAACGAGATACGCAAGAATTACAACAAGATCTCAATAAAACCATCGGTGATTACAACCAATTAGCTGAGCGTTTTGATGCTTTAAGCGCAGTCAAAAAAATCAATTAGAACAACAAGCCGTTAAAGCGCAAACTCATGCGGAAGGCTTTACAAACTCGTCTTAATGAACGTGATGAAAAAAATCAATATTTAGAAAAAGAATTGGATGAAGAACAGCTCCGCCACGATCAAATTGGCGGGCAAATCACCGCATTAAAAAGAGCGCTTTGGGATCGCGTCAGCACAAGCCAGCTTGCAGAGGTCAATTACAACAAGCGCAAGAAAATGTACTTAGAAAAAGAACAAGAGCAGCAAAAACGCAGGAAAAAAATTGACCGCACTTTCACAAGAATTAACGGAGCTCAAAACCACCCTTTCCGAAAAAGAAAAACATTTTGCTGAACAGCAACAGCATATTGAGCAATCCAAACAACAGCTAGGGCGTGGAATTCCAAAAATCTGGCCAACCGCATTTTTGGAAGAAAAAGCCAATCCTTTAATCAAACCAATCAAACCGCATTGGAAACCTTGTTGAAAGCCTTTCCGTGAGCAAATTGAAGGTTTCCAAAAACGAGTCAATGAAATCCATTCGGAATCTGTTAAAAAGGCAATGCAGGCTTAGAAGCGGAAATCAAAAAGGTGTTGGAAATTGGCTTAAATATGTCACAAGAAGCCAATAATTTAACTTCGGCTTTAAAAGGTGAAAAAGAAAAACCCTAGGTAACTGGGGAGAAGTACAACTTGAGCGCGCACTTCAGTTGGCAGGCTTGATTGAAAACGTGCATTACAGTGCACAGGCCCATTTTAAAAGATGAACAAGGCGGTCGAAACTATCCTGATTTTGTGCTGAATCTACCCGATGAGAAAAAAACATCATCATTGATAGCAAAATGTCATTGAATGCTTACGAAAGCGCAGTCAATTCTGAGGATGAATTTGAACGTGAGCGTTTACTAAGGGAGCATATTAAAGCCCTGAAAAATCACATTGATGACTTGCACCGAAAGGATTACAGCAATTTGATTGGCATGCGTAGCCCTAATTTTGTCTTAATGTTCATAGCCGTGGAACCCGCTTATATTGAAGCCTTAAAATTAGACCCAAGTCTGTTTAATTATGGCTATGAGAAAAATGTGATTATGGTTTCGCACACGACCCTTATGCCAATTTTGCGTACTGTGGCGAATTTATGGCGTATCGAACGCGGCAACGCCGAAGCCAAAGAAATTGCAGAAAAAAAGCAGGCGAAATTTACAACCAGATTTGCCTGGTGGCAGAACGCTTGAACAAACTGGGCAACACCCTTTCCACGTAAAGCAATCAATACAACAGCACTGTCACTGCCCTTATGGGGCAACAAGGTTTAGTGGGGAAAAGTGGAACGCTTTAAAGACTTGTCAGCGAAAGCTAATAAGAGCATGCCAAACGTTGAATTGCTCAATAATGACGTGGATTTAACGCGCCTATCCCTTATCACTAGCGAGAATGAGGTAAAATAAAAACATCGGTTGAATTTTTTCTTTAAAAAGCGGCTATTTTTCTTGCCGCTTTTTTTATTTAATTTTATTTGTGAGGAATTTTATGGCAACGGAACAAAAAGAAATCTCGGATCCATGTGCAAAATATAATGAACAGACTAACTTTTCTAAGCAAAACAATTTTTTTGCAAGTCGTTGGTTACAAGTGCCTATTTACTTAGGTTTAATTGTCGTGCAAAGGCATCTATGCCTACAAGTTTATGAAAAACTTGTGGTATCTCATCACCAATGTTAATGAAATGGATGCGGACACCATTATGCTCGCTGTACTCAATCTCATTGATGTGGTAATGATTGCTAACTTATTAGTAATGGTAACATTAGGCGGTTATGAGATTTTTCGTTTCAAAACTGCGTACGAAAAATCATCCCTGATCAACCTGAATGGATGAGCCATGTGAGATGCAACTGTACTGAAAGTCAAACTTTCTATGTCAATTATCAGTATTTCGTCTATCCACTTATTGCAAACCTTTGTGAATGCCTCAAAAATTCCTGAAAAACAATCATGTGGGAAGTGATTATTCATTTTTCTTTCTTGATTTCAGCGATTGCAATGGCTTATACCGACAAAAATCCTATACAGCACAAGTCATAAAAATCATTAATACAAAAAGTGCGGCAAATTTGACCGCACTTTTGTTTTCTAGAAACTCATCTTGGTGTTTAAATTTCAATAAATCTCGACGTTCTTTTTTTGTTTGGACGACGATCAGGATGTAGCATTGAAAGTGCATTATTTTTTTCTCGCCCATGCCATTTCTTCGCGTTTTTCACACTCTGTGCCGTTTCTTGGTAAAAGCAATTGTGCTTCAGGGGGCGCCACGGCGTTGGTCACTCAATGCAATCGCTTCAATTTCTTTTTCATCGTTGCCTTGACGTAGCTTAATCATGGCACCGATTTCTACATTTTTACTTACTTTAGCTCGTTGACCGTTGTAATGTACTTTACCCCCTTCAATCATCGCTTTCGCAATGCTACGGGTTTTATAAAAAACGCCGCCCAAAACCATTTATCTAATCGTACTTCGTTATTTTCAGCCATAACTCTTCCTATTTCTCTCACTTTGCGTATGATGAGCCAATAACAAGATAATAGGGCTAATATAATGAAAAACAACTTCCACACATTCTCTCCCTTTCCACCGTGGCAAAATCCCGCTTGTTTGAAATTCAAGCTGTCGATCTCAAATTCTCTAATGGCATTGACCGCACTTATGAACGTTTTCGCCCTTTTAATCGCGATTCGGTCATGGTGATTGCGATTAATGGAGAGGATCTCCTTCTGGTTCGCGAATATGCTGTTGGAACGGAACAATATGAGTTAGGCTTTGTAAAAGGTGGAATGGATACGGGAGAAACGCTTGAGCAAAGCGCAAATCGCGAATTACAGGAAGAAATTGGTTTTGGGGGCAAAAAAATGGACATTTTACGCACGATGAAGATCAATCCACAAATCATGAGTCATAAAATGCACGTTTTATTGGGTGAAGATTTATACCCAAATCAACTGGAAGGGGATGAACCCGAACCTCTAGAAATAATACGCTACCCTTTATCTCAACTTGACGCCCTGCTGGTGAGTGATGAATTTAATGAGGCAAGAAACTTAACCGCACTTTATACCTTACGAGATTATTTAAAAAAACGTAAATAAATCGAAAAAAATTTAGATAAATTCTAATTGTAAGCTATTAACTTTAAATAAAACTTGAATAATTATTCTTTTTGAGAATGTATAGTCATTTTTTCAAAAATAAATAGGAAAATTTATGTCTCATGATAATTTAAAAAGAATTGACCTTCGAGGAATGTTCCTTGGGGCGTTAATTACAGTGATCTTCACTGCATCTAACGTTTATTTGGGTCTTAAAGTGGGGATGACTTTCGCCTCCTCCATTCCAGCTGCCGTAATTTCTATGGCAATTTTAAAATTCTTCAAAGGATTCCAGTATCTTAGAAAATAACATGGTGCAAACCCAAGCTTCATCAGCAGGGGACATTGTCTTCTGTTATTTTTCGTTCTTCAAGTCTATTAATGATGGGTTACTGGCAGGAATTCCCATTCTGGCAAACTGTGCTTATCTGTGCCTCTGGCGGTACGTTGGGCGTACTATTCACTATTCCACTACGTCGTGCGATGGTGGTAAACAGCGACTTACCTTACCCTGAAGGTGTGGCTGCAGCCAGAAATCTTAAAAGCGGGTAATAATGAGGGAAAGCGACAGTGGCGTAAAAGATATCGCTTATGGCGGTATTTTTCGCGGGAACCGTTGCGTTCTTAACTAACGCATTACGTGTCATGTCTGATAAGCGCAAGTGCATGGTTCTCTAACGGCAAAGCCGTTTTTCCAATTACCGATGGGTTTCTCTCTTGCATTAGTAGGTGCGGGTTACTTAATCGGTATCGTGGGCGGTCTTGCAATGTTATTCGGTACATTCCTTGCATGGGGTGTGGCTGTGCCTTATTTTTACGGCAACCGGCGATATGCCAACCGATGCGTCAATCGTGAGCTATGCCATGACCGAATGGAAAACCAAAGTACGCTTTATTGGTGTGGGTACTATCGGTATTGCAGCGATTTGGACAGTATTAATCCTTCTCAAACCAATGATTGAAGGGATGGTTCATTCTTTCCGTATGTTAAAAAGGCTCACAAGCTGAATCAGAAAATCGTATTGATATCGACTTATCGCCAAAAACCATTATTTATATTTTTATTGGCGACCGTTGTATTAATCGTGATTTCCTTATATCACTTCGTTGCAGCCGCACCAATTTCTGCTGAACTTGCCGTGTTATTAGTCGTGGTTTGTACTCTGCTTGCGGTGTTAATTGGTTTCTTCGTTGCTGCGGCATCGGGGGTATATGGCGGGATTAGTTGGTTCATCCTCTAGCCCTATTTCAGGTATCGGGATTATTTCCGTGATCGTCATTTCACTTGTTTTTAGTGACCATTGGTAAAAGCAGTGGCTTATTTGAAACGGCAGACGGTCAAAAATTCTTAACCGCATTGACCTTGTTTACCGCATCTATCGTATTAACCACAGCTACTATTTCAAACGATAACTTACAAGACTTAAAAACCGGTCTTTTAGTTGAAGCAACTCCTTGGAGACAACAGGTTGCGTTAATCATTGGTTGTTTCGTTGGTGCATTAGTGATTGCGCCGGTATTAGAAATTTTATACCACGCTTATGGTTTCACGGGTGCATTACCACGTCCAGACATGGATCCAACACAAGCACTTTCTGCGCCACAAGCGACCATTATGACCACTATTTCAAAAGGTATTTTCACCAACCAATTAGAATGGACTTACATTTTAAGTGGTGTAGGCTTGGGTGTGGTATTAATCATTATTGATGCGCTTATGCGTAAAACGAGTAACAGCCGCTTCGCGCTACCAGTATTAGCGGTTGGTATTGGTATTTACCTTCCACCATCAATCAATATGCCAGTTGTAGTCGGTGCGGTGATGGCATGGCTTCTCACGCAATATTAAGCGCTATGCAAAACGCACTAACGATACAGAAGTGGAGAAAAAGCAGAACGTTTCGGTACACTTTTTCGCGGCAGGTTTAATTGTCGGTGAAAGTTTAATGGGCGTGATCTTAGCCTTCATTATCGCGGCATCTGTAACATCAGGTGGTTCTGAAGCACCATTAGCCTTAGCGTTAGAAAAACTGGGATAATATTGGCGAATTACTCGGTCTTGCCGTGTTTATCTTCGGTGTCTTTATTTTTCGTTTCTCGTGTATTACGTGCGAAGAAATCGAAATAATGGATGAAAATAGGCTGTCCTCGGATAGCCTATTTTTCTAGGAGCTTAAGGTGTCAACTCAATCCCCTTATTTAAAAGCGATTATTATCTTCCCACTAGTTACGCAGCTGATAGGCAGTGTTATCGCTTATGTCCTTTTCGACCTAGACGACTACAGAGAAGGTTATTTCGACTCTGCGTTATTTGGTTTCTTTTCTGACATTTTGGCCTCTCACTGTTCCGGCGATAATCAATGCTTACTTTGCCAAATGCCGAGGGCTATCTACGCCATCACTGGAAGAAAAATTCTCCTTTTTCATTTATCATTATTTTTTTGTTTTATTGGAGTATCGGTAATGTCGTGATCGCACCAAATACGAAATACCTCACTGACCGTATATCCTTCATCTTAGGCGGCTCTGCCATCATGGCAATCTATACGACAATTTTTCCTCTCCTTGTTATTACCGAAATCAAAGTAGAGAATAAATATGCAATTATCTCAATCTCTTCTCGATCAAGTCCTCACGCTTGCCAATGAAGCAGGAAAACATTTGGCTCGTTTTTTTACCAACGGGATGTGGCAATACAAACCAAATCGGATAACACACCTGTTACAGAGGCGGATTTGTTGTCAGCCAGTTTTTAATCGAAAAAAATTGACCACACTTTTCCCCGACTATTCCTGTTCTTTCTGAGGAGAACTGCAATATCCCCTTTGAACAACGCCAAACTTGGCAAGCCCTATTGGTTGATCGATCCCTTGATGGCACACAGCAATTTATTGATCGCACGGATCAATTTTCCGTTTTGATTACACTCGTACAAAATCATCAACCTGTACTGGGGGTCATTCACTTCCCTATTTTGAATATCACCTATTACGCCATGAAAGATTTTGGGGCATTCAAACAGAGTGACAAAGAGATAAAAAGCCTTACAGCCAAGAAAAATCGATCTTACTCAACCGTTAAAAATCGCCGTAGGCGCCACCACCTCACAAGAAAAAGTGCGGTCAATTTTGGCGAAGAATTTGGCATGCAAATTTACGGTCGTAGGGTTCAAGTAGTTTGAAAAAGCGGTTTAGTCGCAGAAGGAGTGGTTGATTGCTATATTCGACTCAGCAAAACCGGCGAATGGGACACCGCGGGCGCTGAAATCTTATTAGCTGAAATCAATGGGGGAAATTTTTCGATCCACACTTTCAGCCACTCACCTATAACCAGCGTGAAAGTTTAATTAATCCAAACTTTGTGATGGTGTCAGATAATACACAAAATTGGGCATCTATCTTTCAATTTAATTGATTGGTTCGATTGGTAAAAGTGCAGTAATATATTGCATTATTTAAAAACGCTACTCGGAACAATAAGGAATAATATGCAAACGAATAATAACTGTATCGTAATTTTTGGTGCTTCTGGTGATTTAACACACCGCAAACTCATTCCAGCACTTTATAATCTTTTCAAATTTGGGCGTTTAAACCAATTTTCTGTATTGGGTGTTGCTCGCACAGAATTAAACGATGACACTTTCCGTGAGAAAAATGCGCGAAGCACTTCTTCAAACAGAAGAAACTACGCCTGAAACGCTCGAAGAATTCTGTAACCATCTCTATTACCAAGCGGTAAACACATCTGATGCGGCCGATTATGGAAAATTAGTCCCACGTTTAGAAGAATTACATACTAAATATCAAACGAACGGCAACACTCTTTACTATATGTCTACGCCTCCAAGCTTATATGGTGTGATTCCTGAATGTCTTGCTGCACATGGTTTAAACACCGAAGAAGACGGTTGGAAACGTATTATTGTCGAAAAAAACCGTTTGGTTACGATGAAAAACAGCACAAGAACTCGACGTTCAAATTCATCGTTTCTTTGAAGAGCATCAAATCTATCGTATCGACCATTATCTTGGTAAAGAAACCGTACAAAACTTACTTGTTTTACGCTTCTCAAATGGTTTATTCGAACCGCTTTGGAACCGTAATTATATTGATTATGTGGAAATTACGGGGCCGAAGCCATTGGTGTGGAAGAACGTGGTGGCTATTATGATGGTTCCGGTGCAATGCGTGACATGTTTCCCAAAACCACTTACTACAAGTTCTAGCCATGGTTGCCATGGAACCACCTGCTATCATTAATGCAAACTCGATGCGTGATGAAGTAGCCAAAGTCATGCATTCTTTACGTCCATTAACGCAAGATGACGTTGAGCATAACTTAGTACTTGGTCAATACACTGCAGCAGAAATTGATGGCAAAGAAGTCAAAGGCTATTTACAAGAAAAAGGTGTGCCTGCTAACTCTCGCACAGAAACCTTTATGGCCTTACGTTGTGAAATCGAAAACTGGCGTTGGGCGGGCGTACCTTTCTATGTGCGTACAGGTAAACGCTTACCGGCTCGTGTGACGGAAATTGTGATTCATTTTAAAACTACTCCGCACCCTGTATTTAGTCAAAATGCACCAGAAAATAAATTGATCATTCGTATCCAACCCGACGAAGCCATCTCAATGCGTTTCGGCTTTGAAAAAAACCAGGTGCAGGCTTTGAAGCCAAAAGAAGTGTCAATGGTTCCGTTATGCGGATTTAGCAGACTCAGCAAGTCCTCACCGCATACGAACGTCTCTTGCTCGATGCGATGAAAGGTGATGCGACACTCTTTCGCTCGTACTGATGCCGTTCATGCTGCATGGAAATTCGTTCAACCAATTTTAGACTACAAAGAAGCAGGCGGCCGAGTTCATGAATATGAAGCGGGTACTTGGGGACCTGTTGCGGCGGAAAAACTTATCGCGAAAAGTGGTCGCGTATGGCGTAAACCAAGCGGCAAAATGAAGAAAAAAAGTTTAATCATTAATCTCAAGCCTTCTTCCTACAAGCGGAAGAAAGCATATCAATATAAAGAGAAGCAAACATGAACACCATCACCTTCCCAACGGCTCAACACGCTGTTGAAAAGATCGCTCAAGAATTTGTGATTTATAGCCAATTAAATCATCCTGTGCATATTTCTCTTTCTGGCGGCTCAACACCTAAGTTGTTATTTAAAACCTTAGCCAAAGCGCCTTATGCGGAACAAATTAACTGGAAAAATCTGCATTTTTGGTGGGGTGATGATCGTATGGTTCCCACCAAGCGATTCAGAAAGCAACTATGGCGAAGTGCAAAAACGCTTATTCGATCACATTCAAATTCCAACGGAAAAACATCCATAGAATTCGTGGCGAAAATGAACCGCACTTTGAGTTAAAACGCTTCGAAGAAGAATTAAGTGCGGTCATTCCAAACGGTGTTTTTGATTGGATCATTTTAGGTATGGGAACTGATGGTCATACCGCTTCTCTTTTCCCACATCAAACCAATTTTGATGATGAAAACCTTGCTGTCATTGCAAAACACCCTGAAAGCGGTCAAATCCGCATTTCTAAAACAGCCAAACTCATTGAACAAGCTAAACGCATTACCTATTTGGTCACCGGCGAAAGCAAAGCGGATATTTTAAAAGAAATCCAAACGACTCCTGCAGAAAATCTGCCTTACCCTGCTGCCAAAATAAAAGCAAAAAATGGGGTGACGGAATGGTATTTGGATAAAACGGCGGCAGCATTATTGTAATACGCCCAGCAAAAAGGGAACTTCAAGATGAAAAAGTATTGTTATTAACTTTATTGCCAGTAGCTGCAATGGCCACTTCAATCAAAAGGTATTGAAACTACCAAGATTGGGATTTAGTATGTGATAACACGGGCACTTGTCGTATGGCGGGTTATCAGGATGAAAGTAGTGACCCAGTCTCTATTTTTATTTACTCGTGCAGCAGGCGAAAATGCTGCTGTCGAAGGAAACTCACTATTTGTACCATTCGGAGAAGCCGACCGTGATGTTCAAGTCGGTCAAGATATTGAAATTTGGTTAAATGGCAAATCATTAGGGCACAGTCAAGCATATTTCGACGACGCGCCAGATAAGCTGACTGAAGAGCAAACTAAGGCATTACTTAGCGGATTGAAAAAGAGAGCGAAATTCGTCTCACCTATGGGAAAACTACGCTTAAAGTATCAGACAAAGGTGCAGCGGCAGCCATGCTCAAAATGGATGAATTCCAACAACGATTAAATACCCTTCAGCACTTATTCGTCAAGGTCAAGAAAAACATGCTGTATTAGCGCCAAAAGTTGAACCCCAAATTGATGCTGTAAGCGTGAAAAACCGCAAAACAATAGAATTAAAACTCGGTGAAAAACAATACGATAACGTGCTCGCACTGTTACGTAAAGCTCACGATGGCTGCGTTGATGAAGACTTAGAAAGCCAAGATATAACGATTTATCCGTTAACGCATAATAAGGTATTAGCTGAAGCGCTTTTGTTTTAAAGGCGCTTATCAAAAGCACCAACTACTATGCTGTACTCGATGACAAACTGAGCAAAGTAGAACAAGTCTTAGCGGAGCAGTATAACGAAGCAGGCTATGATGAAAAACAAGGTTATGCGTTTGTAAGAGGTTCTTACAAAGGTCGGGCATTAGGTGATTGTTGGGCTGGGCAAGACGCAGTATGGAATGGCAAAAATTTTTATCCGCACTTCACACTGGATGACAGGCGCTTGTAAAGGGCTTCCCGGAGGTACGTGGCAGTTACCGATTTTTTGTTAGTAACATCATCGTTAAATAAACAAACAACGCTTAATGCAAGCGGTTAGATTTGACGAATTTTTGCAAAACTTCTTTTTAGAGATTCGTAAACATGAAAAATATCTTCTTCTCTCATTACTACCACTTACCGCAATGGCTGCGCCATCGTTAAAAAGGGTTTGAAAAAGATTTATCAAGACTGGGATTTGATTTGTGATAATACCGGTACTTGCAATATGGCGGGTTATCAAGAAGGCGATGGTTCTGAACATCCTGTTTCAATTTTATTTACCCGAAGTGCGGGTGAGCAAGCACCTGTGACCGCACAGTTGGCATTATTACCTGAAGATGTTGGGTAATAAAACGGCTGAAATTATCTTAAATGGTCAATCACTCGGTACGTTCAAAATTTCTCAGAAGAGGGATCGCAAAATTAAGTGAAAAAAACAAACAACAGAATTACTCACTGCACTAAAAGGAAACGCAAGTATTGAAGTGATTTTTGGTGAGTTTAAGGGAAAAAGTCTCTGATAAAGGTGCAGCTGCCGCGATGCTCAAAATGGATGAGTTTCAACAACGTTTAAATACGCCTTCGCACTCATTCGTCAAGGTCAAGAAAAAAACATGCGGTATTGGCTCCACAGGCTGCACCAAAAATTGAGGCAGTAAGTGTGAATAACCGCCAAAACCACGGAATTAAAAACGCGGTGAAAAAAACAGTTTGATGCGGTATTAGCATTATTACGTAAAAGTAATGGTACGAATGAAGATGCAGAAAATTACTGTTATGAACTTCATAAAGATGATGTATGGAATAAACAAATTACACTTTTACCCGCTAACGAAAGGTAAAGTACTAGCTGAAGCGATTTGTTTGGCAGGCTCTTATCAATCCACTTATTACTATGCCGTATTAGACGAAAAATTAAGCAAAGTTGAGCAAGTGCTGGCAAATCAAAGTATAACTATGCTGATTATGATAAAAAAACACCCACATCTTTAAACGGTAAATGGCTCATTTAAAGGGAGTGGTATCGGTAATTGTTGGTCTGGGCAAGAAGCTGTTTGGAATGGCAAAATCTTTATCCGTACTGAAGAACATACCTCAGGTTCTTGTAAAGGGTTTGCGGGCGGAGCTTGGGGCGGATTACCGATTTTTGTGAGCGAGATTAACGTTAAATAAAAATTACTGCCCACTTGTAAGCGGGCAGATTTTTACTGATTTTTGCAAATCTTCTTTTAGGAATTGATAACATGAAAAAGGTTATTCTTCTCATTATTACCATTTACTGCAATGGCTGCGCCATCGTTAAAAGGGTTTGAAAAAGACTTATCAAGACTGGAGTTTAATTTGTGATAATACCGGCACTTGTAATATGGCAGGTTATCCGGAATATTATTCTGAGCATCCTGTTTCGATTTTATTTACTCGAAGTGCGGGTGAGAAAGCACCTGTGACCGCACAGTTGGCATTATTACGTGAAGATGTGGGTAATAAAACGGCTGAAATTATCTTAAATGGTCAATCACTCGGTACTGTTCCAAATATTTCAGAAGATGGGAATGCAAAATTAAGTGAAAAACAAACAACAGAATTACTCACTGCACTAAAAGGGAATGCAAGTATTGAAGTGATTTTTTTGGGGAGTTTAAGGAGAAAGTCTCTGATAAAGGTGCAGCTGCCGCGATGCTCAAAATGGATGAGTTTCAACAACGTTTAAATACGCCTTCAGCGTTAATTCGTAAGGGACAAGAGAAACATGCGGTATTAGCACCACAAGCTGCACCCAAAATTCAAGTTGCCTATATTAAAAACCCTAGCAAAACAGAATTAAAACGAGGCGAAAAACAATTTGATGCTGTATTAGCATTATTGCGTAAAAGTGCTGATAGTAGTGCAATTGATTACTGTGCGGATCTTCAGGATGATTCTGAACAGAAGACAATTACACTTTATTCACTTACGCATGGAAAAGTTTTAGCTGAGGCAGTGTGTATCAGTGGTAGTGCAGCTTACACCGGCTATTATGCGGTCATGGACAATAAATTGAGCAAAGTAGAACAAGTATTGGAAGATCAATACACCTTTGCACGTTATGATGAGAAGCTTAATGCTTTAATTGTAGAAGGATCATATAAATCTAGTGGCCTTGCTGAGAGCTGGTATGGCTACGAAGCAGCATGGAATGGCAAAACTTTCATCACTACAGCGGAATATACTTCTGGTTCTGGTAAAGGCTTTATAGGTAGTGCATGGGGTGGATTACCGACTTTTGTGAGTCATAGAACGGTTAAATAATTTATCTATTTAACCTTTAAAACCTGGAGTAACAAATGATTGACTATAAAATTAATGAACCGATTTCAGTTAAACAATTTATTGGATTGCTAAATAAAACAACATTAGGCGCCCGCCGTCCGTTAGAGGATGAAAAGCGTGTCGCAGCAATGTTGCACCATGCGGATTTATTAATCACCGCTTGGGATGGTGAACGATTAGTGGGTGTGGCACGTTCCGTGACAGATTTTGCCTACTGCTGTTATTTATCTGATTTAGCGGTTGATGAACAATATCAAAAACAAGGTATCGGCTTGCAGTTAATTGAACACACCAAACAGGCGTTACATCCACAAGCTAAAATTGTGCTTTTATCGGCTCCGCAAGCCGTGGATTATTATCCGCATATTGGATTTACTCAACACATGAGTGCGTGGACGAAGAGTTAAAAAAGTTTGGAAAAGTAACCGCACTTTTGCGTAGCACGAAAATGGATCACTGATAGCATACGCTTCATAGCGTGTGTCATTATGCGTACTCATCACAGGAGAGAACAATGACTACGATTACTAAAGATTATGAGTTTTTAGGAAGAATATTTACTGAGTTTTTCAAACAAAAAACATATTATCAGTAGATTAAATGAAATTGATGAACACAATATATATGGTTGGGAAAATTGGCTGCAAGTTGAATTACTTTTTTATTTTTCGTAAAAATGCTGAACAACTTGATATAGCAGAAGTTTATAGAGAGGAGCCTTTGTTTAATGGATCGTAGAAAAGGTGCCTCAATAAAGTGTTCTATAGATTTTTATCATTCGGCAAAAAAAAGAGCTCATAGTTTTTATTCCTGTTGAGATTAAACAGTGTTTTTTTATGCTCCACGTTGTATTAATCAAATGATTAGAGATATTGAAAAGTATTCTAAAATTAGAGTCCGTGATTTACCAACAGATAGAGCTATTTGGTGTCTTGGTGTGCATCAAGAGCCAAAAATCAGAAAAGAATTTGATAAGAAATTAGAGGATTATTCACCAAAGATTTCTTGTCAGCCAATTAAAAATACAAATTATATGTTTACATTATTTTTAAATATAGTGGGTTATACCTAAAATATTTTGAAACTTGATGGTGGAGCTATTCCGCCCTACAA